>Ga0207428_10000319_pt1 | contig 62926 bp, 58 predicted proteins | sample RhiMethybrSRZTD1_FD_187600 | JGI IMG/M metagenome (GOLD analysis project Ga0207428, IMG submission 187600) | Populus rhizosphere microbial communities from Tennessee, USA - Rhizosphere MetaG P. TD hybrid SRZTD1 (SPAdes) (version 3) | ecosystem: Host-associated > Plants > Roots > Rhizosphere >... | reverse complement strand
GGACATATCACGAGTAATCACCGTGGATTATAGTTGGGAGCGCGTGGGCACTCCCGGACTCGCAATGATGTCGCGTCGTCAGGTGCTCGACCGTTGCAAGCACCTGCGGGAGGACCGTCTGCGGTACATGCAGAAGTGGGCCCTCATCCGCCCCGCCCAGCGCGTTCAGGGTGAAACGTTCTACAGCTTCGCCGACCTCGCGGTGATTCGGCAGGTGGAAGCCGAGCTGGCCGAAGGCGCCAGCTTTCGCGCCGTGCTGCGCGGTCTGTTGGCGTCGCGAGTCGGGCAACTGACGTTCGATTTCCGTCTGGAAGCGCCGCCGGCGAAAGTGCTGCAGCTCAAGCGACCAGAGCCGCCTCCGCTGGCGGCGCTGATGGACGCGCCACCGCGCCCCCCGGAGTTGTCACTGGCGGAGTTGGAGTTCGTCCGCGGTTCGCGGCTCGACGACGGCGATCCGGGACATCACGACGAAGCGCTCTCGGCGTATCGGCGCGCGCTCGAAATCGATCCCGATCTGGTGCCCGCGCTGATCAATCTCGCGAACATTCACTACGAGCGCAGCGAGATCGCAGAGTCACAAGCACTCTACGAGCGTGCGATTCTGCTGGAGCCCGACGTCTTCGAGGCGCACTTCAATCTCGGAAACATCTTTCACGACCTGGGGCGTTACGTCGATGCCCGCGAGTGCTACCGCGAAGCGCTGCGCCTCAACCCGACCTACGCCGACGCCCACTTCTATCTGGCCGTCACGCTCGAGAAAAACGGGCAGTCACAGGAAGCCCGACTCCACTGGAGGGCGTACCAAGAACTCGCCCCGAATGGGGAGTGGGCCCATCTCGCGAAAGAATTCTCTGATTGAGCTAGTATCCGTATTCGTCCCGGCTGCGCTTTTTCGGCGCGCGGCGAAGCTTGTAGTACTGGCAGTCGAGACACCACGCGTCGGCGTCGAAGCCGCTCGTGCCGGCGTACGGTTTGACCTCGCGATGCGTGCAGAACGCTTCCCGGCCGTCTTCCGGTGGCTGCTGCCAGCGGCAGGACGTGAAGCGCACGAACCCGTTCGACTGCGCCTTGGCGTCACTGGCCGCCGAGGATGCGGCACCCGGGTCGCCGGCGTCATCCGTCGCGGGACCCCTCGGGTCCTTATTGGAGTTGAACGCCAACGGCTTTCTCCAGCGCGCGCAGCGCGCGCACTTCTTCGGGGGCGACGAGCGTGAGCGCGCTCCCCGTGGCTTCCGCCCGGCCCGTGCGCCCCACGCGGTGCACGTACGCTTCAGGCGTATCTGGAACTTCGTAATTGACGACGTGCGCGATGCCCTCGATATCGAGGCCGCGCGCGGCCACGTCCGTGGCCACGAGCACCGGATACGTGCCGGTGCGAAAGCCTTCGACTGCAGCCATGCGTTGCTGCTGGGTGCGATCGGCGTGCAGCGCCGCCGCGCGTATGCCCAGCCCACTCAATCGGCCGGCGAGCCGCTCGGCTCCAATCTTCGTCCGACAGAAGACGAGCACGGGACCGGTGGCTTCCTCACGCAGCCAGCGTGCGAGCCACTGCGTCTTCTCGCCGGAGGCGACCGTTTGGGCCGCGTGCGAAATCGTCTGCGCCGGTCCGCCCCGGCGGCCCACCTGGACGTAATGCGGCGTCTTCAGGAATTCCTGCGTGAGCTTCAACACTTCGGCCGGCATCGTCGCCGAGAACAGCAGCGTCTGACGCTTGGCCGGCAGCGCCGACAGAATCTTCTGCACGTCGGGCCAGAACCCCATGTCGAGCATGCGGTCGGCCTCGTCGAGCACGAGCACTTCGAGCACGCCGAAGTCCACTGAATCGTGCCGCATGTGATCCATCAAGCGCCCGGGTGTGGCGACGACGATGTCGACGCCGGCGCGCAGGGCGCGCTCCTGCGGATCCATCGGCACGCCGCCGAACACCGCCACGCTCGAGACCGGGGTGTGGTAGGTGAGCCCCTGCACCTGATCCTCGATCTGGACGACCAGCTCGCGCGTCGGGGCGAGCACGAGGGCGCGCGTCCGCTGCGGCACGGGCGGGGCTTCTTTCAGAAAGCGCTGGAGGATCGGGATGAGAAACGCGGCTGTCTTGCCCGTGCCGGTCTCGGCACACGCGATCACGTCGTGCCCATGAAGCGCCAGTGGAATCACACCGCTCTGCACCGGACGGGTCTCGCTCCAGCCCAGATCGCGCACGCCGCTGATCAGACGATCGTCGATCGAGAGCTTGTCGAAGGGGACCGGCGCCGGATCGAAGGCTGACGGCTCGTACGCGAGCTCTGACGGCTCGGCGCTGACCACGGCGCGCGGCCGCTCACCGCGACGCGGCGGCCTGCGGCGACCGCGGCGTTTCTGCGCTGATGACGGAACGTGACTGCTCAAGAGTTCAGGTTATCTGGCTCGGAAGGTGATGATGCCGCGCACGGGGTCGTAGGGAGAAACGCCCACCGTGACACGATCGCCGGGCACGACCTTGATCCGGAAGCGGCGCATCCGGCCGCTCAATTGCGCGAGCACTTCATGGCCCGCGTCGCACTGGACGCGGTACAAACCGCCGGAGTGTACGGCGACCACCGTTCCCTGCATGTCGATCAGATCGTCTTTGCTCAATACCTCATCCTTCCGCCAAAAAGCTTCGCCGATTAGCAATCAGTGTGCCACATCGGGAAGGCGCCATGCAAATCACGTCTTTGTGGATATTTATTGCGTGAAATAAGCCCATGTGAGGCCCGTCTTTAGCCGGCCTGTGGGCCGCCGGCAGGCCTCTACAGTGCTCGCACGGCGTCTTCGACCTGCTTGGCGAGCGCGGCGTAGTCGTCCCCGCGCAGCCGGAGCGGAGCGCCGAAGGCGACCCGTACCGGTCCTGGCACGACGAACTTACTCCCCACCGGCATCAGTCGCTCCACGCCTTCGATTCGAACCGGCACGATCGGGACGCCGAGGCGTGCGCCGATCATGCCGATGCCGCCCCGGAACGGCTTGAGCGTACCGGTCGTCGAACGCTCACCTTCAGGAAAGATCAGGATCGACCAGCCCTCGCCGGTCAGCTCGCCGATGTACTGGAGCGTCTGGCGCGCCCCTGCCTCGCGCTGCGGCAGCGGGAACGTGTTGAAGTAAAAGGCCGAGAGGTAATAGTTGAGTGAGTTGGTGAACCACTCGTGCCACTTGTAGTTGGCGGGGAAGAAGTGGGCCTTGAAGAACTCCTTCGCCATCGCGGGGGCCACACGCGCGCGCCATCGTCCCGGCATCGCCGCGATGATCACCGGGACGTCCATGTGGCTCTGATGATTCGCGGCGAACACCACCGGCTCGTCGATCGCGTCCAGATGCCCCAGGCCCTCGACGCGTGCGTGCGCGAACGCCTTCGTCAGTGGGACGATCCAGGTCGCGTGCGAGAGTCGGCGGATGATTCGAACGGGCCACGTGCGGTTCCACGACGGGAACTCCACCGGCTCTTCGACGGTGGTCGTGGCCGGAGCCTGTTCGACCAACTGCTTCAGATCGGCCAGGCTGCGCGCCTCGCTGAATCGACCTTCGTCGATCCGCGTCTGAAAGCGGTCTTCCAAGGCGACCATCAGCTCCACGCGTTCGAGCGAGCTGAGGCCCAGCTCGTCGAGCGTCGTCGTGCCGGTGACCTCGCGCCCGTGTGTGAAGCGCGCCAGTAAATCCTCGAGTGAATCGCCGCTGCGCGCTTCGACGGGCCGAGCGCCCGCCATCACCCAGTCGCGGATGGCGCGGCGCTTCAGCTTTCGCGTGCCTTCGGTGCGCGGCAAGTCGGCGCCCGCCCACACCGACGAGGTGCGAATCCGCTGGTGGTCCTGCAGCTGCGCGTTGGCCGCGCGTACGACGGCATCCGGATCGCCGCCAGGCGCCAGCACGAGCACGGCGTGGACGCGCTCCTGCGCACCGTCGACGACGCCGACGACGGCCGAGTCGATCACGCCGGCCAGTTGATTGAGCACGCCCTCCACGTCTTCAGGAAAGACGTTCAATCCGTCGGGCGTGACGATCATCTCCTTCTTGCGGCCCTTGATGAACAGGCGCCCCTGCGCGTCGCGCTCACCGATATCACCTGTGTGGAGCCAGCCCTCCGCGTCGAACACGCCTTCGTTTGGGAGTGGGGAGTGGGGAGTTGGGGGTTGGCCACTTTGGTAGTAGCCGCTCGTGACGTTCTCGCCGCGGACCAGGATCTCGCCGTCCTCGGCGATGCGCAGCTCGACTCCAGCGATCGGTGTGCCGACCGATCCCTTGCTGGTCTTGAACGGATGATTGAGCGTGACGATCGGCGCGGTCTCGGTCAGCCCGTAGCCCTGCACGACGACAAAGCCGAGGCGACGCCAGAACTCCTCGACATCGGCGGGAAGCGGCGCCGCCCCGACCACGAAAGCCCAGAATTTCAAGCCGAACGCACGATGCACGCGGCGGTACTTCCACCATCGCCCCGGTATCGAGCTGCCTGGCGGCGGCGGCTCCGCCGTCTCGGGAAATGCGTGGACGACATGCTCCCGCAGCACGTCGAGAATCTTGGGAACGCAGACGAGTACGGAGATGCGTCGCGTCTTGATCAAACGCAGCACGTCGTGCGGGTTGAAGCTGCGCGTGAAGATGACGGTGCCGCGTACCATCGGCGGGATGTTGCTGGCCATCGACTGCCCGAACATGTGGCTCAGCGGCAGCAGATTCAGGAAGCGAAGTGGATGGAACGGCCGCGCGTATTTGCGGTACTTCACCACTTCGCGCTCGACCGGAACGATGTTGGCCAGCACGTTGCGATGGCGAATCACCACGCCCTTCGGTTCGGCGGTCGCACCCGAGGTGAAGATGATCTGGATGATGTCGTCGCGTGTGACTGCGACGCTCGGCATCGGACCGTCGGCCTGCCAGTCCAGATCGGCGAGCAGCCACACGGCCGCATCGCCCGCGTCGACATCCGGACCCAGCCCTCTCACATCGTCGCCGACGAGAATCACCGGCGCCTCGACGAGCCGCCGCACTTTGAGGACGAAGTCGGGTGAGGATCGATAGTCGATCGGGACGACGATCACGCCGGCGAGCAGGCAGCCCCAGTAACATGCCACCCACTCAGGCCGGTTCTCGCCCCAGAACACGACCTTGTCTCCCGCCTTGAGCCCGGCCGCATGGAGACGCGCCGCAAATCCACGCGCGGCACGTGCGACCGCGTCGTAGGTATGTCCGCGTCTGCGGTAGCCGTCGTCGAAGACCAAAAACTCGCCGCGGATGGTCGCGAAGTCGCGGAAGAAGTCGATCAGGGTCTCGCGAGGCACTGGTGCATTATGATCCGGCAGGCCTCAGGGCCCAGGCCCCTGGCCTCAGCTTTTGCATTTTGCATTTTGAATTTTGCATGTGAATCGTGAGTATTCCTCCAGCCCTCGCCGTCGGTGCGCTGTTCGATAGCGTTCTGCAGTCCGCGCTGCGGCAGTTCTTCGAACGCGCGACGCTCGACACGGAAATCTCGGCATCGGTGTCTTCCGACGGCCGGCTGGCGATCGAGCCGTCGGCCAACCCGTCGGCGCTGATCATCCGGTGGTTCGGCACCCGCTACACGCTGCGCGTGCCGGGACGCTGGGCGTTCACGGCGCACGAAGTGCGTCTGGCGCAAGCGATCGGCGCGGTGCTGGCCGCGCGCTACTCCGCGATCATGAACACCCGCATCCTCGCCGAGCGGAACGACCTGTTTCGCGGGGCGATCGAGGACCGCTACGTCGGCGCGTTCCTCGACCATCGCCCGTATGCGATCGAAGGGCGCGAGACACGCGCCGATCGCATCGCCTCGGTGATCGAGCTGCTGCGTGTCGCGGCGTTGTCGAGCTACGAAAACCGGCCGATCTCGACCGGCGTGCTGCTGCTCGGGACGGCTGGAGATCCGTGTCGTCCCGACGCGCCGCTGCCCGCATCGGCGCCGGCGTACACGGAGTCGCTGACGGCAATCAAGAGCCTGTATCGGCTCGCCGACGGCGTACGCACCGTCTTTCTCGCCAATGCGGATGGGCGGCTGCTCGACATCATCGACATCGAACGCTGGGGGCGGCAGGCGACCAGGGAGGCCAAGCTGCTGGTGCCGTGTGCCAAGGCGTATCAGCCGCACGCGCGAGCCACGACGCAGCAGGGGCACGTCTGCGCCGTGCTGAGCCCGTCGCGCGAGATCAAGATCTTCGCCGAAGGCGCCGAATTGTTCGCGTTCCGAGGTGCCTCGTGGCACCTGCTCGACCTGCAAGCGAAGTACAAGCTGTGGGCCGAGGCGGTTGGGGACGAGACGCTGGCGATGCGCATCTTCCAGACCGCGCTCGACCTCGCCGACGCGCGCGAAGGGGCGCTGTTTGCGATGGTGCGCGACAGCGAGAGCGCGATCTCGCAGCTGGTGGCCCCGGCCGATCGCCTCGATCTGCCGGTCACCAACCGGGTGGGTCCGCCGTCGCGGCGCGATTTGCTGGACCTGCTCGAAGGACGATCGTTGACCGACCTCGATCCGAACGTGCTCGCGGCGCTGGCGTCGCTCGACGGCGCGATCGTGGTGGATCGCCAGGGCCGGCTGCTCGCCGCGGGTGCCATCCTGCGGCATCCGCCCGAGCCGGACCGCGAATCGGGCGGCGTCATCGAAGGCGCGCGCACGACGGCCGCGTTCGCGGCAAGTCAGTTCGGTCCGGTCCTGAAGGTGAGCGCCGACGGCGTGATCACCTTTTTCGACCGCGAACGCGTGTGGGATATCTGATTCCCACTGATTCCCGATTCCTGCCTCCTGATTCCTGTTTTCGATCGTATGATTGGCGACTCACCCATGAAACTGTTCCTGACCGGCGGGACTGGCTACATCGGTTCGGCGGTGTTGGAGGCGGCGTTGCGGGGCGGCCATCACGTCACCGCGCTCGTACGCGATCCAGAGAAGGCGGAGCGCGTGTCGTTGCGCGGCGTCACGCCGATCGTCGGCGAGCTCGCCAAGTCCAAGTCGTACGCCGCTGCGGCCGAGCAGGCCGATGCCATCGTGCACACGGCATTCGACCACACGAAGCGTGGACAGGCGGTCGATCTGCTGGCGATCGACGCGTTGTGCGCCGCGGCTGGGCGACGCGTCGATGCGGGGCTGCCGGCGGCGGTGATCTACACGTCACAGACCTGGGTGCTCGGCGACACGCAAGGACAGGCGCGCGAGGACACGCCGGTCAGTCCGACGCCGTTGGTGGCGTGGCGGCCCGAGCACGAGGCACTGGTGATGGACCGCTCCCGCGGCGGAGCGATTCGCACCTCGATCGTACGTCCCGGCATCGTCTACGGCGGCGCGCGCGGGATCATCGGCGATCTGTTGAAAGACGCGCGCAACGGTCTGCTGCGGGTCGTCGGCGAAGGCCACAACCACTGGCCGTGCGTCTACGATCGCGATCTCGCCGACCTCTACGTGCGGATCGCCGCGACGCCGACGGCATCAGGCATCTATCACGCCAACGACGAAGCCGACGAGTCGGTCGAAGATATCGTCCAGGCGATCTCGAGCCAGGTCAGGATGCGGCCCGACATCCGGCACGTCCCGATCGAAGAAGCGCGCGCGAAGATGGGCCCCTACGCCGACGCGCTCGCGCTCGATCAGATCGTCCGCAGCCCGCGCGCCCGCGCCCTGGGCTGGTCGCCAACGCTCCACTCCGTGTCCGGCAACGTCCCGCGCCTGCTCGAAGAGTTCCGGTCGGCGTGCGAAGCCGCGGCGTGAGCGAACGGAGACCGTCACCTCCGTTTTCAGCGGGTTAGCGACCGCGCCGTCCGCGAACCGCCCAGGCCCGGGCGACGAGGGCGATCGATCCGTCGGCGGCGGCCGGCAGCGTACGACGAAGCCGGTCGCGCAGCCGGACGCGGCGATCCTCGCTCAACGCCATCGCGTAGCCGGGTGCGGGCCCCTGCCCGCCGAGGAAGGGCGACCAGTAGTCATCGAAGTCTCGAAAGCGTGTCGGCACGTCGATCGCTCGCGTCTCGATCGCGTCGAGACCTGCGCGTCGAAACAGCGCGTCGAGACTTTCGGGATTGCACATCGGAAATCGCCGGCCCTCGTCCAGTGATGCGGCGGCCGGATCCAGTGCGGCCGCGGCGTTCCAGAAGTGCCGCATCAACTGCATGCCGTCAGCGTAGTCCCACACGTAGGCGGCCACGAGCCCGTTGAGACGAGCCACACGCACCATCTCGGCCAGTGCCGCCTCGGGTGCCGGCACGAAGTTCAACGCCAACGCGGAGACGACCACGTCGAATCGCTGGGACCGAACGGGAAGGTGCTCGGCGCGGCCAAGGCTGAATCGCGCACCGGCGCCGGTGAGCATGCGTCTCGCCTGCTTCACGTACGACAGCGACGAATCGACGCCGGTCACGGAAGTTGGCGTCGCGCGACGCAGGATCGACGCGCTGAGGGCCCCCGTGCCGCAGCCGACGTCCAGCCATGCGCCGCCCGTTGGCCAGGCGAGCCAGTCGACGAACGCGTCGGCCGCGACGCGACTCCAGCGGCCGACGTAGCGTTCGTATGCGTCGCCGACCGCCCACGGATCAGCGAGTTCGTTCGCCACGGCGTCGCGTGACCACACGCGTCCGGGGCCACGCGCCCGGAGGCAGGTAGTGGAATCGAATGAGGTAGATGTTCTGCCCGGGTCCGTGCCGCGCGACCGCGAGCAGGTCGCTGACGTCGGCGAACCCCGACTCGCGCGCCAGATCGTCGGTGATGTCCTCGAGCTCGATCGGCTCGATCGACTCGACCTCGATCTGCCCCTCGTCCATCGGATAGCGGCCGCCCGCTTTGACGTGCGGCCGCATCCAGATCCGAACGCTGCACCGGATCCGTCCGCGGCGGACCCCCTCCCGAAGCCGCTTGGTGAAGACCACGGGGCAGATCCTAACTGCTCTGTAAACCTCTGCGGCTGGTCGTGGTCACGCAGCCTTGGGATCGTCCCAATCGTCCGCGCGGCCGAGTGCAATCGTGCGGCGGCGCCGCCGGCCGCCCCATGCAGCCTCGCCGAGCACGGACGTGAGCCATTCGACGAATCCGGCGGCGATATCGCGCGCGCCGAGTCCCTCGACGACTTGTGTCTGTGCGAGACGGTCGCCAAGACGTTGCCCTTGTGGATCGCGCCAGATGGCCCTGAACTCGAGCACGAGAGCCGCCACGTTCACGCCCGGCACCAGCAGCAGGATGTTCCGTTTCGCCGACGTGAGGAGAGTCGCCGGCTTGCCGGATTCGAGGTGCATGACCACCAGACCGAAGAAGAACTTGCCTACGCTCTGACCGCGCACGCCGTCGCGCAGCAGCACATAGATCGCACCCAGCACCAGGAAGGGCCACGACGCGAGCCGCTGATACAGCATCGCGCAGCTGACGACCAGCAGACCGTCGAGCACATCGGCATAGAGACGCTTCCCGACATCGGCCTTGGGATACGGAGAGGTGAGCCCACTCATCACACCAGCGCTCAAGCGACCATAGAGCAGCGCGAACAGCACGGCGGGAAACACGATGTACGCGAGCACAGTGGTGGTGCTGATGGCTGGCATCGTGGTCACGCGGTTGCGCGACGGCGTGGTCGCTGTTTTGCCGAAACTGAGCGGATGACGAGCGTTCGTTCGCCGGTCGTTGGGAATGGCGTGCGCGCCTTCGCGACCGCGAGCGAGAGCAGGGCTTCGACCTCGGGCCGCTTCAGCACATCGGCCGAAGGGACCCGGATGAACCGCGTCTGGGTGCCGGAGCCGAGCAGGATCTTCTTCGGGTCGGGGAGGCGTGCACCGTGCAGGAAGCACACGCTGACCCCGTTGGCGCCGGAGGCGATCGAGACGACGGCGTCAGACGGATGCTCAGTGGGTCCGTAGCCGAGCACGAAGAAGTTGTAGTTGTCGTAGGCGAGCTCAACGCCGGTCGGGAAGTGCTTGCGAAGCGCCGCCCGCACCGATCGAATCAGCCCCTGGTGCTTCGGTTCGAACTTCGCGATGAAGGCCTTCACCTGCCGTTCTGCGGATGCTGGGGAGATCGCAGCCGTTTTCATCGTCAATGCCTCTAGGAGTCGTCGAAGTCGTGACGATCCTGTTCGCTCGCACCCGGCAGGAGATCGAAGAACGCATCCAGACTGCGGTCGAGGGCGCGGCGCAGTTGCGGGATCGTGCCATCGATCGTGTGCAGCGTGAGCCCAGCCGTCTCGCCGCCGTTCAAGGTGAGACGGGCCTCCTCGGCCTGGACGAGCGTACCTTCGGGGACCAGCCGGATGCCGTAAACGAGCGTGTAACGCGACATAGCTCTAGATCTAACTCAAAACGCATTCTCGTTTTTGAGTTTTGAGTTTGGAGCTCTGAGTTGCGATCTCTTCCAATGCAGGCCGACGAGCAACGCGAGCACCAGAACGCCTGCCATGGCGCTGTCGGCGCGCGGCACGAATAACAGCGCGGCCGCGACACCCGCGATCGTCCGCTCGACTCTCGACGCTGCCGTGCGAATCCAGCCGCTCGCGGCGATCGCGATCGCGATGACGCCGAGCGCTGCCGTGGCGACCGATAGGAGGATGTCGGCTATCGGCGCCTGCAGCAGCAGCCCGAGGCCGCGCCGATCGATCGTGAACGCAAACGGGACGATGAAGGCAGGCGCGGTGTACTTCCACGACAGCATCGTCGTGCGCAGCGGGTTGCCTCCGGTCACCGCGGCTGCGGCAAAAGGCGACAATGCCGTTGGCGGGCTCACCTCGGAGAGCACGGCGTAGTAGAAGACGAACATGTGCGCGGCCAGCGGTGCGACGCCCACCTGCACGAGCGCCGGCACGATCGTGACCGCCGCGATGATGTAAGACGCCGTCACTGGAACCGCAAGACCGAGCACCCAGACCGCGAGTGCGGCGTAGACGATCGTGAGCAGCAGGTTGCCGGCGGCAATCGTGACGATGAGGCCGGCCACCTTGATGCCGAGGCCGGTGAGCGTGATCGTGCCGACGATGATCCCGGCCGACGCGGTGGTGGCGGCGATCGACAGCACGCCGCGGCCGCCGGACGCGAGCGCGGCCGCGAGTCGGCTGGGAACGAGCGCGGCCGCGCGCTGGAAGAAGCTGAACGCCACCGCGAGCACCATTGCCCAGAACACCGCACGGAACGCGGTGAAGCCGCGCGCCATCAGCACGACGATCGCCGCGAGCGCCACGAAGTGGTGCCAGCCGCGGCGTGTCAGCGCGCCCAGCGTGGCGTTGCCCATGTCCACCGGCCGCAGCGCGAGCCGGCGTGAGTCGGCCTCGACCATCACGAAGATCGCGAAGTAATAGAGCATCGCCGGCACGATCGCCATCGCGATGACTTTGAGGTACGAGATCCGCAGGAATTCCGCGATGAGGAACGCCGCAGCGCCCATGACGGGCGGCGCAAAGATGGCACCGATGCCGGCGGCAGCCAGAATGGCGCCGCCAGTGTCCCGAGGATAGCCGGCGCGCTGCATCATCGGCCATGCAATCGTGCCGAGCATGACCGTGTTGGCGACGCCACTGCCGGAGACGGCCCCGAGCAGGTACCCCGCCACCGTCACGGTCCGACCGGGACCTGCGCCGCGTCCCGATCTCCCGACGGCCGCCATCGTCCAGTCGACGAAGAACCGGCCGGCGCCGCCGTGTTCGAGGATGGCGCCGAAGATCGTGAACAGGATGATGTAGGTGGACGTCACGTCGAGAGGCACACCGAAAATGCCTTCGAGCGTCATGTAGATCGTGCCGACGATGCGCGAAGGCGAGTAGCCGCGATGCGCGATCAGCGACAGGCCCACGCGATCCAGCAGCGGACCGCAGTAGGCGTAGATGAGAAAGATCACCGCACTGATCGGCAGCACCCAGCCGGTCGTGCGCCGCGTCGCTTCGAGTACGACGACAATCGCCGCTACGCCCATGACGAGATCGACGGTCGTCGGCGTCGCCGCGCGGTAGATGAACGCTTCCACATCGGAGAGCGGCCAGACGAGGGCCGCGGCCGCGAGCGCGATCCAGAAGTAATCGAAGAGTCCACCCTTGGCTTCGGCTTTCCCCGGCGCGCCTTCGCCTTCGGCTAGTGCAAGGGTCCGTCCGCCTTCGCCTTCGGCTTCGGCGAGACTCGGCGCGCCTTCGCCTTCGGCTCCGGCGACGCCTCGGCCTTTTCTGCTGGGGAACTCTAGAAACGTAAGCGTCAGCGTCAGCAGGAGAAACGTGAATCTATAGACATATGGGTCGACGATCGCCACGACCCAGTACAGCGCGTACGCGGACAGCGAGAAGGCGAGGACGGTCGCCACCCGCGCCCGAGAGATCGACATCAATCAGTCCAGACGTGGCGCTCGCGGTAGAAGCGGATGGCGCCTGGATGGAACGGGATCGGCGAGCCGCTGACGGCCGCCTTCAGATTGAGCGTGCGCGCCTGCGGGTGGATCGCCGCGAGGTCCCGCTGCTTGTCGAACAGTATTCGCGTGATGTCGTAAGCCAAGGGGTCGGCCATCGTGTCGGGGACGACGAGCAGATTGGCGACGGCGACGACGGACGCATCCGCGTCCATCTTGTACGTCGTCTTCGGAATGCGCTCGGCGTAGTAGAGCCCGGGCCCGAACATCTGTTCGAGCCGTGGGAGCAGCGTGTCGGTCGAAATAAACCGCACCTTGATGCCCGGTGTGTTGACCAGGTCCAGCACTGACGCCGTCGGGAGGCCGCCGTTCCAGAAGAACGCGTCGATCTTGCCGTCCTTCATCGCGTCGACCGACTGCGCGACGCCGAGGTTCTGGCGTCGCACGTCGCGCTTGGAGTCGAGCCCGGCCGCCTGGAGGATGCGCAGCGCCAACGTCGTCGTCCCCGAGCCCGCGGCTCCCACTGACACGACGTGCCCCTTCAACTGCGCGACGCTGGTGATCCCGCTCTCCTCGGTTGCAACCAGATGCGTGTAGCTCGAGTAGAGCACGGCGAGCGTGCGCAGCGGCACGGCCCCGAAAGTGGTGAACGCATCGCGCGACTGGAGCGCATCCTGCGCGATGTCGGCCATCGTGAACGCGATGTCGGACGTCCCTTGTTTCAAGAACTTCAGGTTGTCGATCGACGCGGCCGTGACCTCGACGGTCGCCTCGACGCCAGGCAGGTTCTCGCTGATGATCTTCGCGATCCCACCCCCGTACGGGTAGAAGACGCCGCCGGTCCCGCCCGTGGCGATCGACAGCCGTTGCTTCGTGCTGCCGGATGCTCCCTGCATGTTCGTGCAAGAGGCGATAAACGTTCCAGCGACGACGCAAGCGAGGACCAGCCGAACCCGGATCATGCCGCACACTATACTGGCTTCATGAGAAGTCGCGCGTTTCTTCCGACGGCATTGGTCCTGACCGGAGCGGTTGTGTGGCTATGCGCCGAGGTCCTTTCGGGCCAGGGAGAGAGTCCGGCCAAAGCCGGACGCTACTTCCCCGGCGGAGGACGCGGACCGGCCTTCGACGAGATTCGGGGCGAACAGATTGCTGCCCACCTGAAGTTGCTCTCGCACGACGTGCTCGAAGGACGTGCGCCTTCGACCCGCGGCGGTCAGCTTGCGGCCGAGTACCTGGCGGCGCAGCTCGCGCTGCTCGGATACGAGCCGGCAGGTGAGAGCGGCACGTATTTTCAGAACGTCGCGATTCAGGAATCGACGGTTGACCCCTCGTTCACGCTCACGGCCGGCCCGGGAGCTCCCTTCGCCTATCTCAAAGACGTCGTGGCGGTCACCAGCCGGCTCGATCCGACGGTCGCGACAGAGGGTGAGCTCGTCTTCGTCGGTCACGGCATCGTCGCACCCGAGTATCGCTGGAACGATTACGAGGGCGTCGACATGAAAGGGAAGATCGCGCTGGTGATGGTCAACGATCCGCCGGCGCCCGCGGCCGAGCCGTCGCTGTTTGGCGGCGAGGCGCTGACGTACTACGGTCGATGGACATACAAGTACGAAGAAGCTGCGCGTCAGGGCGCGGCGGGCGCGATTCTGATTCACACGAACGAGTCGGCGACCTATCCATGGCAGGTGGTGCAGACGTCGTGGAGCGGGACGCAGTACTCATTGCCGCCGGTGGCCGGTGAGCCGACCTTGGGTCTCAAAGCGTGGGTGACCGACGAGACCGCGCGCACGATCGTCTCGCGCGCGGGCAAGGATCTCGATGCGCTGCGCAAAGCGGCGCTCGTGCGCGGAGCGAAGCCGGTGCCGCTCGGCATCCGCGCGTCGGGCACGATCGTCCAGCGCGTGCAGCAGAAGACGTCGCCGAACGTGATCGGCGTGCTGAAAGGCACCAACACGCGCGAAGGCGTGATCTACACGGCGCATTACGACCATCTCGGCATGGCCGATCCCAAGCCGGGCGAGGCGCCGAATGCCGATCGCATCTACAACGGCGCCGTGGACAACGCGTCGGGCTGCGCCGGGACGCTGGAGCTCGCGCAGGCGCTGGCGCGCGCGCCGATGAAGCCTGGCCGATCGATCTACGTCATGTTCACGACGGCCGAAGAAGCCGGTCTGCTCGGCGCCGAGTACTTCGCTGCGCATCCGGTGCTCCCGGCGAACGCCTGGGCGGCCAACATCAACATCGACACCATCAATCTCGCCGGCCGCGCCAGGGACATCGTGCTGCTCGGAGCGGAGCGATCGACGCTCGGACGGGTGGCCACTCAGATCGCCGGTGATTTCGGTCGGGTCGTCGGGCCCGATCCGGAACCGGGCCGCGGCCGCTTCTTCCGCTCCGATCATTTCCCGCTGGCAAAGATCGGCATCCCCGCGGTGTCGCTCGGCGACTCCAAGGAGTTCATCGGCAAGGATCCGGCGTTTGCCAAGCGGCTCGTGGATCAGTTCGTCGAGAAGGACTACCACCAGCCCAGCGACGAGTTCCACACCGATTGGGACTACGCCGGGGCGATCGACGATCTGCATTTCCTCGCCGAGCTGGGGTGGCGGATCGCCAACGATCGACGCATGCCGGCGTACAACGCCGGCGATCAATTCGCGCGACCACGAGCCGCGTCGACGTCGACGCAGTGACCGACGCGCTCGTCAGCCTCGACGACATCCGCGCCGCCGCCGACCGGATTCGCGGCATCGCCGTACGGACGCCGTTGCTCGACGTGCGGCTCGGCCTCAAATGCGAGAATTTCCAACCTGGCGGCGCGTTCAAGATTCGCGGCGCGTGCAACATGATTGCGCAGTTGCTTGCCCTGAGCGAGCCCCTCGACTCTGCGCGGGGCGAGTCGAACGGGCTTGCCCTGAGCGAGCCCCTCGACTCTGCGCGGGGCGAGTCGAACGGGCTTGCCCTGAGCGAGCCCCTCGACTCTGCGCGGGGCGAGTCGAACGGGCTTGCCCTGAGCGAGCCCCTCGACTCTGTTCGGGGCGAGTCGAAGGGAGTCATCACCTACTCGTCGGGCAACCACGGTCTCGCCGTCGCGCTGGTCGCGAGCGTCAAGGGCATTCGCGCCGTGATCGTGATGCCCGAGAATGCGCCACGGGTCAAAGTCGATCGCGTGCGGCAATACGGCGCCGAGGTCATCACCGCCGGCACGACGTCCGCCGATCGCAAGACGCGCGCTGAAGCCGAGGCGGGCGCGCGGGGACTGACGATCGTGCCGCCGTTCGATCATCCGTGGATCATTGCGGGCGCGGGCACGGTCGGCCTCGAGATCATGGAACAGCGGCCGCAGGCGAAGGTGATCTACGTCCCGATGGGCGGCGGCGGACAGATCTCGGGTGTCAGTGCGGCGGTCAAGCGCATGCGAGACGGCATTCGCGTCGTCGGCGTCGAGCCAGCAGGTGCCGCAAGGATGTCGGCGTCGCTCGCCGCCGGACATGCGGTCACGCTCGAACGCGCGTCGAGCATCGCCGACGGCCTGCTCACGCTGCGTCCCGGCGACGTGACGTTCGCGCACGTGCGCGCGTTCGTCGACGAGGTCGTCACGGTCGATGATGCTGAGATGATCGCGGCTGTGAAGTGGCTGTTTCACGAAGCGCGCATCGTCGCCGAGCCAAGCGGCGCCGCCGCCGTGGCAGCGGCGCTTCGAGCTGGCGAAGCCGACGCCGTTGCCGTCGTATCGGGTGGGAATGTGGATCCGAGCGCGTACGCGAGTTATATAGCTGATTCGAGCTAGGCGTGCGTGGTAGTCGAATAGCCCGGGAACACCGACGAAGCCCCAATCGTCGACTTGGAGCAGACGCCATGAGAAGCACCCTGAACTCGCTCGGCTTCCTCATCCAGGGGCCGATCATCCTTGCCATCCTCGTCCTCATCAACTGGATGACCGGTGGGCCGTGGTGGGTACAGTGGCCCGCGCTCGGCATCGGCATCGCGTGGGTGTTCAGCCTGCTGCGTGTGCTGAGAGCCCTGCTCGTCGTCGGTGGTCTGGCGGGATTGGCGGCGTATCTGAATCGAAAACGCTAATAGAACATTGTTGACTGGAAGATCTTTGATTGTTGAATCGTTGACGATTGTTGATTTGGTGATTGTTGATTGAAAACGCGTCGAGCTACCTCGTTGCGCACTCAATCAAAGATCAACATTCGCCAATCAACAACGAATCAATAATCAAAGATCACAAATCAACAATCCGCTCAGCCTCGACGATTCGTCGCGCCGCTTCGATTCCCTCGTCGACACTCGCAATCTCGCCGTCAAGCTGACGTTCGTACACCAGTTTCAGAATCTCGCCCACACGCGGGCCCGGTGACACGCCGAGCGCGAGCACGTGGCGACCCTTCAGCAGCGGCTCGGGCGGACGATGCTCGACGCCCAGTGCGCGTGCGCGCTCGATGAACCAGTCCATCGCCGAGCAGTCGAAGTTGCCGGCGCGGCCCAGGCAGTCGGCGCGCGCGAGACGGGCCAACAGCTCGAGATCGACCTTCTGCGCCAGCCGGCGAAACGCGCCGTCGCCAACGTTGCCGGCCTTGTGATACATGCCCGGCTTGAGATGATGCGCGACCAGGCCGACGACCTGCGTGCGCACGTCGAACCCGTCCAGCGTGTGGACGTTCAGGCGATCGAGCAGGCTCAGCGTCGGATCGACCCCGGCCTGCTCGTGATCGAGCGATCGAATGCGGCCGTCGATGAACGCCGTCGTCGGCGGCTTGCCGAGATCGTGGCACATCGCGCCGAGCATCAGCGTCGCGAGACGTGCGTGATCGAGATCGCCGTTCCGCTGGCGGGCCTCGTCGACGACCATCAACGTGTGCACCCAGACGTCGCCTTCCGGGTGCCACTCGGGCTCCTGCGGGCAGCCGACGAGCGGCCTCAACTCCGGCAGCACCCGGTCGATCACGCCGAGGTCGAGCGCGAGCGCGAAGCCGATCGACGGCTTCATCGCCACCAGCAGGAGCTTTTCCACTTCGCCCCACACGCGCTCGGCCGGGAGATCGTCGAGCGCGATGGTGCGGCACAGCGCGGCCGTGTCGTCCTCCAGCGCGAACTCGAAGCGCGCGGCGAACTGCACGGCGCGCAGCACGCGGAGGCTGTCGTCGCCGAACGTGGTGACGTCGACGGCACGCAACAGCCGCTGCGTCAAGTCGCCGCGGCCGTCGAACGGATCCTCGATGTCGCCGGTCAGCGGATCCCAGGCGATCGCGTTCACCGTGAAGTCGCGGCGTCGAGCCGCGTCCTCGATCGTCATCGTCGGATCGCCCTGGACGACGAATCCCTTATGGCCGCGCCCGCTCTTCGACTCCCGCCGGGGCAGCGCCACATCGATCGCGCTGCCATCGTCGGGACTCACGACCTTGTAGACCGGAAAGCTGTGGCCGACCGGTTCGACGCGTCCCAGCGGTTCGAGCAGCGCTGGCAGGCGTTCCTGCGCGATGCCGAAGATCTCGACGTCGGCATCCTTCGAGGGCTGTCCCCTGAGCCGATCGCGCACCCAGCCGCCGACGACGAGCGCGCGCCCGCCGGCCGCGCGGGCCGCCTCGGCGATCTGCTGAACGATGGATGGAGCGGGCCAGACCATTTTTGATTGATGATCTTTGATTAGTGATTCGTTTTTGATTGGTGATTGTTGATTGGTGATTTATTGGCGATTGTGGGCCGCACCCGATCGCACTCCGTTTCTCGTCTTTCCATCAATGATCAACAATCCTCAATCAACCACGAATCACTAATCAATAATCGACCAAATCAACAATCGACAGTGTCAAGAAACGACCCCGACATCGCGCTCCTTGCCGATCTGGTGGCGATCGACTCGGTCAACCCGTCGCTGGTGGCGGGCGCGCGTGGTGAAGAGCGCGTGGCTCGCCGCATCGCGGCCGAGCTCGATGCCATCGGCTGTCAGATCGAGGTGACCTACGTCGCCGAGGAGCGGCCGAATGTCGTCGGCGTGTTGAACGGACCGGAGCCTGGCCGCACGCTGATGTTGTGCGGGCACACTGACACGGTCGGCGTCGAAGGGATGACCCATCCGTTCGCGGGCGACATTCGTCGCGGACGGCTGTATGGGCGTGGTGCGCAGGACATGAAGGGCGGCCTGGCCGCGATGATCGGTGCGGCGCGGCGCATCGCCCAGGGCGGAGGGCTCGCGCGCGGGCGGCTCGTCATTGCCGCGGTGGTCGATGAAGAGCACGCCAGCATCGGCGCCGATGCGCTCGTTCGAGAGTGGAGCGCCGATGCCGCCGTCGTGACCGAGCCGACGGGCCTCGATGTGGCGGTGTGCCACAAGGGGTTTCAATGGGTGCAGGTCGAGACCTACGGCCGCGCCGCTCATGGCAGCCGGCCTGGCGAGGGGCGCGATGCGATTCTGCGAATGGGTCGGGTGCTGCAGCGCCTCGAAGCGCTCGATCGGCGGGTGCAGAGCGGCCGCACGCATCCGATGCTCGGGACGGCGTCGCTGCACGCGTCGATCGTCGACGGCGGCCACGAGTTGAGCAGCTATCCGGCGCGCGCGCGGTTGTTGTTCGAGCGGCGAACGCTGCCAGGTGAGTCGGGCGACGTCGCCCTGATCGAGGCGCACGAGATGCTCGAGGCGCTGCATCGCGAGGACGCCGAGTTCGACGGCAAGGCCGCGATGATCTTCGGCCGCGACGGCTACGAGATCGATCCGGCCAGTCCGTTGCCGGAGATGCTGGTGCAGGCGGGCGCGACCGCCGGCCTGACCCCCGTGCGCGTCGGTATGAGCTTCTGGACCGACGCCGCCATCCTGAGCGCCGCCGGCATTCCGTCGGTGTTGTTCGGTCCCGGCGGCGCCGGTCTTCACAGCAAGGAGGAGTACGTCATCGTCGACGATGTGTGCCGATGTCGCGACGTCCTGGCGAACCTTGCCGCCTCGTTCGTCTGACGCGCCGGAGGCGTGGGATACAATCACATCCCTTCGTGTTCAGCCCGAGCGCGAATGTCGCCGCAGCTGTGAAAATCAAGCCACCGAGCCATCAGTTTCGCGTGAGCACCGATGCCGTGCGGCAGGAGTACCGTCGAGGGCGAATCTCCGAGCTGGCAAACGAGATCGAACGACGTCAGGAACTCGCCAACGTCCTGGCTCCTGACGCGGCCGTGACGATCTCTCGTGATGTGGGATTCGTCGTCTGCGGCCCCGGCGCTTTCGCGGAGGTGCCGGCGATCGTGACGGCGGCACGCGACGTCGTCGAGCGGGTCGATCTCGAGCGCGTCAAGGCCGAGGCCAACAAGCCGTTCATGGTGAAGCTGGTGAAGATGGACACGCTCACCCTGAATTCGCCGCTGCTCGCGTTCGCGCTCAGACGCGACATCGTCGCCAGCGCGGCGCGCTATCTCGGAGTCGTGCCGATTCTGCAGTACGCCAACGTGATGTTCTCGAGTCACGCTGCGGCCGAACCCGCCAAGAGCCAGCTCTATCACTGCGACAGCGATGAGGCCGAGCAGGTGAAAGTCTTCATCCTGTGCGAAGAGGTGACCGCCGACACCGGACCGCTGACGTTTCTGCCGGCGTCGCAATCGCAAGCCGTTCGCGACCGCGTTCAGTACAAGTACAAGACGCGTCTCGCCGACGACGTCGTTCGAGCCGCGCTCGACGAGCCGCCGCAGGAGACGCAGCTGACGGGACCTCCGGGAACGACGGCGTTCCTCGATACCAGCCGCTGTCTGCACTTCGGCAGCCGGTTCCGCGATACGTCGGCGCGCCGGCTGGTCGTGATGCTGCAATACATCACGCCGATGGCGTTCATCCTGCCCGAAGGTGATTTTCGCGAAGGCGCCACCTTTCGACACCTCGCCGGGCAGGCGCCCGACGAAGTGACGGCAATGGTGCTCGGCGCCGTATAGTCCGTAACCTGTCCGTATGAACGTCGCAGCGTTGCCGCCGCGGACGCTCGGATTCACCATCGACGCGTTTCTCGACCTCCAGCAATGGAAGCCGCTCGTCCTGGACGAGGCGGTGCCGATGAGCGAGGTGCCTTCGTGTCCGGCGGATCGATCACGGCTGCGGACACTGTGCACGTTGATCGAGCGCTCGGGAAAGCGCCGGGTGCGCATCGGCTGCTGCGCTGAATGCGGGCACGTGACGTACATCGATCGACCGACGAAGCGGTGGATCGACGAGTACTACCGGGCGCAGTGGGACGCGCACGATCTGACCGAACGGGTGGACAAGCGTCAGGACAAACTGGCCGTCAAGCTGCCGAAGGAAAAGACCGGCGTGAAAATCGCCGTCGGCCTGCCGGTCGATCGCAGCCGGCCCGTGTGCGAGATCGGATGCGGTTATGGCGCCAACCTCAAGCATCTGGCGAACGCCGGGTTCGCGCGTCTGATCGGCACGGAAAGCTCGGTGCATCGCGCCGACGTCGTGCGCCAGGTGTTCGGATTCGAGGCACTGACCGCACCGTTCGAGTCGGTCGAGACGCAGCAATCGCTCCAAACGCTGGCGCCCTTCTCGATCATCTTCTCCCATCACGTGCTGGAGCACACGTATCACCCCGACGAAGTGATTGCCGCGGCGAGCCGCCTGCAGGCGCCCGGCGATTTCCTGATCATCTCGGTGCCCAACCACGAGCAGGAACCGTCGATGGGTGTGCTGCTGTTCCTGCCGCATCTGCACTCGTTCACGCGCGAATCGCTCGAGCGGCTTGCAGGTCGATTTGGCTACGAGCTGCATGACGCGACCTACATGCATCCGAAGAACGTGAACCTGGCGTTCAGACGGACCGACGCGGTCGTGAATGTGAGCGTGACAGAGGGCGCGTTCGAGCGGGCAGTGGCGAAGTACGTGCGGGTGCTCGGATTGGGGCGGCGAATCATGCTGCCGACGCGTCTCTGGTGGAATCGGCGCGCCGATCAGGCGGGACACGTGTGGATGGCGGGGAGCGGACGCCTCGAGGCACGCCACTGGGCGCGGGTCGCGCGTCGTCAGGGGCTCGAGACGCACCGCTCGGTGAAGATCAGCGGCCTGAGCTCGCGATTCACGACCGTCGACGAGTCGCCGCTCGAGATTCAGTTCCGCGACGACCTGGCGCTCATGTTCAAGTAGGAGGTCGCCAGCGGCCCTACTTCTCCCGCATCATGGCCCGAATCACGAACCAGAGGTTGGCGGGCCGCTCGCCGATGCGGCGCATGAAGTAGGGATACCACTCCTGGCCGAACGGCACGTAGACGCGTACGCGGTAGCCGGCGGCGACGAGCTGATTCTGCAGATCGCGGCGGACGCCGTAGAGCATCTGGAACTCGAAGCGATCGTTGGCGATGCCGCGCTCGGCGGCGTAGGCGCGCGTCTCCTTGATGATCGCTTCGTCGTGCGTCGCGATCGCCGGGTAGGTGCCGTGGTCCAGCAGCAGACGCATCTGTCGCACGTACGCCGCATCGACGTCGGCCTTCTGCTGGAACGCGACTGACGCCGGCTCCTTGTAGGCGCCTTTGACGAGCCGCACCCGCGCGCCGAGCTCGTTCATCCGGCGCAGATCCTGGTCCGTCCGGAGCAGCATCGACTGCAGCGCGATGCCGATGTTGCGGAAGTCGAGCTGCCAGAGCGTCTCGAACACCTGCAACGTCGCCTCGGTGTACGGCGTGTTCTCCATGTCGATCCGGACGAAGAAATTGTGCCGCTTCGCCGGCTCGAGGATGCGACGCAGGTTGTCGACACACGTCGCCCGGTCGATGGCGATGCCGAGCTGCGTCAGCTTGAGCGAGATGTTGCGCTCGATCCCGGCGGCTTCGATCACCTCGGTCAGCCGGGTGTACTCGCGTGCCGCCGCACTTGCCTTCGCGATCGTCGACACGCTCTCGCCGAGATAGTCGAGCGCCAGGAGCAGGCCGCGCGCCTGCAGCGTCCGCGCCACCTCGATCGCCTCGTTAATCGTCTCACCCGCGATGAATCGGCGGGCGAAACCGTTCTGCCGCATGCCGTATTGCGACGCGAACTTCTTGAGACCGGCGCTGCGCGACAGCAGGGTGAACATGAAGCGTGAGGTGGGCTAGCCGGCGGCCGAACGCACGCGACGCGCAATGCAAAATGCAAAATGCAAAATGCAAAACAATTGATCGAACATCTCAGACGTTTTGCATCTTGAATTTTGAATTTTGCATTACGGTCGCCATGTCTTCATCAGCCGGCCCTAGTGCGTGCGGCGGGAAGGGGAGGCCAGCAGGTGATCGAGGGAATGCGCGTAGTAGCGCAAGACGTTTCGGTTGCGGACGCGCACGCGGCCCCGGTCGAGCACCAGGATGCCGCGCGCCTCGAGCGGTTCGATGGCGGCAGCCACGGCGTCGGCGCCGGTTAAAACACCGAGATTTGCGCCCATGGTGCCGAGCGTGTCGATCAGCGCCGACGCGCGCGCCTCGAGGTCGCGGCGAGTGATCGACGGCCGCATCGCAGCGGCCACGACCGGAACCGGCAGCACTTTGTAGAGCCGGCCGATCGTCTTCATCACGGCATGCGACAGATCGAGCACGGCACGGCGCGAATCGGGATCGATGTCGCTTGCCGAGATCGGCGTGCCGAAGGTCACGAACGCCCGCGAGCGATAGCCGACCGCATAGCGCACCATCTCGGCGAGCTCGCGGGTGAACGGGCGCTGCGAACGCTTCACCTGCTGCCGCGCCAGCACGTGATCCTCGAGCACCAGATCGTAGGAGACCGCCGTCGGCACGATCACCATGTGCGCGTGCTTCGCCTGCAGCGCCGCGTGCATCAATCCGGTCTTGGGGATCTTCATCTCGCCGCTGTAGCTGCGCCCGCCTTCGGGATAGAAGAAAAAGTCGTGCGTCCGGAGCAGCTCCGAGACGTACGCCTTCAGCGTCATCAGATACGCCGGGTCCTTGGTGTTGCGGCGAATCGGAATGGCGCCGGTGACGTGGCGATGGATCAGCCCGAGCGGACCTCCGAACAGGTTGATGCCGGCGGCGATGATCGGCGGCCGGATGCCGTTATCGTCGAGCACCAGCGGCTCGACGAGGTAGTCGATGTGGCTGCGGTGATTCGACGCGTAGACCACACGGCCGGCCTTGGTTGCCGCCTTGGCGATCTCGATGTGTTCGCTGACGCGCTCGATCTTGCGCAGGATCGGATACAGCGGGTGCTTCAGCGCCCGGTAGATGGAGTAGCGCTGCGTGGTTCGCAGCTCTTCCAGATACGACTCGATTCGCGCCCGCGCGGCGCGGCCGCTTTCGCCGTGGCTCCCCTGCAAGTAGCGCGCAATTTCTTCACGCGACAGCACGGCCTGGGAGATCTCGTCGATCATCGCCAAAGACGCACTATACCAAAGTGGAAGAAGTGGAAGAAGTGGAACAAGTGGAAGAAGTGGAAGTATTTAGGTTGAAGAGCGGAAAGTGTGCACGGGTTAGAGCCGCGTGCAGATCGCGTCGGCGAACTCCTCGGTGTTCGCCTGGCCCCCGAGGTCGCGCGTTCTCGTTCCGGACGCAAGCGTTTCCGCCAGCGCCTTGGTGATGCGATCCGCCATCGCGCCCTCGCCGATGTGGCGCAACATCAGGACGCCAGACAGCAGCAATGCGGTCGGGTTGGCAATGCCCTTGCCCGCGATGTCGGGCGCGCTGCCGTGCACGGCCTCGAAGACGGCAATCTCGGTCCCGAGGTTTGCCGCCGGCACCACGCCGAGTCCGCCCACCAGCCCCGCGCACAGATCGGACACGATGTCGCCGTACAGGTTCGGCATCAGCAGCATGTCGAACTGCGCCGGGTTCATCACCAGGTGCATGCACGCCGCGTCCACGATCCGGTCATCGCACGTGATCTCCGGATATCGTTCGGCCACCCTGCGCACGCACGTCAGGAACAGCCCGTCGCCCATCTTCATGATGTTCGCCTTGTGCACGGCGGTCACGCGCTTCCGCCCGTGCTTGCGCGCGTACTCGAAGGCGAACGTCGCGACACGTGTCGACGCCTGATCGGTGATGATCTTCAGGCTCTCCACGACGCCAGGCACGACCTCGTGTTCGAGGCCGGAATACAAGTCCTCGGTGTTCTCGCGGATGATGACGAGGTCGATCCCCTGGTAACGCGACGGCACCGACGGAATGTTCCATACCGGGCGCAGATTCACGAACAAGTTGAGCGCCTTCCGCAGTCCGACGTTCACGCTGGTGAACCCGCCGCCGACCGGTGTCGTCACTGGTCCTTTCAGCGCGACTTTCGTCCGCTCGATCGAGGCGAGCAGTTCGGCTGGCAGCGGCGAGCCATGCGGCTCGATCGCGAGGACGCCGGCCAGTTGCCGATCCCACTGCGCCTGCAGTCCGGCGGTCTCGAGGATCCGCACGACGGCGTTGGTCACTTCCGGGCCGATCCCATCGCCCGCGATCAGCGTTATGGCGTGCGTCACTCGCCCGATTCCCAATACAACAGCACCAGCGCCGCGACGATGTTGAACATCATCAGGCGCGTCGACAGCGTGTGCAGTTGGTCGAATTGGATCCGGCGGGTATCAGTCGCGGGCAGCTTCGATGGCAGGACGCCGACTTCGCGCTGGATCGCATCGACCCGTCCGAGCACGACGATGCCCGAGTAGAGCGCCACGCCGAGCATGGTGCCGACGATGGCGCAGCGGGCGGCGAAGGCGCGTGGCCGCGGGCCGAGCAGCGCCATCGCCGCCAGGGTGATCAGCAGCAACGCGCCGGCGCCGTAGGCGACATAGTGGAAGCGTGCCAGCACGACGCCGAACAGCTCGCCGGCCAGCGCGCGGCCGATATCGGGTGCGCTCGCCTGCAGCACCTGGAACGTCGCCGGGGCAACGAGCGCTCCGAGCATGACCATGCCGCCCAGCCAGACGACCAGCGCGAGCACATACACATACCGCAACGCCCGCATCCGTCTCATTATAATGACCCTTCTGAGGATGCCTGCCGTGCCACAGCCTTCGCGCCTCGCCGCGCTGCACAACGTCGCGACCCGACTGCGGATTGACTCGGTGCGATCGACCAGCGCCGCCGGCAGCGGGCATCCGAGTACGTGCTGCTCGGCGGCGGAGCTGGTCGCCGCGCTGTTCTTCGCCGAGATGCGCTACGACCCGCGCGATCCGCACAACCCCGACAACGATCGCTTCGTGCTCTCGAAAGGTCACGGCGCCCCGGTGCTGTATGCCGCGTGGGCCGAAGCGGGCATCATCAGCCGCGAGGATCTGCTGACGCTTCGTCGCATCGACTCGGATCTCGAAGGCCATCCCACGCCGCGTCTGCCGTGGGTCGACGTCGCCACCGGTTCGCTCGGCCAGGGACTCTGCGCGGGCGTGGGGATCGCGCTCAACGCCCGCCGCATCGGGTCCGAGTACCGCACCTACGTGTTGCTTGGCGACGGCGAAACTGCCGAAGGCGCCGTCTGGGAAGCGGCCAACGTCGCCTCCCATTTCTCGCTCGATTCGCTATGCGGGATCACCGACATCAACGGGCTCGGTCAGAGCCGTCCGACGCAGTGGGGACACGACATCGACGCCCACGCCGCGCGCTGGCGGGCCGCATCGTGGCACGTCGTGGCGATCGACGGACACGATCTCGCGCACGTGCTGGCAGCCCTGGACGAAGCACGCCATACCCGCGGCCGCCCGACGATGATCCTGGCGCAGACGATCAAGGGTAAGGGCATCTCGGTGATGGAGGGGAAAGAAGGATGGCACGGCAAAGCGCTCAAGTCCGGTCCAGAGCTGGATAAAGCGCTCGCCGAGCTCGAGGCGCAGCTGGTGAAGGAGGAAGAGCCGTTGCCGCCGCCGTCGCCACCGCGCGCCGTATCGCGACCCGCGGCCCGGCGAGGATCCGTATCTGCGCCGTCGTACGCGAAGGGCGACACCGTCGCCACCCGCGAAGCGTTCGGCGCGGCGCTCGCGCGTCTGGGCGCGGTCGACGATCGCATCGTCGCGCTCGACGGCGACGTCGGCAACTCCACCTTCAGCGAGAAGTTCGAGCAGCAGTGTCCCGATCGCTTCTATCAGTGCTACATCGCCGAGCAGGTGATGATCGGCGCTGCCATGGGGCTGGCGGCGCGCGGCGCGATCCCGTTTCCGTCGACCTTTGCCGCATTCCTCACGCGTGCCGCCGACTTCATCCGCATGGCGGCGATCAGCAATGTCAACGTCAAGATGGCCGGCAGCCACGCGGGTGTCTCGATTGGCGAAGACGGACCGTCGCAGATGGCCCTCGAAGACCTCGCGATGATGCGGGCGCAGCCCAACATCGTCGTCCTGTATCCCGGCGACGCCGTCAGCACCGATCGGCTCGTCGTCGCGATGGCCGACCATCGCGGGCCCGCCTACATGCGCACGTCGCGTCCGAAAACACCGGTGATTTATGGAGCCGACGAGTCGTTCCCGATCGGCGGTCTGAAGGTGCTGCGGCAATCAGCGTCTGATGCGGTCACCGTCGTCGGCGCCGGTGTGACGCTGTTCGAGGCGCTCAAGGCGTACGACGAGCTCGCGCGTCAAGGAGTGCACATTCGCGTGATCGATCTCTACAGCGTTCAGCCGATCGACTCGGCGAGGCTCGTGAACTGTGCGAGGGAAACCAAAGGACGCGTGATCACCGTGGAGGACCACTACGCGGCAGGCGGCATCGGCGACGCGGTCGCAGCGGCGATCGCCGCCGATGGATTCACAGTGGAGCGCCTGGCCGTTCGTGAGATCCCGCGCAGCGGCACGCCCGAACAGTTGCTCGATCGCTACGGCATCTCGTCACGTCACATCGTCGCCGCGGTGCTCGGTGCGCGCACATAGCCCCGGAGGTCCGGCTAACCGCCTACGCCGAAGCGACGGCGGTCAGGAAGCCGGACACTACGGGCGCCGGTCTCAAAACTCAAGAAGACGAGGACAGTACCCGTTCGCCCGGATCGTCCTGGCGATCGTACTTGCGACCGCATTCGGGCTCACGTCGCGGGCGCAAACCGGTGCGCCCGGCATGCGCGACCCCGCGTGGTCGCCCGACGGGAAGCGGCTCGCTGTGGTCGTGCTCGATCGGATCTGGCTCACGCAAGCTGACGGGCGCGAGGCGGTCGAGCTGACGAAGGCGGCCGGCTCGGAACGCGAGCCAGCGTGGTCCTCCGACGGCCGGCGCATCGCGTTCGCCGCCGATCGCGGCGAGGGCTTCGATCTGTTCGTCGTCGGGACGCGCGGCGGCGCGCCCGAGCGCGTGCTGATGCTCGACGGCGACGAACGCTGGCCGTCGTGGACCCCCGACGGGCGACTCGTGTTCGCGCACCGGGCTCTTGGTACGCCGCAATGGGATCTGTTCTTGATCGATCCCGAGGCCTCCGAGGACGACCGCATTCCGCTTCGATTGACGCAATCGCTCGACGACGAGATTCAGCCGCGCGTATCGCCGGACGGCCAGCGCGTCGCGTTTGCGTCGAACCGCGGCAACGAGGACGGCGATTTCGATCTCTGGATCATGCGGCTTCTCGGCCGCAGCGCTCCCGATGAGGGCGGGGGCCGCGGGCCGGCAGTACGGTTCACGCGGACGCCGGGCTTCGACGGTTACCCGACGTGGTCGCCCGACGGTCAGCGCCTCGCGTACTACGGTGTGCGCGACGGCGTCGCCTCGACATGGGTGACCGGCGTCGACGCGTTGACCAGCGTCGCGAGCGGCGCCATCGCTCGTACACCGCTCCCGTCTGCGCTGGTCTCGCGCCACGCTGGATCGTCGTCGTGGTCGCCCGACGGTCACACCATCGCCATCGGCGAAGTGCCGGAGCCGGAACCGGTCTACAACGGCAATCCGCAGCGCGATTCCAGCGAGGCGCCGGCCTTGTTCGGCCTCGGCCGTGCGTATCAACTGTGGACGGTTCCGGCCCCGCGGGCGATCGACGAAGGTGTGCGCGCGCTCGTGCCCGCCGTCAATCTTTCGCCGGCGGCGTTGACGCGCGGGTTCGACAACGTCTGGACGACGCTGAAGCGCATCTACTACGACTCGGGCGAGGGCGCCCGGCGATGGGACGCGCTGCGCGCGGCGTATCGCACGCGCGCCGAGCACGTCAAGAACGAAGCGGCACTCGAGGACGTCGTCGATCAGATGATTGCCGAGCAACCGCTCGTCAAGGATCCGGTGCGCTCGTCGCGTGCCATCGTCGCGTCGGCCCACCCGCTCGCCTCCGATGCCGGGCGTGCCGTGCTCGTCCGCGGCGGCAACATCGTCGATGCGGCAATTGCGGTGTCGTTCGCGTTGGGTGTCGTCGAGCCCGACGCGTCGGGGATCGGCGGCGATGGCCAGGCGGTGCTGTTCCTGAACGGCATGACCGAGCCCACGGTGATCGAGTTCAAGGATCAGACGCCGCGCGGTGCGACGCTCGACGCTCCCGCCATCTTTCGCAGCGGCCGGCTGGTCGCCGACGGCCCGGCCTCGGTGAACATTCCCGGCGTCGTGGCCGGTCTCGACTACCTCTACACACGGTACGGCAGCGGGCGCGTGGCATGGGCGGACATTCTCGCCCCGGCGATCCAGTACGCCGAGCAGGGATTCATCCTCGATCAGACGCTGCCGTCGAGTGTCGCCGAAGGCCGGCAGTCGTTCGAGAAGTACTCCGCCGCGTCGCGAATCTATCTCCCTGGCGGTCGCGTGCCGCGCACTGGCGATCGGTTCTTCAATCGCGACTACGGATCGACGCTGCGCACCATCGCGACCGAAGGCGCGAGCGCGTTCTATCGCGGGTCGCTGGCCCGGCGGATTGCGACTGACATGGTCGTCAACGGCGGTCTCATCACCGAGGCCGATCTCGCCCAGTACCGCGCGATCGAGCGGAAGCCGGTGTCGGGACGCTATCGCGGTCACACGCTCTACACCGGTGGGCCACCGGTGGGCGTCGGCGTGTCGCTGCTCGAGACGCTGCAACTGCTCGACAACTACGAAGCGCGGCCGCGGGCGACGACCGCGACCGATGCCGACTACTTTCACTACGCCATCGAGTCATGGAAGGTGCGCGACGGTGTGCCGCGGATCGCCGACCCGGCACAGTGGGCCGTCGACTTCACGGACCATTTGAAACCGTCGCATGCCGCCGAACGATTCCGGCGGATCCGGCGCGACATGGCGCTGACGTTTCCCGAGGATTCGGACGAAGTTGCGGCAGGTGTCGAACGCATCGGCAGCGGCACCAGCGGCTTCGTCGTCGCCGACAGCGAGGGCAACATCATCGCGGTGACGCAGACGCTCAGCACGTGGGGCGGTTCGTTCTACGTCACGCCGGGGCTGGGATTCCTGTACAACAATCACCTGCGCGCGAACCGGACGACGCCTGGGGCGTACGGGCAACTGATGCCGCTGACGCGCTCGAACACGGCCAACGTGCCGATGCTCGTGTTCCGTGAGCAAGGTGATCGCCGCGTGCCGCGCTTTGGCGTCGCCGCTGCCGGCAACGCGTGGATTCCCGCGGCCACGTATTCGATCATCGGCGCGGTGCTCGACGGCGGCCTGTCGATGCAGCAGGCGATCGAGGCGCCGCGATTCCTGGTCACTCGCGATCCGAGCGACTCGATGAGCGCGCACGCGCGCATCGACATCGAGGATCGCTTTCCGCGCGCGGTGCTGCTGGACCTGATGTCGCGCGGGCACCGGTTCCACAAGATTGGCCGCAAGGGTGAACTGCGCTACGGCTACGCTTCAGGTGTGACGATTGATCTCGAGCGTCGTCTGTTGGAGGGCGGGGCAGATCCACGGCGATCGCATGCAGCCGTCGCCGTCCCCTAGGTCGATTTATCGCCGCGCCGTAGGTCTATCTAGAGGTTTTACCTGAGTTACGAGGTGTCAGCGTTCTGTTACGGTTCGTGCACCCCCCCTGTGACGCACGAACGAATGATCAGCCCCTCCACGGAGATGGCAATTTTTCCTGGGCAGCCCTTGGTCCGCTTCGACACGGTCAGTGTCGCCCTCACTCCCGCGGAGTCGGCCGTTTACGCGCTGTGTCGCGCGGATGGCAGCTACATCTACTTCGGCGAGAGCCGGGACCTGCGGCGCCGGCTGATGGAGCACCTGGTCGATACGGCAAGTTGCCTCCATCGCGAAGGCGCCGTATTTTTTGCCTACGAGCTTCACGCGAGTCCCGGCATTCGTTTGTCGCGCCTCAACCAGTTGCTCGCGTCGTACCCAACCGTCTGCAAATAGGATCACGCCCCGCTACTCCGGCGCTTGGAGGCCGACTCCGTCGAAGGTGCCCGTGCCGCGCTGAAAGTAGACTTCCACGCCGTTGACGGTCACCACCGTGAACAGCTTCGTGCACTTCACCGTCACCGACGCGAGATTCGAACGGTAATCGCAGGGTCGGACCATGCACGGCCATCCCAATCGATTGGCCGTGCTCGCGCACAGGTTTCGCCATCCAATCCTGACAGCGTTCAGCATGCCGTGGATGCTGTGCAAGCGCCGTGACCTGAGCTGCTATTTCGACGTATTCGCTTCCACCATAGGACCTTCGGGCGCGGGCGTGGATCAGGTCACCTCCGGCATTCCCCTGATCGCCGCGTGTTGTGTTTCGCTTCACGCACCAGACGGAAATCCTGCGGCGCCGGTCACCTTCTTCGCCTGCCATAAATGACGTCTCTCGTGCGCGGCGATGACGGCGAACCCGGACCCGAGCGGAATGCGCAGCCACGCTGCGGCGGGAGAACGCACCCGCGCGCGCGCCAGGTCAACGCCGTTCGACTGCCGCAGACGATCGATGTATTGCACCTGGTAGGCACGGAAGGCGGCGATGATCTCGCGGCGCGATCGGCCGGCTCCGGGATAGACGTGGGGCAGTGCCTGCAACCGCCATCGCACCGGCGGCTCGTTGAAGTGGACGTAGAGCCGTCCGATCCAGCTGTAGGCGAACGGTCCCTCGCCGTAGACGCCCCGGCGGATCGCATCGGCGATCCCTTCGTCCAGCGCCGGCAGATACGCGCGCGCGGTGGCGTTCAAGTGCTCGAGGCACTCGGCGATCGACCATGACGCCGGCGCCGGACGCCAGACGAACTGTTCGTCGGTGAGCGGCGTCGTCAGCGCGACCGCGTCTGAAGAAATCTGTTCGAATTGTGTGCGGAACGCGTCGATCTCGGGCGTGAGTCGCCCAGGGGTCCCCATCGCAGCGGTGGATTGTACCAAGGCCGGGGGCCTGGCCGGGGTCTGACCCCGGGTCTGACCCCCGCCGGACGTGAGCTGGACGCCGGACGGCCGCTTTCTGCTGTATCGCGCGAGCGGCAAGACGGGTAACGACATCTGGGTGCTGCCGACCGGCGGCAAGCCGTACGCGTTCATCGCCACACCAGCGCAAGAGAACTACGGCCGGTTCTCCCCGGACGGCCGCTGGGTCGCGTACACGTCGAGCGAATCGGGCACCGACGAGATCTACGTCGTGCCCTTTCCGGGACCGGGCGGCAAGTTTCAGGTCTCGTCCGCCGGCGGCACGCTTCCGCGCTGGCGCGCGGACGGCCGCGAGATCTTCTATCTGGCACCAGACCGCACGGTGACCGCCGTCGCCGTCGATGGCACGACGGGCGGGTTTCGCGTGGGAGCGCCGGCCGGTCTGTTTCGCGCACCCGTCGAAACACTCGTCGGTTACCACTACGCGGTCGCGCGTGATGGGCAGCGCTTTCTCGTCAATACCGTGGGCAATCAGCCGCCACCGACGGTGACGATCGAAACGGACTGGCCCTCGCTGCTGAAAAAGTAGATGATGTCTCGTGAAGGAGGCGATATGACAGCCGACCAGCAGACCAGCCTCGCTGGCGAACGCTCCCAGAGCGGCATGACGCGAGACGAGATCCTCGCCTTCTTCAAGCGTCGCCAGGAAGCGTATGACGATCTCGACGCCGCCGCGCTCGCTGCAGACTACGCCGACGATGCGGTGATCGTCAGTCCGTCGTCGGGGACGCATAAGAAGCGCGATGCCGAGAAATCGCTTCGTCTGATCTTTACTGCCTTTCTCGACATCACGATGAGCGCGGACGACATCGTCATCGACGGCGACAAGGTGGTGACGGTCCACTCGGTCGAAGGCACGCACATGCAGGAGTTTCTCGGCATCGCGCCGACCGGCAAGCGGTTCCAGATGTCGGTCGCGCTCATTCACCACTTGAAGGATCGAAAGATCGTTCGCGAGCTGCGCATCTACGACTTCACGGGCATGCTGGTGCAGATTGGCGCGCTCAAGGCAACACGACCCGCCAGTTAGGTTTCTTCAATCCTCCTTCGGCGGCTCGGCCGAATCGATGACGAGCGTGTCGACTGGCGCGCGCTGCGCGTCGAGCCCGGCCGGACCCGCTTGACTTCGCTGCGGACATCGACGATGCTCCCATCGTCTAGCGATGGGAGAGTGTGGGTAAGGACGTACCGCCTGATTTGCTTCCGGGCACGCTCGATCTGCTCATCCTGAAAACGCTGCTGCGCGGCCCGATGCACGGCTACGGCATCGCTCAGCACCTGAAGACGGTATCCGAGGACGTCTTGCAGGTGGGCGAGAGTTCGCTGTATCCGGCATTGCAGCGGCTGCTGCTCAGTGGATGCGTGAAGGGCGAGTGGGGGGCGTCGGAGAACAACCGGCGCGCGCGCTTCTACACGCTGACGGCAGCTGGCCGCAAACGCCTGTCGGCGGAGCGCGAAGAGTTCGATCGCCTGATTCTGGCGATCCACAAGGTGCTCGCCACGTCGTGATGCGTGCGCTCTTTCGCCGCATCTCCTATTGGTTTCGCGCGCGGCGCGAAGCCGCCGCGCTGCGCGAAGAGATCGAGTTCCATCGATCGATGACTCAGGCGCAGATGGAACGTGACGGCTTCACACCCGACGAGGCGAGGTTTGCCGCGCGCCGGCAGATGGGCAACGTCGCGATCGCGAGCGAAGACGCGAGCGCCGTGTGGATCTGGCCATGGCTCCAGAGCGTCCGGCAGGACGCGGCGTACGCCCTCCGTAGTCTCTGGCGGCAGCCCGGTTTCACGCTCGTGTCCCTCAGTGTGTTGGGGATTGCCATCGGACTGAACACCGGTCTGTTCACCGTCGTTGCCGGTGCCGCGTTCAGGCCGATGTCAGGCCTGACCGACCCGTCGAGAGTGGTCACCGTCTCGAGTGTCAATGTGCTCGGACGGGGCGGTCTGCTCGGACTGTCGTTCCCCGAGTATCAGTCTCTGACGTCAGCGGCGACGTCGTTCGAGGGGCTCGCAGCGGCGAGGCCACTATCCGTTCGCCTCGAGGAAGGACCGGTTGGCCGATCCATCAGCGCCTATCTCGTGACGGCGAACTACTTCGACGTTCTCGGCGTCCGTATGGAGCTCGGGCGCGGTTTCCAGCCCGGCGAGGATCGTCGCGGCTCGGCGCAGGCCGTTGCGGTGCTCGCGTATCAGGTCTGGAAATCGCGGTATGGCGCCGACCCGACCATCGTCGGCCGCCAGATACGCGTCAACAACATTCCGTTCACCGTCGTCGGGATCGCCTCGCGTCAATTCGTCGGGCCCGAGGGCTCGCCGAATCGGATCTGGCTGCCGATCTCGATGCTGCCGCTGCTGCGGCCGAACGATCCGTTCGCCACGACCATGCTCGATCGTCCCCAGGATTGTTGTGTGACCGTGACAGGTCGACTGACGCCGGCTGCGACCCGCGATTCGGCGCGAGCGGAAGTCCAGGTGCTCAGCACGCGCTTTCGCTCCAGCGTCGGAATGACGGAGCACTCGCTTGCGATCGGCGGTACGCAGTTTCTCTCGGGACGACGGGGAGGCGGCGAAGCGCTCGCGATTCTTGGAGTGTTGTCGCTTGGGCTGACGCTGGTCTTGCTGATCGCCTGTGCCAATGTCGGGAACCTGCTCCTCGCCCGGGCAGCGGCTCGGGTCAACGAGATCGGCGTCCGGCTCTCGCTCGGTGCCGGCCGCGCGCGTATCGTGCGTCAGCTGCTCACCGAAGGTTTCGTCCTGGCGATCGGCGCCAGCGTCGTCGGCCTCTTCCTCTCGATGTGGCTGCCGCCGCTCGTGTTGAGTGTCGTCGCCGGCACCGCGCGTCCGTTCGATATCAGTCTCGACGGGTGGGTCCTTGTCTACGCCTTGGCCGTTGCTGTGCTCTCGTGTCTCGCGTTTGCCCTGGCGCCGGCACTGCACGCGACGAAGTGCGACATCGCAACCGCGCTCAAGCACGACGCCGCGATGCTCCAGTCACGATTTCCGCTTCGAAGCACCCTCCTCGCGGTGCAGGTGGCCGTGTCGGTCGTTCTCCTGACGAGCGCGGCCCTTCTGCTGCGAGGGGTGGCGCAGGCGCGACTGCTGGACCCGGGCTTTGCCATGGACGGTGTGGCGGTTGCGACGATCGACGTTCCCGAAGAGTCGTACGACGTGGCCCGGAGGCGAGCGTTCGTGACCGAGACGACGACGGAGTTGAAGCGTGCTGGGATCGTGCGCTTCGGATTCGCCTCGAACGAGCCGCTCGGAAATGAGACCAGCATGACGGGCATGCGCCTGCAGGGCGAGAGTCCGGCCCAGGCGAGAACCGTCGAGTTCATCAACGTCTCGCCCGGATACTTCGATGCGCTGAGCATCCCCATCGTGGCCGGACGCGATTTCATCGATGCTGACGAAGGGCGGAGCGTCGTGATCGTCAATCAGACGATGGCCCGCCGCTACTGGCCCGGTGACACCGCGGTCGGGCAGGTGTTCTTCGGCGGTGGCAACCGTCAGCTGATGCAGATCGTGGGGGTTGTCGCCGATGCGCATGTGGCCAGCATGGAGGAGATCGAGCCGGTGCTGTTCCTCCCGCCGGGAGACATGTCGCAACGCGTGCCGCGTCTGCTGTTCAGCACCGATGAGCCATCGACGTCTGCGACGATTGCCGCGATCGTCGAACGAGTGGACGGTCGCGCCCGAGTCGACGTCACGCCGCTGAGAGACCGGTTCGAGAACTGGCTCGGAGATCTGCGCCTCGCTCCTCTCGTGGCGTCCGCCATCGGCGTCTTCGCGCTGGGTGTTGCCGTCGTCGGCATGCTGGGCGTGTTCTCGTACATCGTGCGACAGCGCACGCGTGAGATCGGCATTCGGATGGCGCTCGGTGCCGGCGCCGGCGATGTGCTTCGACTGGTGCTGGCGTCGAGCTCGAGGGCCGTGCTCGCGGGGCTCGCCGTCGGCGGCTTGGGTGGCTTTGCCGCCTCACAGGTGCTGCGCAGCTCACTCTATGGCTTGAGCCCTCTCGATCCGATCGCGTATGGCGGCGTGCTGCTGCTGCTCGCACTGGCCGCGTGTCTTGCCAGCTACATCCCAGCACGCCGGGCGCTGCGTATCGATCCGGTACGAGCGTTGCGCTACGAGTGAGCGTCCGGCTGAAGCCGGACTCTACATCCGTAGTGGCCGCCTTCAGGCGGCCCTAGTAAAGCCTTCGCCGATTCGCCTCCTCGATGTCACGCTCGTAGTCCTGCACGGTGAGCCCGTCGGGCCGGATCTGGTCGTAGAGCACGCAAGCCATCGACGGCAGCACGTCGCGGCTGGGCCACTCGTCGTATTTCCACAGGTGTGAGCGCAGAAACGCCTTCGCACAGTGCAGGAACGACTGCTCCACTTCGACGCCGATCGCCAGCAGCGGAGTCTTGCCGAGTACCGTGAACTCCCGCAGCAGCTCCGGATCGCGTGTGATCCACGCACGCCCGTTGATCCGCAGCGTCTCGTCGCGCCCGGGCACGACGAAGATCAGCCCGACGTGGGGGTTGGCGATCAGGTTGACCATGCCGTCGAGCCGCTTGTTGCCCGGGCGATCGGGGATGACGAGGCGGTGGTCGTCGAGCACCCGGACGAAGCCTGGCGCATCGCCCTTCGGCGAGACGTCGCAGCGGCCGTCTGCGCCGGCGGTGGCCATCAGCACGAACGGCGAGCGCGCGATGAACGCGCGGCAGTGATGGTCGAGCCCGGGCCGCTCTTTTTGTGCGGCGCGGCTGCTGGGGACACCGACGATCTCGCGCAGCTCCTGTTCAGTGGCGACGACCTGATCGAACGGCGCGGCGTCGAGCGCCGGCGGCCGGCCGCGTGGCGGCGCCGGACGGAATTCGCGAAGGAACGATTCGAAACGTTCGTCGGAGCTCATGTCACTCATCTCCAAGCGGCTTGAGGAGGTTCCTCAACTTGGCCAGTCCGTAGCGGTAACGAGACGCAACCGTGTTCGACGAGGTCTCGAGCACCTCGCCGATATCCTGAAAACTCAGTTGCCCCCAGACCTTCAGCACGATCACCTCGCGCTGGTCCTCGGGCAGTTCGGCCAGCGCCCGCTCGATCGCCAGCGCCGTCTCCTCATGGCCTCGTGGTGCCTCGAGCCAGCAGGCGCCGCTGTCGTCGAGCGCCACCTCGCGGGCGTGCTTCCGCCAGTGGTTCATGACGGTGTTGCGCACCGCCTGGCACAGATAGGGCAGCGGCTGTTCCCTGACCGCCACGTCACCCCGCAGCAGGCGGACGAAGACGTGATGGACGACGTCTTCGGCCTGCATCCGGTCGCCAAGCAGCGAGCAGGCGTACCCGACGAGCACGGCGCCGTGCGCAGCATAGAGGCGCGCGACGTCTTCGCGATCCAGGCACCCGGTCACCGAAGCCATGAGGCGCGCGCAAGCATCCAATCTATAGACACAGGAGCGTCGGGGATTTGTCTAACGTCCTATCTTTCCTTCGATAACCGTTTAATGCGAGTCGCGAGCGCGAACCCCCGCTGCGAGTAGTCGGCCCAGGGGTCGCCGACGCGCTTGATTCGCTGCGCCAGGTTTCGCACCGTGAAGGCCTGTGGATCGGCGTCGCCGCGTTCGACCTCCTCCCACGTGCACGGCGCCGACACCGGTGCGCCCGCCTTCGCCCGAACTGCGTAGGCGGCGGCAAACGTGGCGCTGTAGCCGTTGCGGCCGGTGTCGACATAGATGCGGCCCTTGCGGTCAGCTTTGCTGAACTCCTGCGTCAGCCGATTCGGATGACGCGTCACCAATGCCGTCCCGACCGCGTGCGCAAATCCGGCGACCGCCCCCATGTCGGTCTTGCCATCGAGTGGCACGAGGATGTGCAACCCTTTCGAGCCGGTGGTCTTCACCCAGCTTTTCAAATCGAGCTCGGCGAGGAGATCGCGCAGCGCCAGCGCGGCCTCGGTCAGCCGGTCGCGATCGGCCACCGACGGATCGAGATCGAACACGCACACATCAGGGGAATAGAGCTCCGGCACGCGCGACGTCCACACGTGCGGCGTGATGCAATTCTGATTGGCGAGCCACAGCAACGATCGCACGTCTGTCACGATCGGATGATGGACGACGCCGTCCTTCTTCGGGACCTCGACGCGCTCGAGCCAATCGGGGAAGCCCTTGGACACGTCCTTGTGAAAGAACCCCTTGCGGCCAATGCCCGATGGATAGCGTTCCATCGTGACCGGTCGGCCGCGCATATGCGGCAGCATCAGCGGCGCGATCGCTTCGTAGTACGCGGCCACCTCGCCTTTCGTAATCCCGTCGTCGGGAAAGAGCACCTTCTCCGGATGGGTAATCACGACGGTCGCTCTCGGACGACCTCGCGCGCGTTCTTGTCGGTGCGGACGCCGAGCAGCTTGGGGTGCCGCAGTTTGCCGTAGATGGTCCACTCGGTGAAGGCGACCTGAACGACGATCATCGGCTTGACCCAGTGCGCCCGCAGACGCGGCAGGCCGACCGCTTTCGTGAACGGCGGCGTGTCGAGCGCGATCGCGTCGAGCCTGGCGCGCAAGTCGAGGAGCAGTTTCGTGTTGAAGCCCGTGCCGACCTTGCCCGCGAAGACGAAGTCGTTTCCCTCGAAGAAGCCGACCAGCAATGCGCCGAGCCCAACGCGGCTTCCCTGCGGATCGGTGAAGCCGCCGATCACGAGCTCCTGGCTCGCCTCGCACTTCATCTTCAGCCAGTGCGGCGACCGCCGGTGCTCGTATGGCGCATCGAGCCGCTTCGCGATCACACCCTCCCAGCCTTCACGGCAGGCGCGCTCCCACGGCTCGGGATCGTCGAGTGCGTCCACGTGATGCAGTGGACGACGCAACGGGAGTCCGGCGAGCGCGGCACGCCGGTCGGAGAGCGGCAGGTCCATCAAGTCGCGTCCGTCGAGCCACAGCAGGTCGAAGACGTGATATGCCAGGCGCCGCGCCTGGTCGGCTTCGCGCATGGTCGGCGGCCCCCACACGCCGGTGACCTCGCCGTCGAGGATCGCGTCTTTGGCCGGCAGCGCCGCGATCGCCTCGGCCAGCACCGGGTTGGATTGCGGCAGGCGATTCCGCGAGTACAACTGGACGTCCTTGCCGCGCTTGAACGCCAGCACGCGAATGCCATCGAGCTTGCGCTCGAAGATCCACTCGGGACTCTTGAAGCGCTTGTCGGTGAGGGTCGCCGCCATGGGGACCACCCACTCGGGGAACGATCGCGCCATGCCCCGTGATCTTAGTCGGGGCCTGACCCAAAAACCTTGATCCTCCCCCTACGTCAGATTAGATGATTGGATCGTTAGTGGAGCGTATTTCGCGAATAGGGAACCGGCCGCGCCGTTGTCGCGGCCGCCAGATCGCGGTCAGGGCTCGTTGTGGGCGGTACTCTTCCAGTTGATACAGTCCACTAGAGGTTGCCATGGAGCGGCGGTACCGCGTACGCGACTTTGCCAGAATCACCGGCGTCACCGTCAAGGCGCTTCAGCATTACGACCGGCTTGGGCTGCTCAGGCCGTCTCGCACACCGTCGGGGCACCGTATCTACAGCGATCGGGACGTCGAGCGGCTGCAGCAGGTCGTCGCCCTGAAGTCGATCGGCGTGCCGCTCAAACAGATCAAGGTCATGCTCGACGGCAGCGGTCGATCGCTGGCCGCGGCGTTGAAGTCGCAGCATGCCATCCTCGAGGACGAACGGCGGGGACTCGAGCACGTGATGCAGGCGATCACGATCGTCCACTCGGATCTGACGAGCGGGCAGATCTCTGAGACCGAGGCATTGAGCCGTCTCGTCGAGCTGCTGACGATCCAGAGTGAAGTCGACGCGATGCGCCAATACTTCAGTCCCGAGGCGTGGGCGAAGTTCGGCGACTACTGGGTCGACTGGCCGCCGCCGCGATGGCGCGAGTTGTTTCGCGATGCTGAAGCACTGCTCAATGACCAACCGGACAGCGAGAAGGCCGAGGCGCTGGTCGCGCGCTTGAACGCGTTGTGGCACGCCGAGACCGGCGACGATCCGCAGCTCAAAGCGGCGATCCGGTTTGGCGCGATGAAGGCGTTCGTCGATCGTGACAACTGGCCGCCGCGTCTTCAGCGACGCTGGTTCGAGTATCGGTTCAAGGAAATCGGCCAGTTCCTCGGGAAGGCGTCGATGGCGGCGTTCCGCCGTCACGGCGCGCAATTCTTCGCGCCGTCGAAGCGCGTCGACTAGATCGCTGAGCGAGCGGAGAGCGCCGAGATCTCACGCAGAGATCCGCAGAGGCGCAGAGGAATGATTTTGTTTCTCTGTCTCTCTGCGATCTCTGCGTGATGCTTTACTCGGCGATCTCCGCTCACTCCGCGATCCTGGGATGCGCGTTGCGCATCCGGATCATCGAGAACTGCAGGCTCGACTGGATCACGGCATCGCGTAGCGGCCACAACGTCGGCAGCACACGCAGCTCGACGCGGCGCCGCATCAGCGCGGCGATGGCGTCGTCGATGATCTCGACGCACGTCGGTTCGACCGCGACCTCGCTGACGAAGTAGCCGGCGCACTCGTCGGCGCACTCGAACGTATCCGCCGGGATGTGATAGATGAAGAGCCGGCAGCGGCGCAGGTGTTCGAGCCAGGCTTGCTCGATCGCAACGACGGCGCCACTCGAGCCCAGAAACCGCTCGCGGTCCTCGTCCGTCGTGTTCGGCCCGGCATAGTAGGTGACACGCGGGCATTCGCGCGGCAGCAGGTAATTCCGCAGCCGCTCGCCGTCGATCGCCCAGACAACGGGGATGGCGTCTGAAGAGCCGTCCGCGGATGGATCGAGCGTGATGCTGCCGGACGGACCACGTCGAATGTAAACCGAGCCCGTTCGCGGCTCGAACTGATCGATGTCGCGTCGTTCACTGACGTGAAACACCATGGCCGGGGCGCAACGCGTTCAGAGGCTCAGATGCACGCCTGCGCCGATGTACGAGATGTCATCCTGGAAGAACTGACCGTAAGGCGAAGGGCCGTCATACCACTCGAACATGAGCGCCACGATCCGCGCAGGATGGCCGGATGCGCCTGTCCTCAGGAATTCGATGCCGGCCCGCCCGCTGAGCGCCGGCGACCAGTCGTGCAGTTCAGGGGACTTCATGTCGAGCGCGGCGATCAACTGCACGGGCCCGCGGTGGCCGCTGCGCACTTCCGCGCCAGCGTGAAACACAGACGACCCCACCGTATCGGGCTCGCGCCGGAACAGCCGCTCCGCGCCGGCGTAGACACGGAGCGCGTGAAGCTCCTGCGAGATCAGTACCTCGATCGATTCGAACGACAGGTTCTCGCGCTGAATCTCCGACTCGCGCAGGAGGAACTCGTCCCCGAGGTGTGAGCTCTGGTGATAGAGCCGGAGGCGCGTGCTGAACCCGCGCTTGCGGATTGTGAGTGGGAAGCCGATCGTGTAGTCGGCGTTAATCAGGTCCTTCGACGGCGCTTCGTAGTCGAATTGCGCGAACACCGCGCCGAACACATCGAGCTGGACGCCGTCGCCCGGTTGCGACCCATTCCAGCGCACGAGGCCGAAGGTGTCGCCGATGCCGACCGAGACGAGCGTCGCGCCCTCTCCGGATGGATCGTCGAGCGATCGGAACGTTCCGCGTTGCAGGCTGATGAACGAGCGTGGCTCCTTCGGATCGGCGAGGAGCGGGCAATGGATCGAGTCCTGTGGAAAGCCGACCGTCCCCTGCGCTTCGGACTCGTGCACGCCCGGGGCGCATCGCGAGATCGGGATCGGTTCGGGCGGCTGGGCATCGGCCGGGCGCGCCGACACGACCATCACGAACGCGAGGACGATGGCCTGTGCAACGCGACTGCTGGTTCGCACTAATGACGCGTCCAGGTTGCCTCGATGACGTTGTCCTTGGGTGGCATTGTCGAGAACTGGCGTCCTGCGGCGATTGCCTCGCGATGGAACAACTGCACCGCTGCGGGACAGAGCCGGATGAACAGCTCGAGGGCGAACACGAGCACCGCGAGATCGTCGAGCTGGCCGAATCCCGGAATCAGGTCCGGGACGAAATCGACCGGGGAGAGCAGATAGACTGCGGCCAGTCCTGGTATCACCTTCAAGGCGCCGGGCACGCGCGGCTCGCGCAGCAATCGCCCGGCAAGCTTCACCTGCTGCAGCAGAGAGCGCATGGTCAGCGGTCGTGAGAGCCAGGATGAAACGCGCATCGGCATGTGATGGGCCTCCCACCCGTTACCCTACCACCGATCAGGGGTTCAGGCAGTCCGGCTAAAGCCGGACACTACGTTGGTCCGGCTAAAGCCGGACACTACATCGTCGTGCGGGCGATTGCTTCCGCTGCGGCTGAGTCTGGCCACAGCGGCTCAGGTGCGGCGGTATACGACGCATGTGCGAGTGCGGCCTGAAAGAGAGCCGTCTCCGAGGCGAGGAACTGCAGCTTGATCAGCAGGCGCGTGACCACGAAGAGCTGCGTCATCGCGAACCCAATCCACAGCGTGACACCGCCTCCGGTACCTGGCGCGATGAGCGCCCATACGCCGACGAGCGCGATGAACGTCAGCGTGTTGAGGCCATACAGTCCGACCACCCGTCCCGGATGATGCCGGATGAAGCGCCATGCCGCCGCGAGTGCGCCGACCGCGCTGCGCCGATCTTCGATGACGATGCGAGCCTTCGCGTAGTCGGTGAGGACGTTGACGAAGAGCACGAGGAGACCAAAGGCGGCGTAGAGCGCCACGCGCCAGGCGAACGCGGTGCGCTCGACGCTCAGGTCGCGGGTGAGCGTCTCGTACACCTGACCGAACAACCATGGGTGAACGTACGTGAACAGCCCCCAGTACACGACGCCAACGAGAGCGCCGAGCCGGAGGAACCGAAAGAAGAACGTGCCGCAGGCCGCGAAGAAGCCATACGTGCGCGTCGGCCGCTGCCTGGCGTATCGATCGATGATGCCGCCGGAGACGAACAGCCATCCCGCCAGATAGAGCGCGAGCGCCCACGCGAGGGGGGCGATCGGTACACGGCCGTCGAAGACGCTGCTGACGCTGTCGAATGTGGTTGCGACACCGATCACCGACGGAGTGAAGGTGGTGCCGAGGCCAGTCGCCTGCGCCGAAAACTCCTGCCACCAGTCCCAGTTGGCGCCGTCTGCGGCGCGAACGGCCATCAGGCTGTCACGCAGATGTGCGGCGATGGCGCCACGCACGACCAGCGCGAGCGGCAGCGCGAGCATGAACGTCATCGCGAAGACGCCAGCAGCAATCGCCGGAGCGTTCAGGACCCGGCGCCACCCGTCACACCACGCCGCAACGCTACGAGAAGAAGGCATACGTCAACATCGCGTCTTGCAGCCAGGCCATCCACTTCAGCGCCCACTTCAGGCTGGCTTCACCCGTTCGCGGCGCGAGCGTGCGGCTGTTGTTCGTGTAGTCGACATCCAGGAGCAACCGGCGCTCGGGATCGACCTGCACGCTGACGGCTTTCTCCGGCCGTTCGTAGGTGTAGACGACGCGACGATCCTGGCCGTCCCACGACTCCTTGACCGTGTCGCCGTTCTCGAACCGCGTGACGACATCCACTGGAAACGTGGCTTCGCCATACCGCCTCATCACCACCGTCGTGCGATAGGTGAATCCGGTGAGGCCAGCCCCCTCCGACGGACTGTCCTGGCGAACACTGGTGAAATCCTGGATGCCGTAATCGAATGTGTTCGACGAACGGTAAACCTCGTCGAAGTACCAGACGTAGCCACGCCCCGTCACCTCGCGGACGACGTCGAAGAAGTCCGCCGGCTTGGGGTGCTTGAACTTCCAGCGCTCGAAGTACGTGGACATGATGCGCTGCATCGTCGGCCAGCCGACCTGCTTTTCGAGCGTGTGCATCCACAGCGCCGTCTTGTTGTAGGAAATGAAGCGAGCTGTGCCCGGCCAGTACGTGAACGTCGGGATCCACGCTGCGTCCGTTTCGGCGTTCAATCGATAACCTTCCAGTCGATCGTTGTCGATGCGCGACACCGGAAGGTCTTTGAAGGCCCATGGCGCGAACCCGCCGAAGTATCGGACCTCGACGTGATTGGGACGGAACGACTCGTCGATCACGCGCGCGGTCGCGTAGGTGTTGAACCCCTCGTCCATCCACGCGTGCTCGAACTCGTTGGTGGCGACCATGCCATACCACCACTGATGTCCCACTTCGTGTGCGGTCGTGTTTTCGGGCCGCTGCACGTCGCCGGGCGCGAGCCACGACGCGCGCCCGGTGACGAAGGTCGGGTACTCCATCCCGTCGCTCTCGCTCTGGAACGCAGGATCGACGATCGTGATCTGTTCGTACGGATACGGACCGAACCACTCGCCGTAGCGCGACAGCGTGGCTTCAACGGCGCCGAAGTACCGGTCCGCCTGCGAGGCGTGCTCCGGCAAGAGCAGTAGCCGGATCGTGACCGGCGGCAGCCGCGGATGCTCGAAGCGCCGTGTGATGACGATGAAGTCGGGGCTCGCCACCCACGCGAAGTCGTGAATGTCTTCACCCCTGAACCGGTGTGTCGTCGTCGCGTCGGAGTTGTCGGTGCGGCTCAACTGCCGGCCTGACGCGCCAACGATGAAGCGACGGGGCAGCGTGATGGCGACGTCGTAGACGCCGAAGTCGGAGAAGAACTCGGTGGCCGAGTGGAACTGATGCGTGTTCCAGTCCCGATCCTCCAGCACACCGAGTTTGGGAAACCACTGCGCGATGAAGAAGTAGTCGCCAACGTAACCGGTGCGCGCGAACGGCCGCGGGATCTTCGACGTCCAGGCAATCTCAATGTCGAGCGATGCCCCCGGTGTCGCCGGTTCACGAAGCGGCACCGACAGCACCGTCCGGTCGCGCGGGTTGCCGTCGTCGGGCGCGATGAAGCGCGTGTGGGCTGACAAGTCGTGCCACGTGCCCGATTCACCGCGCACGCGAATCGTCGACAGGTCGATCGCGCTCCAGGCATCGGCTTGCGGCCGGCGAGTCGTGCCGGCCAGCCGGCGCTCGCGCATCCACGTCGATTCCGCGTCGCGCCACGCGTTCCAGTACAAGTGGAACTGCAGCTCGGACGTCGGCTGCGCGCTGATGTTGCGCCACTGAATCCGCTCGCGGCCGCGCAGCGTTTTCGCCTCGGGATCGAGCCGCACTTCGATCGAGTAGTTCGCGTTCCGCGGCGACAGCGCTCCTGGGGGCAGCGCCGCCTGCGGCGGCGCGGGCGTTTGCGTCGCGACGAGAGGTGTGACTTGCAGAGCGGGTGGGGCGGTCTCCAGTCGTGGAGCCGGCCGCTCCGTGGACGGTGGGGTTTGCGGCTCTGGTCCGCTTTGGTTCGCCGTGACAAGCGCGGACATCACGGCCACCGCAAGCAGGATGCGCAGGCTCAAAGCTATGGCTCGAACAGGTCGAGTTGGCCGTGCAATCTCGGTGTCTTTCGACCGCGATCGGTGAACACCGTGCGGCCACCGAGTGCCGGCGAGATTGCCCGCTCGTGCGCGATGGTGCCGGCGACGTCGGCGTCGGGCTGATGCCGTGTCTCGATGGCGCGCGTGAACGCGTCGAGTCGGGCCATGCCCTGCAGCTTGTCGGTGTGTCCCAGCTTCGCCGAATCGAGCGCACGCCGGAGGACGGCAATCGATTCGTCGTAGACCTTCAACGGCACCGGGAACGGGTGGCCATCCTTGCCGCCATGCGCGAACGCAAACCGCGCCGGATCGTCGAATCGCGTCGGCGCGCCGTGGACGACTTCGGCGACGAGCGCCAGCGATTGCAGCGTGCGTGGCCCGAGCTGTTCGAGCAGCAGCAACGACGCGAAATCGCTCAGGTCACGTTCGTGCGCGAGCGCGAGCACGGCGCCCAGACGCTTGGCGTTGACGTCGGCGGCCCGGACGTCGTGGTGCGTCGGCATCTCGAGACGACGAACGTCCGCGATCGTGCGGGACGGATCGTCGCGCACGATCGTCAACAGCGCGTCGTGGGCCGGTTTCGCGCGTCGGTCGACCAGGTTCATGATCGTGCCGGCGTGCTGGCCGACGATGGCGGCGTGGGGATCGGCGGTGAAGTCGCGGACCGTCGCCGAATGCCAGTGATAGCGGCGAGCGAGCCGGCTGCCTTCGTTCATTCCCTGCTGCACGATCGCCCATTCACCGTCGGCCGTGAGGACGAAAGAATGCAGGTAGATTTGGAACCCGTCGGCGACGGCGTTGTTGTCGATGCGGGCGGTCAGCCGACTCGTGCGCACGAGCGCGTCGCCGTCGAGACCCGTTCTCAGTCCGATCCGTCTCAGCTCGTCCGGCGTGTTGCGCGAGTGCTGCCCGCGGCCGCCGCACATGAACAGGCCGAGCTCGTGGGCGCGCGGGTTCAGCCCTCGCTTCAACGCCCCCATCACCGAGGTGGTGATCCCCGACGAGTGCCAGTCCATGCCCATGACCGAGCCGAGCGCCTGGAACCAGAACGGATCGCTCAGGCGAGAGAGCAGGGCCGACCGGCCGTAGTGCAGGATGACGCTTTCGGCGATGGCGGTGCCGAGCGTCGCCATGCGAGTGGCGAGCCAGACCGGCACTCGTCCGCCATGCAGCGGGAGATCGGCGATTCCCGAGCGTTTCATCGACCCGGATGGTACTGTACGTTCCCCACCTGTACATTCCCAACGTTCCCGCGCGCGCAGTGTAGGCCGGGTCTTCCAGACCCGGCGCAGACGGCCGCGAAATACCAGTTGCTTATCTTTCTAGCAATGTGCTAGAAAATTAGGCAATGCCGGAGCCGCTGAGCCGCCGCGAGCGCGAGATCATGGACATCGTCCATCGCCTGGGCCGGGTCTCGGTGAGCGACGTGCAGCGCGCGCTCTCCGGTCAGCCGGCGTATTCCACCGTGCGTGCCCAGCTGCGCGTGCTCGAAGAGAAAGGGCACCTGCGGCACGAGGAAGAGCAGCTGCGCTACGTCTACCTGCCGGTCGTGTCGGCCCACCAGGTTCGTCGATCCGCGGTAAAGCACTTGATCGACACCTTCTTCGAAGGCTCGCCGGAGAAGGTGGTGGAAACGCTAGTCGGGCGCGACGGGCGCGGGCTCACCGACGAGCAGCTCGATCGCATCGCGCAGCTCATCGAACGTGTACGGCGAGACGGGAGGCGCAAATGATCCGCGCCACGGTTGTCCTGGTCATCGCCCATCTCGTCATCCCGCGGCTGCGCCAGCGATCGGCGTCAGACCGTCACTTGTGCTGGGCGATCGCTCTTGGCGTGGCCACCGTGCTGCCGCTGCTCTCGATCCTGCTACCGGCATGGCAACCGGCGTGGGCCAGTCGCATGGCTGAATGGCCCACCTCGTTAGGCGCGTTTCGCGCGTGGTCAACCGGCGAGGGGGCCGATGTCGTCGTTCGCGCGACCGGTATCGAGGCCGCGGGTTGGACGCTGTCGTTGGCAGCCGTGTGGGTGTGGGTGTGGGTGGGCGGCAGCCTCGTGGCGCTCGTGGCGCTGGGACGTGATGCGGTGCGATTGGTGCGCGTGGTGAGAGGCGCCAAGCCCGTTGGTGACTCGCGGATGCTGAGGACGTGTGCCGACGCGGCGCGCTCGCTGGCTCTCACGCGTACGCCCGTCCTGCTTCACGGCGACCAGACGATGGTGCCGATGACGTGGGGCGTTCGCCGGCCGCACGTGCTGTTGCCGGTCGGTGCGTTCGAGTGGCCAGACGACCGGCTGCACGCGGTGTGCGCCCACGAGCTGGCGCACGTCCGCCGCGCCGACTGGCTCGTGCACGTGCTCGCGCAGATGGTGTGTGCGGTCTACTGGTTCAATCCGCTCTTCTGGATGGCTGAGCGCGCGCTGGGCCGCGAGAGCGAGCAGGCAGCCGATGACGAGGCGGTGGCGAGCGGACTCGATGCGAGCCAGTACGCCGCAGATGTCGTCGCGCTCGTCCGCCAGATGCGCGCCCCGCTCGCGGTCCGCGCACCCGTCGTCGCGATGGGGCGCCCCTCGCAGCTCGAACGTCGCGTCGCGGCGCTGCTGCGCGCCGACGCGAATCGCACGCTCGTGTCGCCCCGTCGTGCGCTGCTGGCTGCGGTCGCTAGCGCCGTGCTGGTGATTCCGCTTGCAACGGTGGCGGCCGGGCGTGAGTGGTTCGACGTCGATGTCAGAACGGTGGAACCGCCGTCGATGCTGAGGTCGTCCGGCGCGCGCGACGCGGAGCCGATGCTGCCGATCGTCAGGGCCGTTGGTGGGGCCAGTCCCTTCGGGACTGGTGGGGCCGGCCCCGGTGGCGAAGACACGTTGCCGGCCATCGCGGAGTTCACGCCGCCGCCGCTCTACAGCGATATCGCTCGCCGTCGTCACATCGAAGGAGTCGTCACCATCGGCGTGCACGTCGACGAGGACGGTCGTTTGTCATTGGCACGAGTGGTGAAGGGGCTTGGTGCTGGTCTCGATCAGAACGCGTTGGTTGCCGTGCGGCAGTGGCGATTCGTGCCGGGCTCGCGTGCCGGACGACGCGCTGCCATGGATGCGGAAATCGACATCGAATTCTCGCTGCAGAACGAGGCGGTGAACGAGCTGATCGCCAACGACATGGCGACGCTGGTCGGTCCCGATGTCATTCCGCCGCGCGCGGTGCGGACGTCTCGAGCGCCGCTCGACGCTGGGCCGGCCCGCGGCTCGGTCGTGCTCGACGTCGTGCTGCTGCAGGACGGCTCGCCCAAGATCGTCCGGATTCTCCAATCGCTCACACCCGAGGCCGACGAACAGGCCGTGCGCCACTTCGAGCAGTGGCGCTTCACACCGGCGATGAGGAACGGGGCGCCGGTGAAGGTACGCATGAACGCGGAGGTACGGTTTCATGGCTGAGATCCGAAGTTCCGAGATCACCGATCAGCGGGTCTACCTCAATCGCCGCGCGTTCATCGCCGCCGCCATGGCCGTCGGGGGTGCGGCGCTCGTCGTTGACCCGCGCCTCTCGGCGCAAACGCCGGCAGCGCACGGGGCCAAGCTCACAACGGTGAAGAGCCCGCTCAGCACGACGGAATCGCCCAACGTGTGGGAGCACCTGACGACCTACAACAACTTCTACGAGTTCGGCACGCGCAAGAGCGACCCCGCGGCCAACGCGCGTTCGTTCAAGCCGCGCCAGCCGTGGACGATCTCGGTCGAAGGTGAGTGCGCCAAGCGGGGCACGATCACGCTCGAAGACGTGCTCAAAGGACAGACGCTGGAGGACCGCATCTATCGCATGCGATGCGTCGAAGGCTGGTCGATGGTGATTCCCTGGGTCGGCTTCCCGCTCGCGACCTTGATCAAACGATGCCAGCCGACGTCGAAGGCGGCGTTCGTCGAGTTCACGACGCTGCTCGATCCGCGGCAGATGCCAGGCCAGGAAAGCGACGTGCTCGAGTGGCCCTATGTCGAGGGCCTTCGTATGGACGAAGCGCTTCACCCGTTGACGATCCTTGCTGTCGGCATCTACGGCGAGGTGCTGCCGAATCAGAATGGCGCGCCACTGCGTCTCGTCGTGCCGTGGAAGTACGGCTTCAAGGGGATCAAGTCGATCGTCAAGATCCGTTTTGTCGAGAAGCAGCCGTTCTCGTCGTGGCAACAGGCCTGGCCCGAGGCGTATGGCTTCTACGCCAACGTCAATCCCGCCGTCGAACACCCGAAGTGGAGCCAGGCGACGGAGGCGCGGTTGCCGTCGCTGTTCAAGACGATGAGGACGATGCCGTTCAACGGCTACGGCGATCAGGTCGCGAGCCTCTACACGAGGATGGACCTGACGAAGAGCTATTGACGACGGGGGTTCCGTTCCACATTACGGCGATTCTCGAGGCAGAGGCATAATGCCTGCATGATTCGCGTCATGCATATCGGGCTGGGCCCGATCGGTGCCGCCGTCGCGCGGCAGATCGCCGCCCGCAAAGGCTTTCAGATCGTTGGCGGGGTGGACATCGATCCGCAGAAGATCGACCGCGACGTCGCCGACGTCATCGAAGCCGGACGCACCCTGAAAGTGAAGGTGACCTCCGACATCACTCAGACGATCAAGGCGGCCGACCCCGACATCGCCGTGGTCTGCACCAGCTCGTCGCTCAAGGCCGTGCTGCCGCAGTTCCTGGAGGTGCTCAAACACGGCGTGCCGATCGTCACGACCACCGAGGAAGCGGCCTATCCGTCGAAACGCAACCAGGCGGTCGCGAAGCAGATCGATGAGGCCGCGCGCAAGGCGAACGTCGCCGTCCTCGGAACCGGTGTCAACCCCGGGTTCACGATGGATGCGCTGCCGATCGCGCTGACGGCGGTGTGCGAGCGCGTCGATCGCGTCGAGATCCATCGTTGTCAGGACGCGCGCGTTCGGCGGCTCCCATTCCAGCAGAAAATCGGCGCCGGCCTGTCGCTCGACGCGTTCGCCGAGAGGCTGGAGGACGGCAGCGTCCGGCACGTGGGCTTCACCGAATCGATCCAGATGATCGGCGACGCGATGGGCTGGCGTCTGGATCGCATCACCGACGAGGTGACGCCGAAAATCTGCGCCAAGGCGGTGTCGAGCGAGTGGATCGCCGTCAAGGCGGGGCAGGTATGCGGGATCGTCCAGGTCGGCAACGGCTACGTGAAGGACGAGACGAAGATCACGCTGCGGCTCGAGGCCTATCTCGGTGCGAAGGAATCGTTCGAGTCGGTGCTCATCGAGGGGTCGCCGCGCATCTACTCCAAGATCGAGGGCGGTATCCACGGCGACATCGCGACGGCGTCGATGACCGTGAACTCGATTCCGGCAGTGCTCGAGGCGCCACCCGGCTTCCGCACGATGCGCGACATGCGCCTGCCGTCGTACTACGGCGTGCGGGAGTCAGGAATCAGGAATCGGGAATCAGGAATCAGGAGCACTCAGGCATAAGGAATCAGTCCTGTTGCTTCCTCAGGCGCCAACTGCGGCGCGCTCGCGATAGAACGCGATCAAGTCCATCGCCTTTGGCGGCGTCGCCCCCATTTGCCGCAGCATCGTCGTCACCTGGCCGCGGTGATACGAGCCGTGGTTGACGAGGTGCTGCAACATCTGCCAGAAGGGCTGCGTGTACAGCCGCCCGTCCCACGCGAGATATTGAAACGGATGTCCGACGTCGTCTGGCCCGAGACGCGTGAGCACGGCACGGATCCGCTGCTCCTCGTCACTCCAGGCACGGCGCACGGCGGCGAGGTCGGAAAACTCACTCGATGCGGGCAGCGCCGCCGGTGACGTGCCGTCCCATCGGGTACGCCAGATCCAGTCGGCGCCGTAGAGATGGACGACCGTATCGAAGATGGACGAGAAGCTGTTCCCGAGGGGTTTCCTCAACGCCTCCTCTGGCAGCGTTTCGACGACGGCGAGCATGCGGTCGCGGGCCCAGTAGTGGTATTCGAGGAGCGTCTGCAGTTCGTCGAATGTCATGGCAAGAGAGTATCCGCTATGATCGGCTCAATCGGCCCGCCTTCCTCATTCACCAATGGCTCTACCTGGGTTTCATCCGCTCGTTTCGCAATGGTTCCTCGATGAAGTCGGCGAGCCCACGTCCGCGCAGCGGCGCGGGTGGGAGGCCATTCAGGCGGGGCAGCACACGCTGATTGCGGCGCCTACCGGCTCGGGCAAGACACTCGCGGCGTTTCTCACGGCGATCGACGGTCTCGTGCGCGAGGGACTCGAGCACACGTCGCTTCCCGACGAGGTTCGCGTCGTCTACGTGTCGCCGCTGAAGGCGCTCAGCGCCGACATTCACAAGAACCTCGCCGAGCCGCGCAAGGCGCTACGGCGCCGGGCGGAAGAGGCCGGCATCGACGTGCCGCGCATGACGGCGGCGGTCCGGACAGGTGATACGACCGCGTCCGAGCGCGCGGCTATGCTTCGTACGCCGCCGCACATCCTGGTCACCACACCGGAGTCGCTGTATCTGCTCGTGACGGCCGAACGCACGCGCGACATGCTGCGGAGCGTTCGGACGGTGATCGTCGACGAAATTCATGCGGTCATCGGCACGCGTCGCGGTGCCCATCTGGCGCTGACGCTGGAACGGCTCGAGGATGTAGTGTCCGCCTTTAGGCGGACCTCCAGTCCGGCTGAAGCCGGACGCTACATACAACGCATTGGCCTCTCCGCGACGCAGAAGCCGATCGACGAGGTGGCGCGTTTCCTGGTGGGCAACGATCCGGCGCGCGGTTCGTGCGTCATCGTCGACGAAGGCCATCGACGGGCAATGGATCTTGCGGTCGAGGTTCCGCGGTCACCGCTCTCGGCCGTGATGGCGCGGGAAGTGTGGGAGGAGTACTACGATCGTCTCGCCGCACTGATCGCCGAGCACCGGACGACGCTCGTGTTCGTCAACACGCGTCGATTGGCCGAGCGCGTCGCGCGTCACCTGAGCGATCGATTGGGTGAAGAGTCAATCACAGCGCACCACGGCAGCCTGTCTAAAGAGCGGCGGTTCGACGCGGAGCATCGGCTGAAGACCGGATCGCTGAAAGCGCTCGTCGCGACGGCGTCGCTGGAGCTCGGTATTGACATCGGCCACGTCGATCTCGTGTGTCAGATCGGCTCGCCGCATCGGATCGCGACTCTGCTGCAGCGCGTTGGCCGCTCTGGCCACTCGATCAAAGGGCTGCCGAAGGGCCGGCTGTTTCCGGTCTCGCTCGACGATCTCGTCGAGTCCGCGGCACTGCTCCGTGCGTCGCGCCGAGGTGATCTCGACAGCATCGTGGCGCACGAAGTGCCGCTCGACGTGCTCGCGCAGCAGATTACTGCCGAAAGCTCGAGCCGGCCCTACAGCGAGGACGAGCTGTTCGAACGTGTGCGCCGGGCGTGGCCCTATCGCGACCTGTCGCGCCGCGACTTCGACGCGGTCGTCGCCATGGTCTGCGAAGGCTTTGCCACACCGCGCGGGCGACGGGCGTCGTTGGTGCATCGCGACGAGGTGCACCAGCAGCTTCGCGGACGACGCGGCGCCCGTTTGCTGTCGATCACCTCCGGCGGCGCGATTCCGGAAGTCGCCGATTATCGCGTCGTGCTGGAGCCGGAAGAGACATTCATCGGCACGTTGAACGAGGACTTCGCCATCGAAAGCATGGCGGGCGACATCTTTCAACTGGGCAACACGTCGTGGCAGATCACGCAAGTCGTGTCGGGAACGGTTCGCGTGCGTGACGCCCACGGGGCGCCGCCGACGATTCCCTTCTGGTTTGGCGAGGCGCCGGCCCGCAGCGACGAGTTGTCGCGCGAGGTCTCGGACCTGCGCGCGGCTGCCGACGCGCTGTTGGCGAGCGCGCCGGGCGGGGCGGCCGTGTCGGAATCCGCCGTCGCCGAGTGGTTCGTCGATCAATGCGGCCTGGCGCGAGAAGGCGCGGACCAGGCCGCCGCCTATCTTGCCGAGGGCCGGCGCGTGCTCGGCGTCGTGCCCACGCAGCAGACGCTGGTGCTCGAGCGGTTCTTCGACGAGTCAGGCGGCATGCAGCTCGTGCTGCATGCGCCGTTCGGCAGCCGCGTCAACAAAGCCTGGGCGCTCGCGCTGCGCAAGCGTTTCTGCCGTCAGTTCAACTTCGAGCTCCAGGCCGCCGCCACCGAGGACGCGCTGCTGTTGTCGCTCGGACCGCAGCACTCGTTCCCGTTATCCGACGTGTTCCGCTACCTGCATCCGGCGACCGTTCGCGACATCCTCGTCCAGGCGTTTCTCGATGCGCCGGTGTTCCAGACGCGCTGGCGGTGGAACGCGACGATCTCGCTGGCGGTGCCGCGCAATCGCAACGGACGGAAGGTGCCGCCGCAACTGCAGCGCATGCAGGCCGACGACCTGATGGCCGCCGTGTTCCCCGACGCCGCGGCCTGTCTCGAGAACATTCCGGGCGATCGCGAGGTGCCGGATCATCCGCTCGTGAATCAGACCGTGCGCGACTGTCTCGAGGAGGCGATGGACCTCGCTCAGCTCGAGGGCATCCTCGGGCGAATTCATCGCGGCGAATTGGTCTGCGTGTCGCGCGACACGCCGGAGCCGTCGGCGTTCACGCACGACATCCTGAACGCCCGTCCCTATGCGTTCGTCGACGATGCGCCGCTCGAGGAGCGGCGCACACAGGCGGTGCAGACGCGGCGCGCGGGACGGCCGAACGAGATGGGCTCGCTCGACGCTGCCGCAATCGAGCGGGTGCGTGACGAGGTGCGTCCCGATCCGCGCGACGTCGAAGAGCTGCACGACTCGCTGCTGACCTCGGGATTCCTGCTCGACCACGAGGTCGATAGCGGGTGGGCTTCGGAGCTTGCGGCGCGAGGCCGTGCGACGCGCTTGCGTCTCGGCGAGGGAGCGGCGTGGATCGCGGCTGAACGCCTGCCCGAGTGGCTGGTCGTTCATCCGATTGCCACGCTCGAACCGCCGATCGAACCGCCCGCCTCGCGCACGTCGCGAGCGTGGACGCGTGAGGACGCCCTCGTCGAGCTGATTCGAAGCCGCATGGCGATCGTCGGGCCGACGACGGCGGAGTTGGTTGCCCGCTCGCTTGGCGTGACGACGGCGGACGTGGACGCGGCGTTGCTGACGCTCGAATCGCAAGGCGCGATTCTGCGCGGCACGTTTACGCAGGCCTCAGGCCCCAGGGCCCAGGCCTCAGGGGCCGCAGGGCTCGAGTGGTGCGATCGTCGTCTGCTCGCGCGGATCCACCGCTATACGCTCAACCGCCTCCGCGCCGAAATCTCGCCCGTGAGTGCGGCCGAGTACATGCGTTTCCTGTTCGCGTGGCAGCACGTCGAACCGCGCAGCCGGTTGTCGGGCATCGACGGCCTGCGCGCGGTGATCGCGCAGCTCGATGGACTCGAATTGCCGGCGACCGCATGGGAGAAGCAGGTGCTTCCGGCGCGCGTGGACGGCTTCGAGCCGGGCCTGCTCGACATGTTGTGTCTGACCGGTGAGGTGGGATGGGCGCGTGTGTCGTCGGGACCCACGCAAATGGTTGGCGCGACGCCGATCGGGTTGTATCTCCGTACCCACGCAGAACAATGGGCCGCGCTTCGTGAGACCGACGTTGAGCCCGAGGTCGCGAATCTGGGCGAGCCGGCGCGACGTCTGCTTGATCGCCTCCGCACACACGGTGCGTCGTTCGCGCACGAGTTGAGATCGGTGTGTGACCTCGACCCCGACGACTGCTACGCCGCGCTCGGCGAGTTGGTGGCGGCGGGACTCGTGAGCTCGGACAGTTTCGCCGGCCTGCGAGCCATCGTCGCGCCTTCGTCTCGCCGGCACGGCGCCGATCGCGCCGGACGATGGTCTGTCGTGTCCGGCTTCAGCCGGACCAGTCAGAGCCGCGACGATGCGGTGAAGGCGCTGGCATGGACGCTGCTCGCGCGGTACGGCGTCGTGTTCCGCCGTGTCCTCGCGCGCGAGACGGCTGGCGTGCCGTGGCGCGATCTCGCGCGCGTGTATCGTACGCTCGAAGCGCGCGGGGATATCCGCGGTGGCCGCTTCGTCGCTGGAATGTCGGGTGAACAGTTCGCGCTGCCTGATGCGGTCGATCGATTGCGCGAAGTGCGGCGCTCGTCGCCGGACGAGGCGCTGATGACGATCGCCGCCGCGGATCCGCTCAATCTCACCGGCATCATCACACCCGGCGATCGCATCCGCACGGCGACGGGCAACCGGATCGTCTATCGCAACGGCGTGCCGCTGGCCGCGCTCGAGGGCGACATGCTGCGCACCCTTGGCGACATCGACCCGTCCATCGCCGCCGACGTCGCCGCCGCTGCTGCGGGACGACGTGTGCCGGTCGTCAGCGGCTACGTCGGTCGGCTCGCAACGTAGGGGCCGCAACGTAGTGTCCGGCTTCAGCCGGACCTTTTGTCCGCTCCAGCCGAACGCTTCGACGGGCACGCATTCTGAATACTGCGTCCGGAGGCGGGGACGGAGGTACAGATGTCGATCAGACGAGGTTTCATTCGCTGCGTATTCGCCGCTGCTGCGGTTGCCGCGCTTTCGGGCATGCTCAGCCACGCCCAGACGCTGGGTGAGCCCGAAGAGTTCACCGCAATCGCAATCAAGAACAACAACCTGGGAAGCGGTGCCGGCACGGTCCTCATCAAGGTGACGCGCTGGTCGACCGAGGCGGAACGATCGCGCCTGCTGCAGGCACTGAAAACGAAGGGACAGGACAAGCTGCTCGACGAGCTGCAAGGGATGAAATCGGTCGGCACGATCCGGACGCCGGACTCACTGGCGTACGACCTGCGCTACGCCCACCAGCAGCCCGGCGAGGACGGCGGCAGCCAGATCGTCCTGGCGACCGATCGCCCGATCGGCTTCTGGGAAGCGACCAACAGGCCGCGAACGATTCAGTATCCGTTCACGGTGATTCAGATGCAGATGGGTCGCGACGGCACGGGGAAGGGAACGCTGTCCTACGCCACGAAGATCGTGGCTCGCAAGAACGTCATCGAGCTCGAGGACTTCGCAACCCAACCGATCATGCTGACCGACATTCGTTCGAAGAAGGCGGATCGATGACGCCACTCTACAACTGCGGCACGCGCGAAGTCCGCTAGAAGGACACCGCGGGTGCGTGCGGGTCGAGATGGGCGCCGATTGCGTGAGCGAAGACGTCCATCATGGTGTGGATGAATGCCGGGATGTCGTCAGGCTTGCGCGAGGTGACGAGCCCGCGGTCCTCCACCACTTCGCTGTCGATCCAGATGGCGCCGGCATTCCGCAGATCGGTCTTGAGCGATGGCCACGACGTCAGCCGTTTACCGCGGACGACATCGGCCTCGATGAGCACCCATGCGGCGTGACAGATTGCCGCGATCGGGCGCCCGAGGCCGTTGAACGTCCTGATGAACTGGACCGCGCGCTCGTTCATGCGCAGCCGATCCGGGTTCATCACGCCACCCGCCAACAGCAGGGCATCGTAATCACGCGCGTGCGCCAGAGTCAGCGGACGATCGACCTCGACTTCTTCACCCCACTGCTTCCGATTCCATCCGGTCACTTTGCCCTCGACTGGCGAGATGACCTCGACTTCTGCGCCTGCCTCTTCCAGAGCGCGGCATGGCTCCAGCAGCTCAGACTGCTCGAAGCCCTGCTCGACAATCGCGGCGACTTTGAGGCCAGTCAAGCGCGCCATGGTGTGGTTCCCTCCATATTCGGTGGGCAACGCCGCAAGTTTCACACCAGTGAGGCCCCGTCGGTAGTTTGGCCTAATGGTTTCCCCGAGTGAGCGGCCCAGTTCGCGTCTCAACGCGGGAGAAAGTATTTCGGGTGTTTTTGGCCTCACATCCCCAGTCGACACCTGTGCCGCTGCGATCTGCACAGATGGCTCGTGACCGTCGAGCTCGAGCCCTGGCGGAACTGGTGTCAGCCCGAGCCGGCTCCGAAGACCTTCTCCAGCTCGAATGCCGGTGTCACTTCCAGTTGGTCGTACCGACATTGATCGGGCGACTTGTCGGGGCGCCATCGTTGAAACACCGCGGCGTGGCGGAACCGGTCGCCCTGCATGTGGTCGTATTTCACTTCGCAGACCCGCTCCGCACGCACCGGTACCCAGGAGAGATCCTTGCCTGCGCTCCAGCGACTTTGAGCGCCAGGAAGGCGACCCGAGCCGTGCGCCTCGGCGTCGGCCCACTCTCGCCACGGATGTCCGTCGAGAGCTCGATCGCGCAGCGGCTCGAGCTCGCGCACCAGTTGCGCGCGCATCGCCATGTTGAAAGACGAGGTCACGCCGACGTGCTGCAGCCGTCCGCGGTCATCGAACAGCCCGAGCAGCAGCGATCCGACCAGCGTGCCGGGCCCCTTGACGTGCCAGCGAAACCCGGCGACGACGCAGTCCGCGGTCCGGGCGTGTTTGACTTTGATCATCGCGCGGACGCCAGGTTGATACGTCCCGCGCTGCGGCTTGGCGATGACGCCGTCGAGACCCGCCCCTTCGAATCGTGCCAGCCAGTTGGTTGCGACCGCGACGTCGCGCGTCATCGGCGTGACATAGACGGGCGGTTTCGCGTCGGTCAGCGCTCGCTCGAGCAGCGCCCGCCGTTCTGCCTGCGCGGAGGTGCGGACGTCGCGGCCGTCGATCGCCAGAAGGTCGAAGGCGACGAATGCCGACGGCGTGGCTTTCGCCAGCTTCGCGACGCGTGAGGCGGCGGGGTGCAGCCGCATCTGCAGCGCGTCGAAGTCGAGTCCCTCGGGCGTCGGGATCACGATCTCGCCGTCGACGACCGCGCCCGATGGCATGTTCGCGAGCAGCGCATCGTGCAACTCGGGGAAGTAGCGATCGAGCGGCCTCAGCTCGCGGCTCTGGATATACACGTCGGCCGTGCCGCGAAACACGATGGCGCGAAAGCCGTCCCACTTCGGCTCGTAAAGAAAGTCACCGCCCTCGGGCAGCATGTCCGCGAGCTTGGCGAGCATCGGCTCGATCGGCGGCTCGATGGCAAACTGGTCTGCCACAGGACCGTTGTATCAGAGATGCAGGTCCGGCTGAAGCCGGACACGACGCCACACAAAGGTCCGGCTAAAGCCGGACCCCACGTTAGGCCACACTGGCGACGTCAATCTTCCTGATGTCGTCGATTCGGTAGCGCTGCATGGCGAGCCGCTCGAGGCCGTAGCCTACTCCGACCGCTCGATGGCGCGCTGGGTCGCCACCGAGGTGGCTCACGATCCGATCCGAGAAGACGCCCCACGCCAGCACTTCGGACCATTGCCCCTCGTCCTCGACCTCGAGCTCCCAGGCCTCGCTGCACATCGAGTACTGCGTCGGGACGATCTTCACCGTGCGCCGCGGCAGCACTCGCTCGACCGACTGCAGCACGCGGCCGGTCACCTGCCACGGGTCGACGCGATCGCGCTCGTCGATCCACAGCACCTCGGCCTGATGAAACGCTTCGAGATGGAGCGCATCCACCTGACAGAGTCGATACGCCTTGCCCGACGCCCAAATCCGCAGCGGCTGACCCGCATAGCGGACCGTGAGCAGCAGCGGCAGCGTCAGGTCGTACCGCAGGATTCGGCCGTGGCCGACCCGATGCAGCTCGCTCGGATCGACGTACATCGCGTCACGCGCGATCGAGTGCTCAGCCTCGGGCAACTCGATGACCTCGGGCAACGTCGTGTCGATGAATTCGGGATAGACCGCACGCAGCAGCTCGCGGACGCGGCCGACCGGATTCTCGGGCAGATCGGTCAACTGCGGACGCGCCAGCAACTCCACGACCTTCGTCGGCAGGTCGTGCGTCAGCTCCTCGGGGCGGATGTCTCGCTGTTCGGCCATCTCGATCTCCTTCCGCAACTTGTCACGAATGCGCTGCAGGCGTTTGCGCATCGCGGCTTCGTCGATCCCGGTCTGCGCGGCCAGCCGCGCGACGCTCCACTGGCCGTGATACCGGCGATCGCAGAGCTGCCGTTCCTCGGCCGTGAGCGTGAGCAGCGCTCGCGCCAGTCGATGTCGCTGCACGTCGGACCAGCGCGTCTCCTCTTCGTCGAGGATCGGCACGTCCGGCACCTCATCCAGGCAGAGCAGGGTGCGACGACGGGTCCGGCGCATGTTGAGCGCAACGGTTACGACGATGCGACGGAGCCAGCCGGCAAACGCCGACGGATCCTGCAGGTCGGCGAGACGTCGAAACGCGCGCAGATACGCGTGTTGCACCGCGTCCTGCGCCGATGCGCGGTCGCGCAGCACCCGCAGCGCGACGGCATAGGCCATCGTCTGCGTGCGGCGCACGAGCTCGCCGTAGGCTTCGATGTCGCCGGCCTGCGAGGCGGCCACCGCGTCGATCAGTGAATCCATCGTCACTCCGCCGCGAACCAAACAACGCTGCCTGGCGTCTAGTGGAACGTACTTCCGAAACCGGGACCTTGCTGTTTTCGAGGCTCGTTATTGGAAAGACACGCGAGGCCGGAGAATGTGACACCGGCCGCTCCGACGAATCGCTATGGTACTGCTCGACCACGGCGGCCGGCATCCGAGTGAGGTCCAGTTGATCGCTCCGCCACCGGATCTCGGCTGGCTGGTCGAACACCTCTGGGTGCAGGGCAGCCATGGCGGCGTGACCGGGTGCGCGCGACTGACGTAGGCTCGCGGCATGTCTCACCCGTCAATCACGCGCCCCGCGAGCCTGGCCCTCCTGCTCGTGCTCGGCCTGGCGGCTCCATCGCTGGCTGACGAGCCGGTGGTGGTCGTGGCGAACCTCGAGATCCACAGCGCGTTCTGGCCCAATCTGCACCACGCGCTGTACGGCGCCGCGTGGGCGCGCCGGCCGAAGACCGGCGCGCGACGGCTGATGCCCGATATCCCGGTGCCGACGCCGCCGACGTTGTCGGCGGACGAGCGCGCCGCCTGGGACGCAGCCGTCGAATACTACGACCGCAACCTCGCTGATCGCGATCTTCTGGGCGGCATGGGTATGCCGCAAATCAAGATGGCGCTGGGCGCCGAGAATCTTGCGGCGAAGGCCATCGTCGCCGAGCATCGAGCCGTGCTGGAGCGGATCGCGCCGGTCTACCGTCAGCATTTCTGGCCCGCGCACGACCGCGCCAACCGCGAGTGGATCGCGGCGACGGTTGAACGCCTGCGGACGATCGAACGGGACATCGTCAGCGCACAGGAACGGATGTATGGACGGCCCTGGTTCAACGCGCCTGTTCGGGTCGATGTGGTTGCAATCGGCCGTGCATACACCTCGCTGTTTCCGACGCATGCGACTGTCTCGCCGAACGAAGGCCCTCTGACCGGCTGGACCAGTGTCGAGATGGTGCTCCACGAGGTGTCGCACGAACTGATTCTTCCGATACAAAAGGAGCTTGCCAGCGCCTTCGGCGATCGGTGGAAGGAGCACGGCGTCCTGTGGCACGTGGTGCAGTTCTACATGACGGGGCTGGCGCTCGAACGTATCCTGGCGATGCGCGGGATCGAGTATCGAAAATTTCTCGAGTCGGAGGGCCTGTTCGATCGTGCCTGGCCGCAATACCGCAAACCGCTCGAAGACAACTGGGCACCGTACGTGCGCGGCGAGATCACACGCGCGCAAGCGATCGAACGCACGCTCGCGGCGTTGACGCGATAGGCCCCGCACGTCGCGAGCGATAATTTTTGCCGTGTCGTGGCTCGATCTGTTCGAGCGGCTCGGCGGGTTGCCGGCCGAGGCCTGGCTCGTCCCACCGGTCGTCATCATCGCCGGCATCGTCGCGATCGGGGTGATGCTGCATCGCGCGAGGCTTCGTCGCTATCGCGCCATCGCGGCGCGAACCGGCCTGGTGGTGAAAGCCAGCATCGTCAATGCGTCGCAGGTCCATGGCGCCTATTCGGGGCGGCGGTTGGTGATGTCGATCGCGTCGGCGCGCCCGCCTGGATTCTTCCGCAAGACGTGGACGCGGGTGTTCGTCGAGGTGCGCAATCCGCGGTTCGTTGCACTACGTCTTCGCCGCCGCGACGTGATCGATCGGCTGCTGCGCCTCGGTAACGCGCCGGTGGGCGACGCCGAGTTCGATCGTCGCTTTCTCGTGCTGTCGCGCGACGCGGGGTATGTGATGATGATCTTCTCGGACCGGACGCTGCGCGAGCTGTTCTTCCAGGCCGACATTCAACGCGTGCATCTGGTCGGCTCATCGCTCGAGGTGTTCTACCGCCGTGAAGTGCGGGACCCGGAGCACGCGGCGCGGCTGTTCGACGCCACCGTGCGCTTGGCGGAGGCAGTCGATATGCTGGAGTCAGGTCGCTATTGATCACCAGACACATCGGAATCGTCGCGTGTAGTGCTGAGGGCGCCGCCCTCTGCTATCGAACCATTTGCGTCGAGGGGTCGCAGCGGCTGGGTGCATACGCCCATCCTGAAGTGTCGATGCACTCCCACTCGCTTGCCGACTACGTGACGTGCCTCGAGCGCGACGACTGGCAGGGCGTGGGCGAACTGATGCTCTCGTCGGCGGAGAAGCTTGCGCGTGCCGGCGCGGACTTCCTCATCTGTCCGGACAACACCATCCATCAGGCGATGCCCTACGTCGCACCGCGCTCCCCGCGACCGTGGCTGCACATCGCGGAGGTCGTGGCCGAACAGGCGCGCGCCCGCGGCTTCACACGTCTCGGCCTGACGGGTACACGATTTCTCGTCCAGAGCGACGTCTATCCCGGTCAGCTCACACCGCGCGGAATCGATTACCTGCGGCCGGAGCCGAGCGAGCGCGACGAGATCGATCGCCTCATCTGGGAAGAGCTGGTGAACGGCCGGATCACGGCAGACGCGCTTGCCTACTTCCAGCGCGTCATCGAGCGCATGAAGCGCGACGGCTGCGACGCCGTCGTCCTCGGCTGCACCGAGATTCCGCTGCTCGTGAACGACGGCAACTCACCGCTGCCGACGCTCGATTCGACGCGGTTGCTGGCGCGCGCTGCGCTGCATCACGCGGTCAGTCCCGCCACGACGTGATGCGTTCGAGGAACGCTTCGTCACCGATCTCGCGGCACAGCGCGGTCAGCTCATCACGGCGCGCACCGCGCCAGCGGAGATCGTCGATCGTCTCACCGAGCGGAACATCGGTCCGCAACGTCGCGAGCCTGCGGTAGAGCGCCGCTTCGGTGCGATGCGCGCGCAGGCTCTCGGCGAGCGCGGCCGCTCCCCGCACCGGCACCCGCCACCAGCGCGCATCGTCTGGAATCGCGTCGATGCGCCCGTACATCGCCAACACAGCCGCCGCCGACTTCGCACCCCAGCGCGGCACACCGGGATAGCCGTCGGCGCTGTCGCCGACGAGCGCGAGCCAGTCCGCAATCGATGCCGGCGCCACGCCGAACTTTGCGACCACTCCCGGTTCATCGAGGAGGCGACGGCGGAGCCGATCGAACGCGACCACCTGCGACCCACGCACACACTGAGCGACGTCCTTGTCGGGCGTGCAGATGACGACGCGGTCGACGCCGGGTGCGTCGCCCCATCGCGCCGCCGCGGTCGCGAGCGCGTCGTCGGCCTCGAATTCGACCATCGACCAGACAACGACGCCGAGGGCATGCGTGGCGCGTTCGGCGAGTTCGAACTGCGCCAGGAGATCCTCGGGTACGCCGGCGCTCGTCTTATAGCCGGCATAAAGCTGGTTGCGAAACGACTCGATGACATGATCGAACGCGCAGGCGGCGTGCGTCACCTGGTCCTCGCGCAGCAGCGAGTACAGCGATCGCAGGATGCCGCGCGTGGCGCCGACTTCGTTGCCGTTGGGGCCGGTCGCTTTCGGTGCGCCGAAGTAGGCGCGGAACAGCTCGTAAGTTCCATCGACGACGTGAATGAGCACGACGAGCGATCTTAGCGTCGCGCGCTAGAATCACCGCCATGCCTCCCACGACATTCACGGCGACGCTTGGCGGAGATGACGGCACCGTGCCGGCGGTGATCGTGCCGTTCGACGTGAAGGCCGCCTACGGCCAAGCGAGACCGAAGGTGAAGGTCACCGTGAACGGTGTGACGCTGCGGACCACCGTTGCGGTGT
>Ga0207428_10000318_pt1 | contig 62982 bp, 59 predicted proteins | sample RhiMethybrSRZTD1_FD_187600 | JGI IMG/M metagenome (GOLD analysis project Ga0207428, IMG submission 187600) | Populus rhizosphere microbial communities from Tennessee, USA - Rhizosphere MetaG P. TD hybrid SRZTD1 (SPAdes) (version 3) | ecosystem: Host-associated > Plants > Roots > Rhizosphere >... | reverse complement strand
AGTCTGATGCCGATAGTGTAAAAAAATGTGCAAAATTATTGTCTTCTGAGTTTGACCTAAAGATCGATCTTCATACTAGGATCGGATCTGCATGGTCTGATGGTAAGGAAGTAATATTTGCAGAATCGTTTTACACCAATGCCAAGAAACTAACGGGATCTGGTGACTGTTGGGATGCCGCAGATCTCGCTGGGTATTTTGCAGGTCTTGAACCGTGGGAAAGATTAACATTTTCAAATGCATATGCCTCATTGTATATTGGAAGAAGTGAATTTGAACCTCCTACGATGGTAGAAACAATGCAATTCATTAGAACAAAGAGTCGGTAGGTTATTGCGGTTCAATAGTGGCTGGTGGTTTACTTGATACCGAGTACGTAACCCAAGTTACTCCATTAACTTCATTAGTTATTCTGTTACTAATTTTTGATATCAGATCATAAGGTATTCTTGACCAATCAGCTGTCATAGCATCTAAAGATTCTACAATCCTTATTGTAACCATATGACCATATACTCGTTCATCACCGAGGACGCCTACTGCCAAGTCGTCCCCAACTGCAGCATATGCTTGCCACACCTTATCATACCAACCAGAAATTAGCAATTCATCTTCTACAATACTGCTAGCATATCTAGCGATTCTAAGTTTGTCGTCTGTCACTTCACCAATAATTCTCACCGCCAATCCTGGCCCTGGAAAAGGATGCCTTTTCAAAAATTCATTAGGGATATTTAACAGAGCGGCAATTTGTCTTACTTCATCCTTGTACAAACTCCTAAATGGTTCTAATACCTTCAAATCAAGCCATTCCGGTAATCCACCAACGTTATGATGCGTCTTAATAACTGCGGCAGGACCCTTTGAGAAACCACTTTCAATTACGTCCGGATAAAGTGTGCCCTGTGCGAGCCACTGAAACGGTCCATATTTTTTTGTTACCTCCAAAAAGACTTGAGCAAATTCCTCTCCGATAATTTTTCTCTTTTGTTCGGGTTCACTTATTCTTCTTAACTTTGATAAAAATCGGTCCTCGGCATTAATAGTAATAGTGCTAATACCTAGGTGTTTGTTTATTAATTCAGGAACTAAAGTTTCTTCATTTAATCTTAATAATCCATTGTTTACAAAAACACAAGTCAAATTCTTACTTATCGACCTATTTAGCAGAACAGCCAAAGTAGTCGAATCAATTCCGCCGGAGATGGCGCATAATACTCTGTCATCGCGTACTTTGCTTCTAATATCCTTTATGGAAAATTCAATAAAGCTTTGCATTGTCCAATCTGGTTTTGCATTACTTATGGTCTGTGAAAAATTTGTTAGAATCCTATTTCCTTCTTCTGTATGTGATACCTCTGGATGGAACTGAATTCCATAAAATTTTCTATCCCGATTCGCTATCGCGGCCGAAAGGGAGTTATCAGTATGAGCCAAGATCTCAAAATTTGTTGGGATTTTTTCGGCTGCATCAGCGTGGCTCATCCAACATTTTATTTTCTTATTTATACCTTTAAACAAGTCTGAATTATCGTCAATGACCAAGTCAGCATATCCATATTCCTTGTTGTCAAATCGTTTTATTTTTCCATCAAATTTATCGACAATAAGTTGGTGACCGTAGCAGATTCCCAAAACAGGAATTCCCATTTCAAAAATCTTCTTGTCTGGTTTTGGAGAACCATTCAGATATACACTGGAAGGACCGCCAGATAGTACAATTCCTTTTGGCTCCAACTTCTCAATCAAGTTGATAGGTGAGTTATATGGTAAAAGTTCACAGTATACATTTGACTCTCGAATACGTCTGCAAATTAGGTGGCTGTATTGAGATCCGAAATCAAGTACGATAATCTTATCCATAACCACTTTAATTTCCTTTTTCTAACATTCTTGAAAACACCCAAGTTGCTGTATTAAAAATTTCATTAAGCCGTTCTTTTTCTCTATAGTTTGTAATTGTAACGCTGCTGAGATTTCCATCTTGATCGCTATCTACTTTGTAATCGATGACTTCGGATGCATTGATTTCGCCTTTTTGGTTCTTTTCTTTGTCTTTCGTCCTCATACCTTCCAAGATGCGATTTAGGAAGAATGACTTGAACGGTGGTGTGTTAATATTTAGATTGATATCATCTACCAAAGGTATCCTTACATATGTCGAAGTGTATTCAGCATTAGATATGAGAAAGTTATCTTTTACACGCTTTAAGGCTCTAGTGTCTACAGTCTGATTGCTATCGTCATTAACATCATCATGATTATCATAGTCTGCATCTGTTGATTTGGTCGTTGACTCTAAACCAGGTCTGCTTCTTGGGATTTCTACTTTATGACTTGATTCGTACTCTGTATTAATTTTATCCTTCAAATTAGTACCAGAAGATTCGAGACTTGATGCGGTTATGAAGCTAGTTTTTTTTAGCAAAGAATCGACGATCGAAAGCGTATCACGAAGCTTGTCGAGTTCCTCTTTCTTATTGGTAACCTCTTTAATCAACCATTCTCGCACTTCTGCAGCCCGACGAATATCCTCTTCTGAAAAACCAGACATGACAGGATTCAATGTATCAAAAACATATAATAGTTTTTCACATATTTGCAAGTGACTAATATGTTCAAGTTGTCATGCTAATTGGGAAAATCTAAATGAAGCTCTCATGGGTCAGACTTTATACCTTTAATTCTTGTATTTGACTTGTTTATCAATTTAGATTTAGATTGCTTTCCTAACATTTCAAGCAATTTTTTCGCAGTCTTTAACTTCTTTCTTTTAATGTCTATTTGGCTATCTTGATCGCTTGCTGCAAATTTTCTTGGCTTATTATTTAGATCCATACCTACTAAAGTAATACTCTTTGCCTTCATTTCTTCAGCCAAAAACACACTCCTGTCGCCGTCAGTAAATCCTCCAAAATTATACACATTCTCTGTTGGCATTACCTGAGTCGTACCTATTAGTTTTCTAAATTTAGGAACAATTTTTTGTAGATTTTCCATATTATCTCCATGGGCGTGGATAACCATTATCGCTCCCATTTTTTCTGCCATTCTTAGGTACTTTGGATTTCCATCAAGATCCGATACTACTATATCCGGCTTTATCTTGCTATTCAATAAAATCTCTGCCACACCATCTGCGGCAATCTTTATGTATTTTTTATTCTTCTTGATAAACTCGATATTTTTTTCTAGGCTAGGACCTGCTCCAATAACAAGCACGTGCTTTCCTTGAATCTTCTTTTGGATTTTAGACACCAGTAAGGCCTTGTCCTTTATCATATTGCTTAGCATTTCAGCCGCTTTTTGATCTTTTTCGGTGCTATATCCAAACTCGGTTCTAATTTGCTGATAAAAAGGAAACCATTCTATGAATTTCACATTAAGAAATAAAAGAAGGTTATTAATAGATTGTTTGATCGGCCAAAAAAGCGTCTAAAATTGGACTGGTTCAAAGATTTTTTCCATAAATATCTACTAGCTTAATCTAATCTAAATATTATTACTATTTAGATTGCACGAGAAGAAGCCATAACTATTTGCAGTTAAAAGAATTGATGAGAAATGTCTATATTGCATATATTTGTGGCTCTGGGATAATTCATTGGGATGTTTGTTGATTTTAGTTCTCTAGCTACCTCAATAGGAATAGGAGGATTAGCTACCTCTGTAGGAATAGGGGGATTTTTGGGCTTCTTGATGGGTTACGCCATAAAGAAAATATTAAAAATAATCATCATAGTTTCCGGATTATTAGTAGGCCTCTTGTACTATCTTCAATACAATGGTTTAATTGCGCTAGATTGGCCAAAGTTGCAAGAAACTTTTGGATCTGCAATGACTAATTTTAACGGGCTTAATCTGAATACACCATTCTTTCCTGGTATCAGCGACCAGATTTTTGACGCAATATCAAATTCTGGTATTCCACTCACTGGAGGTTTTGCGGCTGGGTTTGCATTTGGCTTCAGCAAAGGCTAGATATAGATACAAGGACAGGTTTCGATGACCTATTCGTATTCGTGTAACAATTATAACTACTTCTATGTCATATCCTTGATATGAAAAAAAAGACATCTGGAATGGTATTCCCGGGCGAATACATAGCAGAGATTGAAGAATTCCAGGGTGGAAATAATACTTTCACACTTGATGGAACTATTAGATCAAGTGCTATGGGTAAAAGGGAATATGATTTTAAAAGAAGGGCAATTAAGATAGATGCGGTAAATTCGCTAGAAATACCCAAGATAGGAGATATTGTTATGGGATATGTGGAAATGTTATTTGGTTCTATGATTTCAGTAAAGCTATTTTCCATAAACAACAAGTTGTATAAGTCAGGTTTATCTGCCATTGCATCGGCGAGAACTGGAAATAATAAAGGATGGAATCGAGATCGATACAATAGAAAACCAAAATCTATATACAGATATGGTGATATTATCCGCGGTCAAATTACCAGTCTTATGAATTCCTCGATACATCTTGCTGTAGATGGAACTAATTTTGGTTTATTATACTCTTTGTGTCTGAATTGTGGTGGTGACACGGTCAAAATTAACAATGGCATAAAATGCATAGAATGTAGCTCATATGAAGAAAAGAGAGTAGCAAGTGATTACGGAACTAGTTCTCTTAAATTAATACGCTAATTTTTATGGCAAATAAACATATCTAGCGGTTCACAAAATCAAGTTCACTTTAGATAAAATTTTTAATACCTTTTCTGTATCCTAATGGGTGAACGGCGCACATTCATTTACAGGGAAAAAGATTGACCCTCCAATTATTTCTAAAAATATGACAATATCGCAGTTGGTTCATTTTTTTGGATCAACAGGGTACAATGCGAGACGACTTTTCGAAGCAGCAATCATAATGAAAGAAATGATTGATAATAGATGTACAACTTGCTTGACGCTCGCGGGAGCATTAACACCAATAGGAATGGGGAATACGATCAAAACTCTTATCGAGAATGGTTTTATAGATTGGATAGTAACAACTGGCGCCAATGTCTACCATGATCTCCATTTTGCCTATGGTCTTCCCGTCAGGCAAGGCCATTTTCAAGTTGATGATGATCTGCTTTACGCAAAGCAGATCGTACGTATTTATGATGTATATATAAAGGAAATAGGAACTCTACAGGCACAGGACATTATCGTTCAGAGAGAAATTAAGAATATTGAAAGCAACAATTATTCTGAATGGTACTCTACGGCAGACATGTCTTATGAACTTGGCAAGGCAGCATATGAAAATTCAAAATATCCCAATAAATCATTCCTTGTTTCGGCATATAAAAATGACATACCCGTTTTCATTCCAGCAATTAGTGATTCTTCTATTGGACTCAATATGCTACCTTTGATATTTGAAGACGTCAAAACCTTTCCAAACGTTATGTTGGATATAGCTGAATCAACAGCGATACTGTGGAAAAGTAAAGCTTCAGGGGGTATTGAATTGGGTGGTGGAGTTCCAAAGAATTTTTTCCAACAAACAGGACCAGCCTTATACCAAATATTAAAACTAAAAGACGGAGGGCACGACTATGTAATACAGATAACCGATGCCCGGCCTGACACAGGAGGCTTATCTGGAGCAACAATACAAGAAGGGAAAAGTTGGGGAAAAATAAAGACCTCTCATAAAAACAACGTAATAGTTTATGGAGACTCTTCAATTTGCTTTCCGATTATTTCCTCTTACGTTTTATCTGAATGCAAGAAACGTCCCGGTAAGAAATTATACTCAAAGAAAAATAAGTGGGTGGAGGAAATGAAAAGAGAGTACCTGAAAAATAAAAAATAATTAAATAAAAATCATTAAAAAATAAACTAAATAATAATAAGAAAGCAAATCTATAAAATTCATTCAACATAGAAGGATGGCATTTTTAATCAGTCGAGGTGTTCAAATAACACCAATTACTGAATATTGTCAGCCTTTACCGTTATGCCTATGTTGAAAACCATTACGGTATCTTTTATTTCAGTATTGTAATATATAACTATATTCAAAATTAACTATATTGATATATACACAGTCGGTAGTCTTTTAGATTTGTAATTGGCATGCTTAAGTGAATTAGAAATTAGAAAAACATAAAGACAAGTCACAGTTTAAGGAAGAAAAGCACTAATGCTAAATTACTCAAATATCAAGTTAGGAAAATGGGATCTTTCAGACTTAGTTGATGGGAGTCCGACAAAGGAATTTGCAGAATTAGTTGATAATATTAAAAGGAACGTCAAGGAATTTGAAGATAGTAGGCAACTCTTAAAACCCGATCTCAACTCCTCGACGTTTGAATCATTAATTCACAAGATTGAGAATATTTTGGAAAAACTTAGTACAGTAAGTAGTTTTGCTAATCTTAAGTACGCTGCCGATACTGCATCTAACGAAGCGGCAGCTCTTATTCTTCAAACAGAACAATTAGGTTCTCAGATTAGTAACCAGATTTTGTTTTTTGATTTATGGTTCAAAAAGGAACTTGGCAATGATAACGCACAGAGATTAATTGATGGTACTTCTGCTGTCTATCGGGAATATTTAAGACACAAAAGGTTAGTTGCAAAGTATTCATTGAATGAATCAGAAGAGAAGATTATCAACACTCTAGAAGTAACTGGTCCAAGCGCTCTCGTAAAAATATATGATAGAATGACTAATAATTTTGAATATAGCTTTATCAAGAAACGAGGAAATAAGAAGACTATTAAGACTTTTACTAACAAGGAAAAATTACTTTCATTAGTAAGGAGCTCAAATGCGAATGAGAGAGAATATGCGTACAAGGCATTATTCAAAACATATGAAAAAAATAGCGGGGTGCTAGGAGACATTTACCAAAACTTAGTTACGCAGTGGAGAGATGAAAATATTTCCATTAGAGGGTTCAAATCTCCCATATCAGTTAGGAATATTTATAATAATATTGATGATTCTACGGTAGAGATACTGTTATCAGTTTGTAAAAAAAATGCAACTTTGTTTCATGATTATTTCATGGAAAAAGCAAAATTAATTGGCGTTAAAAAATTACGACGTTATGATCTGTATGCGCCAATTACAAAGAAAAATGCTCTTAAATTTAGTTTTAAGAATGCCGCTAAATTGGTATTGGATACTTTCTACAAGTTTGATCCAAAATTTGGTACCTATACTGAGGGCTTATTTAAAGAAGGGCATATTGATTCTGAAATTAGGAAAGGAAAAACGAGTGGTGCTTTTTGTTATACCGTTTCTCCTCAGAGGACTCCTTACGTACTCTTGAATTTTGATGGAAAGATGAGAGATGTTTCGACTATGGCACACGAATTTGGCCATGCAATACATAGTATGTTCGCATCCGATAAACCTATTTTGGTATCACATGCTCCTCTTCCATTGGCCGAAACTGCTTCTGTTTTTGGAGAGATGCTTCTTAATGAACAAATTTACAAGAAACTAAATAGAGAAAAGAAAAAGATTTTCTTGGCTGAACAAATTGATGATATGTATGCGACTATTATGAGACAGGCATTTTTTACAATTTTTGAAATTGATACTCACAAATACATAGCAGAACAGAGCGTTACTATTGATAATATCTCGGAGTTGTATATGAGTAATCTAAAAACCCAATTTGGAGATTCATTACGTATTTCAGATGATTTCAAATGGGAATGGCTTTATATCCCTCATTTTTTCCATACTCCATTTTATTGTTATGCTTATTCCTTTGGAAATTTACTTGTACTTTCACTTTACCAGCAATATAGGGAAGAGGGCAAATCCTTTGTTTCAAAATATCGCGAAATATTGTCTGCAGGAGGATCTGAAAAACCAGAAACATTGCTCAGGAATGCTGGATTTAATATCACTAAGGAATCATTCTGGCAACAAGGATTTGATCTTGTAAAGACGAAAATTGATAAATTAAGAGTAGACGATGATTCATGAAATGGTATTTTTTTCAAGATTTTATCTGCACTGAATTCTTGAAGAATACCTAAAGAAGGATGCATCAGTATTTGACTACATTTAATGTGTAAATGTTTTTTGTAAATGGCTAACTTTATAGATTAGTTTTTCGAATTTGAAACTATTGAAAAAGTTTTGCAGTGTTTGCAGAAGGGAATTACCCACAAGTAGTGAATATTATTTATGCGAGAAATGTCACAAGGATTTGATTATTTCAGAAGATAAATTTGATTATATTGAGAATTCAAGACTTTATTATTAGTCTAATCGAAAGGTGAATTTTTATGAGCTTTCTGATATGAAAAACTTTACCGCCTTGGGTATGTTTCAATTGGCAGCTCTTTACCATGCTCGCTAACGTTCGTCAGCACATTCGAATTAAATAACAAGTTTAACCTAAACTGGGCTGTATAGCAATGACAATAGGGAATGTTAGATTCTGTGAATTTTATTATACCATTGCGGTTACACGATATGTTAAAAGCTTTTATGATTCAATTTTCGAGAAATTGTAGAAGCCTCTGAACAACAGGGAACTAGACTTATATAAAATAGACAACCAGCATTACCCTATAGGTTATGATAAAATGCTAACGAAAATTGATGGTAAATCAATCAATGAATTGAATTTTGTAAAAAGAGGTGGACTAATCCCAGTTGTGGTTCAGGATATAACTACAAAGGACATTTTAATGCTGGCTTATGCAAATAGAGTCGCGATAGAAAACACAGTCAAGACAGGCAATGCTTGGTTTTGGAGTGTTTCGCGTAATAAACTATGGATGAAAGGAGAAGAATCCGGAAATATTCAAGAAGTGAGGGATATTCTTGTTGACTGTGATCATGACTCAGTGATCTACCTAGTTAATTCAAAAAATCCTGCATGTCATACGGGAAACAGATCCTGTTTCCATAATAGGCTATACCCTCAATAAAATTGATGATAATTCTTACAATTGTGTAATATTTCTATTGATCTCTCGATTCTTAATATTTTTGATCTAATTCATATTTATTATTTATAAAATTCCCAAGTAAAAAAATTAAGTAATACTAAAATTACGATTAGTGATATTTAATACTATACAATCGTTGATAGTTGAATATACATGGGTTCTATACGATTTCTAAAATGTAGGGAATGTGGTGCTGAATATACTCCGGTATTCAAATACATTTGTGAAGAGTGTTTTGGCCCACTGGATGTCATATATGATGTTCCTAAGGGTTTAAACAAAGACACCTTTTCATCAAGAACCGACAAAACATATTGGCGTTATTTTGAGCTATTGCCAATTGCTGATAAGGATTGCATAGTAAACATACATGCTGGTTTTACACCTTTGCAATTTGCGGAGGATTTGGGAACACAAATTGGAAACCTTAAGAATCTCTTTATAAAGAACGATTCTGTCAATCCAACTTTTTCATTCAAAGACAGACCTGCAGGTGTAGCCATTTCGAAATCAAGAGAAATCAAACTCAAGGCAGTTGGATGTGCGTCTACTGGAAATTTGGCTTCTGCGACAGCTGCTCATGCTGCCAAGGCACATTTGCCATGTTTTATTTTTGCTCCTTCTGATATCGAAAAAGTGAAGATTGCGCAGGCATTATCCTATGGTGCTAAATTTGTTGCGGTTGAAGGGACCTATGACGACGCCAATAGAATTGCGTCGATAATAGGTGATTCCAAGGGAATAGGTATTGTAAATATCAATATGAGACCATATTATGTCGAAGGGTCTAAAACATTGGCGTATGAAGTAGCTGAACAACTTAACTGGGATGTTCCAGATCATCTCATCATTCCCGTTGGTAGTGGTGCGATGTTGAATGCAATTTGCAAAGGATTTGAAGAGCTACATGATATAGGATTAATTGGCGATATCTCAAATCTAAAAGTTACTGCTGCACAACCACATGGTTGCGCTCCAATAGTTGATGCATTTAAGAAAAATGCAGGCGATATCGTTCCTGTAGAAAGACCGGAGACAATAGCAAAGAGTTTGGCTATTGGGGATCCTGGAGACGGTGTTTATGTTCTAAGAAGATTAAAACAATACGGTGGGGTTGCTGAAGAAGCTAATGATAATGAAATTATTGAAGGCATTTTGACTCTGGCAAAGACTGAAGGGATTTTTACTGAACCTGCAGGAGGTGTTTCTGTTGCCGTACTGAAAAAGTTAGTTGACGATGGATTTATAGAAAGAAATGAAAAAGTAGTATGTTATGTTACAGGTAATGGACTGAAATCTACTGAAGCAATAATGAGTGCATTGCCTAAACTTGATATTGTAAAGCCAGACGTACAAACTGTGTCTGCAATGATTTCATAGGTAGGAGTGAATAGAATGACAAATATTGAATTTACTATTCCATCTGTTCTCACAAAAGGTAGCGGAGAAAAAAAAATTCCATTAGATGCCATAGATCTACAAGATGCATTTACAAAGGTAACCGAACAGCTCGGAGAAGATTTCAAACGCAAAGTATTGGACCTGAATGGAAAACCAAGATCATTAATCAACATTTACATAAATGGAAAAAATATGCGATTTAGTAATGATGGTATGGCCACGAAACTCAACAAAGGGGATTCTATTTATATTCTCCCTGCGGTGGCAGGTGGTTCTGGTTCTGAACTTAAGAACGAAGATTTGCAACGATACTCCCGACAGATAATGCTCGATGAAATAGGATTCATTGGGATAGAAAAACTAAGGAAGGCAAAAATCTGTGTAGTTGGAGTTGGAGGCATTGGCAATCCTGTAGTTACACTGCTAACAGCTATGGGTGTCGGAAAACTGAAAATAGTAGATAGAGATATTATAGAGATCTCTAATTTACATAGACAACATCTGTATACAGAAAATGATATAGGTAGAGTGAAAGTTGAAGCTGCAAAAGAAAGACTTCAAAAAATAAATTCAAGTGTTGAGATTGAAGCTCTTCCAAATTCTGTTACTAAATATACTGCCGAAAGCATTGTTAATGGATTTGATATAGTTGTAGATGCACTAGATAGTATAGATGCCCGATATGCATTAAATGACGCGTGCATTAAACTCAATATCCCACTTATCTATGCAGGTGCATTAGGAATGTTAGGTTCTATTTGCACTATAATTCCAAATAAAACAGCTTGCCTTAGATGCATCTTTCCAGCGTTAGTTGAAGATGATATGCCCACTTGTAGCACGGAAGGTGTTCACCCATCAATTTTATACCTAGTAGGTGGCATTCAAGTTTCTGAAGTAGTCAAGATTATCCTAAGCGAAAAACCAACTCTAGAAAATAAGCTCTTGTATATAGATCTGAACGATCTCTCAATGGAGAAAGTTACGGTCTTTAGACAAGAAGAATGTACTTCATGTGGAACAAAGAGAATAGATAAAGATCAGCCGCAAGTACAGCAACTAATAATTGAAGAACTATGCGGTCGTGACCGCGGAAAGAGAACGTACACTGTTACACCCGCCCAAATTTTATCACCGATAGACCTAATTGGAATTGAAAAGAATGCAGGTAGATTGGGATATACAATCAAGACGAAAGGCGAACTAGGGTTAACCGTCCTTAGTAATAATTCTGAATATCTTTCAATAAGCTTCATGACCAGTGGTGCAGCCACAATTGTTGGAGCTAAAACCGAAGATGAGGCATTATCAATTTACAAGAGCTTTGTGAAAGACGTTAATTCATAATTTTTACAAGCATAACGGTACAAGATTCTGCGAAAAAAATTAAGGTTAAGATTAATCATTTAGACTTTCGGAACGAAATCTGTTCCTATTCCTATTGATGAAGGGAATTATCTTTTCCTTAACCATGTCATCATAATTTTTCTCTTTATCTATGGTCAGCAGTAAAAAATAATCGTTGCTTATGGGAATGGTAATCCTAGTTACATTTTCATATCTGCCAACAGCATAGTCTAGTTTCCCAATTTTTGTTTGAAACTTAACCCTAGTTCTATATCTTGAGACTGCAGCAGCGGCATATTCTTCACTTTCCTCTTCTGACATTAATGGTTCTAAATCTTTGCGTTGCTCTACGTTAATTAGAACGCCGTATTTGTTTGAAATACCAATCCATCTTAAAGAATTATCTAGATTCAATAACTCTTCACTAAAGGAATAAACGAATTCATAGTCTATCGCCATTATATCATTTATCCTTGCTATTTCTAATATTTAAGCAAAATCAATTTTGAATGATTCTAGTAAATAATTGACTTAAATTAATTACGCACCTCTATCTTGCCACTAATTAAAGAAAAAAAGTTCTGTAGGTAACACATTGTTACCTGTTTCTTGTTAGCGCTAAGGTATATCTGGAATTAATGTAGTACTTCCGAATACCTCGTCTACGACCAATACCTCGTCTACGAATTCATTGTCATCGCCGTTAGCAGGATCTATTAGGGTGTTGGTGCATTCAAATTGGTTGTTGTTGACGGGGCTGCCCAGGGAGCCAATGTGTTCGTATTCATTCACTGCCTTACAATCGTTATCCTGTTTTATCTTGTGGGTTCTCTCGTTACAGTTGTTGTCATCATTGTCTTTACACTCTTCCTTGTCAGCAAATGCTGGTGCTACATGTGACAACCCTGTTCCCGTTAGCCCAGTCAATATTCCTATAGACAGTGCTACAAAAGTTAATGCGTTTTTTCTGTTCAAGGTTTGTTATCGCAAAATGATACTAAGTAAAGTATAAGTGGATTGAGTAAGAACAAGTTCTAAAAAAAGTAGAGTCTTCTTTACTACATTATATCTGAATCTCAGAATGGAATATTATTCATTCAGGTTAATCAGATGGTAGTTAAGTGTGTATTGTAAATATTTTATATGATTCTACCAGATAAAGAAGACTTAATAGATATTCCTTTCTAAGTGAAACATGAAGTCCATTTATATCGTAATGGCAATACTAGCCTCAGTAACTACTATGACAATAGTAACAACGAGCGCACAACAAGTGTATGCACCTAGAACTTGTGCAGGTTGTGCAGAATTCCAAAAACTGACAGATGAATTTGAAAAGAATGTAATAGATGCTGCATCCGTCAGTCCGCCTGATCCAGACAGAATACAAACGTTGCTTGGTGAATACAGCGATGAAGTCCTGAAATTATTCCCATCTACATCACCTAGTTAAATTAGAACTGATGGGTCCAAGGAGAGACTGAACCAATATGTCGAGGACCCATCAGACGATTAGGTTTTTGGATCTCACTACGAGAGACCAAAATATAAAAAGTTACCTGAATACACCTTACAATGATGCACTGAACTTTCGAATAATAACTGATGGGCCAATTTGTAAAAAGGCCCACCAGCAGTCAGATTGCTTTCTGGACTTAGCCTAGTCCGTAATAAGTTATCGTACACAACAAATTAATTTAAAACCGGTGGGACTGACAGAGTTGATAAGAGATTCCCACGGGCCTTTGTCTTAAAATATAGTAGGAAGTAATCAAACTTACTAATGCAAATATAAGGACATGGCTTACCTAAGTTTACTTACATCCCAATAGAAATTAAGTACTTGTATTAGAAATTTTAAATAAATTTTCCATGGAATCACTTTACCATCTATGTTAGGTCAAGATGACTTGATTGGTGCTTTTCTATACCGAAGGCACCAATCAATTACGGTCTTTTGATTTTATTAAAACATTTTTATGAGTGATTTAAGCAAAATTAAATCAAAATCAAAAAAACAAAATCCGCAATAAAAGAAATAATCATGGGAGATGCTCAATTATATCATGTGTATATTTGTAAGTCTTTATCTTGGATTCTAACTTTAAGTCCCGGAGTATGCGGTCGAGGAATTCATCAGCCACGATTATCACATCATCAAAAGAATTGTTTGATAGGAATTTTTCCAATGAATTAACAAATGTTGGATATTCATTTGAATTGCCGAGTTCAATTTTTCTCTTGGATCTCAAATTGTGGGCGGCCGGATAAAGATCTGAAATTTCAGCAGGTATGATTCCAATAAAAGGATTATAAGCGCAAATTTGATAATCCGAAAATCTCATTGACAATTTATGATATTCTTGAGAACAATAAAAGGGAGAAATTAGAGTATCAGGATATAGAACAAGCTTTTTTTTGTTGGTACTAAATGAATTGAAAACCCTTCTTAATCTAGCGGCCTCTGGTCGATACTGGTCGATAGAATCCATAAAAAAAATAGCTTTTTTCTTGAACAAAGGTGTGCCATCTTCTAAATATTCATAGTTGATAAATAATTTGAAGGCCTCCATTAACTTAGGATGAGCCCGTGCCTTTTGTCCAACATATTCCCAGAGTCTACCATCCATGATAGCTTGTCTTACCGACAGAACTTCGGATCTTAAAACATACAGATTATGCTTTGCCAATTTATCTATCCTCTCATCACGTTCCAGATCAAGAAATTCTTTAACTTTCAAATTAATACAAATTGGACATTGGCATGAAAGATAGGTTAACTTGTCCAGTTTTGACGTTCCATTGGGATGCATGTACCTGTCGTCTCTTGCATAAAGCATGTAAGATGCAGAATCGAACGTATCACATCCTAACGCTACCACCAAAGGAATCGTTAGTGGATGACCGGCTCCAAATAGATGAATGGGCTTGGACGTAACTACTGATTTCAAGGCTGCTATCATTTCGGATAAAATTCCAAATTCATAGGACTCTAGTAATTGCACAGGGCTTCCCAGAGCCATCATTTCATATCCCATTTCATCGAGTAACCCAGCAGATCTCTTGACCAAATCAAGATGTTCGGCCCCCTGCACCGGACCCACCCAAACAGAATTTCCGTTATTGTTACTCCTAATGAGATTTAGGGTTTCTTGAGAATTTTTGATAGTTTCATTAACGTACATTTCGGCTACCTCATGTCGCAAGCCGTATCCTGTCGGTTTATCGAGCGGGACACAAATATCACTTTTAATATCCGACTCAAATTGGGCTATGAAGGAAGGCTCTGGTTCAATTGAACCGTATTCAAGAACTTGGTAACCACCGGAATCTGTCATTATCGGACCATCAAAGTTTATTATTTTATGAATTCCTTTTTCTCGAGCACTATCGCCGTATTGTTTCAACGTGATATACGCGTTTGTGATAACTGCTTCAAAACCTAATTTTTTTAGAAAGTTTATGTCTACAGATTGCGAAACAGGATGAATCACAGGTATGAATGCGGGAGTCTCAAAAGTCCCACTAGGAGTCTTGATTTTTCCTATCCTTCCTGCTAGGTCAGAATATCTGACCTCAAATAACAAATTTACTTCTTGAACTCCCTCATGAATTCTTCATAAATTGATTTAACCCTGTCAGCAGCCAAACCCGTACCTTCCTCTATCCCATGTTCAGTTACTTTGATCTTATCCATCACTATTATTGCGTTCACATCCTCCCTGATTTTTACTAGCCCCGGAAATACTCTTGACAGGCGATCTGCAAGACCCTTAAGATCAAAAGGTTTTTCCAAGAGCTTTATTTCTTTGACAAATGATCCATTAATGACAATTCTCAATATTCCCTGACCTTCTACATTTTCAAGAACAGTGTCCAATCTTTCATCGACAGCACTTAACGTTCCATTATAGTTCTTGTCATAGGAGGTCTCTATAGAAACTTTTTTTCCTACGAATTGAAGTATTTCTTCATAAAACTTCCTTATAGTTAATGCAGACATTTTTTCAACTAGGAATGTTTCTTAAAGTTCTATATATGAGTTTCAATAATACGTTCAGGGTTTACAAACGCTAATATCATTTTAGTTTCCTTATTATGATTTCAAACAGCCGACCACGGTTATTATAAATCAACTTTTTTTAGGGAACGTACGTAATTCATTACTTTTACACCTTAAACAGAGCTTTTCTTCCAAATTTCCAAGATAACAAGTGTAATAGCAATTACGACATTGCAGGCGCGATATACCATCTCTTATTCTTACGAATTTATCTCGCCGTTCTAGGAATTTACATGATATTAGATTTTCCAGTACTACTTTTAAGATTGAAGCAATATGCCCTGGTTCTGCATTTCTATACCTGAGATAAGTTTTAACCATGTTGCCAGCGATATGTTCTATATCAAATTGCAATACTCCTGTATTATAATTTCTAAACATGAAATCTCTGAAGTACCACTCCGTTTCATTCATTTCAATATCGGTCATCTTGTCAATTGTATTATCGATAGAAGAATAAGATTGAATATGTTTACTCATTAGTATTTGAGAAACTATTTAAAAATAATTAATTGATTAAGTAAGTGAATAAGTATGCAATGGAATTTGAATAATTTTACGAAAATAGCTTTTACCAAGTTAATTCAACCATTTGGAGAAGACCTTAATGATGTTGTGAAGATTACTAAGGCTTTTGGTTTCGCTGCTAATGTGTATTCAGGACTATTCAGAAATGAAAGTCAGGAGCCCTACATCAATCACGCCATGAAGGTGGCATTAATATTATCTGATGAACTAAAGGTTAGAGACGTAGATACAATTTGTGCAGCTATTCTACACGACGCCATTGACAAAGGTAAGGACGTCAATGAAATTGTTGAAGAATTGAAATTGAATTTTGGAGAAAGTGTTTACGACACCATCAGGAGCTTGACTGAACCGAAAACAAATGAAGAAAACAGAGAAAAATTACTTGTCAATTATTTTGATAACATTTCAAAAGGTCCAAAAATGCCTCGATTCATAAAAATTGCCGATCGTTTAGACAACGCCCGATTTTTGAAGAATAACAGGAAGAAGGAAAAGGCACTACGATATAAGGAAGAAACGCAGAAATACATACTGCCTCTCGCAGAAAAAACAGACGATACTATGGCATTGAAATTATCTATAGCATTGTACGAAATAAAATAATTCAAAATTCACATTTCTTGACAACGTCCATCACTATTTTTTTTGTGATTTAGCCAATGTCTTCCACAACCAAATAGTTTGTGCTGTGTACAACCGCATATTGGACACTTTTTCATAATCTATTATCTGATATTGGTGCTTATCAAATTTACTCAACTTTTCTTGTATCAAATGGTTTTGTTTAGTGCTAGAATTGCAATTATCTGAGAGGTGGGGAGATGAAAAGAAAGATAAAAGTAACCAAGTTGGGTATTTCATTACATGACGGAAAACTCTGTGAGGCACATAAACACATTGAGGGAAATGGATTCGATGAAAAAAGAATATCAAATTAGATGTAGCCATTATGAGCTGGAATTAATGAATAATGAAAATCGAATTACCTGCGTCATATGTGGTAAGAATTGGGATTTTCTGGAAGAAAGAGGTTATTCATATAAGAAACAAGCATATTCTGCTGAGAGGGATTGAATGGTTTTTGTTATTAAGACTTGCGTTAGCAAGAGGTTTATAATATTCTTAAGGTGAACTGGGTGAAGAAAAAATTTAGAGCTGCATTAGTTCAAATGAAATCGTCAGTTGATAAGAATCAAAATTTGTCTTATTCTTTAAAATTAATAGGTAGAGCTGCACAGAAAAAGGCCCAATTAATTTGCTTTCCAGAGTTTCAGATGGCTTATTCTCCAGCAGAACAAAAACCAGAAACATTACATGAGATTGCCGAAAAAATAAATGGCGACTTCATATCAGCGCTGTCAAATTCCGCCAAAAAAAATAAGATAAATGTGGTAGCAACAATATATGAAATTATCAATACCAATAAACAGAATCAAAAGGTTTTTGATACAGCTGTAATCATCAATGAGCGCGGAAAAATACAATCCGTTTATAGGAAGATTCATCTTTACGATGCGTTAGGATTCAAAGAATCTAAGAAGCTATTAGCCGGCAATATTATTGAGAAACCAACTCGAACATCTGTAGGCAATCTTGGATTGCAAATATGTTATGATATGAGGTTTCCAGAAATTTCCAGAATACTCACTGTTAACGGCGCTAACATTCTCGTATCCCCCTCTGCTTGGGTAGATGGATTTATGAAACAGGAACACTGGGAAATTATGTTAAAATCAAGAGCGATAGAAAATGGCGTTTATGTGATTGCACCAAATCAACTCGGTAATATTTATTGCGGTCACAGCATGGTGATTGAACCATTTGGTGCGACCCTCATTGACTTGGGAAATAGAGAAGGGATGGAAATTTTGGATATAGATAACTCTAGAATAGATACCGTAAGGAGAACACTTCCACTCTTGGAGAATAGAAGAACGGATGTCTACAAAAATTATATCAGAGCATTTGATTCCGAGTCATAATGATGAGCAATATTATGTCTGTTTGTTGAACAAATTCTATTCACACATGTTGTCCACAACTTTTTTCTTGCAAACATAATGCGCAAGATCGGCCATCCACAATGGCAAGTGCCATCCTTTTTAATCAGACCCTTTTGGGGGACCGCCGCCATTGCATTACAGCCAGTTACTCTATATTGGGAACAGGCTAAGAATCGTTTTTTGGTTTTAGATGACCTGATAAGGATCATTTCGCCTTTTTGACATTTCGGGCATTTTCCAACTGACACTTTATTTTCAAAACTAGTCAATACATTCTTTATTTCATCCCCAATCGTAGATTCATTCAATTTAAACTCATTTATGGGATTCGACAATACTTTTTCTAAGTAAACACGAACGTCACCAATTTCAAGATCTCCTTCCTGTATTTTTTTAATGCTGGACTCGAGGGAGCTGGTCAATTTAGTCGAAATAATCTCAGAAACAAATTTTTTCATTGTATTGAGTATAGTAAACCCCAATTCCGTCGGTTCTATTCCGTTCTTGTCTTGAAAGATGTATTTGCGTTTTATTAATAAATTTATTATTGCAGCTCGGGTAGATTTTGTTCCAATTCCTTCGGATTCCATTTTATCCAAAAGGCTTGCCTGGTTATATCTGGCAGGAGGTCTCGTATAATCTTCTGATGCTTTGATTTCATTTACCTTTATAGGCTCACTTATTTTAAGTTCCGGCAAATTCGATTCATTGATACTAAAATAAGGTTCATAAAGAGGAATCCAACCCTCATTCAAGATACCCTTAGCCTTAGCTAGAAAATAATATCCATTTACATTTATCGTCACTTCGCTGTATTTTGTTAAAGCACTGTTTCCAAAGGTAGATAAGAATCTCTTTATAATGAGATCTAAGATTTTTCGTTGGAGGACGCTAAGTTTCTTTTGTTTTACACCGGTAGGATAAATAGCTGGATGGGCAGGATCTTCTTCCTTACCCTGATAGGGAGCCAAATATTCTCTTTTCAATATGTCATTTACAATATTTTCATTCGTCTGAAAATAATTCATTTTTAACCGTTCTAGTATCTGTTTGTATCCTATCGAAGGAGGAAGTATTTGACTTGAAGTACGGGGGTATGAAATTAACGCAGCTAGGTAAAGTGATTCTGCTATCGAAAGGGTCGTGGCTGGAGACATTTTGAAAATTCGATAAGCTTCTTTTTGTAGATTACTAACATTAAATGGCGTTGGGGGACTAATGATTTTATCAAATTTTACAATATTGTCAATAGTACCCCTCTGACTTTTGCAAGCAGATAGAATTTTCTCTGTGTCAGATGAATTATGAATTACAGAAATCAAATTAGCTTTGAAGAAAGAACCATCTTTCTCAAATTTTCCTGTAATGTACCACATAGGATCGGGCAAATGCCCACTAATTTTTATCTCTCTATCTACTACAAATCTCAGGGTAGGCCCTTGGACTCTTCCAATGGTCAAGTTATAATACTTGTTATAGTGATTGGTAACGTTGAGGCTAGTAGCAAGTGCCCTAGACAGATTTATTCCAAAAATAAAATCGACTAGATGTCTAGCTTTTCCTGCATTAGCATTTCTTATATTGGTAAGTTGTAAATTCCTAAATGATTTGGTTAATTCAGAATCGGTAAGAGATGAAAATTTGGCCCTTTTTGAAACTTCATACTTATTGTCACAAGCTAATTGAAGAATATTGTACCCAATTAATTCTCCCTCAAGATCATAGTCACAGGCATGAATAAATCCAGAAGCGCCATGTGAAATATTTGATATAATTTGCAAGGTTTGAGAAATCCTTTCCTTCTCTCTTACAATTTTTGAATATCGTGGGGACCATTTAACATCGTATATTGGATACTTTTTTCGATTTTTTTCTACTGGAAATATGCTGTATAGATGTCCTAGTGCAGAGCAAACGATATAGCGTTGATCATCATCTGAAATAACGTCAAAAATAACTACACCAGGCGCGGGTTCTCTCTTTGTCAATTTTTTAGATCCTAGGACTTCAGATATTCTCTTTGCTGCAAGGGGTTTTTCGCAAATTACTACTTGATACTGTCCGGGCTCTAATTGAAATTCTCCTGGCAATTTCAAAAATACTTTGGAGTCATTATAATTTAGATTTTGGGTCCTCAAAAATACTAAAAGATACGGGTTGTAGTACAATGTTGCTCATTCTGTTTTTGGGATCTTTGGGTTTTCTCGAACATTTTTATATTCTCAAAGTAATATTTTTTATATAAATGGTAAATAGTGTATGCGTTCTTGGGGCTGGCAGTACGAGATATGGTAAACTAAGTCAAAGCGTCATTGAGTTGGGACTAGATGCGGCAAAAGGCGCGATTGATTCAGCTGGAATTACACCAAAAGATATCCAGGCAGGCTATATCTCTAATGTGTTTGGAGTTGCGGACAAACAAGTACATATGGCGCCTGTATTGATGAGCAACCTTGGAATTCCTCACATCCCAGGGCTAACAATTGAATCTGCTTGCGGTTCAGGGTCTGTGATGTTTAGAGAGGCCTACGCAAACGTCGCTGCCGGCTTTTACGATTGTGTGTTGGCCGTTGGTGTAGAAAAGGTAACTCATACTGGAACTGCTCTTAGTACCACACTCTTTTCATATTGTTCGGACTTTTTTTATGAAGGGGGAAATGGTGCTTCCTTCCCGGGTTTGTTTGCGTCTATTGCCAGAGCTTACCTAACGAAATACAAAGCGACAGAAGAGGACTTGGCACATGTCGCAGTTAAAAATCATGAAAATGGATTGCTAAATCCAAAGGCACACATTAGAAAAAGAATCACAGTAGATGATGTTTTGAACTCGCCAGTTGTAGCATCACCCCTAAAGGTATACGATTGCTGTCCATTTTCTGATGGTGCCTCCGCTGTCATCTTGTGCAGTGAAGACTTTGCAAAAAAGAATGGTAACAATTACGTAAAAGTAATTGGTTCAGGAAGAGGTGGTTCGCCTGCTGCAGTACAATCGAGGGAGGATATCACGACAATACCAAGTACGCTAATTGCTGCAAACCAAGCATACAAGATGGCAGGAGTGACTCCTAAAGACATTGATTTTGCAGAGGTTCATGATTGCTTTACCATTGCAGAAATTATTGATATTGAAGATTTGGGATTTTTTAAAAAGGGTACTGGTGGCATTGCTGCAAAGGAAGGAATTACTAGACGTAACGGTGAGATCCCAATTAATCCGTCAGGGGGACTAAAATCCAAAGGTCATCCAATTGGCGCGACTGGCGTCGGACAAGTTGTCGAAGTTTTCGAACAATTCACAGGAGCAGCTGGAGAAAGAACTGTAGAAAATGCTGAGATAGCCTTGACCCATAACTTTGGTGCTACTGGAGCAAGTGCAGCAGTTCATATCTTTCAAAAAGTGTAATTTTGGTGAAACAGAATGGATAAAAATTCCAGTACACATGAGAGATTCATTGAGACAGCAAAGAATGGAAAAATTCTCGCCAATAAATGCAAGAACTGTGGTAAAGTTATGCTTGAGACAATGTATTACTGCAGTGGGTGCTCCAAAAGTGATTTTGAATTTGTTGAATTTCCGGGCATTGGCACAGTAGTGACACATACGATTCAGTCAGTAGCTCCCGAGGGTTTTGAGGATGTCAACTCATATGCCTGGGTAGTCTTCAAGCTGAATGATGCTCCATTTTCAGCTTCAGGTTTTCTACCAGGAATTAAAATACCATCTGATTTGCCGATAGGCTCAACGGTCAGCGTAAAAGGATATGATGCCAAACATGGCCTTACATTAGAAAAACAAGCAGACTAACTGCATATTATTAAGTCCCATATTTTCTTTAGCCCGAAGAAGGTTTCGAAATATACTAGAAATCATTTAGATTAGCTTTATGTTACTTCTTTGTTGACAGACACTGACAATTATTCTTACATTCATGCAAAACATTATTTTTATTGATGCAGTATAATACACAGCTTCAGAATGATCTGTCTAGTGCTGCTCAAGTTATTAGTAATCAGATTACAAAATTAAACAAGCTCTCAAAGAAATTTGACATTATGGATACTCACTTTAGAAAACAAATTGTACAAAACATTAAAGTCGGTAATAATGTTCGCGCCAAGGCATTAGCTAATGAGCTTGTAAATATACATAAAATCCAACACACTACAAAAAATATGGTAATGACCCTTGAGGTCGTAGCTCTCCGATCTACAATAATAGGTGAATTTGCAATTATCATGGATACGATAAATCCAACTATAGATTTGATAAAAGATATCGAGAGAGATATTTCAATGGTGATCCCCACTGCGCATGAGGTGTTAAACGATGTTACAAACGCTTCATCTGAAATTTTGAATTTCAAAGTCAATCCCGAGCTTAAAATATCTATGCCCGTAGACGAGGAGGCGCTAAGGATTTTAGGAGAAGTTGAAGAGAGTGTTGAAGAAGAGACTAGACAAAAGCTACCCGACATACCTGCTACAATTAATGTGTTGAAAAATAGGAATGAATTAGAATCCCTATTAGAGGAAAATGAAGTTATGATCTAAATTTGATTTTCTAACATAAGTTGGTATATTGTTTAGTGGGTTAATTGTTTTGTACTGTTAGTCAATAACTATTTACGACCCAATTTTAAATTATCTCAAGATAATATCGGGTGAGATGGAGATAGAGGCAAGCCATGATCTAATAACTCAAACTGAAACTAAGCCTAGTGGCATTTTACAAGCAGCAAAAAGAGTTAGAATGATCTTCTCTGTTATGGCGAGTCCTAACAGAATCGATATACTTCGAATTTTAAATTCAAAAGGACCTTTAACTTATTCTGAATTAAAGTCGTTAGCTGGTTTCAAATCTAAAAAGGAATCAGGTAAATTTGCTTACCATTTAAGGAAGCTCTTGAGGCAGTCTCTTGTCGCATTAAATAAGGCGGAAAGGAGATATACGATTACCAATCTCGGAAAACTTGTCTTAAGTCTGGCAAGACAAATTGAAGAAAGATCCATCATTGAAAGCGGCAAAATGTACGTGCGAACTTCTAGACATTCAATCGAGGAATTTAATTCAAATAGAATAACTCAATCATTGGTCAGGGAGGCCAATATGCCTCTTGAACAGGCACATAAGATTACTGAAGAAGTGGAAAACAAAGTTTACAAATTCCAAACGGTCTATCTAACTTCCTCTCTTATTAGAGAGACTGTTAATTCAATATTAATTGAGCACGGCTATGAGGAATTCAGATCAAAACTAGCTAGACTAGGTCTTCCGGGCTCTGATATCTCTGAAATGTTTAACAATCCTTTATATAGCAAAAATGGAGTGGAAGGAATTTTATCAGAAACATCTCTTGCAGTTTTTTCCGAAAATCTGCTGTTCAACGTGTTACCTAAGGATATCACTGATATGCATCTTGCCGGCGAACTAAATATTTCAAACACCGGGCTTTGGAACTTGGTGCCTGACACCGTATTTATTGATACTCGCAATATCGTTGAAAATGGTCTAGACTTTAAAGGAAAATACTTGAATGTTTCAAGATTGAAACCAATTCGGACTCTTGATGACATTACAGAGGTTCTACCTGTATTAATTTCGGTCTTAAGTAGAGAAACTTCAAGGGAGATAATACTTGATAATTTTGTTTCTAGCATTTCAAAGAGGATTCAGGAGAGTAGTGAGTCAATAGAGGCTGCATTTTCTAGGGTATTTATATCATCATCCATTTCAAGATCATTTTCGTCTTCGGGTTTTCCAGTAGTTACTTTTCCTATCTATCTTGATGAAAGCTCTATAACCAGATCTATTTTGGCGGCCTATATGAAATATTTGGACCACACGCCTATCCCAACTATTGCGTTATCTCTTGTTGGTAAGGACGAGTCTCTAGGGACAAATTCGGATCTGATACCAAGTATCGTCAAAAATGGTGGAATTCTGTCCGCATCCAAGAACTTCAGAAGCCACATGGGGATTGTAAAAAATGCGGCTGACGAGAAAGCTAGTTCGATTGTAAGCTTGCAGTCCTTGGCAATAAATCTGCCAAGACTAGCTTATCAGTCAAATAAAGATGAGACCTATTTCAGAGCCAGATTAGCATTGATGATAAAGCCAGCTATTTCAGCTCTTTTGGCAAGAAAGAACTCTATACTGGAAATGATTCGAAGAGAAATGCTTCCTGTAATGGCCAACATTACTCAAATGATGCAAATAAGCAGGATGAATCTGGTAATTAACCTGACTGGAGTTAGGGAGTCGGTTTATAATATACTAGGACATGAAGTTGACGGAGAAGAAATAATTCAAAAGGTATTACATACGGCTGTTGAGGTTGCTTCAGATCAAGGGAAACAAGTTGGAGATGATTCTATAAGAATTGCTATGATTACAGATGACAGTAGTACTAGACTAGCTTCTTTAGACTCTGAAAAATATGGGAACATGTATCGACAAGCTGGTGATAAAATGATGATAAAGTCTTATTCACAGGGTCTTCTTATAAACGGGCGAGATTTACTTGCAAATAGCGGTCCTATAATAGAATCAACTAACTCAATAGACGAATTACTGAATGGTGGAGTTTCTATCAATGTTGATACTAGTGATCTGGAAGATAACGAATTGATAGAGTCCATTAACAAATCTTACGGCTTTAATTTCTTCAGACCAATATATAGAAACAAAATTTGTAGCTCGTGCGGCACCAAGATTTCTATGTCGTCCGGAGTTTGTAAAAGCTGCGGATCTACCAATTTTTCCAATATAATAATACCGAATCAATAAGTTTAAACCTTCATTGTATTATTTTTGTAAAATAATATTTTTAAGCTAGACTCTAGCTGTATACATGGTTATGGCAAAGGAAATTACCGAAATTGATGATTCTTCGCACGCAAATAAAAAAGCTATCGCACAAATTAGGAAGAGGGACAAAGGGCTGGTTGATTTTAATAATTCAAAGATTTCTAATGCCATCTACAAAGCGTTAATGGCAGCAGGTAAAACAGATTACAAGCTTGCTGAAAGATTATCAGAAAAAGTTGTACAAAAAATGGATCAACAATTTTCTGTTTTTGATACCAATCGAGTTCCAAGTGTAGAAGATGTCCAGGATATGGTTGAATCAATCTTGATTGAAGAGGGACTTTCAGAAACTGCCAAGGCATATATTCTATACAGACATGAACGCCGCAAGATTAGAGATGAAAAGAAGAAAATTCTAAATAAGAAGGATTTGGACGAAGTTGATAAGTCATTTGACATTAATTCTCTAAGAGTGCTTGCTTCACGCTACTTGTTAAGAGATAACAATAATGAAATAGTAGAAGATCCGAAATTGCTTTTTGAACGGGTCGCAGTTCTCGTAACAATCCCAGATATATTACATGATTCAGAATTGTACTCTAATAGTGAAGTAGTAGTTCAGAATATTACTGAAGCTGAAGAATATTACAAAAAAATAGATGATTTTCATTTGAAACTAAAAATTGGCAATCACTATCTTAACCAATTTCATTTTGAATCAATGATTAGGCATTACATTAATTTGGCAAAAAGTGGACGTATGAAAGTTAGCTTTAAGAACCTTTTGCGGCTTATTGCCGAGGGGCACCTGTCAAAGTACTCTGATAGAATAATTGAATATTATAATCTGATGGTGACAAAAGACTTTTTACCAAACACTCCAACTCTTATGAATGCGGGGGCAAAACTTGGTCAGCTTTCAGCATGTTTTGTATTAGATATGAAAGACGACATGACGGAGATTATGAAATCTTCCACTGACGCAGCGATGATTTTTAAATCTGGAGGAGGAGTTGGAATTAATTACTCAAAACTTCGTCCCGAAGGCGATATAGTAGCATCTACCTCTGGTGTTGCTTCAGGACCGATCTCGTTCATGAGAATTATAGACACAATTACTGATGTAGTAAAACAGGGCGGAAAAAGAAGGGGAGCAAACATGGGAATCATGGAATCATGGCATCCGGATATCGAAAAGTTCGTGACAGCCAAAACCAAGCCAGGCATATTCGAGAACTTTAACGTAAGCGTTGGAATTTGGAGTGATTTCTGGGAATCGATAATTAATGAAAATAATCATAGATACATACTAAAGAATCCAACTACCAATGAACCCGTCACGCAAATTGACTCACATCAGCTCTTGGATTTAATTACTTTCAGTGCGTGGAAAAGCGCAGAGCCAGGTGTTATATTCTTTGATAATATCAATAAATATAATCCGTGTATCAACGTAAAAGAAGGACCACTTAGAGCAACAAATCCCTGTGGAGAGCAATCATTATACCCATATGAATCATGCAATTTGGGATCCATCAATTTAGCAAACTTTGTAAAGCGTAATATAGATGGAAAGTATGAGTTTGATTGGCAACGTTACGAGCAAGCAATACGTCTTTCGACCAGATTTTTGGATAATGTCATAGATATGAACAAATATCCGGTTGAAGAAATTGAACATAATACACAGTTAACAAGGAGAATCGGACTTGGAATAATGGGTATTGCTGATCTACTATTTACCTTAGAGATACCATATAATTCGAAAGAAGGATACGAGTTTATGAACAGAGTAGCTGAAGCACTTTCTTACTATAGCATGGAAGAAAGCGTTGCGATTGCAAAAGCAAGAGGAGCATTTCCATTATTCAACCAGACTGATTATGTTGAAGGAAAAATGATACCAGTGGCAGGATACTATGAAATTCCAAAACGATACCATTCTTACGACTGGGATTCATTAGTTGAGAAGATTGAAAAATATGGAATCAGAAACTCATGGACTACTACAATTGCACCTACGGGAACATTGTCTATGATAGCTGACACTTCAAACGGAGTCGAACCAGTTTTTGCACTAGTTTTCGAAAAACGGGTCACTGTAGGAAGATTCTTTTACACAAATAGAATATTTGAAAATATGCTTAAAGAAAATGGCTTGTATAATGATGAAATTTTAACGAAAATTGCAAATAACTATGGTTCTGTGAGAGGATTGGCCGAAATCCCAGAAAGGCTACAGAAAATATTTGTAACAGCCATTGATGTGCATTGGACGGATCATCTTATGGCACAAGCAATTTGGCAAAAATGGATTAGCAACGCGATAGCAAAAACTATTAACATGCCGTCTGATGTCACGGTCGAAGATATCAAGGCTGCTTATCTATTGTCACATGAATTAGGATTGAAGGGCGTTACGGTCTACAGAGATGGCTCTAGACATGAACAGGTGCTACACATAACCGGAAATGACAAAGAGAAAAAATTCATTGTAAAGCCAAGCGCCCATGTGGTTGACCATATTCATAGTAACATTAAGCAAGATTATGTTATGAGCCAAGTTGAAAAAGTGTTTAGAGATACAGAAGAAATAGAGGCAACTGAAACCACAGTAAATGTATCTCAATCTAAACTAAAAATGAACATGAATGCATCATCTAATGACTATCAGGAGTACGAAACGTGTCCGTCCTGTAATGCAAGGCTGATAATAACTGAAGGTTGCAATATGTGCATAGAATGTGGATTTAGCTCTTGTATGTCGGGATAAATCTCATTCAATTTTTTCTACTAATCAGTTCCTCTGTATGGAGACTGACAACAAATAGTCAAGGTAGTAGCTGTTTCATAGCCTAGATATTTTAAAGACAAACCAAAATAGATAGTTTCTTATTTTAGTCGCCCATAAGAAAAATATTGTCTTATAATGTTCGCATAGTGGAGAGGTTAACCACCTCTTGATCCACAAGTATGATGTCTACAGGAGTCCAAATGTGGGTCTATTCCTACGAGCAAATGATAACACGCTACTAATTCCTTTTGGATTTGCAGATACGAAAACTAAAAAACTTAAAGAATATCTAAATGTTAAAAAAATAATGCATGTTTCTATCGCTGGGACCAGATTGATTGGACCCATGTCCGTCATGAATAACAATGGAATGTTATTACCATCAACAGCTTCAGATGAAGAGATTCAAATCCTTAAGCAGACAGGATTGAATGTAGAACGACTAGAAAGTAAGTTTACTGCAATTGGAAACTTAATTCTAGCCAACGATAAAGGAGCAATAGTTTCAAGTTTATTCAATGGTGAAGTGCACCAAAGTATTAGAGATGTTTTGGGCGTTCCTATTCAAACAATGTCCATAAGTGGCTATGTCCAGGTTGGATCAATGGTTGTGACTACAAATGCTGGAGCTATTGTTCATCCGAATGCCAATGATCGGGAAATAAAGAGCATAGCAGAAATACTTCAAGTCGAAGCAGAACCAGCAACCATCAATGGTGGTTCACCGTTTCTGTCATCGGGTATCATCGCTAATTTCAAATCAGCAATAGTAGGAAGTTTAACTACTGGACCTGAATTAATAATGATAACTAGAGCGCTAAAGATATGATTCGTTGCGTAAAATCTTTGTGTGAATTGAATTTACATCTTGTTTAATTTGCAGTAGAATTATAACTGAATCATTTGTTCAAATATTACTTAAGGTATATGTTCGGAGTTAGACGCGAAGATGATATAGCGTGATCATCGGGGGGAAAAACAGTGTCTATACTAGAATCCTCTATTTTGATACTAGTAGCGTTGATTTCAGAGTCAGATAAACCAAATCTTTCCTTTAATACAGAATTTATACGAGATAATTGATCGTAAATTTGATTAGTGCTGGAAATCAATGTAACTTCCAATAGTTGCCCTAATAATGCCTTGGGTATTTTTCCGCTAGAATCATTTAATATTCTAAAATCAATTTTACTAAAAAGCATTTCATTGGGAAGTTGGGGCAATGCATTTGCCGTATAAAAAACTTGGACGTCGATCAGATTTATTTGCTGTTCATTAACAGATTTTAAAATTGACACTTGAGGATTATTAGGATCAGGGAATGCACTAATCATACCGTCACTAATAGGTAAAGACAATAATACAAATCCCTCCAACAAGTTCTTACTTATGGTAACTAATGGAAGAATGTCTTTGCATGTGATACCTGTAGAGCTTTCAGGTTTAAGGATCTTAATGATTGAATTTGAAGAATTTCCATCATTAGGTATGACATTCCAAAATATTTTAATCGGATAATCTTGCTTGTTAAGTATGCTTATGTCAGTATCATAATGACCAGGTCTTACGGGCCCTTCATTAGAGGATACATTACCACAAAGAAATTTTGGAGTATAAGTTACAGTCTTAACGGAGTAGTTTTTAAGATCTGGTAAAACAGGTGATTGAAAATTGGATTTAGTATCTAACACTACAGTATTATTTATGGGTCTAGTAGTATCAGTATCATTTTTGGTTGTTGGATCGATGTTTTGACCAAATGCGTATCCAATATCTTTTTGCGTCACAAATCCAAATGTCAATATCAAAACAAGAAATAATGAAAATAATCCAATCTTATTCAAATTGCAAACTTTATTAAAAAATCTCTAATATATGCTATAGAGAAAAATAATGAATTAATCGAAAATAGATGAGAATCTTTTTGTAAAAGCGCTATAACATAATATGATGATGGTAATCAATGAAGACTAATAGATTCTTCAATCGAGATGTTGTTTCAATTAAGGATTTTAAAAGAGAGGATCTTGAATATTTATTTGAAAAAACGGATAAGATGAAGAAGCTTAATCCCAAAGAAAAGGACGAATTAGGAAAAGCCAGGATAATGGGATATCTGTTTTATGAACCAAGTACTAGAACCAGAATGAGTTTTGAGGCTGCAATGGCATCGATAGGCGGTAGTTCTATTGGAATATCAGACCTGAAATCGTCTTCAATAGAAAAGGGAGAGAGTTTACAAGACACTGTGAGGGTCATGGATCTTTATTCAGATATCATGATTCTGCGTCATCAACTTGACGGATCAAGCAAATTTGCAGCAGAAATTTCTGATCATCCCATAATTAATGGGGGTAGCGGAAGTGAAGAGCATCCAACACAGGCTATGCTGGATTTATATACAATAACAAAGGAAAAAAAGAAAATTGATGGATTAAGAATTTGTATATTGGGGGACTTGAAATATGGAAGAACAATTTACTCCTTATTATACGGACTTTCTAATTATGATGTAGAAATCATCTTAGTTTCACCGCCAACATTACAAATTCGACAAGAGTCCATTTATGGTTTAAAGGATAAAATGAAAATTTTAGAATTAACAGAATTAAATGACACAGTTTTTCAAAATTCAGACATATTGTACGTGACAAGAATACAAAAGGAAAGATTTTCAGACCCACAGGAATATGAAAAAGTTAAAGGCGTGTATACAATTGATAGTAACATTTTGAAACGCTTTAAACCTGATATCTCTATTATGCATCCCTTGCCTAGAATAGATGAAATATCGCAGGATGTAGACAGTAAATCAAATGCAATTTATTTTAAGCAAGCATCTTACGGCAAGGATTTAAGATCAGCTCTGTTGGCATTAATATTAAATGAATCTCCTCTTTAAGGGATTTTGTTTTATTTTATTATTTTATTTGTGAAAATTAGATGAATGTTGAGATAATTTTTCAATCTGTTAATTGATATACGTTAGCCATTTCTCAAATTTTTCGTTCTTGCCGTGGACTATTTGATTGTAAACATCCTGTAGCTGTGTTGCAATTTTCCCAGTTCTTCCATCAGCAATTTTTATATTGTCAATTTCACCAATTGATTTAATTTCAGCTGCTGTTCCAGTTAGAAAGACCTCATCTGCGTTATACAATTCATCACGGGATATATCGCTGATTTGGAAGTCAATGCCCAGATCTTCTGCAATATCCAGTACGCTGGATCTTGTAATCCCGTCCAATGCACCTGATGTTAATGGTGGTGTTACTAGGATTTTATTCTTTACCATAAAAATATTTTCGGCAGTTCCTTCTACGACCATGCCCCTCATATTCAACATTATCGCCTCGTCAACTCCTGATTTTATTGCTTCTATACGTGCTAACGCCGAATTTGCATAATTTGCCGCTGCCTTCGCATGAATAGGTAAACTTCTGGAATCTATTCTGATCCACGATGAAACGATAACTCTCATTCCTGCGTTGTTTTTTGTTTTTATGTGATCTTCCCAATTCCATATAGCAACTGATATTGATACTTTATTAGGTAAGGGATTTACTCCCATCTTTCCATATCCATAGTAACAAATGGGTCGTATATAACAATCCTTTACACCATTTATTTTTATAGTTTGGATAATAGCCTCTCTAATCTCTTTCTCCGAAAATTCCAAATTCATATGATACATTTTGCAACTATTCATTAGTCTCTTGAGATGTTCTTCTAGTCGAAAAATTGCAGGACCTTTCTTTGTGTGGTAACAACGAATTCCTTCGAATACGGATGTTCCATAATGTAATCCGTGAGTCAGAACGTGTATTTTTGCACTATTCCATCTAACAAATTTGCCATCCATCCAAATCTTACTTTTATCATTCATTAAAATTCATCTCTATCAATTCTGTTTCTCTTATCATGGATTGCCCTTATTGCATCAGCGACCTTAGAATCATCTACAATAATCAATATACGAGAAGTTTCCTCTTGGGCATCCAAATTCAATATATTAATTCCATGTTCTCCGACCGTGCTGCTTGTAGTAGAGGCAATTTTAGGTTTTTTCCACATATTATCTCCAATTAAAGTAACAACGCCTCTATCATATACTATTTCGGTCTTCGAATAGTAGGCCTTAAAATGATGTTCGTTACGACGAACGTAGTCTCCATCAAGAAACAAGATTCGAGTGATTTCAATTCCTTCTTTCTTATAGGGAGATAATTTAAGAAAGTCATGATATTGCTTATCACTTTCAAGTGATGCCAATAGGTGTGATGCTGCAATACTTTCCATACGAACTATGGCACAGTTTCTCTTACCAGTAACAATCTTAACAAGGTTTCCTGCTTGATCGGCGGAGGTTTTTGATATTGTTGTAGTATTAGATGGATTATTCATATTAGTAATTACAATTGGTATATCCATATTGTTATTATCGATTTCCTTAATGGCCAGAGGATCAAGTATCTTCATACCAAACATACCAGCCAATCTTGCCTCATTATAAGACAGAAATTTGATACTGTCTAACTCTTTTTTTACTATTTTTGGATCCGCACTCAATACCGCATTATCTTTTTCAAAATCCAATTCTGCCTTGTAATTTTCGTTCAACAATATGGCAACATCAGCCGCGGATCTATCAGAACCTCCTCTCTCATAAGTTGTTTCTAGTCCGTCGATAGTTTTTCCTATGAAACCCCCTATAGTCACTACATTATTTTTTTCAATTAATTGATAAAAATGCTCAGATTTTGCCCTGGATTCATCTATTAAAAAATTAGCAGCTTCAAAATTGTCATCGGTTATTATTGGCCATCGTTCTAACTCCACATGAGCTGACCTAATATTCTTGCTTCTTAATACATAGTCCATTAAATATGACATAGGTATCTCGCCGCTATATGCAAGAGTTCTTGATCTAGTAACATCAACAAATCTGCGATTTTCTGCCGCTTGTTTGAGGGAGACAATTACTTCTTTATGGAATTTATTGATTTCATCAGAAAATTTTTTGTGATACTCCTCAGTAAGGTTACTTGATGCAATGTTTTCATACACATCGCGTAACACATCAATTTCAATTGGATTGGATTGTGCATAATTCTTTCCAATATGAATTGCTATATCCGTAATTGAGCTTAATTTGCCTCTGTATCTAATTAGGGGTGCAGAAAAAACGGCAACTACCTTACTTCGCCTTTTTATCTTTTCATTTATTCTCTCGATTATTTTGTCAATGAACACACCATCCTCTCCTAGGGTGCTACCTCCAAACTTCATTATTGTAACCGGTCCCAACTAATTATCTTGAAAATGGAATAATCTATACCTTATATTAGGCAACCTGTTAGTCGATTTGTCTATTGGTTAATTTATGATCCTCATCTTATCCTTTTAGGAGATCACAAACTACTTGGGATCAAATAATCGGAAATATTGATGAGCAATGGATACAATCAAAATCTTTGTAAATAAGGTTATACAAATATTTGAAGTGAATAATTCTAATTCCGTCAAGTTAGCAATATTTTCCATTTTAACCCTAATTTTCATATCCAGTTTCTTACATCAGACTTCCTTTTCTTCTCCATCTGACGGTAGCACCAGACCACAGTATCTGTACGACAATGCAAATTTGATAAATAACAAATACAGACCGTTAATTGATGGATATCTCCGTAACTTGGACAGGCAAACCTCCGCAGAAATAGTAATATACACTATTCCAAGTTTTATTGGTCACGGAATAAAGAAAGATGGGGTAGAAATCAATGATAGGGACACTCTTGCAAATTATTTATTTAATGAAGTTACTTTAGATGGAACGAAGGGGATCGGAAAAAAAGGGAAGGATAACGGTGTTCTGATATTATTTTCCTCGGAGCGTGATGCGGCCAGAGGGTCAATGAGAATAGAGGTAGGTAGAGGACTGGAGGGAAACATTACCGATGGGACTGCAGGAACAATCTTAGACTCTTATCTTGTTGCGGCAAGACAAGATTATGAAGCTACACGAGATCTCGAAGTTCTTGATAAAGCATTCCTAACTACAGTTATAGCACTTGGACAGAAGATTGGTTATAATAACGAGGATCAGATATATCGAGAATATGAACCCAGCTCAGAGGCAGACACTTGGCAGGTCCTAATACCATTCATAATTGTTATTTGCTTCATTGGTTTGTCAATCTATTTGGGTAGAAAACGCAGAGGAAGAGGATTTGGTCTAGGAGGACGGGGCAGAGGTGGATTAGGAGGCAGCGGATTTGGCTTGGGAGGAATTCTGGGAGGCGGACTAGGCGGGTCAAGTGGCGGAGGTTCAGCAGGAGGTTACATCGGTAGAGGTTCGGGTGGCGGCGGCGGCACTTCCGGTGGCGGCGGCGCAGGGAGATAACAGTCACGCTTTTTGTTTTGGCAGATGAGATAATGCAGTGCGTTTAATAAGGTCCTATGAATTGAAAGAAACTTATAGTGAAATGTTGTGAGAACAGCACTAAAAGTTGGTATCGGAATTGTGGTACTAGTGATTATAATACTTGCAAGTCTCTATTCTATGTATATATCAGGATATAACGGCGTACAGGCAAAAGATGAATCTGTTAAAAAAAGAGCTGCAGACGTAGACACCCAACTACAAAGGAGATATGACCTAATACCCAATTTGGTATCGTCAGTCAAGGGCTATATGCAGTTTGAACGTCAAACATTAGAGGATATTACTGAGCTTAGATCACAGTGGATGAAAACACCAGATACGGCCCAACGCGTTAACCTAAGCAATCAACTTGAAGCTACCCTGAGTAAGATCATAGCAACTTATGAGGCATATCCTGAGCTAAAGTCCGATAGTACAGTAACAAGATTAATGGATGAATTGGCCGGTACCGAAAATAGAATTTCTGTTAGCAGGACAGCATACAATGATGGTGTAAGAGATTATAATCTTCATATTCGAACATTTCCAAATAATGTGTTTAATGATAATGGCTTTCTTGGAGCAAAAGCTTGGGGGTATAAACAGTATCCTCAGTATGAAGCCACGCTTCTTGCCAGAACAGTCGTGCCTCAGGTCAACTTAACTCTAACTGGTTAGCTGATTGACAAAAATTACCAAAGACATTTTTTTACCTTTTAATACTAAAGATTGCATATGAAGTGGAATATACGTTCATCAAATTCTGAGAATGAAGAGTAGTCCGGAAGATTTCAGTCTCAAGTTCATTGTTCCTTTGAAAGAAATGTTCGAAGAAGGTACATGACTTTTGCAAGAAAGAACAGATCGCTAAGGGATGTTCGATAGTATTATGCAAAACGCTAAGAAGAGTCGCTTAATTAATTTTCTTCTTTTTTATTCTGAAACAGAGATAGATTGAATAAACGTTCTCTATTATGGTATTAGATATACCAGAAAACTTGCAGCAACTACTCCAGCGACAATTAGAATCGTTATTAAAATTCCTTTCTTAGTTGTTTTTTTCTTTGCCCTTGGAATTTCACTATTTTCTGACAAACACTACCAATAAAATTTCTTACTATATAAGTGTATAAACTTAAAACGTTATGAGGGGAATGCAATCTAAAGAAACAACACAGAAAATCATAGAAGCAATGAGAATACATTATAACTTTTGTAGAGAACATTCCAAATTAGGAAAAACACCAGCCGAGGCAGCGGGACTAAATATAGATTTTAATGGAAATAAAGTAGAGAACACTAATCAGAATTGCTAAGAAGCAGGAGTTGACCATAAATAAGGTAAAACAAAGCCGATAATGAACGGTATGGCTATTGTGCCTGCAAAAAAGAACCACTGTGCAATTTTTATTTTTATCGCTTTGTTCTTATTTTGGATTGCATTTTGCTTGTTACATCGTAAATAGTTTTCTACTATAGATTCCTTGAATATCTTTTCGGACTCAGGTTTATCTTTTCCCATTCCTTCGCTATATTGTTTTATTGCTTCTTCGTTAAACATACCTTCTTCAGTAAAAAAAGCATGGTATGGAAGAGGATATCGATAAGGCTTTATCGAAAAACCCAAACCGGAAAACAAAACTGATATTCCATTAGTTACAACTCCTATCATTAAGAACACAATCACAAGAATCAAATATTGATAATCAGCATTTGATTTGTCTACTAGCACAGCTCCAAAACTGAATAATAGTGACATTATGACTCCAGCAGCGATTAAGATAATTAGCCTTATTTTCTAAGGAAGACTTTAATTCAAATTCTTTATCGTATTCTGATTTTAATTCATCTAGGAATAAATCAATTGTCGACATTTCTAAAAATCTTCTTATAATACTGAGCTAAGAGTATTATAAAACATGTCTGGAGAAGAGGATGATAAGCAAGAGAACGAAAAGAAAAAAAGATTGATTAGAGCAGATCGCTCTTTGTCTGGATCAGTTATCGATAGTAACAATGTAACTCAATGCCCAAAATGCGGAGAGTATTTCTATCCCTTAGCGTCTTACAAGAATCATTCCTGTGCTAGAAAGTAACAACCGTCTTTTAAGAAACTCCATATATTCATCACCCGTTTTGCACTGACATTTGTTACTGAGCTTGAGATAGCACTATTAAAGCATTTTAAACTTGAAGGGATTAATTTTCGTAGTTATCTTTATGGTATTTTGCTTCTCACTTCTTCTAATTCAGGAATTATATTTCTAAATTTTACACAAATATTATCACCATCGGATATTAGTTCATTGAACTTGGATTCCTTAGTTTGCTTAATATTTCCTGAAGTTTCGAATACTAACTCTAATTCTAAACCCAAATGAACCATATTATTTACAATTTCGTCAAGAGAAGTGAATAGTCTTTCGTTTGCATTAACTAAAACTTTCAAATTTTTTGCACTACTGCGAATAGCGTTTGCATGATTTCTAATCATAAATCTATTTACCCACATTGATTTTCGTTGTATTTCCCTTCTATATGAGAGCCGCAAAAATCTGGTTACTCTCCATTTTTTTATGAAATCATCAATATGATGTAATACTAAATCTAGATTATATTCAACTGTTTCTACTGCTTTCCTACTTTTCAAATAATTACGAAGTTGTAAAATCAAATAATATGTGATTGCTGTTAAACCTATTATTGATCCTATTCCGACAAATGCCAAGATCGGTATGTTCTGGGAAGTAAGTTCGTTGTTCAATACCGCTATTATAGAATCCATAGTCAGCGTGATAATATAACCGAATATTGCACCTAAGAATGCCAAACCTATGTCTCTACGAATTCCCAATAAATTCCTGTTAACCTAATAGGATATTTATGCAAATGGGCATAAACTCCCGAAAGTTACCAGAGTCTCAAAACCCCCGATAAGATACCAAAACTTTAAGCGCAAAAAACTAAATATATCGCTAGCGATATTACTAGTGATATGTTATCTAATTGGCTAGCCAGGGTAGGCAGTGCTATTCCAAGAGGCTTTTCAAGACATTACATTCTTGGTCTACTAGAAGAGGAACCTATGACTGGAAAGGAAATCATTGATAAAGCTATTTTGCAAAGTGGAGGGAGATGGAAACCTTCTCCAGGTTTAATCTATCCAATGTTAGGGAGATTGTTAGAAGAAGGTCTGATAAGCGAGACGGAAAGCGGTAAATACAAGATCACTTCAAGAGGTATAGATATAGCAGCAGATGTAGATCCCGTTCACAATATTATGCAAAAGCAATTAGATGTAGTACTGAGAGTTGGAAATGTTGGCAAGTTTATGGCTATGGATATGATAGACAGGTTGTCAGCAATGGGTATATCTTTGAGTTCTAATTTGGACAAGATGACTGAACAAGAAAGAGAAAAGTATAAACAGTTTCTGGTTAGCGAACTTAAGAAACTACAAGAACAAGAGACCAAGAAAGACGAATTAAGAATAGATTCCGACTGAAGTGCAATTAGTGAAATAATTAGGAAGATTTTTCATGGTATTTGAATCTGTAAAAAGGGTCAATGAATTAGTTAAGCGAATGAGTATTTTAGAAGAAAATATTGCAGTCGAGATTGAATACATAAAGGAAGTTTACTCGAAGGCAAGTAAATCGATGTCAGATTCACAGCATTACTTTTTAAATGGGGTACAGGCTTCTCCAGTCACAAAATCTTATTTATTGACTAAAAAGGGTATCGAAGTTGTCGGAGAAGAAGCCGTACCAATTTCGGCCTTTATTGATCAAGCGCTTAACTTTGCAAATTACCCTAAAAAAAAGATTGAAGTTTTGATGGTTCTAGCCAAGCATTTGGAAGCAATGCCGATGAATTTATCATAGGATATTGTACGTGACTGTACAACTATAACGTCATGATTATAATAGTCCAAGTAACTATTTTAGGTTAACCACTGAAAAAATATAGTACTAATATCTCTTGTGTATTTCCGTGAAACCTGTGTTTAACTTCTGCTGGAACATAAATGAATAGATCTTTCTTTATTTCGTATGATTTATTTCCGATTTCTATGAATCCATCTCCTTCCAAAACAAAATAGACCTCATCTGTTGAATGTGGTTCCTGTGTATCAATTTCGCCTAGTCTTAATCTTAGAATACCGGCCTGCAAATGCTCAAGATCAAAGAAAGTAAGAAAATCTGAATTGTCCAGATCCATTTTAGAATACAGTTTTCGTATTTCAATTATCTTTTCTTTCATTAACGTCCCTATCATTACGGGTTAACTTTAATATGATCATTGAATGTCAAGTTGCAGATTAAAATACTAGTAAAATAGTCAGATCTTGGATTTTAGTCAATTCTAATCTTGCTTTGCATTCAAAATCATTTGAGAGAATATTTCGACAACATGCATCCGTGGAGGACTGACAAGATACCATAAATTTTTGATAAAAAAATTCTGTGATTTTTTCTAGCAAATATTAAGTGTAGCATTGTATATTACCTATTTAGGAATTAGATTCTTGCATTCATTTATCCAATTATCTTATTAATTATGTTGAAGCATTCTAAATATACTTAATATTAAATCTCATATTACTTGAACACAGACAAAAAATATCATTTATCGGCAATTTGCTTCCTGCTATCTATTCTTACTATCACTGTCTTTGTCTCTTCCCAATCTTCACAAATGATATTTGCATCAGGGATCAGTATTTATTCTCCTTTTTCGATGAATTACGAAGAAGGCTTTAAATCCCCCTATTTTGAATTCTGCGGGATTTTTGAGTCCTGTTCAAGGAACGATATCAGGATATTTCCATTCATGCCTCTAACTACCCACGCACAAGACTCACCACAAAACAAAGAAGATCCATTCAAAAGCACTAGTCCTGTGAGTGCAATCCCTACATCATCCGTAATACCTTTTGAGTTACCTTTTCCATAACCGGTAACTAATAAATATGAAGGCTAAGGCATATTATGTCTTACCCTACGTTTAGTATTCGATTTTGTAGATTGAATGATAATTTTGTGGATCTGTTATTGGACATATTCATTTATTTAATCTAGGAACTTTTGAGAAGGTTTTCTCTTGCCCACACGTATAGTGGAATTATGGGGTGCTCGAATGGTAGTTTGTCTTGTTCCTTATTGAATCCAAGCATAACTATTCTGCCCGATAACAGACTGCGAAGGTCATGTGTCAATTCATTATCCTTTAGCGGTCCATAAAAGAAAAATGAATACTTTTGGTTATAGAATGACACATGCTGTGAAAAACAATCAGATAATATTACGGGGTCATTTATAATTCCCTTATCATTTATCTCGGATACAACTTTATGATGATTTTTATTTTTATCAACAGTAATTTGTAATTGCCTGCGTATGTAATTATCTCGGACAAATTCTGAATCGAATAATGACTTTGGACCATTTTTGTACTTTTCGATGCTATACTCTAAAGTTTCAATCGTCTTGTTTGCAACCGCAAGAACTTTGTCGGGATGAGGGAGTACTGTGTTATTTCTTCCGTATAAATATAAAAGTGATATTAATTCATCCTTCCTAACATAAGGAAAGTCGAGCCTTCCATCCATAAAGGAGGAAATCCTATTTGAAATGTCTTCAGGGAAGATCATTGTCATATGAAGATCGAAGTGTGACATGACGATACTTGTCAGCAATATTATTTAGACAATTATGTTTATAGGAGTGAATGAGAGGAGACATATCAAATGTCGACAATCGATTACTCAAAGCCTGTTCATCTAATTGTACATGGACAGCGTGATCTGATAGACACTCTAAAGCATAAACTCGTCTCACTAGGTTTTTCAGAGGAAAAGTTACTGACCGCCTCATTAGAAAAAACTGGTAATATCGGTGAATATGTTGCAATGGCTTGGCCTCCTATGCGCGCCACTGAAGTTATCATTAATGAAATAACGGGAATAAAGAAATCAGAGACAAAAGAGAATCCAATGGGCGCTTGGTCCAATATAGATCATAAAGAAATCTCAAGAATTCCATTATCTTGAATAAAAGGAGAGCCAGGGACTTTTATATCTGACAATTTTTTTCTAGTATTTTATTTTGAATTATTAAACTAGTCCTTTCCAATACGGCACAAGTGTGCGATATGCTTTTAGCCTTAGAGACCGTAATTATGATAATGAAGAATAATATTTGCGCCTTATGCAACACACCGACATCTACAAAGGAATGCCCTAGTTGTGGAAAACCGGTATGCAAAGAATGCGTGAAGAGCTTTCCATTTTCTGAGGACCTATGTATAGAGTGCGCATCAAAAGTTAAGGCTGGTCTGGGTGGGATGAGAAAGGACGAGGAAATCTTCTAAATGTGCATTTTGTTATGCTGGTAGTGCCTTAAAACCAACAATAGAATTGTTACCTATTATGGTATTATTCAGAACTATCAGTATTAGCTTTCCTATAGCCATGTGTGAATTGTGGATCGTAAACCTTTGAAAACTCGTAGCTACTTGGGTTAATAACATTTCCAACTATAATTATTGCGGTTTTGGTTATCTTGGCCTCATTCACCTTTTCAGCAATGTTGTCAAGAGTTCCAATAATTATTTTCTCATCATCCCATGTAGCGCGGTAAATGACGGCAACAGGAGTTGAAGTTTGATAGACTCCTCCCTTAAGTAATTCATCCACAATGTTTCTTATCAGATGAACACTTAGATAAAAGGCCATAGTGGCACCGTGCGTAGCCAAGTTAGAAATTCTTTCTCGATCTGGAACAGGAGTCCTAAGCTCTGCCCTCGTAATAATAAGAGTTTGAGTAATTCCGGGTAGAGTTAATTCTAAATTTAGTGAAGAGGCTGCACCTAAGATGGCGGTTATTCCTGGAACAACTTTACAACGTAAGCCGTCTTTATCCAGTTTATCAATTTGTTCTCTTATTGTGCTAAATAATGCTGGATCTCCGTCGTGAAAACGAATAGCTAGTTTTCCTTGCTTGGTCGAATCCCTTAATATTTCATAGATCTTGTTTCTGTCTATTAGAGCTGCGTCATGAAGGACTGCATCTTTTTTAGCATATTCAAGGAGTTTTGGATTGAGTAACGAACCCGAATATACGATGACATCTGCATTTTCCAATAATTTTTTTGCTTTCAGAGTTATAAGCTCAGGATCTCCTGGCCCCGACCCAACAAAATAAATAGTGTTAGTATCAATCATTTTTTCTAGCCACCATTATTGAAAAATACTTGCCAGCGGGATTTTTTGTGTTTCGTAAATCTTTTAATTTCTTTGTTTCTAAAATTTCTTCATCCACAGAAACGTCCTGAGCTATAGTAATGACAGAGTTATCGTTAAAGCCGGTTTCATAGAGAATTTCTACCACGCTATCGAAGTATCTCCCATCTTTAAGAAAAATTATTGAATCACATGATGCCACGGTATGTCTTATTTTATCCAGGTCATAGCATGCAGGAACGATACCAAGAGTTTGATCACCTTCCACAAGACTCATTTTTGCCTGTGCTGCGAATGCAAAAAATGACGGAACTCCGGGGATGATTTCAATTTCTATATCATTATAATTTTCCCTGAATTCTTTGTGAAGATAATTCCAGGTACTGTATAAAGAAGGATCGCCTACAGTCAAGTATATGCATCTTTTTCCAGAACGCACAGCTTGAGCTATTAACTGCGAATTTGTTTTCCACTGTAATTTCAGAGAATCTTTATCCTTTATCATAGGAAATATGAGGTTTGTAATACTGGTGGTTGCTTCGTCTACGTATTTTTTTACTATTGATAAAGCAATGCTAGGCTTGCCTTCCTTGGAGGTCGGAGTAAATATGGCATCTGCATTCTTGATCCTATCCACGGCTTTCACTGTCAGCAAATCCGGATCGCCAGGCCCACACCCTATGCATGAAAGCTTCATGTTTTCAGTTGTAAAAAATGAGTTATTTAAAGTAAAGATGCAGCTAGCTGTAGGTTCAACTCAGGACAAAGCAGATAAGGTGAATCATTAGAATGAGTAGTTCACATTTTGGTTGCAGACAAAATCAGAATTGGATTTCTAGAAACAAGCATTGTGCCGCTTGGATAATCTTTCCCTTTTGATATTATGACTTGAGTAACCTCAATTTCGTGCATTTTTTGCTTCTTGAGCGACTTTAGGGCATTGTACATTGTTTCAATTAGGATGGTGTCAATGACCAATCTTCCGTCCTTCCTTAATTTAGATACACAAAGCTCGATAATTTTTTCAGTTTTACCCTTTGTTCCCCCTATAACGATTGCATTAACAGTTGGCAGTGAAAGCAAGATCTCTTCTGCCTTGGAATGAATTAGATTCGCAGACACCCCAAATTTATCCAGATTTTTCCTTGTTAATTCTATGGCGTTTTTATCCGCATCAATTGCGTATACATTTTTAGAATTTACTTGAAGGCAAATCTCTACGGTAATACTACCACTCCCGGAACCTACATCAATTACAGAATAGCCTCTCCTGAGGCGTAATTTACTAAGTACGATTGAGCGTATCTCCTCTTTTGTTATGGGGACCTTTTCTGACCGTTCAAACAATTCATCAGGTATGCCTGGCGTTGAATAGTTCCATATCATCTTGTCTACGTGAAGAACTTTTGAATCAAATTCTTTTAAACCGTTCTCTCATGCGTGTAAACCAGTATATGCGACAATCATGAACATTAATAGCAAAAAGATAAATGGAAAGATCCCATTGGTAGTAATTTTTTTCCTGTCTTCTGTCTTTAGTCTCAATCCAATTCTTTTTGCAATGACATACGATATAATATAGAAAAATAGTCCAAGGACTATTATTATGGGTATGGACGCCGAATAGTTTGAAGGGTTAAGGATAAAACCGAGGATAACACCGCAGATTACGCCTACAAAGGCTCTCATATAATATATCTTATCGAGTTGTTCCAATTACTTTTTTCACATTAAATGTAGGTTTAATTCCTTTCGATTGTAAATTTGAATTTTTTATTTTAATTAATATTCATCTTCGTTAAAATAACTTGTATGGAATTATCAGGTATCGAGCTTCATTACCTCGTAAACAAGATTAGTTCAAAGATAACGTCGAGTTACTACGTTAGTAATATCTCGTCTATTACGAAAAATTCGATTCTTTTGAAATTACATCATCCCACAGAGTCGGATATCAATCTTATCGTTTCGACCAAGGGGATATGGATTACAAGCAAGAAATACAAGCAAATGGAAGAGAACCAGCTTCTAAGCATATTAAGTCGCGAAATCGAAAGGGCGAAAATAAACTCTGTATCGCAGCCCGGGAGCGAGAGAATTTTCTTTCTTCATTTCATAAATAAAGACAATAAAGAAAGGAAATTAGTAATTGAAATTTTCGGAAAGGGCAATATTATTGTATGCGATGAATCGATGAAGATCCTTTGGATTCTGAATCCTGTCGAAGTAAGGCACAGAATTTTGAAGACTGGTCTAGAATATGTTCTGCCACCAAATAGAGGTGAAGACGTTTTTCAAGTTACCTTGGAGGGCATGAAAAAGAGCAGACAAACGCAACCAGAAAATACGGATTTAGTAAGATGGTTATCCAAATGTACGTCTTTACCAAGAAAGTACGTAGAAGAAATATTACTACATTCGGGAATTAGCACAAAGTATGCAAACAACCTTAGCGATAATGATGTACAGATTATTTATGATAATACCAAAGAAATTACAAGTAAAGTCATAGATGAAACAAATCATGAACCATCAATTATAGTGGACAAACTCGGTTTAGCAATTGACGCATCGCCTATTGTAATGTCGGGTGATTCTAATGCCAAGAAGGTTGAATCATACATGGATGGAATAGATCAAGTACTTAGCAACGAAATAATTTCGATTGGGAGGAGTCTGAAAACCGAAGAAACAGACAGGAAAATTTTGGAACTTGAACATGATTTGGAAGAACAAAACAGAGCTAAAACGCAAGTAATTACTAGATCGCAAAACCTCAGAAGAGTTGCCCATGAACTAATGAATCTTTCTTCCATGGGTATCGTGGATATGAACGATAGTGCGGTAAGAAGTCTCTTGGAAAATAATGACTCTAATATTGGAATGGAAAATGGCATTACCTATTTGAATATAGAAAATGAACGAATCAAGTTTGAATCAAGTATCCCAAAATCTTCATCCCTATTATTTTCCAGAGCGAAAGAACTGGAGCGAGGAGCTATCAACATAGACAAAGCTAGTGAAGAGCTGAGATTGAGAGTTGAAAAACTACAAAATCAAACACAAAAAATTCATGAAAAAATTCAATTCAGCAAATTAGAATCAAAACAGTGGTATGAGAGGTATCGTTGGTTTGTTACTAGTGATGGATATTTAGTAATAGGTGGTAGAGATGCGTCTTCGAATTCTGCCATAATTCGTAAGTACATGACCGAAAATGATATCATATTTCATGCAGAAATTCATGGTTCGCCTTTTTTCCTAGTAAAGAATGTGAATAATCAAGAAAAACAAAATAGCGGTTATGTCGAGGAGACTGCCCAAGCAACAATATCATTCAGCAGAGCATGGAAGGATGGATTATCAAGCGGAGATGCCTACTGGGTATTCCCTAATCAGGTAAAGAAAGGAGCTCCAACGGGTCAATTTCTTCCAAAAGGTTCTTTTGTCATTGAAGGAAAGAGAAATTTTTGCAGAGGTATTGAATTAAAACTTTCAATTGGGCTGGTACAGATTGAAAAAAAATATTCAATTGTTTGTGGACCCTTGAATGCTGTTAGAAAACGAAGCTTAGTATTTGCCTCATTGTTACCCGGTGGGACCGATCAGATGAATCTTGCAAAGAGAGTTAAGAGTGAATTCGTAAGAGCAATTTCTGAATTTGATCAGAGTCTGGCAGAATTTTGTAAAAAGATATCCTTGGATGAATTTATAAGAATGCTGCCTCCAGGACAATCCAAAATAGAGCGAGCAGAAAGGGGGCAAGCCATCAACGATATTATCAAAGAATAAATGAAATCAAGTTAGTTAAGTCTATTTTTTACCTCCCCGTCTTTTTGAACAATCAAATTGTACAAATGGAGATTGGAGATTAGAAAGATAATTAAACCAAATATTCTAAATTATATTGTGACAAAAAAACTAGTAGAGCATACAGATGCAAACATGACTACAAGAGTGCTTGTAAGGGATATTATGAACAGTCCTGTAATCACAGCTATTCCAAGCGATAACATTGCTGACATCGCAATGAAAATGAAAGAGCATACTATTGGCAGTGTAATTATAACTGAAAATGAAAAACCCGTTGGAATTGTCACTGACTGGGACGTGGTATCAAAGGTTGTCGGGAGCAATTTGGAACCATCTTCTGTTGCGGCAGTAAAAGTAATGCAACCTATTCACACGGTCGAAGCAGGAGAAGATATAACTGAGGCAGCGCGGATATTAAGAAAAAATAATATCAAAAGATTGGGCGTTGTTTACAAAGACAAATTAGCAGGAATAATTTCAAGTTCCGATGTTATCGCTGTGACTCCAGAACTAGTCGATGTGGTGTCAGAAAAGGCTGCCATGATTAGAGGGGAGATTGGTAGACCGGCATCTACTGTGTCTGGATATTGTGATGAATGTGGAGAATGGTCAGATGGGCTAATGTATTCTGAAGGAACATTTACCTGCGAAGTATGCAGGGGTTCATAGTTACATCATACCAAACGGAGAAGTGAATTATGATTCCAACTGATATTGACATAGTAGTGGTTTATCCGAATTTCAGTCAAGCTACCTAAATTATTTTTCTTTTACTTGGGATTCCATCAAAAGATTAAAATCACGTAGTTCTGAAAAAGTCAATGAATGAGTTTAAATTCTTTAGAAAGAACCATTGATAAAGTTCTTTCACAAAAAGAATCAGCTTTAATTTCTGAGATTGATTCTGCACTTCAGAATTCATTAAAAAATTTAGAATCTTCCAAGACCACTCTACAGGTTGAATATGATGCTATTATTGAATCTTCAAAAAAACAGGCTGAAAGTTTAAAACGACAGATAATAGGATCTAGCACCCTTAACGCCAGGAACAAAGAGCTCATCATAATCGAATCGGCAATTGATGAAATTTTTACTAAAGCAAAGGAAAAACTTGCCCAGAGTAATAATGAAAAAAATTATGAAAAATTGCTGACCAGGATGATACAAGACAGTGTTTCAAAGTTAGGTGCTGAAATTGTCATACAATGCAATAAAGCCGACCAAAAGCTAGTAAGGAAGGTATCCTCACAAGAATCAACCACCAAAAACATGAAAGTAAGTGTATCCGACAATTTTTTAGATATAATCGGTGGAATAAAAGCGACTTCAGCGGACGGAACAATGACATTGGATAACACCCTGGATTCTAATATTGAAAGCCTCAAACCTTTAATAAGGAAAGACATAGTCCAACTGCTTAGAGGGGAGAACAAGTAGATGGTAGCAAAGGGAAAAATAGTATGGGTTAGTGGTCCAGCAGTTAAGGCTGATGGAATGTCATCTGCAAAAATGTATGAGACGGTGGAAGTTGGTGAATCAAAACTAATTGGAGAAGTTATCAGATTAACTGGAGACGTAGCGTTTATTCAAGTCTATGAATCAACATCAGGTCTTAAACCGGGAGAAGAAGTAATAGGTACGGGTCAGCCACTTTCCGTACTTCTGGGCCCAGGAATTATTGGAAGAATTTATGATGGTATACAAAGGCCGTTGGACGAGATTGCTGAAAAATCAGGAGCATTCATTGGTAGAGGGATTACGACAAGCCCTGTCGATATGAAAAATAAATACAGATTTAATCCCTCAGTAAAAAAAGATGATGCTATTTTTGGGGGTTCAGTCCTTGGGACAGTAGAGGAAACTCCTTTGTTAACTCACAAAATATTGGTTCCTCCAAATTATCCTGAGTTGACTATTTCTGATATTGTCAAGGAAGGAGAGTATGATTTAGAGCATGTCATTGGACAGGCCAGTAGCAAGAACGGAGATAAAATTCAATTAAAGATGTATCATAAATGGCCAGTTAGGAAACCACGTCCATATGCAGAAAGATATGATCCTACAGTACCGCTGGTTACCGGTCAGAGAATCATTGACACTTATTTCCCTATAGCAAAAGGTGGAACCGGTGCTATTCCAGGCGGATTTGGCACAGGTAAGACTGTCACACTACATCAAATAGCTAAATGGGCAGATTCCAAGGTTGTAGTCTACATTGGTTGTGGAGAACGAGGCAATGAAATGACAGAAGTTCTTGTAGAATTTCCACATTTAATTGACCCCAGATCTCAGAGACCATTGATGGAAAGAACAGTACTTGTCGCTAATACTAGTAATATGCCTGTTGCCGCTAGAGAGGCATCAATCTACACTGGTGTTACTATGGCAGAGTATTATCGGGACATGGGCTATGACGTAGTTCTTGTGGCTGATTCTACAAGTAGATGGGCAGAGGCACTCAGAGAGATGTCAGGTCGTTTAGAAGAAATGCCAGCAGAAGAGGGTTATCCTTCGTACTTGGCTTCAAGACTCGCAGAATTTTACGAAAGAGCAGGACGAATCAGAGCACTTGGTTCACCAGATCGTTCCGGATCCGTGACATTGGTTGGTGCAGTATCTCCATCTGGAGCAGACTTTACCGAACCGGTAACAACTCACACAATTAGATTCATCAAGACTTTTTGGGCGCTAGATACCAGATTAGCATACTCGAGGCACTATCCGTCAATTAATTGGATGCAGTCTTATTCTGGATATCTTGAAGATATATCTAAATGGTGGAAAGAAAACGTAAGTCCTGACTGGTATGATCTGAGAGCTGAATCCTATCATATATTGCAGCGTGAAGATACACTAAAAGAAATTGTTAGATTGTTGGGACCTGAGGCGCTTCCCGATGAGGAGAAACTTGTTCTTGAAGTAGCCAGAATGCTAAAGATTGGAATCTTGCAACAAAACTCTTTTGATAAAGTTGATACTTATTGTGGTCCAGCAAAACAACTGAAATTGGTTAGATTGATGGTAAAGTTTTACAAAGAAGCACAAAAGGCTCTAAAGGAGGGAAAATCCTTAGCAGATATCAGAGCACTACCAATAATAACCACTCTATTAAAGGCAAAGTTTGAAGTTACAGACGAGGAGGTTTCAAAGTTAGAAGAAATTGACAAGCAGTTATCCGATTCGTTCAAAGGTAACATTGAGGAGGTAAAGGTCTCTGTCTAAAACCACTGGAATAGAATATACGAAAATTGCTGAAATAAAAGGACCACTTATGATAGTAGATGGTGTAACCAAAGCATCATTTGACGAACTTGTGGAAATTGAAACAAATGAGGGTGAAAGAAGATTAGGAAAAGTTCTGGAAATAGGATACGGCAAAGCAGTAGTTCAGGTTTTTGAAGGAACAACGGGACTGGCTATAACTGGAACAAAAGTAAAATTTCTCGGAAAAACTATGACCATGCCGGTATCGCAAGAACTTCTTGGACGAGTATTCGATGGGCTTGGCAGACCAAATGATGGCTTACCTGATCCTGTTGCTGATAAATTCCTTGACGTGAACGGAGAGCCGATGAATCCGCAGAGCCGAGAATATCCAACTTCATTCATTCAAACCGGAGTATCTGTTATTGACGGAATGCTGACACTTGTCAGGGGTCAAAAGTTGCCTATTTTTTCGGGCTCTGGAATGTCACATAATATATTGGCGGCACAAATTGCGCGACAAGCTACAGTTGTAGGGACCAACGAAGACTTTGCTGTAGTATTTGCGGCTATTGGTGTTCAGTACTCTGAAGCGCAATACTTCAAAAGGAGCTTGGAGGAATCAGGTGCTTTGAGAAGAAGTGTTTTATTTATTAATCTTGCAGATGACCCTGCAATTGAAAGAATCATAACTCCAAGGGTGGCCTTGACTGTTGCTGAGTATCTTGCATTTGATCTAGGTATGCATGTATTGGCAATACTAACTGATATGACCAATTATGCAGAAGCCCTCAGGGAAATTAGCGCCGCTAGGGAAGAAGTTCCTGGAAGGAAAGGATATCCTGGATATCTCTATACTGACTTGGCAAATAATTATGAGCGAGCAGGGAGAATTAAGGGAAAGAGCGGAAGTGTTACTCAAATGCCCATATTATCAATGCCCGCAGATGACATTACACATCCTATACCTGATTTGACTGGTTACATTACGGAAGGACAAGTGGTCCTGGGAAGAGACCTTTTCAGAAAGGGAATATATCCACCGGTCAATGTTATGATGTCACTTTCTAGATTAATGAAGGATGGTGTTGGAGAAGGAAAAACTAGATCAGATCATATGGAAGTTGGCAATCAATTATACGATGCTTATTCTAGAGCGCAAGAGGTCAGAGCACTGGCAGAGATTGTAGGAAAGGCGGGTTTAACCGGAGTTGATTTGAAATATCTCGACGCTGGGGATAATTTTGAGACGCATTTTTTAAAACAAAGTCCTGATGAAAATAGAAATTTGGATGAAACGCTGAGCAGGGCATGGGATATATTGGCTGCTTTACCAGAAGGGGAACTAACTAAAATTAAAGACAAACATATTCAGCAGTATTATAAGGGAAACAAGTAAACTTTAGTACATCGAAATGTCATTTGGGAAAAATGTTACTGCAACGAAAATAGAACTGATAAAGATAAGGAGATCGTTGCAAGTTAGCAGTATGGTTCACAAAATACTTGATGACAAACGAGAAGTGTTACTAAAAAAAATCGACGAAATGATAGAAGAGGCTAATAAAACGAGAGGTGATATCTGGTCCCCACTTTCTGATATTTACTCTGCAGTCTATGATTCGTATATGTCACTGGGAACATCGACACTTGAATCAATTTCAGATTCGACTCCGGCTATAATGGAAGTAAATGTTAATGTGAGAAGGATCGTTGATGTGAAAATCCCCACACTCCAGATAAAAACAAAACAAGGAGGTCAGGACCTCTCTTATGGATTTTCAGAAACAAACGTCTTTGTTGATAAGGCATCTAAACAGATAAAGAATATGCTTCCACAGATTTGTAAAGCAGCCGAATATGAAAATGCTATTTTCAGTCTAGCAAAGGAACTTGAAAAAACCCAAAAACTAATCAATGCGCTTGAATTTGTTATAATTCCACAGTATCAGCATGCGATTGCCTTCATTAAGGGAACATTAGAAGAACGTGAGCGAGAAGAATTTGTAAGACTGAAAAAAGTAAAAGTTGTTTTAGATAAGAAAAAGAATATAGAGTAGACATAACAATGCATATTGATGGTTGCAAGTAAAATGGAGGCTGATATTATTGCAGAGTATTTTAAGAAATCAAAACAAAATTTACAATCAGAGCACGATTTAATGATACAGGATGTAAAACAAGATATTTCTTCCTACAAGAAAAAGGCTTTGTCGGATGTTTAAGTAATACAAGTTAATCTCGTCAAGTTCCAAAACACATTTTGACCAATTACAGTAGTTAGAAACATTTTATCGATTAGAATCTCTTAATGATATTGGATAGTACAGGTTACTTAGAACTCTTTTCCGTATTTACAACGCAGTGAATTCGGACATCATGCAAATTTCTTAGTTATAATTAAATATGGCCTTCAATTTCGAACCAATGTATGATGGGTGTTAACAGAGAAAAAGCTAGTGTTATTCTTCTGACCATTGCTATAACTTTTAGCATACTATTCTTGTATAACAACTGGGCATTTGCACAAGCCGAAACAGGGGGAACATCAGATGCAGGATCAGCCAAGTTTATTGGTGCAGGTATGGCATTTGGTCTTGCGGCCGCTGGTTCAGGAATAGGTTTGGGATTTGTAGGCGCTGCTGGTTTAGCCGCGATTAGCGATAATCCAAAAATGCAATCTAGAGTCTTCATATTTGTCGGTATGGTAGAATCCATTGCTATCTATGGTATTGTAATGATGTTCATCATCTTGGGACAATGAGTAACAGCAATCCTCAAAACATTTTTCGTAAAGGCAAAGCTGATATCGTAAAGTAGTAGATTGCAGCCAATTTCGTGATGGCTGCAAGAACATATCTCAACCAAGTGGAAATCAAATTTAGAATATCAAAGTAAGTCAAATTGAAGTAATTACAAAACGTAATTTCTGAATTCTTGAAACGAAGAAAAGGGAAAGATTTTAAGGAGATTAATAATCAAAAAACTCAATACAATGGGACAGGCCAAACTCTTAAAGACAACTTTGATTCTGCCAAGGGTTGAAACGCACGACGCCGTAAGTAAATTGGCAGAATTAGAATGGTTTCATCCATTGCAGAATCCATCTGAACATGGTAATCCTTACTTTGATGATCTTTTGTTAAATGCTCAAAAGTTATTTCAAGAGATTGACGATGTTATAAGATCTTTAGGCATACCCCTTGAAACTGGTGTCATGGCCGCTCTCTTTAAAGGCGCTCCCCAGGAAAAGACTGATTACAAGATAGACGATATTCAAAATTTCATTGTTGAATTAGAAAAGAAAAGTAAAGTTGTACTAGAAGAACCAATATCGTTACTTAAGAGCCAGCAACAAATAGAAAAGGAACTTGAAGAATATCGTAATGCCCTGAACGCAATCGGAAGTGCTTCAAAGCTCCGAATGGACTTATCCGGATTGCGTAGTCTGAAGACATTTTTTGCAGAAATTTTTATCGTTAATACCAAAGATATCACTGAAATTCAAAATAGTCTGACTGATCTTATTGTACATCCACTCAAACTCAATGATGAGAAATCATCTATTACTGTGATAGGCTCACAAGAAGATTCTGAAAAAATCATGAAAGTTCTTAGAAGTTTTAATGTGCATCCTATTCAGATTCCTCCCGAATTGCCACAGAATCCTGGTTCTGCCCATGAGAAATGCCAAAAGAAATGCAAGGAACTTGAAAAGGCATCTGCAGAGATTACTAAAAAAATAGAGAAATTAAAAGTTAATCTCTTGCCCAAATTACTTTCATTGTACGAGTCCTCTAAGGTCACAAAAGATATTTTGGAGGTAACTAGAAAGCCAGGAGGTACAAAGAATTTTGCCCTTATTCAGGGATATATCCCAGACGGCATGGAGAAAAAGTTCAAAAATCTCACAAAAAGTTATGTCTCTATTGCCGAGCCGGCTAGTTTAGATAAGGATTCTAGCAATCAACTTCCAACACTACTTCTCAATAACAAGTATGCAAAGACATTTGAAGTAATAACTGAGACTCAGGGACTTCCTAATTATGGTGAAGTAGATCCGACTCCAATTATTGCTTTCGTATGGCCCGTTTTTTATGGCATTATGTTTGCAGATTTGGGACATGGCCTTCTGCTTTTTGGATTGGGAATGTTCTTACGGTACAGAGCAAATGGAAGTCTAAGGACTTGGGCAACATTATTGGCTGCAAGCGGTGCAGCAGCCAGCATTGCAGGGGTAGGAACGGGAGAATTTTTTGGATTTCACATAGATGAGATCGCTATATTAGCACCCATATTTGCGCCATTGGATGGGCTAGTGGGGGCTCTAAATGTTTCAGAATTAACATTTGAACAGGTAATAAAGATACTGAAAGTGTCCGTTGCTATTGGTATCATACACTTGTTGATGGCATTGTTTCTAAGACTTAGAGCTGATATCCTCAAAAGAGACAAACTTGTCGTTTTCACACATGATATTCCTACTATAATACAATTTCTTGCCATAGTAGCATTGATACTTGCCGCGATAGGTTCAGGATATGATATAATAGGTATGTTTGGAATAACTGGTGTCACTCATAATGAACCGGTACCGTGGTTGACATATTTATTCGGGGACTGGGTAACAGTAGACTTGGTTGCCAAAGCCACCCCTCCTATAATCATTGCAACTGCGGGAATCATGATTTACGGAGGAAAAAAAGAACAAGAACTCGCTGCAAAACATGGTCATGATGAAGGAGGAGGAGGATTGATGGGAATTGTTATTGAGGTCATACTAGTAAGGATAATTGAAGTACTTTCTAATGTGATCAGTTATACCAGACTTGGAATTATGTTGTTGGTACACGCTGCTCTCTTGGTAACGGTCAATCAGTCATACGAGCATGGAGGCGGTTTAGCAGTTTTGATTGGAGGCAACATAGGAATCATGCTTATAGAAGGATTAATTGTATATATTCAGACAATTAGGTTACATCTTTACGAATGGTTTCCAAAATGGTATATAGGCGAAGGAGTTGAATTCAAGAAATTAATTCCAAAGATGCTTTATTCAAATCTTGTCTGGCCAGAAAAACGATCTAGTTAGATACAGAAAAATATTTTTCATAGTTATTAGTTTTAGGCCGATCCAAACTTGAAATAAGTGAGTGATAAAATCTGTGGTATTGAATAGAAGGTCTTAATTTACATTAATTAACTTTGATAATATTGTTTCTCCTGGAATCTTCTGTTCAATTCCAGATGCTATTGCTGACAAATTTCTAACTTCTACCATGATAAGTTTTAGTGCTGCAAGTACAATCCCCACACTGAACATAGTTCTAAAAGCTGACAATGCTCGCTTTAATGCAATGTCTTCAAATCCCTTTTCAATTTGTAATATGGAATCTATGTCACTTGTCGGATTCTGAGGGACAATATCCTTGTATACTGTGTTGGATAATTCCCCAATTGCCTCTGATATTTTTTCCGCATTTATCATCTTTTGTATAGTTTCTTTTGTTACCTTCGAAGTACTAGCGACCATGAGATTATTTATGTCATCGGCAGGCAGGTTCCAAAATTTTCCTCGCAGTATGGCAAGTACGTTATAAGAATCAATATCAACAGAGACAATGTTTTTTGCATCCAATGATTGTGATTCAGTATTCATCGCCCTACCCAAATCATGGTAGAATACATGATCTAGGTAAACATCAAAAATCCTGACATCTCCTTTATCCTTGTAAATAGCGGCCGCTTTGGTAACATCCTCTGCAAATTCGGTACCAGCAAGAGTAGATACCGCTTCCTCTAATGTCTTTGAAACAAGTGCCTTAACCACAAGATCTCGTCTACCTACTAGTTCTTCAGCCCTCAGGTTTATCTTCGGCAACAGTTCATCATAGGATTTTCCCAGAGCTTTTCCCTTTAAAATCATCTTTAAATTCCACGTTAAATGCTTTACAAAATATGCACTGATAATTCTGGCTCCGCCTGAAACGTTGACCATTTTTGAATGTGTGTTCACGAGATATTCTTTCAACGCGTTTTCAATCTTATCTGCAGTATACGGCTTCGTGAGCTTGGCCAACGCATCGAGGTAAACGGTATTTTTCATCCTTGTTACTAGTTCATCCATGTCCCTTGATTCGGTCAACATCTGGAGTTCATTCTTTGTTAACAATCTCCCTTTTAATCCATGAGACATGACAGTACCGAAAATTTTTCCTGGCATGCTTACCTTGCTCATTGATTATGGCACGTCCTCTGTCATTACGTAATAATTCTGCATCAATTTTAACCTTGCTTGAAGAACCATCACATATTATTATGTCCTTATTAATAAAAAACGAAGTAACCAGCATACAACTAAATCAAGTTAAATTTCTATAGTCCTACTGACTGCAAAATTAATGTGGGTGTAGAAAAAGAAGAACATGATTTGTACTTTACAGCACTCATATCAACTTATATCAATCGATGTTGTAGCTGTTATAAGATAAAGTTTTTTGAATTCAAAAATTTCCTGATAAATTTTCTATGTATGGACCCTATTCAAAACTAATGATAGGACATAATAGATGATATTATTAAAAGGAACACAAATTCTCAATTCGTAGCAGAATTTTGATCTCGCCTATCAATTCCGCATATTTCAGAATATGGTATCAAAAATTTTCATTTATTCATGCCCAAAAAATGCTAGATCGGTCAGTTAAACTGATAAACCTAACTTGACCAGCTAACTGTCAAAAAAAGTTGAGATAGAGCGAGATAATGGATGGGCAAATCCTAGGGTGACAAAGTGTGTTGAAAAGCCCATGATGGCCCCTATCACTAAATTATCCGTATGCCAATAAATTCCCAAAAATATTCCCAAAGCAGGAACAGTAAATAACAACGCAAGAATTACGCTTACACTTACCATCTTGATCATGATATCTGGCGTAACATTTTCCAATTTTTGACAAGGAAACTGAAACTTTAGACTTGTGCTGGACAATTGACAAAATCCAATCTTTTGAGACCTGATATATGTATTGACGTCTTAAAAATTATGAAAAATTTTCCAATGATTGTATAATTTAACTGGATATCGCTCACATTATGAATTTTGTAATAGTAGAATAAAGAAAAAAATCAGAAAAAGCATTGTTACAAAATTCTAACTAATTTCTTTCTCTTGAATATTAATTGTTTCATAACCTAGATGAGGTATCATTGAATCAAAAGACATTAACGCGCGTAAATTTATTGCAAGGTATATCTGTAAAAAATATAGCTCGTAAAAATGAAACTCGTTATCGCCAGAACATATATTGTTTATTGTCTTTCATTCAGTCCAAGTCGAAATTTTCTTACCACGAATACATATGCTACATTGAAAGTCTTTTAGAGATCTTGTATGCAAAACCCATAGCTACAAAAAGTGTAATGACTCCAGCAAAGATGGTTACTATCAAATTAGTCTTGATAACGTAATGGAATAAAACAGTACTGACTATGGCCGGCAATGCTATAATAAGAGCTAGAAATGTACCATTTATGAAAATTTTTGACGTAGAAATTCTTTTATTATCACTTCCAGAATTTGAGTCCAACTTTAACAATAGTATTTTTATATCCTATAAAATCCTTCAGGATATACCTCAAAACAAGGATGAAATTTGAATTTTTTCTGTGACATTTGAACACATTTCAGATTTCAGAGTAAAATCCTTAATCTGATACTGTTCAGGATATACCCATGGAGAAAAAGTTATCTTTATTCTAATTGAGTCATATAGTCTGCACTTAATAACCCGAATAATCTTAGTTATGCTGAAATAACTGATTAGTGGATTATTATGATACATTAAAATGAATTTAAAAGAAGTTTGTCTACAACTCTGTACCTGCACTTGGTTAGAGATTATGACATGTATTGGTGTTTCCCTGTATCTTGTCCATGATTCACAGTATTATCTTGCTCTTATTACTATAGTTGTTTTTTCACCTCTTATTGGATTTCATTTTGCTATATCACAACTAAGTAACGACGAATATTGTACTAGTTGTCGGAAATGAAACATAGCCATCGATTGCATTAATTTCTCATTAATCATTACACTTATCGCTACTATCTAATGACAAGAATTCAAATTAGAAAATCAATTCATCAATACTCAAAATTCTTCCGCAATATTTACATTTTAGGATAATTTTCTCTTTATCAATAACTTCAATTACCGATTTAATATTCTCACCAATAGTTACGCATCTTAAATTCGGGCATTTGAAAATTCCAGTGATAAAATCAGGCAATTGTATCTTTCTTTTTTCAGCTAATTTGTAATCCTTGATGATGTTTATGGTAGCATGTGGCGCTATTAACGACAGTTTATTCGTTTCATCAGTTTCGAGATATCTGTTTTCTACCTTAATAATATCTTTTTTTTCGAACTTATTGCTCGGAACATTCAAAGCAACTGTGATTACATTGCCTTCTCTTCCGGTAATATTTAACGCCCTTAAAACTAAAAATGCCTTACCAGACTCAATATGATCAATTACCGACCCATTTTTGATTCTCCTAACAATTAATTCAATTGAATTGGACAGATTTCTTTACTCCGTTCCATAGTATATTGGCTATACTATAAAAATATGAAATTCGCTAATTGTGCATTACCTGGAATGCTAAGGCAGGCAATCAAATAATATTTTGCATCATCATCTTTTTAAATTCGATATCCGACAAACTCTTTTTAGCTTCTAATATCATTGCAGCGTCATTACCAACGACATACCTCTGCTTCGGTTCATTGGTCTTTAAAGCCTGGTGTATCACTTTTGCAACTTCAACAGGAGGTGTAGCGTGTTCTTGCATTAATTCAATATTTTTTTGAATTTTCTTTAGGGAATTAGAATATGACGAACTCTTTTTTGAAGATTTTTCTGACACAATGCAATTATGAAAAAAGTTTGTTTTGATCACTCCGGGCTCAATTATGATCACTCTTATCCCGAAAGGAAACAATTCGTACATTAAGGACTCACTAAAGCCTTCGACAGCAAATTTTGTACTTACGTAAGCAGAAATACCGGGGAATCCTACCTGTCCCGCTCCTGAGCTTATATTGATAATAGTACCGCTTTTCTGTTCTCGCATTAAGGGAATGACTTTTTTAGTAACAGTGAGGACCCCGAAAAAATTAGTCTCGAATTGACTCCTTATTTCATCCAATCGAAGCTCTTCAAAAAAACCTACCAAACCGTATCCTGCATTATTTATTAGGACATCTATTCGTTTTTCTTCAGTTTTGATTTGATTTACCGCATTTTCTATTGAGGACTCGTCATTTACATCAATCTGCAAGATATTTAGGTCAAGTTTTTCTTTTGCAATTTTTTCTCCTAGGATATCAGAATTCTTTGTATTTCTCACACCAGCATATGTACAAAACCCATTTCTTGCTAGCGTTAATGCTGTTTCATAACCAATACCACTGGAGCAACCTGTAATGAGCGCAACTTGACGCATTATACTAATACCAATTTATTTTTTATATATCTTTAGAGCCAAATTATCATCTCTCGATACATTCGACTGTTGTAAAAGACAATTTCAATTTTGACAAAAATTAGATTAAAAACATTAAATTTCGGTTGAATTAAGCAAGTAAAAATAAACAATTGATGGGGAAGTTAATTTGATTGTGCAATCAAGAAACAACCCCCAATTGTTTTTTATTATATTTACAAACATTACAAACTATAAAACGGCTTAAGAATAATGTATTAGAATTTATGACAAGAAAATGTTTACATTATAGAAGAGAGCCCTAGAATAAAAAAGTGAGGTTATTTGGGTCAGTCGTCTTCTTCTTTTTCTTCAATTTCTGTTTTTTCTACAGTGTCCCCAAATTCATCTTTCTTTTCGATTTTTGTTTCCTTTTTCTTTTCGTCTCCCATGCCACAGTAATGCACAACATAACTTAAAAAAGCACGAGGTGTGGCTAGAATAAAATAAAGATTGACAGGAGGGGAACAATATAAACGAATTCGTTTACATATTCCACGAGAATCGACAAGATGCCCTCCTATCAGACTTTTGCTACCTTACTACTTTTTTGCAAAAATATTATAAAAATTTTTTTTAAGTTTGTGATGGGAGGTATGAAATGGATACAACCATGCTGAGCGCAAGTTGGTTCTACTATCAGTGTCGGGTGAGACGTATAATTATAATTGGTCTGTATTCTAATGATTTGCCGTGTCATTATATTATATCGAAGGAATCTATCGAGTTACACTCTCCCCTTATTAGCCCTTGACAGTTAACTGACCCCTTTACCAACAAGGTTCAAATCCCACAGGCCCCTCAGCTGAGGTTTGATTATCCGTTTTAGTGCAAATCTTGTTTATTTTACAACTGAATAAGAGAATCTAAACATTAATTTATCATTGAAATGGATTGATATCGATTGTCCGACGCAGATGATGCACCTCGTTCAAGCACGGGAACCACACCTCATAACCAGTTGATTAGGTCTCTGGGACTTTTAGATATACTCATGGTCGGGATAGCTGCAATGATAGGTGGTTCGATTTTTGTTCTGACGGGACCTGCAATCGGACTTGCAGGAAGCGCTGTTATTGTAGCATTCATTATTAATGCTATAATCACGCTGTTCACTGCCATGGCATATGCTGAACTTGGCTCAGCTATGCCTGAAGCAGGAGGTGGATATCTGTGGGTCCGAGAGGGTTTGCCTAGACCAAATGCATTCATAAGTGGATGGATGGCTTGGCTCGCACACATAATCGCTGGGTCATTGTATGCAGTAAGTTTTGCTTCATTTCTTACAGGGCTACTCGAAATGACAAATATTTCGAAGGATCTTGTGCTGTTGAACGTTATTCCACTAGAGAAGCTGATAGCGGTCGTTTCAATTGCTCTTTTCACTTATATCAACATTAAAGGAACATCTGAAACTGGCAAGACTGGCGTCTTCATTACTATAATTCAATTAGGGTTAATATTCATTCTTATCACAGCCGGTTTGTGGGTTATGAGCGGTCAACCTAACTGGCATACGAATTTTTCAGATTTTATGCCAAAGGGCATCACTGGAATAGTTGCTGCAATGGGTTTGACTTTCATAGCATTTGAAGGATACGAGGTAATTGTTCAAACAGGAGAGGAAGCTAAAAATCCAAAAAGGAACATCCCGCGAGCAATATTCATATCGTTAACGGCTGTTGTTGTTCTGTACTGTTTAATTGCCTTCGTATCTATTGGTGCCATATTTCCAGAAGGCATTGAGTCATGGAAATACATTGGTCAGAGTGGTGAGCTTGGAATAATGAAGGCCGCAGAATTACTTGTGCCATACGGAGCATTTATCGTGTTAGGTGGGGGTCTTATTTCAACCCTTGCGGCATTAAACGCAACAACCTTCTCATCTGCGAGAGTCGCTTTTGCTATGGGCAGGAATTACAATATGCCGTATCAGCTGAGCGCTATCCACAAAAGGAACAAGACACCATATATTGCTATACTAGTATCTGGTATCATAATGGCAATTATGGCTTATGGGCTTCCTCTCGGGCTGATTGCCACAGCAGCAGGCGTTATTTTTCTGTTGCTATTTACTCAGGTCAATATGGCTGTAATCACAATTCGTAGAATTTATGGAGACAAGTTAGATTACGGCTTTAAAACTCCTTTCTTTCCTGTAATACCAATTATAGGTATCTTTCTAATACTCGGATTAGCCGTATATCTACTTGTAACTCAACCTTTAAGCTGGGCAATAACTGTGGTATGGGTGGTAATTGGATTCTTTGTGTATCGAATGTACACATTTAGGAAAGAAATAGATCATTATGCACCAATTGTTACCGCCGAAGGAGATCTAGAGCGCAAAGATTATAGGATTCTTATTCCATATACCCCTGAAGATCCAGATAGATTACTAAAGTATGCGATAAGAGTAGCCAAAGAAAGTATAGGAGAGATTAATATTTTAAGAGTAATTACAGTTCCAAAACAAACACCGCTGTCCGCTGGAACGGGTTATGCTGAAACAGCCAGGAAATCATTTGAACCGTTAGATAAGCTAATCGATAAGGAGAATATTCTAAATCATTATCTCGTCAGAATATCGCATGATGCAAGTGAAGCTATATTGGCTACTGTGGCGGAACAAAAAATAGATCTATTGATTACAGATTTTGAAATGTTCAGAAATAGTAAAAAATTTCAAACAATACTAACATGCGATGTTCTAGCAATTTTGTCAGAAGGGAACGAAGAGCTAACCTTTGAACCAGACCGGAAAAAAGGCCGTAAAGATAAGAAAAATTTGGTCGTTCTATATGATGGGGGAGATCATTCCGAGGTCGTTCTGAAGGCAACAAGCTGGTTAGAACGTTCGGGGCAGTTCAAAATTAATGTGTTATATATCAATACCAAAAATGATGGCGAACAAGAAAAAATTGTAAGAATAACAGACGTACTGAAACAAAAGGAATATCTTGAGCAGGTCGGTATTGAATTTAATGAGATTACCTTATCAGATAACGATATGCGATATAGTAATGAAGCAGCAGATACAATTTTGTCCTCTTTGGGTAATTTTCAACCCGACGTTGTCATAACGAGTGCAACTATTTCAAAGTTTAGCTTGTTTAACGATCCTCATTTTCTAAATATGCTATATGAGCTCAAATGCCACGTTATAGTAGCCAGACATTTTGCTATTCCTGGAGTACACACACTCAAAATTCTAGTCCATAGATTAAGAAATCTAATACTTGAAAAGGTAGAGGACCTCAAAAAAACCAAACAGGAATCGACAAGCTAAACGCATTCACTCGCTTATTGTACATATACTATATGAAGTTCTGACTTCCAATTCTTGTGTGATGTTCATAATTATTTTTACATTTTTGCTATTATCAAGATTTATATAGCATTAATCTACTTAGGTAAGCCTAATTGTTTTATGCCACTGAGAAAAAATTATTCCATTAAAACCTATTATACGAGGTAGAAAAAATGAATGAAAATTTTCTATCGGAATGTTAATAAGAAAAAAATTTCATTATGGGTATGGATATTTTACCTCGTTCCAAGTCTTTATTCGAGCTCCGTATATGGGGCACAGAATATCGGACTTAGCCCTAGCGACCTAGTTTTAGTGACAGTAAACTTACAACGAATTCTGGAACAAATGAATTTGGTTCAAACTAGTCTTACAAATGAAGATAACACAAGGGCTTTTGAACACGCATATATTTCACACTCAATAATATTTCCATCAATTAAAGACAAACTAAAAGAGATAGATCAAAACTCAACTGATAGATTGGAATCGCTTTTAATTGATTTACCTATAATGGTAAGATCATCTACTCAGATGTCGGAAATAGGAACTAATATCATTCAAATAAAGAATATCTTGAATGATATTAATTCAGCTATACTGAATCCAAATAGTTCTGGTTACAATTCAGCCATTTCGTCAACTATTATTGTTTTGTTAAACGATACCTCAAAATTCTATCAACTATCTGATTTTGGTAACTCCAAGAATCCTTCGAGTTTAGTAGATTATGAAAACGCCATAGGGACCGCTGATATCTCGCACATGTTGTACAAAAATATCTCTAAAGTCTTTGATGATTCTAAACAAAAAGAATTAGAGTCCTTTTTTGCAGACCTGGAGAATTCCCTACTTTCTAAATCAGATATTCAAAGCATAACTGTACTCATTAAGGCATTGCAAACCAATTTAGCTGAAAATGAATCCGATACTCAGTCCAATGATTCTTTACGGCCATATTTTGCGAATATTAAAAATTTATTATCGGATATTGACGCAGCCATAAGAAACGACTCTGATTATTCTTCAGCCGAAAAGTACGCAACTACAGCATACCTGGATAATTTTGAGTATCTCGAAGCTCCGCTTGAAAAAGTTGATCCAATACTTATGAAAAACTTGGAACTAATGATGAGAGAACAACTACGAGAATTATTAAAAAATAGCCAGCAATCAGAAGCGATTGTCCTTTTGAACAATATCACTACAAATCTTTCAAAGGCCGCAGACCTATTGAATATAAATTATGAAAACCTCGAAACAAGTGATACGGCAGGATATTCAGTTCCTTTGAGAGAGAATACCCAATTAAATAATCTAAGTGATATTACAGAACTAAGTAAGGGATTTGGTACTTACTCTGGAATAAAAAAAGGCTTTGGCGATAGTAAAGACTCTGAGAAGACGGGAGTAAGGATTGATATAGATAGTATAAGGATCAAATTGGTTGAACTGCTTCAAAAGTATAAGGAAGGAGAAAATGACGAAGCATTTATGGCCGCCAGATCAGCATATCTGGACAGTTACGAAAGAATTGAAGTTCCACTTAGGCCGATAA
>Ga0207428_10000316_pt1 | contig 63363 bp, 62 predicted proteins | sample RhiMethybrSRZTD1_FD_187600 | JGI IMG/M metagenome (GOLD analysis project Ga0207428, IMG submission 187600) | Populus rhizosphere microbial communities from Tennessee, USA - Rhizosphere MetaG P. TD hybrid SRZTD1 (SPAdes) (version 3) | ecosystem: Host-associated > Plants > Roots > Rhizosphere >... | reverse complement strand
AGGTGTAAATCCGCTACTGGACCAAAGTGGACAAAGTCGGATTTTAGCTCGCTAAGGTTTGTCCGCTAATGACCCAAAGCGGACATTGGCCTGCGGTACGTAAGACGAACGATCTTCGCCCCTGCTAACCGGATTTCTATAAATGTCGGTCAGATGGCTTGCCAGCAAGGACGTAGCGAAGCGCCTGCCCAATGAGAAAGATTGCAACAGCGGCAAGCACTCCAAAATAAAGAGGCCCTCCGTGGCCGGCGTGCCATGTCAGGGAGCCCCAAACACCAATTAGCAACGCGAGGCCAGTACCCGCCCAACCGCATACTTTGCCAAGACGTTCCAGCACGACATCACCGTATTTCGCGCAACCTTGCTCAGTTGAGCCAGAAAGCGCTAGGCACTGCGTTTTCGCCTGCGATCTTCAAGCCATGCTTGACCGCCGGTATTGATCCAGCGTGACGCCTCTTCCTCAGAAGACCCCTCAAAAATTTCCTCGGATGGAATGCCTTCAAGCACGGCCCATACCGACCAAACCGGGGCATGAGGTGCTTTCCGGACAATCAGTTTTGGTTCGTCTTGGCTCACATGCGCATTATCTAGAATATCGGTCATTCAAGCTGAATATGTGTCCGTCGGGGCCGCTTGCAAGCACGGTTGGTGTCTCTTTCGTTTCGCCGAACTGCAGGGGCGATGTCCGCTTTTGGCCCAAAGCAGACATGAGCTTGTGCGCTGCACATGTCTGCTTTTGACCCAAAGCGGACATTGGCCGGTAGTTGAAAGTGGTCAATTTTGAACAGACTCGGATAGGGGCGGTCAATTATCACAGCAAGCCATGCAGTCCCCCAGAACAAGTGTCGCGTCCACGGCCGTCTTGCCGTCCAATCCACCTGCCCAGCCAGTCCGTCGCGAAATCTGGCCGGTTGCAGTAATCACCTTGGGAGCGACAGTCGCATGGGTATGCCTGCTTGGGTATGGACTCATAGAGTCAGTGTGGCTTGTCCTTATGACAATACAGAGTGGTCAATACCGGCATCAAAACGCAGCAGATAAACTACCGCTCTACAGCGCGGCGATAATCGTGCTCCTGATTCTCGCGGGGACCTATGTCTGGTAACGCGCATGTCAGGATTGTTGGACATCACTGATTTCACAATTTTCCCAATCGACGACGATCCACGCATGCTGAAGGCCTTGGTGACCCTCCTTCAAACTGAAGGCTACAGAACCAAGCCATATTCCTCGTCAACAAAATTCCTCGATGACCACGACCGGTCTCTACCGGGCTGCGTTGTGCTCGAGCTATCGATGCGGGGATTGGACTTCCAGCAAACACCGGCGCATCACGAAGTTGAGCGACCCATCATATTTCTTTCCAGCAATGGGAGCGTCGCCGAGAGCGTGCAGGCAATGAAGGCGGGCGCGATAGACGTTCTCCCGATGAAGCCAATCAACCCGTCTGAACTATTCGAAGCGATTAAGCGAGCTAAAGAACGAGACAGCGCCAACGCTGAAAGTCGAGCCATTCGCGCATTGCTCCAGAACCTTACGCGGCGCGAGAAAGATGTTCTGAACCATCTGGTTGCTGGCAGAATAAACAAAGAAACCGCATTCATCCTCGGAATTCGTGAGAAAACAATCAAGCTGCACCGCGGCCGTGTGATGAAAAAATTGGGGGTGCGGCACGTGGCGCAGTTGGTGCGAATGACCGACAGGCCCTGTAGTGTGGCCGCGCCATAGGCAAAGAGGACGAGCAAGATGGCGGATGGAAGAGTGAAGGCTGTCCACGCAGCGAGGCCACCGAGATAGCCGCCCCGCATCAACCCAATGGAAAAGCCGACCTGACTGCTGGCCGGTCCGGGTAGGAATTGGCACAGTGCCACGAGGTCGGCATAGGCATGCTCGTCAAGCCAACGTCGTTGGACGACGAACTCCTCACGGAAATATCCGATGTGAGCGATCGGTCCGCCAAAGCAGGTGACGCCGAGCTTGCCAAAAGCGAGCAGCACTTCGAGCGGCGAACCGGATCGACTATGCTCTTGAACAGCTTTTGTGGCCAAAGGCATTGCCCCTTAATTCTTCCCCCAGAATGATGCAGCGGGCAAAGAGACCAAATTGGCTCGCGTCAAGCGTACTTAAAGAGCGCCATGAACCCGAAATCCATGTGCAATTGTTGGTGGCAATGAAGCAGCGTATCGCCGGGATTGTCGGCCACAAAATCTATTTCTACTTCTTGGTATCCACCGAGCATAACGACATCCTTGATGACGCCGGATGTTGGGCTCCCAGCGGTGTTTGTGAGTTCGAAGCTGTGTCGGTGAAGATGTAGCGGGTGGATGTCGTCGCTGGCATTTCGAAACTTGAGACGGTAACGCTTGCCATGATGGAGAGTGAACATCGGGGTCATGGTCTCCATCGAAAACGCCTGCCCGTTGAGCGTCCAACGATTAAACCCGTGCTCGGCGGCATTGTGCTTGACGATGGTCATCTGGATCGTCTCATCTGGCGTAGCCAGTGCAACGCTTGGCTTGCCAAATTGCGCGTAGTTCCAACGGAACGGTTCAGGCTTCACCCACTGCGGCTCGCCGGTCTTACCCGCGTATTCGACGACGATGCCCATGCCATGACCGCGGTCATCATCGGCAAGATCGCCCATGACCCAAACGCCCGGATGCTTCATCTCGACGATTGCGGAGATACGTTCGGCAGTCCCAAACCAGAGTACGGGCACATTCGCCGGAGTTGGCACAGGATTGCCGTCCAGCGCGATCACACGAAAGACATGGCCGGGCAGCGCGAGGCTGCGGATCTCCGTTGCGCTTGCGTTCAGGATATGGAAGAGCACGCGCTCGCCCTCCTTGACGCGGATCGGGTCGCCCTGTCCAAGCATCCGACCGTTAATGCTGAACAGCTCGTAGCTAACCTCATAGCCCTTTGTTTTGTCCTTGGCGTTTTCGTCGGCGAGCTTTCCTATTTGCTGTAGTGAAGCGATCGGATTGCCAACGAGCGCATCGCTCGCCATGTCGCCGCCACGACTGAATGAAGGATTGAACTCCTTGAGAACGAGAAAGACCTCGCGGTCGTATGCTCCCGGATTATCTTTCGGCTCGATGTAGACCGGCCCCGCTTGACCTGAATAGGTGCTGCGATGGAGATCGGCGCCTGCAACGACATGGGTGTGATAAAAGCGGAAGCCCGACGGTCCGGAGACGAACGCGATGCGGCTCATGCCGTGCGCGGGAACATAGGGCGAGCCTTCCTCCGCTGCACCATCAACCTCGCTTGGTATGGTTTGCCCGTGCCAATGCACGAGTTCGGGCGTGTCAGTATCGTTGTGCACATCGACCACAACGCGCTGCCCTTGCTTGAAGCGCACGAGCGGTCCCGGAAACTGATCGTTGTAAAGCGTTGTGGAGACGATGTGCTCGGGCGCCAGTTCTACGAGGCCTGTCCCAATGCGGAGGGTGTAGTCGGCTTTCTCATCGGCCGTCCACGCCAAACGCGGCGCAGCCGCCACTATCGGAACCACACTCGCTAATTTAAGTAGCGAACGACGATTGATCGTCATGGCTTGTTACTACTCACCAAACCAACGCATTCCGACCGACAGTGTTGGATAATATCTTATATCACGTTCTCGCCGCATTGACCGATGTCAGCATACGCCTCTTTAGTCGGGGGTCTTCCTCGTCATATCGAATACTGGGGCGATGTCTGCTACTGGGGGATAGAGGACATACCGAGCGGGTTTAGTGAACGTGCGAAAGTAAGAAGGTTGAACGCGTGAGGCCGCTGTTTCAATTTGCCGGGGCAACACTGAAGCAAGAATTTGTGATGCTACAGTCCGGGTGTGGACTACGAACTCGCCAAATGCCTTATGGATGCCGGATTTCCGCAGATCGGGAAAGGTCGCCTGATCGGTTCGCCAAACAAGCTTGTCTGGCGAAGTAGCGATCGGGTCTATGTTCCCACCCTCGAAGAACTTATAGAGGCTTGTGGAATGAATTTTGGCTCTCTCGATAAACAGGATGACGGGTGGCTCGCCTCTGCGAATTACGATCGGAGTTGCTTTGGGGAAACCCCCGCCGAAGCCGTCGGTCGCTTATGGCTCGCGCTTCAAAAACAATGATCGCCATGAGGCGCAAACATAAAATATGAAACCGTGCGGCAGCTATTTAAATTAGCTCTCAGTTTAAGCTTTGCGCATAACACGGTTCTCGGTGTTACCGTGTCCACGTGGCCTCGCCCGGCGTGGAGGCATCGATGAAGCTGTACGTCACGTATACCTCACCGTACGCGAGGCTGGCGCACATCCTCGTCATAGAGAAGGCGTTGGAGGATCGTGTCGAGATAATCGAAGCAAAAACGCGCACCACAGACAGTCCTTACTATCAGATCAACCCCTCTGGCCGCGTGCCCTATCTCGTCGACGATGCCGGCGTTGGCATGGAGGACAGCCAGCTCATCTGCGCCTATCTCGACAGCCTCGATGGTGAGCCTCGCTTCCACGACCCGTTACGTGAACCCGATTGGGCTTATCTTCGGCTTGAGTTCATGGCTCGCAGCATGTGCGATGGCATCTCGGTATGGACGCGCGAAATGAACCGGCTTGCGAGCGAGCGTTCGCCCACCGTCCTCGCGCATGAGGTGGCCCGCAGCCAACGCATGGCGAACGTTTTTGAGGACCTTGTCGCTGATCTGCTGATGCAAGGGCCACTCCGCATGGCACACTTAATCCTCGCAGTGGCTCTCGACAGGGCGCGCTACTGCGGCCTCGACTATCTCACCAATGGCCGCCCGCAGCTCGCCAACTGGGTGCGCTCCATGTCTGACCGCCCTTCGATGCGGAGAACGGCCCCACCGTAAAGGTGCAACGGTAAACCGGTTACACGCGCTCACGCGTTGTCCTGATCGGGCCGTGGCGAAAAGGTGAAAACCGTGGTCGGGATGGCGCTACCCTAAGCCACCGAAGAGTTAAGGCGACGATACGTGATCCCTTTTTATCGCGCACAAGCGCACTCATAAATGTCGTTCAACTTTTGGGAAGTTCATTGAGCCAAATTTTCTTATTTATTAGGCTTCTATGGACGTCCTGTTACAGGGTGCCAAAGATTTGTTTTCAATCGCCAATTCCACCACGCACCTGACCGTCCAACGCTAGTTTGCGAACGTCCGATAAACACGGTTATCGGAGGTGAGCACAAAGAGCGTCGATGCGTGCTTAAGGCGTCGTCATGAGTCAACGAGAGTTGTTCCTGTAATTTTTCCGCTCGTTTTTAAACGCCTCTCTGGAGCCAAGAGGCTCGCTGACCATTCTTGGCTTGCCGTGTTGATCGGGATGACAGCGTGCGTGATAACGTGTTCCGGGCTGTGCGATTAGGCGCTCTGGTTCAATAGGCTGGCCACACTCCACACAGTAAACAATCGACGCTTTAGCTCCGCTTGGCTCGGTGGTTTCACCAATGTCAGTTAGAAAGAAAACTACACCTTCGCCTCGGCAATTTGGATCGCTACAAACTAATTTTGCGCCTCTTTCGAGACGGCGCAGTTCCTGTGGATCAAGATCGCGCTGGCTTATCCGCCGGCAATCAATGCAACGCACTCGGCGCATAAATACGCCCCCGCCTTCACCTTGCTACCATCCAACCGATAGCGACATCAAATGGCTCGATCAGCAGGATGCTTCTCGCGGCCGGGCGACGTGACAGTAAAGCAAATCTTAAGAAGGGATTTCAGGTCCTAGATATTTTCGGCACACCTCTTCGCGCGCGATAGGGCCCCGGCCTGTCCAGCTAGGGGGGGTGGGTCGCCTGCCCGACAAGGCGGTGTTATGTCGGTAATTGAGTCCTTTGTTCCTGCGCTGTTGCAAAGTTGTTGCAACGATGAACCCGGCGGAGAGCGCGCGCTTTGCAAGTGCTTGATAGCATGGCGGTCCCGAGAGGAGTCGAACCTCCGACCTTCGGTTTAGGAAACCGCTGCTCTATCCTGCTGAGCTACGGGACCGCTCGGGCCGCGATGTAGCACAGGCGGACGCACTCCGCACCCGTCAGACGGCTAGTCGATCTTTGCACCTGAAGCCGCGACGACATCCTTCCACAACGCCCGCTCCTTCGCCGCGTAAGCCAAGGCGCCTTCGGGCGTACTGGACAGAATGCGTGCGCCGCCTACCTGGAACCGCTTCTGTACTTCCTCCTCGCCGGCGATCTGCTTCATGGCACTCGCAATCTTGTCGATGATCGGGCGCGGCGTGCCGGTCGGCACGACGAAGGCGGCCCAGGAGGTGACAACAAAATCCTTGATCCCGGCTTCGCCCATGGTCGGGACATCGTTCATCGTCGGCCAGCGCTGCGCCGATGTGACCGCAAGCGCGCGCATCTGCCCGGAACTGATGGCCGGAACATAGGAGGCGAGATTGTCGATCGCAAAATTGACGTCGCCGGCGAGCATGGCCGGAATTGTCTGTGCCGCGCCGCGGAACGGCACGTGCACGGCATCGAGTCCGGCCTGCTTCACGAACATCACGCCGGAAAGATGCGGCGAGGTTCCGACGCCCGGGCTCCCATAGCTGATGCGGCCCTTTTGCTTCGCCCAGGCGATGAATTCCGAAACCGATTTTGCCGGGCAGTGCTCGGCCGCAACGACGAAGACGTTTGGCAGCTCCCAGGTCAACGACGCGGGCACCATGTCGCGCTCGGCGTCATATGGCATCTTGTTGTAGAGATACTGGTTGATCGCGAAGTGGCCGATGGTGGCAGCACCGATGGTATAGCCGTCGGGAGGGCTGCCAGTGACGGCCGCGATTCCAATATTGCCGCCGGCGCCCGGACGGTTCTCGATCACGAAGGGCTGGCCGAATATTTCCTTCATACGGTCGGCCAGGATCCGGCAGAGCACGTCGGTCGAGCCACCGGCCGGATAGGGCACGATGACCCGCACGGGATGGTCGGGCCAGCGGCTGTCCTCGGCGCGCGCGCCGGTAGCGGCAAACGCGCCGGCCGCGGCCATGGAGGCCAGGACGTGACGACGGTTCGGAAGTCCCTGGAACGTAATCATCAATGGTCCTCCCCCGGCGGCACGATGTTATGGCCGCCTTAAACATTCTAACCTCTCATGATGGCGCCGCCCATCCTGCCGCGGCGGCCAATCTGGATCGTTCCGTCCCGTGATGAATGTTGTGTGCTCCCTTGTTGTGGTTGCGATAGCTGTGCTTGCATTCGCTCCAACGTTGGCGGCCCAGGATTCATGCAAACTCTCGGCTATGGGCAACGTGAATGTCGCCGGCATTCGCGACGGGCGTACGCTCGTGCTTGCCGATGGCTGGGAATTGCGGCTGGCGGGGATCGAGACCGGCGATGCAAGCCGCGCCGCGCTGGAGGCGCTCGCCGCCGGACGATCGCTGCGGCTGGAAAAACTTCGCGCGGAAAATGATCGATATGGTCGCGTGGTTGCATTCGCCTTTGAGGGCGAAATGCAGACTTCGCTGCAGCAGGCCCTGATCGAACAGGGCCAGGCACGGGTTTCGTCCCGCGTTGGCGATCGCGCTTGCGCTGAAGTGCTTTTGGCGGCAGAGCGCAAGGCACGCGCGGCCCGCCGCGGCATGTGGGCAGACCCCAATTTCGCCCCTTTACGGTCACACGATGCCGCCCGCATTACGGCTGTTCGGGGTCAGTTTGCCTTGGTTGAAGGCAAGGTCTTGTCGGTGCGGGAAAGCGGCGCCACAATATATTTGAACTTCGGGCGGCGCTGGGCGCAGGACTTTACTGTCACCATTCTCAAGCGCAACCGGCGGGAATTCGCTGCGGCTGGCATCGACCCAGGACGGCTGGAGGGTCAACCAATCCGGGTACGTGGCTGGATCGAGCAGCGGACCGGTCCGGTGATCGAAGCGGTTGCTCCGGAGCAGATCGAATTCGCTGATCAAAAGTGATTGTGAGTAGGCGGCATGGGTGGGCTAGGAACCGGGAGTGCCGGTCGCGCGGGCGAGATCGCCGCCGTTCTGGCATTGTTGCTGCTGACCAGCTGTATCAGCACGACAGACCATCGCTTGGTCACGCTGCCGATGCCGCAGGCCTCCCCGACGGCCGAAGCCGAGCCTGCGAACCGACGCGAGCATGCGCGCATTCTCGCGTCTTACGGCGGCGAATATGAAAGCGCTCGCCTGCAAGCGATGATCGCGAAAACCGTCGATCGCCTCGTCGCGGCGTCCGAACGACCGGACCTGAAATATCAGGTGATCATTCTCAATTCCCCGGCCATCAATGCTTTCGCGCTGCCGAATGGCCGGCTCTACATCACGCGTGGACTGATTGCTCTGGCAAACGACAAAGCCGAACTGGCTTCGGTGCTGTCGCACGAAATGGGTCACGTCATCGCGCGCCATGCTGCAATCCGCGAGGAACAGGCGCGGCAGGTCGCGATCATCAATCATGTTGTCAACGACGTGCTCAGCGATCCACAGGTGGGAGCGCTCGCACTCGCGAAGTCCAAGCTCACCCTTGCTGCCTTTTCACGTGCGCAGGAATTCGAGGCCGACGGCATCGGCGTCGGCATTTCGGCGCGCGCGGGATTCGATCCGTATGGCGCGTCCCGCTTCTTGACCGGCATGCAGCGAAGTGCCGAGCTCAAGGCCGCAGTCGGCGGCGCGGACCCCAGTACGCTGGATTTCCTCTCAGGCCATCCGGCGACCCCGGAGCGCGTCAAAAATGCGACCACAAACGCGCGCCAGTTCACCGGTCCCGGCGCCGGGGAGCGAGACCGCAACGAATATTTCAACACCATTGATGGAATGGTCTACGGCGAGGATCCCAGCGAAGGTTTTGCGCGCGGCCGGAATTTTCTCCATCCAAAGCTCGGATTCACGTTCGTGGCGCCGCCGGGCTTCACGCTCGACAATACTGCGCAAGCAGTGCTCGGCTTAAAGGACGGCGGCGGCGAAGCGTTGCGCCTCGACGTGATAAGCGTTCCGGCCGAGCAGACTTTGTCCGACTACTTGAAGTCGGGATGGATGGAGAATGTCGATGCGACAAGCGTCGAGGAGTTCTCTCTCAACGGTTTCCCGGCGGCGACCGCAACGGCGGGTGGCGGAAACTGGTCGTTCCGTCTGTTCGCTGTGCGTTTTGGCAGCGAAGTCTACCGTTTCATCTTTGCCGCCAAGGCAAGGACGCCGCAGGTCGATCGCGCGTTTCGCGAGTCGATCATGACATTCCGCCGCATGACGTTGAAGGAAAGCGAACAGGTCAAGTCGCTGCGCCTCAGGGTGGTCACGATTGGTGAGACCGACACGGTGGAAAAGCTCGCGCACCGCATGGCGACGTCCGACCATTCGATCGAGCGCTTCCGCGCGCTCAACGGACTGGGTCCGCATGACCGGCTCAAGCCGGGCGACAAGGTGAAGATTGTGGTGGAGTGAGCCTCCCCGAGTGTGAGGTGGGATGCCATGCCCGCGCTTGTCGCGGGCATCCACGTCTTATCGTCCTAACAATCAAAAACGTGGATGGCCGGGACAAGCCCGGCCATGACGAACGAGAGGCTGGAGCCCGAACTCAGTTCTCGCCGCCTTCGTAGTTGATGGTGAATTCGCGCGGCACCTCCGGGCCCCAGAGGTAAAACGAATCCTCAGGCTTGTGATCGCCTGACGGCCAGCGCTCGTCCTTCGCTATGTAATCGATATCGCAGGAATACTCCGCGAAGCTGCCCCATGGGTCGCGCACATAGTGAAAATAGTTCGAGCCAAGGACATGGCGGCCGAGCCCCCAGCCCTTGGTCCAGCCCTTGTCGTGCATGCGCATCGCGCCGAGGCCGATATCGTTGATGCTCGCAACATCCCAGCTGCAATGGTGGAACCCGGGCGCAACGGATTTCACCAGCGCAAGGAGATGATGATCGCTACCGTGGATGCCATGCATGAACGCGACGAGATCGGACGCGCGGTCGGACAGGCGCAAGCCAAGCGTCCGTTCATAGAAAGCGATCGATTCAGATACGTCGCGCGTGAAAATCAGCACGTGCGAAAGCCGGCGCGGACGCACCGGCGGCGCCTTCTCCCGCGTCGTGGCGCCTGCAGCGCCGGCGGGAACGGAAATCCACTGGCTTTCCGCCTTGCGGTCAGGCGACACTTTCGGCCCGACCTTCACCTCAATCAGAACACCCTCATGATTGCGGAACCAGAAGCCATTGCTCTCGAAGCCGGGGGGCGGATCGATGAGCTGGATGCCCTGCCCTTCGATGCGAGCCTTGAGCCGCGGCAGGTCCTCGGCGTAACAGCCGAACGACAAATGATGCAGCGCCTTGGCCTTGCTGGTTTCGACAACCGAGCCCCAGCGATGATCGTGACCGTAGGTCTTGATCGCAAGCGCATTGCCGTCGCGGCGCACATCGAGGCCGAAGTTGGCGTAAAAATCCTGCGCGACTGACGCATCGGGCACGGTCAACACAAATTGGTCGAGCGAATGCACGCCCAGCGCATCGGCTTCGGTGGTCGGCGCAATGTAGCCGCGGATAGCGGTCATTCCCTACTCCCTGTGTCGTTGGGGATGGTTGCAGCGGCATATAGGTCAGGCAAGGGTCGCGGGCAACTGCGAGCGGTGCGGCAGAAAGTTCAAGTCAGCTCAGGGCGCCGAAAAGACAGAAGCCCGGCACGTGGCCGGGCTTCCGAAACTTGCGCTGAACTTCCTGCGCTCAGGCTGCCTCTTCCTCGACGCCTTCGTCGGAAGCGCCTTCTTCAGTGGGCTTCGGACCACGGCGAGGGCCCTTGGCGAGCGCAGCCTCGATCTCCTTGACCGCCTCGGTCTCGGTGACCCGCTGCACCGCTGCGATCTCACGGGAGAGGCGGTCAAGAGCGGCTTCGTAAAGCTGCCGCTCCGAATAGGACTGCTCCGGCTGGGTCTCTGAGCGGTAGAGGTCACGCACGACCTCGGCAATCGCGACGATGTCGCCCGAATTGATCTTGGCTTCGTATTCCTGGGCGCGCCGCGACCACATGGTGCGCTTGATTCGGGCGCGACCTTTCAAGGTCTCGAGGGCGCGCTTGACCAAGGGAGCCTCGGCCAGCTTGCGCATGCCGACCGACACGATCTTGGCGGTCGGAACCCTCAAGGTCATCTTGTCCTTGATGAAATTGATGACGAACAGCTCGAGCTTGGCGCCCGCGACTTCCTGTTCCTCGATCGCCACGATCTGGCCCACGCCGTGGGCCGGGTAGACGATAAACTCGTTGGTCTTGAAGCCTTGTCGTTGAGTAGTCTTCTTATTGGTGGTCATTCCGGGCATGACTCCTTCGCCGGCCTTCTTACGGCTGCCGGCTATCTTGGCTGCGGGAGCCCCGACGCGGACGGCACCGCGTGAGGCGTGGGAGGTCCGCCGCATTGCAGCAGACTTTTTGGGTCCCCGGCTCATGCCGGCGGTGCCTTTCTTCGCTTTATGACGCGTTTTTCCTGCCACTGCTCACGCGTGGAATTTCACGCCCTCTAAACTGGAAAACGGGGGAACTTAGCCACCGAAAAATAAGGCTCCCGAACAGGGGAGCGCACCGATGGCAACGTCGTTAGTTCCCTTCCATTTTTTATATATATAGCACATTTTTGGGCGGAATCAAAGCCTTATGACGACGTAGAATGGCAATTTCCGCTCGAAATTCGCACGATTCCGTCGAGTCGGTTAACGTCCTCCACCACAAAAGCCCTGTGCCAGACCGGGCGGTACCCTGGTGTGATGCCTCAATCGCCGCCTCCGGACTCGGGCGAAAAGAACTTCTCGAATTTGCCGGGTGACCCGTCAAAATCCTTGGCGTCAGGCGGAGCGTCCTTTTTGACGGTGATATTCGCCCAGGTTTTTGCGTACTGAGCATTGAGTTCCAGCCACTTCTCGAGGCCGGGCTCGGTATCGGGCTTGATCGCCTCGGCCGGACATTCTGGTTCGCATACGCCACAGTCGATGCATTCATCGGGATGGATCACGAGCATGTTTTCGCCCTCGTAGAAGCAGTCCACCGGACACACCTCCACGCAATCCATGTATTTGCATTTAATACAGTTCTCGACGACGACGTAGGTCATTCCTCGCTCCGCCCGGGCGTTCGCAAAGCTCCGTAACTCACCACTAGATAAGTCGCAACCGCCGAGCCTACCAGTTCCAAGGCCTACACCATTGCTACTTACAGACTGAAGGCCCGGTTGGCGGAATTTCAGCTCAAATCGCGGTAAAGCGCGCGAGCGGCCGGTGGGCCGCCCCGTCTTTCGCAAAAACCCTCCACCCGCACAACCCTCACGGTCCGATCGAGCGCGAGAGTGACCACATCACCAACACGGACCGGATGGCTGGCCGCCGTTGTGCGCTTTCCGTTCAACCTGACAAAACCGGCCGCCGTCAACGCAGCGGCAGCGCTTCTCGTCCGCACCATGCGCGCATGCCAAAGCCATTTGTCGATACGTTGGCGCTCAAACTCCTTGCTTGTACTGCTCAAGACGGCTCTTTAGTGCTCTGTTCCAGCTGCTGCTTGAGCGCAGCAAGCTTGGCAAACGGCGAATTGGGATCCGGCTGCTTGTTTGAAGACGTGCTGCCGAATGGCTTGGCGTAGTACTGCTCGCGTTCGGCCCGATCCACGCGCTCGCCCCGGTCGCGGCGTGGCCGTTCGCGGCGAGGACCGCGCTCCTGCCGCTCGGTGCGATCATCCTGACGCTCGACGCGCTGTTGGCGCTCGTGACGTTCATGACGTTTTTCGCGGTCCGGACGATCGCTGCGCTCGCCGCGTGGAAGACGGGGGCCGCGTGGCGGCTTTGTGTTTTCCGGCGCTGTGGATGCCGGTGCCCCTTCCTGCGAGGCGGTCGCCACAACGCCAGGCTCCAGTCCCGCGATCTGCGCTTGCTGCGACCGCTGCTGGCGGCGCGGCCGATGCGGCCGCCGCTCGAACCTGCCTGCGGGCCGCCACACCTCGATGATCGGTTCCTCCGCAGGCTTATTCTCAGCGGGCGTGACATCCCCGGCGGGTGCAAGGTCTGCAGGTTCCGCCGGCGCTGCCGGCTCTTCTGTCGCGAGAGGCACCGGCTCCTGTACCAACGGTGGTGCGACTTCCGCCGCGGCCAATTCGGGCTGAGGCAATGGCATGTGCGACGGGGCGTCGTTGACCAGAACGGTTTCAGCTGCGAGCTCTGTGCCTACCGCTCCTGTTGCGGTTTCCGGTGATGCGTCCGCGGCTTCGCTTGTCGGCACCGTTTGCGCGGGCCCATTTGTCGAAGCATCGGCCGTAGCCGCAGGAGTGGCTGATGCGGCTGCCGCGACCGGCTTGGGCTTGCGATCCATGCGATAGCCGAGCGAGCGTAGAATTGAAGCGAAATCCTCGCCGGAAGCCCCCGTGAGAGAAGTCATGGCGCCGGTAACTACAAAGCTGCGTGCGTCGAAAAATCCGTCCGGCTTCGGACCGGGCGCACCTTCACGCCAGGACAGCGCCGGCCGGATGAGATCGGCAAGCCGTTCCAGAATATCGACGCGAACCGCGCGTTCTCCGCAAACGCGATAACCGGCGGTTCGATAGAGGGCTTTGGGCGTATCCTTGTCGACGGGGATCGATGTGCGCCCGCTCGCCGCAAGATGCAGGAGATCGCCGACACCCTTGGCTTCCGGACTTTCGTGCTTGACCGCCCACAACTGCGTAGCGAGCGCGCGCGGCGCCGGCTTGAGCAGCGCCGGCAAGTAGATGTGATACGCGCCGAATCGCACGCCGTACTTGCGCAAGATCGCGCGGGCCGGCTGATCGAGCGCTTTGACTTCCTCGGCCACTTTCTGTCGCTCGAGCACACCAAGCGACTCCACCAGCTGAAATGCAACACCGCGCGCCATGCCGGTCACGTCGTCGGCCGCCGTCAACGAGAACAGCGGCGCCAGCAATTTCTCGATATGGGTCTTCAGCCAGAGGTCAAGCCTGGTCTGGACCAGTTCGCGCGCCGGGCCGGTCAGATGTTCGTCGGCGATTATGCGCACTCGCGGGCGCAAGGTGTCATCGCCCGGCATCAGTTTGGCCACGAGATCCCCGGTCCAGCGCAATGCGCCGTCACTCGCCAAAACAATCTGATCGTTGGAAGCCTGGGAAATCTTGGTGGCGCGTGCCTCGATTTCGCCAGCCAGAACCTTTTGAGCTGCGGCGTTGAGCGCCTTCGCTTCCGAGCCTGCGGCCGCAGCGTCGGGAGCAAACATGAATCCGTCGAGCCGACCGATTACGTGACCCTCGACCGTGACTTCACCAGACTTTCCGATTTCGGTTTCCAGCATCGCCTTTTCTCGAAGCCGTCGCATCAACACGCTTGTGCGACGGTCCACGAAACGCTCGGCCAAACGTTCGTGCAGCGCATCGGATAGTTTATCCTCGACCGCGCGCGTGACACCTTGCCAGTGCTCCGGATCGGCGAGCCAATCCGGTCGATTGGCAACGAATGTCCAGGTCCTGACATGCGCTATCCGGTTGGAGAGAGTGTCGATGTCGCCATCGGTTCGGTCGGCATGGGCAACTTGACGAGTGAACCAATCCGTCGGGATGTTACCCTCTCGCATCAAAAATCCATAGAGGGCCACAACCAGTTCTGCGTGCGTCGCGGGAGCAATTTTTCGATAGTCTGGAACCTGGCAGGCATCCCATAGGCGCGCAATGGAAGCGCGGTCGCGCGCGAGCGAGCGTACATCCTCGTCGCGGGCGGCATGCTCGAGAACCAATATATCTTCACCGATGGGTGCGCGCGTCAGTCCCTGCTCTCCCGGCAGAGCGGCCAGGGACGCCTGCAAAGCGCCGATCGAAGCAAAATCAAGATCGGTATTGCGCCACTGCAGCAGGCGAAGCGGCTCGAAGCTGTGACTTTCCAGTGCTTGTACAAGTTCAGGTTCGAACGGGTCGCAGCGTCCGGTCGTGCCGAACGTCCCATCACGGGTGGCCCGGCCCGCCCGGCCCGCGATTTGAGCGAGTTCGGCCGGATTGAGCTTTCGAAACTGATAACCGTCGAACTTTCTGTCGGATGCAAACGCAACATGATCCACGTCGAGATTGAGTCCCATGCCGATCGCATCTGTCGCCACGAGATAATCGACGTCGCCGGACTGGTATAGGGCAACCTGCGCATTCCGCGTTCGGGGCGAGAGAGCACCCAGCACTACCGCCGCACCGCCACGCTGGCGGCGGATCAGTTCGGCGATTGCGTAAACCTCATCCGCCGAAAAAGCGACGATCGCCGATCGCGGCGGCAACCGCGTCAGCTTTTTCTCGCCGGCATAACTCAGCGTTGACAGCCGCGGCCGGCTGACGATGTGGGCGCCGGGCAGCAATTTCTCCACCATCGGCCGGACCGTCGCGGCGCCCAACACCAGCGTCTCCTCACGGGCGCGTGCATTGAGCATCCGGTCGGTGAACACGTGGCCGCGCTCGAAATCTGCCCCCAGTTGCACCTCGTCTATGGCCATAAAGGCGACGTCGAGATCGCGCGGCATCGCCTCGACGGTACAGACCCAGAAGCGCGAGTTTGGTGGCTTGATCTTTTCCTCGCCCGTGACCAACGCGGCTGCGTCAGTCCCCACCCGGTCGATGACCTTGTTGTAGACCTCACGCGCAAGCAGCCGCAGCGGCAGTCCGATCATGCCCGACGAATGCGCCAGCATCCGCTCGATAGCGAGATGGGTCTTGCCGGTGTTGGTAGGTCCCAGCACGGCAGTGACGCCGGCGCCGCGCGTTCGCGATGTTCGATTGGGCTGCGGGGAAAAACTGATAGGCATACGCCGTCCGGACTAGTGGAAGAGCGCTCAGGCAATCTTCCGAGAGGCTTTCTGTATCACAATGCGACGCTGGAGCATGCGCGTGGTTAAGCTTTAGAACGAGTCTGGAACGAATCGCGCCCGAATCGCTGACTCCGGAGCAGTATGGCTTCGTTCACGGCGATATCTGGCCGGCGTCGCCTGCGCAACCACAAGATGGAGTAGGGGGTCTACCGTTCAAGTGGCTGTAAGCGGTCCCGAAAGTTAACACCGCGCCGTCCGCCCCCGCTTGCAAAGAGTCAAGGGGCTTATTGCGTCTTCGACCCATTGGCCGATGCCCCGGCCTGAATTGGAACTGAAACGAATTCCCACGCCTCGAGAATTGCCTGGCCGAGGGGTGTCGGCCCCTGCGCCCGATAAGGAACCAGTACACGCGTTCCAGCAATCGGCGCGAGCCATACTTCCATATCGCGCTGCTTGGCAAGGTATCTGATCGCCGCGCGCGAAGGGATAAACCCTGCGACCGGTATGAAGTAGGCCGAGCAAACTACCACGGGCCCGGAATAGCCTTTGATCGCCTTCACCCGGTCCATTCGCTTGAAGGAAAACTGCATGTCGTAACGGAGCCTGCCGTCGAAGACTTCCTGCGTGCGCTGGCAGGCCTCGGGAACGAGAGGGTCGCCGTTCCCGGGCATGCGCACGAGTGCGGCCGTCATCGGATCAAGAACGCCGCGCTGGGAGGCTTCCGTGATCGGCACACGATTGGGGTCGTGATCCGCAGGCGGATCGACCTTGTAGTCCTTCACGTTGCCGTTGCTGATGGTGATACGAATTGAATCGAACTTCTGATTGTTGCGTAAGCTCATGCTCGCCGCGTAGATCGAGGACAGTCGTCCACCGCTCAGCGTGCCACGTGCGGTCGCGCTGCCTTGGCCGCCGGTGAACGCGCGCAACAAACCCGACGTCGTGCCGTTGACCATGGCAGTGTACTGGGCGTCACTCACATCGATGGCCCAGCTGCCAGTCCCGATCGGAATGCCGGCAACTGTCGCTGAGTAACGCGCTTCGAGGCGTGCCTGGGCAGACGCAGGAACCGGCGACGCGGAGATCGCCAGGACCAGCATCACTGACGTCAGGAGCAGGTTGCTCTCTTTGTCACGCAAGACTTGTTCCTTCCGCGCTCGGCGCCAATTGCCTTACAGGGCCGATACTATCACCCAACCCGGCAAGCGATGCGCGCGTGTAGCCGGAGGCCGGCCGCAAGGTCGACGCCGAACGGCACTTCGTCGGCGCGGATTTAGTCGAATCTGTGTTCGCAGCCGGGAAAGCATCGTGAAGGCATAGAAAATCCGTCAAATTCGACTCGATCGCTCGGCTTGACGCCCTTAACCACGCTCTCTATACGTCCGCCTCATCTTTAAACCCGGCGTTTGACCGATTTCCGACACCTGCGGGTGCCCGTGTTTTTGAGGACAGAGCTATGTCACGGCGTTGCGAGCTGACCGGCAAAAAGCCGCTGGTCGGCCACAAGGTGAGCCATTCCAATATAAAGACCAAGCGACGGTTTCTGCCAAACCTGCGCAACGTCACGCTAATCTCCGATACGTTGGGGCGCAGGATCCGGCTGCGCGTGTCGGCCAATGCCTTGAAGACCGTCGACCATCGCGGCGGGCTCGATGCATTCCTGCTGAAAGCAAACGACGACGAATTGGCTCCTCGAGTGCTTGAGCTCAAGCGTCAAATCGTGAAAAAGCGCGACGCCAGCGGGGGCTGACGCCCCATCAAGGGAATTTCATTGATCATGCCCGGCCCTGTGCCGGGCATCGGCGTCTTTGCGGCAAGCACCAAGACATGACAGCCGGACACTCGGCGCGACGGGCCTACTCTCCCACAATCGAAAACTGAAGCAGCAGGTTGCGCTGGATGAGGGAAAAATTGTCATCCGATACCAGCGTGAGAATTGTCTCACCACCGGCGGTACGGTGCACGGCAATTCCTTCCATATTATCGATCTGATGCCCGAGATCGGCCTCGATCATCGAATGGCCATCGATCACGGCACCTTCCCTGAGGGTAGCCAGCGGCATCCGGCGGATGCGCATCGCAACGCCGCGCACAGGCGAATAGCGGCGCTCCAGCACCAAAAGATCGGGTGGAAGGAGCACGCAGTCACTGACTTCGAAACCCCCGGTACGCTTGACGCTGAAGCGGGTGACCTTGTCGCTGCCAAGTACAAATCCCCGCAAGTTGCCGGCGCGGTCGAGACTGCGCTCGGTTATTGCAATCAGGTCCCCGGCCAGTAAACCTTGCCGTGGCGCAGCGAGACACTCGAGACCTTTGTTGTAGGTGAAGGTTTTGAAATCGGGCGGCACCTTGATCGGCTGGCCACGTGCCGGCAGGCCGTCGCGACGATAGTCAAAGCGCACGATCTGTTCGACCCGCTCAATGCCGACGTAAAGCATGCCGTCCCGCTCGGCGAGCGATTCGGCGTCATACCAGCCCCGCGCGGCCAACGGTTTGCCATCCGGTCCGAGTATCGGCGCTAATTCGGCATCGGCTATGGCCGCCGGTCTTCCGTCGCGATAGACAATCCGCCCGCGCAGCCACGAGCCGCGATCGGTAATCGCGATGAAATGACTGCCGTCCGCCTCGAGGTAGATGCCCGAGAGCCCGCCGAAGGCGGGGTTGTTCGACGCCAGCACAAGTCCGCCGCGGAACTCCAGATCGCCAAAGCGCGTCAGCGAGGCATCGCGATTGTCGAACGAAGTTATCGGCGTTGCATCGATTTCGATGCGCGAGATGCCTGCCGCGTAGTGAGGCGGATCGGCGAAAGCGAAAGAGCCGAGAACGGCAAGCGCAACAAAAAACAGGCTCGCAACGAGCGCGCGAAAACGCGGAGCACTCAAGCTACGCGTCTCCGGACGCGCGGCCTCGACCAGTCAACGCTGCCATGCTCCTCGAACAGTTCGGCAAGCTTTTCTGTCATTGCACCGCCAAGCTCTTCAGCATCGACAATGGTTACCGCCCGGCGATAGTAGCGCGTCACGTCATGGCCGATGCCGATGGCAATCAGTTCGACCGGAGATCGCGTCTCGATCTCCTCGATCACCCAGCGCAGATGGCGCTCGAGGTAATTTCCCGGATTGACGGAAAGCGTGGAATCGTCAACCGGCGCGCCGTCAGAAATCATCATCAGAATCCTGCGCTGCTCGGAGCGCCCAAGCAGTCGCTTGTGTGCCCAATCGAGCGCTTCACCGTCGATGTTCTCCTTCAGCAGACCCTCGCGCATCATCAGGCCAAGATTTTTCCGAGCGCGACGCCACGGTGCGTCCGCCGATTTGTAAATGATATGGCGCAGGTCGTTCAGCCGGCCAGGATTCGCCGGCTTGCCCGCCGTAAGCCAGTGCTCGCGCGACTGCCCGCCCTTCCATGCCCGCGTGGTGAAGCCGAGAATCTCAACTTTGACCCCGCATCGCTCGAGCGTGCGCGCCAGAATATCGGCGCAGGTCGCGGCAACCGTAATCGGCCTGCCCCGCATCGAGCCGGAGTTGTCCAACAAAAGCGTCACCACGGTGTCGCGAAACTCCGTGTCTTTCTCGGCCTTGAACGAAAGCGGATGCAAAGGATCGATAATGACGCGCGACAGGCGCGCCGGATCGAGCTGACCTTCTTCGAGATCGAATTCCCAGGACCGGTTCTGCTGTGCCATCAGGCGGCGCTGCAGCCGATTGGCAAGGCGCGCCACGACGCCCTGCAGGTGAGAGAGCTGCTTGTCGAGGTAGCCTCGAAGGCGATCCAGCTCTTCCGGCTCGCAAAGATCTTCGGCTGCGACAATCTCGTCGAACTTCGCGGTAAAAGCGCGGTAGTCCGGCCCGCGCGGTTCGTTGGCGCCAAAATGGCGCGGGCGCTGCGGCTCTCCAGGAGTCTCCGCGTCACCAAGGTCGGTGTCGTCGGCGGTATCAGCGCTCGGAGCCTCGACCGCGTCGGCGGCAGCGTCGGGCATATCCTCCGCGGACACCTGCGTGTCTTCCATGCTCATCCGCTGCATTTCATCGGAATCCGCGGCTTCGCCGTCCTGGCCGGACTCCTGCTTGCGGCGATCATCCTCGCCTTCGTCTTCTTCCTCGGAGTCGTGGCTGCGGTCCTCGCCCATTTCGAGAGCGTCCAGCAGGTCGTGGACGACGTCGCTGTACTGGCGCTGATCCTCAACCAGGCCCTCGAGCCGATCGAGATCGCGGCCGGCACGCTCTTCGATGAGCGGGCGCCAGAGATCGACAAGCTTCCTCGCCGCAGGCGGCGGACCCATGCCTGTCAGGCGCTCGCGCACCATGAGCGCCAGCGCATCCTCGATCGGCGCATCCGCGCGCTCGGTGATCTGATCGAACTTGCCGCGATGAAACCGGTCATCGAGCATCGCGGCAAGATTCTGCGCGACGCCATTCATGCGCCTGGCGCCGATCGCTTCCACGCGCGCCTGCTCCACGGCTTCGAACACAGCGCGCGCCTGCTGACCGGAAGGTTGGAGCCGGCGATGCAACGCCTGGTCATGACAGGCAAGACGCAGGGCAATTGAGTCGGCATGGCCCCGAACAACTGCAGCCTCGGTTTTTCCCAGCTTGCGTGGCGGCTCGGGCAACCGGACTTTTCCACCCATCAACCCCGGACGCTCGGCGGCGAATGCAACTTCCAATTCCGGCTTGCGCGCCAAGGCGCGCAAGCAACCGGTGACCGCGCGCTTGAAAGGTTCGGTCGGCGATTCTTTCGGCGACGGCTTGATTTTGATGTTGGAGACCATGGTCGCAGATCTTGATGCTCGTCATTCCGAGGCGGACGCTGCGCGCCGTCCCGGAATGGCCAGTCGCTACGTCAATGCCACATTCACCGATGACTCCGGAAGTTCGACGCCGAAGCAGCGCTGATAGAATTCGGCGACGATCGGTCGCTCAAGCTCGTCGCATTTGTTGAGAAAAGTCAGCCGGAAGGCAAAACCGATGTCGTTGAAGATCTCGGAATTCTCCGCCCAGGTAATGACGGTGCGCGGACTCATGACGGTCGAAATATCGCCGTTCATGAATGCATTGCGCGTGAGATCGGCGACGCGCACCATCTTGTTGACGGTATCGCGGCCCTGCTCGTTGCGATAATGCCTGGCCTTGGCCAGAACAATCTCCACTTCGTTGTCGTGCGGCAGATAATTCAGCGTGGTGACGATCGACCAGCGGTCCATCTGGCCCTGGTTGATCTGTTGCGTACCATGATAGAGCCCCGACGTATCGCCGAGACCGACCGTGTTGGCCGTAGCGAACAGACGAAACGACGGGTGCGGCTTGATGACCTTGCTCTGGTCGAGCAGCGTAAGCCGTCCGGAGGCTTCCAGCACGCGCTGAATGACGAACATCACGTCGGGCCTGCCGGCATCGTATTCGTCGAAACAGAGCGCGACGTTGTTTTGCAAAGCCCACGGCAGGATGCCTTCGCGGAACTCGGTGACCTGCTGGCCCTCCTTGATGACGATCGCGTCCTTGCCGATGAGATCGATGCGGCTGATATGGCTGTCGAGGTTGACGCGCACGCATGGCCAATTGAGCCGCGCCGCCACCTGTTCGATATGGGTGGACTTGCCGGTACCATGATAGCCGGTCACGATCACGCGGCGGTTCTTGGCGAAGCCGGCGAGAATGGCAAGCGTAGTCGGGCGATCGAACCGATAATCGGCATCAATGTCCGGAACGTGCTCATCGGCCTGCGAATAGGCGGGCACTTCCAGATCGCTGTCTATTCCGAAAACCTGCCGAACCGAGACTTTCATGTCGGGCAGGCCGGCAACTTCCTGCATTGCGGCGGTCATTGATCCTCCGTGGCTCCGGAACTCCGAAGCCCGTGATGCGGTGCGATTCGTACGGTCCGGCTGATAGCGGCAACTTACCAGAGGCCACGGCGCCGAAAAACCCGCCGCAGCCAAATGCCACCATCAATTATTTCAATAAGATAGGCGTAGCGAGCCTTGTACGAAAGGCAGGGCTGGGTTGATTTGACGAGGGTCTTCGGCCGGTCAGCCAAATCCCACTGATTTCAAATAATTGTACGACTGGATGATCTCGACCAGCCGATCCTCGGTCGACCGGTCGCCGCCATTGGCATCAGGATGGTGGCGTTTTACCAATTCCTTGAAGCGCATCTTCACCTGTTGCGGAGTGGCGCCAACCTCGAGCCCCAGCGTATCGAGAGCCTTGCGCTCCGCGTTGCGGATCGGTCGCGCTTCCGCGCGCGCCTTCTGCTCCGCTCTCACACCTTCGCCGAACAGACCGAATGGATCGGCATGAGTGCCGAAAGCACGCATATCCGGCCGCATCGTGCTTTTTCCGGTTCCCATCTTCCAGGTGGGGCGGTGGCCGGTCAGCGCGTCCTTCTGGTAGGCCATCACCGCCGCATCGCTCATCCCGGCGAAGAAATTGTACGACTGATTGTATTCGCGCACATGGCTAAGGCAGAAACGCCAGTATTCCTTTTCGCGGCCCCGGCCTTTTGGCGCACGGTGCGTCGCTTTTTCCTTGCAGCCATGCCATTCGCAGCCCGGACCGCCGGTTTTTGCACGGCGATCCCTTTCCGGCTTGACGCGGATGCGGTCAAAGAGAGGTGAGTCGAATTTCATGACCGACCATTATGCTCTTTTGCGGGTGACGCCTTCAAGGCTTGATCGTGACAGGGGGGAACAATGCTCACCATTGACTCACCATTGACCTGCACCTTGCCCTCTCCTAAGCGGGCAACATGCGGACCGCCGATCTCATCACGAAGAAGTTGACCGAAGCTTTCGCGCCGCAAAGCCTTAAGGTGCTGGACGAATCCCACCAGCACGAAGGCCATGCCGGACACCGGCCGGGCGGGCAAACTCATTATCGCGTGTATATTGTATCGGAAGCTTTCAAAGGAAAGACCCGGCTCGAGCGCCACCGCATGATCAATCACTTGCTTGCAAGCGAGCTCGCCGGGGGGGTCCACGCACTCGCCATCCACGCTGCCGCGCCGGGAGAAGGTGGAGTTTGAATCACGCCGGTTACCCTGACATCGCGGGCTGCGTTCTTGGCAGCGGCTGAATACGCAATGCGGTGATGCGATTGCGCGCACGCCGCAAGACCCTGAAACGAAATCCATGAAAAGTGAAGCTCTGCCCTACCTCGGGAATTGAGCGCGCTTCATGGATGACCAAGCCAGCGACAGTGGTCGCCTCGTCGTCGGGCAAATTCCAGTCCATAACCCGATTAAGATCGCGGATAGGCACAGCGCCATCGACGTTAACCGATCCGTCGGGCTGGCGCCGCACGCCAGGCATGGCGACATCGTGCTCGTCGGTGATGTCTCCGACGATCTCCTCAAGGATGTCTTCCAGCGTCACCAGACCTTCGACTTCGCCGTATTCGTCCACTACAAGCGCAAAGGGCGTCTTGCGGCGGCGGAAGGCCTTGAGCTGTTCCGAAACCGGACGCGTCTCCGGTACGAACCACGGCGGCGTCAATAGTGAAGCGATGTCGATCTTTGAGGCGTCGCCTTCGACCGCATGCAACGCGCGCAACAAATCCTTTACATGCACAATGCCGACAATGTTTTCCGGATTTTCGCGCCATAACGGAAGGCGCGTGACTGGCGAAGCGATCACCGCGTTCACAATATCCTCAGCCGGATCATCGGCGTTCAGGGTGATCATGTTGGTGCGATGAACCATCACGTCGGAGACTTCGAGCTCGCCAAAGCGGAAAACGTTCTGGATATATTCGGCTTGAACTTCCTCGAGCTTGCCGTGCTCGGCAGAGGTCTCCACCAGCCCCTCGATCTCGACGTCGCTCAGGATCTCCTGCTGCGAACCTTCCTTCACGCCAAGCAGACTCAGGATCGAGCGCGAAGCCGTGTTGAGAAGCCAGTTCAACGGATAGAAAAGAAGAAACGAAGCGTGAAGCGGATACGCAATCCATTGTGAAACCGGCACCGGTTCTCTGATCGCCAAGGTCTTCGGCACCTGTTCTCCGACCACAATGTGCAACGAAGAGAACACAAGGAAGCCCACCAGGAACGCTGTGAAATGCAGCGCCGAATCGCCCATGCCGAGCGGACTCAAGACCGGTGTCAGCAAAGCGGAGACCGTCGGCTCACCAACCCAGCCCAGGCCAAGAGACGCCATGGTGATGCCAAGCTGGCAGCACGCGAGATAGGCTTCGATATTGTTTATCATTCTTTGCAGCAGGCGCGCGCCGAAGCGGTTCTGCTCGGCCATCGCGTTAATGCGGTAGCCCCTGCTTTTCACCAAAGCGAATTCTGCCGCCACATAAAACGCATTGGCAGCAAGCAGGAATATTGCGATCAGAATATTGACCAACGAGCCGACCATCGGCGCACTCATCGCGACAATTGCGCGTCGAGAAATGCCCGTACCTCGGCCGGGCCGACATTGTTTTCGATAAAAGCCTGACCGATACCGCTCACCAGAATGAAGGTGAGCGTGCCGCGTTTAACTTTCTTGTCCTGAGCGATCAGGTCCATCAAGGCATCGGTGCCCGGCACACCGCCAGGCACATCTTTTACATGGGTGGGCAGGCCGACCGCTGCAAGATGCGCGCGCACGCGGGCAACATCCTCGCCGGAAATCAATCCTCTTTGTGACGAGAACGCAAATGCCAGCGCCGTACCAAGTGCCACCGCCTCTCCATGCAGCAACCTGTCGGAGAACCCGCAGCCCGCTTCCAATGCATGGCCGAAGGTGTGACCCAGGTTAAGCAGGGCACGATCGCCGGTTTCGCGCTCATCGCGCGAAACGATTCCCGCCTTGCCGCGACAACAAACCGCAATTGCGTGCTCGCGCGCAGCTGCTCCCGCAAATACGTCCTGCCAGTTTTTTTCTAGCCAGGCGAAAAAAGCCGCGTCGCCAAGCAATCCATATTTGGCGACCTCGGCGTAGCCAGCGCGGAATTCGCGCTTCGGCAGCGTGTCGAGCAGTGCGGTATCGGCAATGACCAGCACCGGCTGGTGAAAAGCGCCGATCAGATTCTTGCCCTGACGGGAATTGATGCCGGTCTTGCCGCCGACCGACGAATCGACTTGCGCGAGAAGGGTCGTCGGCACCTGCACAAAATCGACCCCGCGCCGCACGCAAGACGCAGCGAATCCAGCCAGATCGCCGATGACGCCGCCGCCCAGCGCGACGACAAGATCGTTTCGTTCGACGCGGGCGGCGATGATCGCTTCGCAGACATTTTCGAATGTCGGATAATTCTTTGAGTTCTCGCCCGCCGGCACAACGATGCGCGCGCTGTCGATCCCGGCAGACTTAAGCGCGGCTTCGGCGGCCCTCAGATGAATCTTCGCGACCGTTTCATCGGTGACGATCGCCACTCTCGCGCCCGGACGCAGTGCCTCGATGCGTTCCCCAAGGCTCGTCAAAAGACCACGGCCGATCGCGATGTCGTACGCGCGCGTCCCCAGAGCGACGCTTACCAGGTTCGGCTCGGTCGGACGCAAGGGAGCTGTCATGGCGGCTTCTCCGCACCGAGATGTTTTGGCAGCTGAGCCATGATCTCGTCGACTATATTATCGTGCGGTTCATCACGCGATTGCACGACGATATCGGCCCGTGCATAGAGCGGTTCCCGCACAGGCAGCAGATCCCTGATCTTTTCCGCAAGCGGACGGTCGGTTCGGCGCTTTGTGCGCTTCAGCAGCACCTCAATGTCAGCTTTCAGCCAGATCGAAACGCCTTTCTCTCCGATCAGCGCCCGAGTGTGCGCGTCTAACAGCGAACCACCGCCTGTTGCCAGCACCTGCGGACCATTGTCGAGCAAGCGCGCTATGACGCGCGCCTCGCCGGCACGGAAATATGGTTCGCCGTGCTTGTCGAAAATTTCGGAGATCGTCATCCCTGCAGCGCTTTCGATTTCGCTGTCGGCATCAATGAAGGGAAGTCCGAGCCGCCCGGCAAGCCTTCGACCAATCGACGATTTGCCAGCACCCATCATACCAACGAGCACGATCGAGCGGCTGCCAAGCGCGCGAACCACCGCCGATTCGGGGGCGTTTTGTGCCGGCTTTTGAATGGTGCCGTTAACCATGCTATGGTTTTCCGCGCGAATCCACGGGTTCCATATACCAGTTATCGCGCCGACCGCGAGGCCGGTCTTGCCGGTCGTTGCGGAACGTGGTCGTAACTCGCCTAAGATCCCTGGGCGCTGACCTGACGGACGCTTGCCGGGTTGACGATGCCGAGCTTGTTCAGATTCCTGATCTTCCTTGGGTTGCTCGTCGGGCTCGGTTACGGCGCGGTGTTCTCGCTCGCTACCTTCGTGACGTACAAGCCACGCGAGATCATCGTGACCATTCCGCCCGACAAGTTCATTAAAAATCACTGACGCCGGAGACAAGCCGACGCGATGACCCGCCGGCAAAGAGCATCCGACGAAACAGTAGTCGAATTGTTTCTCGACATGCTCGCAGCCGAGCGCGGCGCGGGCGAAAATACAACTTCCGCCTATCGCAATGATCTCGACGATCTGTCGGCGCATTTGCGCGCAAAAAGTCGCACAATTGCCAATGCCACCACCGACGACCTGCGCGGATTCCTCGTGAGCCTTTCAGAGCGCGGCTTCAAGGCGTCGTCGCTGGCGCGGCGCCTCTCCGCGGTCCGGCAACTTTACCGGTTTCTCTACGCAGAGGGACGACGCGCTGACGATCCCGCTGCCGTTCTCGAGGGCCCGAAGCGCGAGCGCGCGTTGCCTAAAGTGCTTTCAATAAAGGATGTCGACACCCTGCTGAAGCACGCGCGGGCACACAGTGAAAACAAGAACCAGCCGCTTGCCCAGCGGCTGCGCGCGGCGCGGCTGTTGTGTCTGCTGGAAGTGGTCTACGCCACGGGAATGCGCGTGTCGGAGCTTATGGCATTGCCGGCGTCGGCGGCCAGACGAGATCAGCGCATGCTGGTTGTACGTGGCAAGGGTGGCAAGGAGCGTCTCGTACCGCTCAACACGCAAGCCAAACGCGCGATGTCCGAGTACCTCGAATTGCGCGCAGCAGGCGAACGCGACGCGCCATCGAAATGGCTGTACCCTTCCTTTGGCGCGAAAGGCCACCTCACCCGCCAGCATTTCGCCCGCGAGCTCAAATCGCTCGGCCAGGCCTGCGGCATTCAGCCCGGACGTCTGAGTCCGCACGTGCTGCGCCATGCCTTCGCCAGTCACCTGCTGCACAATGGCGCCGACCTGCGCGTGGTGCAGACCCTGCTCGGACACGCAGACATTTCGACCACGCAAATCTATACCCATGTGCTGGAAGAGCGGCTGAAAGCGTTGGTGCGCGATTTGCATCCGCTGTCGGGAAACTAGCCAGGACCATTCACAACAGCGAAATTAACCCGTTTGCTTGACTTAAGCCCTTCGCCCACGTCACTACCTCCGAAAAGCACCTCGCACGGACCCAATGCGCAGCTATCTCGACTTCGAAAAACCGGTGGCCGAGCTCGAGGCCAAGGTCGAGGAATTGCGCGCGATGGGCGAGACAGGCAACGCGGTCGCCATCGGCGAAGAAATAAACCGGCTTGAGTCAAAAGCCGCGTTGGCATTGAAGGATCTCTATGCCGACCTTACGCCCTGGCAGAAAACTCAGGTCGCCCGACATCCGCAGCGGCCGCACTGCCTCGACTACATCGCCGGCTTGATCACGAGCTTTATTCCCCTCGCTGGCGATCGCAAATTCGGCGACGATGCTGCGATCGTCGGGGGCTTTGGCCGGTTTCGCGGCGAAAGTGTCTGCGTCATCGGGCATGAAAAGGGCGCAGATACTGAAAGCCGGCTCAAGCACAACTTCGGAATGGCTCGTCCGGAAGGTTACCGAAAAGCCGTTCGGCTGATGGAAATGGCCGACCGCTTCGACATTCCGGTGATATCGCTGGTGGACACCGCCGGAGCCTATCCCGGCATTGGCGCGGAAGAGCGGGGTCAGGCGGAAGCGATCGCACGTTCGACCGACACGTGTCTGGCGCTCGGGGTTCCCAACATCGCGGTGATATTGGGCGAAGGCGGCTCTGGCGGCGCGATCGCGATTGCAACAGCCAATCGGATCCTGATGCTGGAGCATGCGATCTATAGCGTCATTTCGCCCGAAGGCGCCGCCTCGATCCTTTGGCGCGACACGGCCAAGGCGCAAGAGGCAGCCACCAGCATGAAAATCACCGCCCAGGATATGGTGCGTTTCGGCGTGATCGACACCGTAGTGTCCGAGCCGACCGGGGGGGCTCACCGCGACCCTCAGGCGGCCATCGCCCTGACTGGAGAAGCCATCGCCGATGCCCTTGCCGACCTCCAGGGGCTCGACCGCGAAGCGATCCGTAAACAGCGGCGCGAGAAGTTTTTGGCGATGGGCCGCAATGGCAGTTAACGAGTTGCTAATTTACTTTTGTCTACCATGGGTTAGCGGTAAGCAGGGATAGGGGGGACCGCCTTGCGGATGCCACATCTTCTGGGTAACCATTGGGGTCTACGGGACCGCCGCTTCGGGGAGTATCAGGTTTTGCATCGACCTTTCGCTCGCGCGCTGCTGGCGTCGGCGGCCGTTGCCGCTGCAATTGCCTTAGCCGGTTGTGACGGCGAGAGCATTTCTCCCACAGGCCGCGCCAAGGCTCCCCTTTCCGAAAAGATGGTCGCCGAGATTTCGGCGAAGAATATGGAGAAGGACTCGCCGATTCTCGCCCGCATCTTCAAGGAAGAATCGGAGATGGAGATCTGGAAGCAGAATCGGGACGGCCAATTCGCGCTGTTGAAAACATATCCGATCTGCCGCTGGTCCGGGGATCTTGGCCCGAAGAAAAAACAGGGCGATCGACAGGCGCCCGAAGGCTTCTACACCATCACGCCCGGGCACATGAATCCCAACTCCACTTACTATCTCGCTTTCAACACCGGCTTTCCAAACGCCTACGACCGCGCCATGGGCTACACCGGGTCCGACCTGATGGTGCATGGCGATTGCTCGTCGCGCGGCTGCTACGCCATGACCGACGAGCAGATCCAGGAAATCTACGCACTAGCGCGTGAGTCGTTCTTCGGCGGGCAGAAATCGTTCCAGTTGCAGGCCTATCCGTTCCGCATGACTGCGTTGAACATGGCGAAGCACCGGAACAATCCGAACTTCGCGTTTTGGAAAATGTTGAAAGAAGGATACGACCATTTCAATGCCACCCATCAGGAGCCGAAGGTCGCGATTTGCGACAGGCGCTATGTCTTCGATGCGGTAGCACCGAACGATTCCGACAGGACGCTTTCATTCAACGCGACGGGTGCCTGTCCCGCTTATCAGCTCGATAAGAACGTCGCTGATGCGGTGCTCGATGTGCGGCGGCAAGAGCAATACAAGATGGCCGAGTACATCGCGACTGGTGTTTCGACCGTTCCATCCCGCGCGGGTGTCGATGGCGGCATGAATCCGGTATTCGTCGCCAAGCTGACGCCACAGTCGGGTTTCGACAACAACGGCCGTTCGTATCAAGTGGCGAGTATGCCGGGTACGCTACCGCGCGTGGCCGAAGCGCCGGGTGCGCTGCCCCGCGATTCCACACCGCCGGCCGCACCTGCGGAAGCATCAGCCAAGCGGGAGCCCGCAACAACGGCCAGCAAACCAGTTGCGGTCGCGAACGTGCCGGTGCCGCGGTCCGCGCCGCAGACCAAGCAGGGCGAAGCCCCCGACGTGGAGCAGAAGCCAACCACAATTGCGGGATTGATCGGCAGCTGGTTCAGCGGCTCAAAGGAAACCCCGGCCTCGCCTCCTGAAAAAGAGCAAGCCGCGGTGCGTGGCGCCAATACCGATCTGGCGGCAAAACCCAAGCAGGCCACCCCGGTGCGCCCAACCGCCCCCGCAACTGTTCAGACTGCAGTCACCGTCGCGCCGGCATCGAAGCCGCGCGACGCTGCGCCAAAACCGGCAGAGGCTACTGTCCGTGCGCCTGCGCCACCCGCACCAACTGCGAAGGTGCAGACCGCGAAAGCGGAGCCGCCGCAGCAATCGGAATTGCGTACCGCGTATTCGACTCCGCCGGCCAGCAGCAATGGCTTGCTCACCGGGGCTCAGCCGGTCGTCCCGGTCGGTTCCTTCAGCAGTTTCCGGTAGGCGCTTTCAACAACACCAGGGCGGACGAAACATGGACTGCTACGTCTATGTTATCGGTACCCTCGCGGGCAGCCGCCACCTGACCTATGTCGGCTGGACCGACAACGTGACCCGTCGACTGGCGGCGCATAATGCCGGCAAAGGCGCCCGCTCGACGCGCGGCCGCGCATGGGTGCTGCTTTATTCGGAACGCTGCGCGAGCAAGCGCCACGCGATGAGTCGCGAATGGTACCTCAAGCGTGATCGCGCTTTCCGAAAAGAGCTGGCTCTTGGCCAGTTCCGCAAGTGAGGCCGTGCTTGGACGGCTTCAGCCAAATCTGCCGTGGCAGTGCTTGTACTTCTTGCCCGAGCCGCACGGGCAGGGTTCGTTGCGTCCAACCTTGCCCCAACTCGAGGGGTCATTCGAATTGCGTTCGGCTTGCATGCCATTGCCGTTTCCCGCCAAGGCCGGTGCGAGAGCCGGCGCCATCTCATCTTCGCCCGTGAGAGGGTCGACCTTGTGTGCCTCCATATAGGGAAGCGTCGCGGCCTCCTCGGCCGGCGGAGCCTGCACGACCTCGACGCGCATGAGCTGCGCGGTGACCGCTTCGCGCAGGCGCGCCGTCATGGCTTCGAACAACGCAAAGGCTTCTGCTTTGTATTCGTTTAGCGGGTCCCGCTGACCATAGCCGCGCAAGCCGATCACCTGACGCAAATGCTCGAGCATCACGAGATGTTCGCGCCAAAGATGATCGAGTGTCTGGAGCAAGATCGATTTCTCGACGTAGCGCATGACGTCGGGGCCCCATTTGGCAACCTTTGACGCCATCCATTCGTCGGCGCGCCGTTCGATGCGCTCGCGCACTTCCTCGTCAGTAATGCCTTCTTCCTTGGCCCAGTCCTTGACCGGCAAATCGAGCGTCAGCACGCCCCTGAGTGCTTCGTCGAGCCCGGCCACATCCCATTGCTCGGCATAAGCATTGGCCGGCAGATGTTTGGTGACCATGTCCTCAATAACCGAGTGGCGCATGCCGTTGACGGTTTCGTCCACCGCCTCGTCGCGCATCAGCTCGAGCCGCTCCTCGAAGATCGCCTTGCGCTGATCGTTCATCACGTTGTCGAACTTCAGCAGGTTCTTGCGGATGTCGAAGTTGCGCGCCTCGACCTTCTGCTGCGCCTTCTCGAGCGCTTTGTTGATCCAGGGATGAACGATTGCCTCGTTCTCCTTCAGTCCGAGCTTCTGCAACATTCCATCCAGCTTGTCGGACCCGAAGATGCGCATCAGGTCGTCTTCCAGGGAGAGGAAGAACTTGGAATGACCTGGATCGCCCTGTCGGCCCGAGCGGCCGCGCAGCTGATTGTCAATGCGGCGGCTCTCGTGGCGCTCGGTGCCAAGAACATAGAGGCCACCGGCAGCGAGTGCCTTTTCCTTCAACCGCGCAACCTGTTTGCGGATTTCATCGGCCCGGGGACTTCTCTCGCGTTCCCGCTGATCGGCAATGTCGCTGATTTCCTGTCGAATGCGCATATCGGGATTGCCGCCGAGCTGAATGTCAGTGCCCCGGCCCGCCATATTAGTCGCGATCGTGATCGCGCCCGGTACGCCGGCCTGTGCGACGATGTAGGCCTCCTGCTCGTGGTAACGAGCATTGAGAATGGCGAATACTTTTTTCTTCGACGCGCCTTCGTCTCCCGAATACAGCGCCGCGAAGGCATTGGGATCGGAAAAGTCGTGCTGTTCCCAGCCCTTCTGGCGCAGCATCTCGGCAAGCTGTTCTGATTTCTCAATCGAGGTGGTACCGACAAGAACCGGCTGGCCCCGGGTCTTGCAATCCTCGATGAGAGTAAGAATTGCCCGATATTTCTCTGTGGCCGTGCGATAGACCTCGTCGTCGTCGTCAAGACGAATAAGCGGCATGTTGGTCGGCACTTCGAGGACTTCGAGCCCATAGATATCCATGAACTCTTCGGCTTCCGTCATGGCCGTGCCGGTCATGCCGGCAAGCTTCTCGTACATACGGAAGTAATTCTGGAACGTGATTGAGGCGAGCGTCTGGTTCTCGGGTTGGATGGGCTGGTGTTCTTTCGCTTCCAGGGCCTGATGCAAACCTTCCGAATATCTTCGGCCAGGCATCATGCGGCCGGTGAATTCGTCAATGATCACCACTTCGCCGTTGCGAACGATATAGTCTTTGTCGCGCTGGAAGAGCTTGTGCGCACGAAGTGCCTGGTTGACGTGGTGAACGACGGAAACGTTTTCGATGTCGTAAAGGGACTCTCCCTTGAGTTGGTCGGCGTCCCGCAGGCGCTGCTCGAGCTTCTCCATGCCCGCTTCTGTCAGGGTAACGGTTCTCTGTTTTTCGTCGACTTCATAGTCCGCCTTGTCGAGCTGCGGAATGTAGCTGTCGATCGTGTTGTAGAATTCGGAGCGGTCGTCGAGCGGACCCGAAATGATCAGCGGCGTCCGTGCTTCGTCGATCAGAATTGAGTCGACTTCGTCGACGATCGCGTAAATGTGCCCGCGCTGGACCATATCCTCCAGCCGGTACTTCATGTTGTCGCGCAGATAATCGAAGCCGAGTTCGTTGTTCGTGCCGTAGGTAATGTCGCAATCGTAAGCTTTCTTGCGCTGCTCATCATCCAGACCATGGACGATGACCCCGACGGAAAGCCCGAGGAAGTTGTAAATCTGCCCCATCCATTCGGCGTCGCGCCTGGCCAGATAATCGTTGACCGTGACCACATGAACGCCACGGCCGGCGATCGCATTGAGATAGACCGGGAGAGTTGCGACCAGTGTTTTGCCTTCACCGGTCTTCATTTCCGATATCTTGCCTTCGTGCAGGATCATGCCGCCGATGAGCTGGACGTCGAAATGACGTTGGCCCAGCGTGCGCTTCGACGCTTCGCGGACGGTCGCGAAGGCAGGAACCAGAATGTCATCGAGCGAGACGCCTTCCGCGACCTGCTTCTTGAACTCGTCGGTCCGGGCTTTCAGCGCATCGTCAGAAAGGCTTTCCAGTTCCTTTTCGAGCGCGTTGATCTCGCGGACCCGGGGCAGATAGCTGCGGATACGCCGCTCATTGGCGGATCCAAACAGCTTGCGGGCAACGGCGCTGATCATGCGGGGGGAGCTCCTAACTTGGCCGGATTCTTTCTTATATCATGCCGCCACGGCCGGATTTGCCTCCGGCGTTCCGGAATGCGGCACTTTTCGGGCAAATTCGACACGAAACGCGTCGGCAAATACCAAATAGCCAACGCCGAGCGAGAGATATGAGGGGGTCGGATTGTTGTCAATCGCGGACTTGCCGAGAATTGGCCGGTTTTTGGTCACGCGGACGTTAGCTCTGCCGTACCGGTCGGCCATTGCAATGCCATGGTTGTTGGGCGAATAGTCGCGCGTGCCGGCTGCCCGACCGGGCGGTATCCTTCATTCAAGGACAATGTCATGACGATTTCCTTTCTTGCGGGCTTTCCGGTCCGACTACGCCCGGCCGCTTTCATTGCCGCCGCGCTGGTTCTCATTTCGGGCGCCTGGGTTTATGCGCAAGACAAAGACCCTGTTGTCGCCAAAGTTAACGGCGTCGAGATCCGCCAGAGCGATCTTGGCCTCGCGGAGGATGAGGCAGGCCAGATTCCCCCGATGTCGCCGGAGGCCAAGCAGGATTATCTGGTTCAGTTTGTGGCCGATATGATTCTTGTATCGAAGGCCGCACAGGACAAGAAGTTCGGTGAAACGGCCGACTTCAAGCGCAAGCTTGAGTTCGCCCGCAAGAAGCTCCTCATGGAAGGATTGCTCCAATCAGTCGGCAAGGAAGCGCTCACCGACGATGCGATGCACAAGATCTACGACGAGGCCATCAAGCAGATTGGCGAAGAGAAAGAAGTCCATGCCCGGCACATTCTCTTCCGGACACCTGCCGGCGACGAGAAAGCAAGCAAGGAGGCCGAGGATAAGGTCAAGGCAGTCATCGCCCGCCTGAAGAAGGGCGAAGACTTTGCCAAGGTGGCAGGCGAGGTTACCGAAGATCCCTCCGGGAAAGCCAATGGCGGCGACCTCGGATATTTCAGCAAGGATCAAATGGTGCCCGAATTTGCCGAAACTGCGTTCAAACTGGAATCCGGCCAGATTTCGGACCCCGTCAAAACTCAGTTCGGCTGGCATGTGATCAAGGTTGAGGACAAGCGGACAAAACAGGCCCCGAAATTCGAGGATGTAAAGCCGCAGATTGAAAATTTCGTGGTTCGCAAGGCGCAGGCAGATCTGGTCACCAAACTGCGCGCAGACGCAAAAATCGAGCGCATGGACAAGCCGGCAAAGGCCGAAGAAAAGCCTGCCGCGGCTCCCCCGGCGAAGAAATAGCGCACAGCGTCATGCCCGCGCTTGTCGCGGGCATCCGCGTCTTCTAAGTATCGCAACCCATTTAGACGTGGAATGGCCGGGACAAGCCCGGCCATGACAGTATGTCCAGCGTAGTCTCGCCTCTCGCGCCCGCCAACGTCCCCGATATGCCGCCAATTGCGGGCGTAAAGCTCGCAACCGCCGCAGCCGGAATTCGCTATGCGGATCGCACGGACGTCCTGCTTGCCCTGTTCGAGCCTGGCACGACCGCGGCTGGCGTGTTCACCCGATCAAAATGTCCGTCCGCGCCGGTCGAATGGTGCCGGGCTCACCTGAAAACCGGGAAGGCACGGGCGCTGGTTGTCAATTCCGGCAACGCCAACGCCTTCACGGGAAAAAATGGACGCGACGCGTGCCGGTTTACCGCGCAGCTGGCCGCGCGCGCGATCGGCTGCAAGCCTGCCGATGTGTTTCTGGCTTCGACGGGCGTAATCGGCGAGCCGCTTAACGCGCAAGCCTTTGACGGCGTGATGGAAGGAATGGTTGCGAACGCGCAGGCGAACGAGTTCCAGCCGGCCGCGCGCGCGATCATGACGACCGACACCTTCCCGAAAGTGGCAACCGCGGAAGCCAAGATCGGCAGAGCAAAAGTGACGATCAACGGCATTGCGAAAGGCGCCGGTATGATTGCGCCCGATATGGCAACAATGCTCTCGTTTATTTTCACCGATGCGCCCCTCCCCGCAGCCGCCCTGCAATCTCTGCTGAAAGATAGCGTCACCGATACATTCAATGCCGTGACAATCGATGGCGACACCTCGACGTCCGACACGCTTATGATGTTCGCCACGGGCAAGGCGGATGCGCCGCGAATAGCGCGCGCCGCCGATCCACGGTTGAAGGATTTCAGGAGGGCGTTGCACGGCGTGATGGCCAGTCTTTCAGAACAGATCGCGCGCGACGGCGAAGGCGCGCGCAAGCTGGTCGAAATCATCGTAGAAGGCGCCGCATCGAAAGCCTCCGCACGTCGGATCGCCATGTCGATTGCCAATTCGCCGCTTGTGAAGACCGCGATCGCGGGCGAGGACGCCAATTGGGGGCGTGTCGTCATGGCGGTGGGAAAGGCGGGCGAGCCCGCAAATCGCGACAAGCTGTCAATCTGGTTCGGAGGCATTCGTGTCGCGCACAAAGGCGCCCGCGATCCTGGCTATGACGAGGCAAGCGTCAGCGCGGCGATGAAAAAGCCGGAGATCAGCCTGAAAGTAGCGCTGGGTCTCGGCAAGGGTCGCGACCGGGTACTGACTTGCGATCTGACCAAGGAATACGTTGCCATCAACGGCGACTACCGGTCGTAGCGATCGTGGCCACCCAGATCGTCCTCGTTGCCGCCTGTGCTCTGGTCGACGCAGACGGCCGCGTGCTGATCGCACAGCGGCCCCAAGGCAGGCCCATGTCTGGGCTGTGGGAATTTCCGGGTGGAAAAATTGAGACTGGCGAGCGGCCTGAGGACACGCTGATACGCGAGTTAAGAGAAGAGCTTGGAATAACCGTTAGCGACGCCTGTCTCGCACCGCTTGCTTTCGCCAGCCACAGTTACCCTGATTTCCATCTCCTGATGCCCCTGTATGTGTGCCGCCGCTGGGAAGGGACGGTCGTCGCGACGGAAGGTCAGCAACTCGCCTGGGTAAAGCCGAACCGGCTGCGCGACTACGAAATGCCGCCGGCGGACATTCCGCTCATTTCTCACCTGATGACGCTGCTCTAGCCCGAGCGGCCTGCTTTTTCCCCGGCCGATATTTCCTTAGTGTTCAAGGCATCGGAAAGCCGCCGCGCGGCGCTACCGGGCCTGAGCGGCTTCTGCTGATTCTCATGCGGTACCCAACCCGATAGCCAAATAATTTCGAAGCTCGCGCGCACGCGACCGTCGGGGTCGGCAAAACGCTCGGCATAGAGCTGTGCCATGCGTTCGACTGTCGCCCTTTTGAGCGGCTTACGCCGGCGCTCGATCAATACATTGGTCGCGCCCATATGGCGCAGGTCGCGCACCAGCCCGAACACCGAATCGTACCGCACAATCAATCGCTCGCTGTCGACCACGGGCAGCGCGAACCCTGCACGCTGCAATAATGCGCCAAGTTGGCGCACATCCGTAAACGGGGCAACGCGCGGCGACACTCCACCTTCCATTTCGGTCTCGGCGGCAGCAAACGCTTCGCGCAACTCAGTCAGGCTATCGCCTCCAATCAGCGCCGCAAGCATCAGACCGTCTGGTTTCAAAGCGCGACGAATCTGTATCAACGTCCCGGGCAAATCGTTGACAAATTGCAGGGACAGTGCCGACACCACCAGATCAAGCGATTGATCGGCGAACGGCAGCGCTTCCTCATCAGCGGCCACACGCCAGTATGAGCTGTCGCGATCAGGAGCATCGGCAGCGGCGACGATCGCGCCAATCTTTCCGCTCGCGGCGAGCGCGCGGCGCACCGCGTCCGTCGGCGTGCCAAGATCCACTGCCAGTTCAAACCGGCGCACGACCGCGGAAAGCCGTTCAGCGAGCTCGGTCGCGGCCCGATCCAGCAAAAAAGTCGCAGGCCCGAGCGCGCGCGCGTGCGACTGGCGCACGTGCAGCAATTGCCGGTCAAAGATCATGGGGCTTGGCGACATCGCTTTGTCCTGTTGCGCAAGTCCTGTTCCTGTCACCGGGGAGCGCCCATGCTACGGTTGCAGCATGAACGATCTGGTTTCGGCAAGACCGGAGCGACCACCATCGTACGCGGTCCGCTTTCGTGAGAACATGCGGACGGCGTTGCGGCTTATTTTGGACTTCGCTTTGCCGCCGCTTTGTCCCTCTTGCCGTGAGCCGCTGGGCGAGGGCACGGGTCTGTGCGCGCCATGCTGGTCGCGACTGTCATTCATCGAGCCGCCTTACTGCGCACGGCTTGGAATTCCCTTTGCCTATGATCCCGGAAGCGGCTTGTTGTCCATGGAAGCGATCGCCAACCCACCGGCTTATGACCGCGCGCGGGCTGCAGTTCGCTACGACGACGTCGCCCGCACCCTGGTACAAGCCTTTAAATACAGCGACCGGCTCGACCTTGCCCCGATGATGGGCCGTTGGATGGCCCGCGCGGGTGGGGAGCTATTTGTTGATGCCGACGCTCTCATACCAGTGCCGTTGCATTGGCGGCGGCGCTGGGCGCGGCGCTTCAACCAATCGGCAGCGCTCGCCGGGGCGATCTCGCCACTCTGCGGCGTGCCGGTTTCGTACGCCGGACTCAAACGTGCCCGGGCGACGCCGCAGCAGGTGGGGCGGTCGAAGCCGGAGCGCGCTGAAAATGTCCAGGGCGCTTTCGTCGTGCCCGGCGAGCACAGGGCCGAGGTGGCGGGCCGGCGTCTGATATTGGTCGATGACGTACTCACGTCCGGCGCCACCGTCGATGCGTGCACCCGCGCACTGTTGCGGGCGGGAGCTTCTCACGTCGACGTGCTGGTCTTCGCTCGGGTTGTGGCGCCCGCGCGGACTCCCATATAAAAGAGGCTCACAGGGCCCGGAAAGGTCATGTCGCCAGTCGAGATCTACACGACCCGCTATTGTCCCTTTTGCAATGCCGCCAAGGCCTTGCTCACGCGCAAGGGTGTGACTTACAGCGAAATCGACATCGGACGCGATTGGGAGCGCCGTGACGAAATGATCCAGCGTGCGAACGGGCGAATGACGGTACCGCAGATTTTTATCGGGGCGGTGCATGTCGGGGGCAGCGAAGAACTGCACGCGCTGGAACGTGCCGGCAAACTTGACCCCATGCTGGCAGACGGCGAGACGTCGCCATGAGCGCCGGCACCTTCAAGGCCGCAATGATTCAGATGCGGTCTGGCCTCAAACCGGCCGCCAACATCGACGACGCCTTGCGTCTTATCAGCGAGGCAAAGTCAGCCGGAGCCGAGTACGTGCTCACTCCGGAAATGACGAACATTTTGGCAGCCAAACGCGAACAGCTTTTCGGTGCAATTGTCGCCGAAGAGGCGGATCCCTCGCTCGCAACCTTGCGCGAACTGGCGCGCCGGCTTGGCATCTACATTCATATTGGCTCGCTGGCGGTCAGACTTTCGCCCGAGCGCGCGGCCAATCGCTCTTTCCTTCTCGATCCAAAGGGCAATATTGCGGCGCGTTATGACAAGATTCACATGTTCGACGTCGATCTTGCGGACGGCGAAAGCTATCGCGAGTCGCGCAACTACCGCCCGGGCGAACAGGCTGTGCTTGCGGACCTGCCGTGGGGCCGGCTTGGCCTTACGATATGCTACGACCTGCGTTTCCCCGCCCTCTATCGTGCCTTGGCCGAAGCGGGCGCCACGATGCTGGCGATTCCCTCGGCATTCACCAAGCAGACCGGCGAAGCGCATTGGCACACCCTTGTCCGTAGCCGCGCCATTGAAAATGGCTGCTTCGTCTTTGCTGCGGCGCAGGGCGGCAAGCATGAGAACGGACGGGACACTTACGGCCATTCACTGATCGTTGACCCTTGGGGGCGCATCATTGCGGAAGGCGGCACCGATCCGGGGGTGGTCATGGCCGAAATCGATCCCGCGGAAATAGCCAAAGCGCGCGCGCGCATTCCATCATTGCAGCATGGCCGTCGCTTTGAAATTGTCGAGCCGATGGCCGAACCAGCCCACCTGCACGTCATACGAGGGGCAGAATGATTCATTACGCACTCCTTTGCGAGCAGGGCCATCAGTTTCAAAGCTGGTTCCAGGATTCTGCCGCGTATGAAAAGCAAGTCAGGCGTGGACTGGTGTCCTGCCCGCAATGCAGCTCCACAAAGGTGCAAAAGGCGATCATGGCGCCGCGCCTGTCCGCGACTGCGAAGAAACAGTCCGCGCCGATTCAGCCGTCGGCAGAAGCGCTTGCGAACGCAGCGGAAGCGCCGGCAAACCCGGTGCCTACGCCGGTGGCCATGATGTCACCGCAGGAACGGGAATTTCGCACGAAGCTCAAGGAATTGCGCGACCATCTCACAAAAAACGCCGACAATGTCGGCGCACAATTCCCCGAAGAGGCTCGCAAGATGCACTATGGCGAAATTGAGCATCGCTCGATTTATGGTGTAGCCACATCCGATGAAGCCAAAGAGCTTTCCGACGAGGGAATTGAATTCCACCCGTTGCCGGTGTTGCCCGACGAGCGGAATTGACTCGTTTTTCGCGAGCTAGTGCGCCCAAATCAACAAGCCAACTCCGATCACGACGAGGCCAATGCCGACAAGTTCACGTTGCGTGGTCGGCTGTTTGAATACGAAACGCGTCACTCCTTGCGCAAACAACACCTCGATAAGGGCCAATGTGCGCACATTGGCCGCAGTCGTGATCGCAAAGGCGAGAAACCAGAATTCGGAAGCAAAAGCACCCATGAAGCCGGCAAACAGGGAGGGTCGCCACGCGCGCGCGATCGCGTGAAGAACCTTCGGCTCGCGCAAGGCCAGATAGAGCGACAAAACCGCGGCCTGGATTATCAACCCGACCGTTACAGTGAAGGTTGCCGCCACAACAAAGTTGGGCAGCTGTAGCGAGAGGATCGCGCCTCGATACCCGATCGCGGAAAGCCCGAATAACGCCCCGGATACCAGTCCGACGACGGTTGATCGCAAGGCTCCCCCTTCGCCGGACTTTGCCCTGGGCGAAATCACAATCACGCCGGTCGTGGCGATGAGGATCGCCAAAGCGGAGAGCCCTGATATCTTGTCGCCAAGAAAGAGGAGCCCGAACAGCGCCACGTGCACCGGCTCCGTCTTGATGTAGGCGTATGCCACGACGAACGAGCGCTGCCCCATCACAGACAGCATGGTTGCCGTGGCGGCGATCTGGGTGAATGCACCGGCAACAACCCATGGCCAGAATACAAGCGGCGGCGAAGGCAACGCCGAGCCCGTCGCGGTCAAGACACAGGCTAGAAAAACCAGCGCAAAAGGAAACCCAAAAAGAAACCGGACATGCGTGGCGCCGACCGTTCCAAGGGCCGCGGTCAGCTCCCGCTGCATCGCGTTGCGCGCAGTCTGCGCGGCAGCGGCGATCAGCGTGAACCCGGCCCAAAGCATTCTTTCTCCGTGGTCAAACGCGGGCTTGACCCAGCTTGGTTTGCACTACGCGTCTCTTGTCTCAGGGTGTAGCGACGGATTACGCCGCCGCGGGACGGATTTCGGCGACTTCGGGAAATTCGGTGAACGCACCTTTCTCATTATCAATGAGCAGGAATAAATCGAAATAACGGATGGTTGGCGCCCCGCCGGTACGCTTGATCACAGACTGGCGCCACTCTTCGTCGTGAGCCTTTTGCGCCGCCTCGACCGAAGGCCAGATATAGACGCCACCACCCGTCTTCCCGTTAAGTTCGAGCACGAAGTGCTTGCGCATGAGTTGCTTATTGGCGCGCCATTTCGGAATCGTCTTGCGCGCCTCCTCGGCAACGTGCGCGCGGCTCCAGCCCTTCGGAGAATTGAATTCAACCAATTCGAGGATCATCCCGCCTCTCCTTTTTGTTGAGGACGTTGCGCGACCAGCATGTAGTTGACGTCCATGTCGGATGACAATTGCCATCGGTCGGCGAACGGATTGTAGACGACTCCCCGCTCGCCGATCACCTGCAACCCGCCATTTTCTATCGCAGTCTCCAGTTCCTGCGGCGTGACGAACTTGTCCCACTGGTGAGTGCCGCGTGGCAGCCAGCGCAATACATACTCAGCACCGACAATAGCGAATGCAAAACTCTTCAGCGTGCGATTCAAAGTAGCGGCAATCATAAGTCCGCCTGGTTTGACCATTGCTGCGCAAGTGTCGATGAACGCTCCAACGTCGGCAACGTGCTCGACGACTTCCATAGCCAGCACGACGTCGAATCGTTCGTTTGCATCGGCAAGTGCCTCCGCCGTGGTCGCGCGGTAGTCGACATCAATGCCCGACCCCTTGGCGTGCGTGCGCGCCGCAGCGATATTCTCCTCCGACGGATCCGCCCCGAGGACTTTCGCCCCCAGGCGCGCCAGAGGTTCTGACAGGATGCCGCCCCCGCAGCCGATATCGAGGATGCACAGCCCTTTCAGGCAGTCGAGCTTTTTAGCGTCAAGATTGAAGCGCGCGGCGACCTGATCACGGATATAGGCCAACCGAACCGGATTAAATTTGTGAAGTGGCGCCATCGAGCCGCGCGGATTCCACCAATCGGCGGCATAGCGGGAGAAGCGTTCAAGCTCGGCTGGGTCGACTGACGATGTGCGGCTGCCTGACATGTTCGTCTCCAGCAATGCCTCTCACCGGGCTGTTACCTGGTTTCGAAATTCGAGCGGCGAATCGATATTGCGCAGCGGCTCGATTCCGACACCGGTTCCGCGAATCGTGATGTCACCGTAATCGAGCATCCTCCCCAGAATCGATTGGTCGACATCGACGCTCTCAACTTTGTCCATGTTCATCTCGACCGTATGGCGTCGGATGAAACCCCGTTTGAAGACAATGCGGCGGTCGGTCACGTCTATCTCCGTCGTCCACCGTCTGAACCAGGCGGTGAACGCTAGCCCCGAGCCAACCAGCGCGCAAACAATTGCTGCCAGAATCGCGACCGGACCCATTGCGGCACCCACGGTGATCACGATGAAGGCCAAGAGCCACAGACAGATCGCGGGCAGATAGACGATCCAGTGCAGGGTGGTCGTAAAAGCAACGGTCTCCCCTGGTTGCAGAATATTATCGATGTAGCGCATCACCAGACCCCGGTTCTTCTGCATTATGACGGCGTCGTGGCGCCGATGTTGCGATTGCCGCACCCCGCCGGTATGTATACGCGCCTTTTCAGGCCGGCGCCCGGGCGTTTGATGCTTTGCGCCGGCCATTTCTTGGCGCCGTTCGCGCACTCGGGAAAGTCATGGCTCGACTGGTGATGAAATTCGGCGGAACATCCGTCGCTGATCTCGATCGCATCCGAAACGTGGCGCGCCACGTCAAGCGGGAAGTCGATGCGGGTTACGACGTCGCCGTGGTGGTATCGGCCATGGCCGGCGTCACCAATCAGTTGGTCGACTGGTGCAGGGAGGCGGCCATGCTGCACGATGCCCGCGAGTACGACGCGGTCGTCGCGACCGGTGAGGAGGTGACGGCGGGGCTGCTCGCGATTGTGCTCGAAGGCATGGGAGTGAACGCGCGGTCATGGCAGGGTTGGCAGCTGCCGGTCCTCACCGACAATGCGCACGGATCGGCCCGCATCCTGGACGTGAACGGCGCCGAGCTGATCAAGCGCTTCAAGGAACATGCGCAGGTCGCGGTCATCGCGGGATTCCAGGGACTGCATAAGGAAACGGGCCGGGTGACGACGCTCGGACGGGGTGGCTCTGACACATCGGCGGTTGCGATCGCGGCGGCAATCGGCGCCGAACGCTGCGACATCTACACCGACGTGGACGGGGTCTATACGACCGATCCTCGCGTCGTGCCGAAGGCCCACCGCATGGACAAGATTGCCTACGAGGAAATGCTGGAGTTTGCCTCGCTTGGCGCCAAGGTCATGCAGGTACGTTCAGTCGAACTTGGAATGGTGCACAATGTTCGAATATTCGTGCGCTCAAGCTTCGAGAAGCCGGAGGATATCGATTCATCGAGGCCCTTGCGCGGTACACTCATTTGCGACGAAGGAGACATCGTGGAACAGCAGGTCGTCACGGGTATCGCATTTTCAAAGGATGAGGCGCAGATCTCAATCCGTCGCGTGCAGGACAAGCCGGGCGTCGCCGCCGCAATCTTCGGCCCGCTCGCCGACAGCAATATCAACGTCGACATGATCGTGCAAAACGTATCCGCCGACGGCGCCACAACCGATCTCACGTTCACGGTCCCTTCAGCCGACTATGAACGCGCTCGTGTCACGATCGAAAAGGCAAAAGGATCTATCGGCTACGAGCGGCTCGATGGCGCGACCGACGTTGCCAAGGTATCCGTGATCGGGATCGGCATGCGCAGCCACGCCGGCGTCGCGGCACAGGCCTTCAAGGCATTATCGCAGCAGAAGATCAATATTCTCGCGATCACAACGTCCGAGATCAAATTCTCGGTGCTGATCAAGGCTGGTCAGACCGACCTCGCGGTTCGCACCCTGCACACGCTGTATGGATTGGATAAAATCTGAGCGATGGCTGACGCTTTTTTAGCTCGCCAAACCGGGCGTACGGCAATCGTGTCGCGGAATAGAAATCGCTGGCTGGCGTTTGAACCTTTGAGCGATGACTGTTGTCATTGAGCGCTATGGGTGCCTGATGTGACTGTAGCGGGCGATGCTTCTTCGGACACTCAAGCCTACGTTCGCTTCACCAGGCGCGTGCAGGCCGTGCTCGTCGATAGCATCATTTTCATGGTCGTTCTGGCCGCTGCGCTTGCCGTTGCGGTCGCTTTCGCATCGGACAACATCGCCCGCATTGTTGGATTTACCGTCGCCGCCACCTGGCTGTTTTATGAGCCACTGTTGGTGTCTTTGACCGGCGGCACGATTGGCCACTACCTTTTCAATATGCGCGTGGTCGATGACCGCGGCGGCAATGTGAACTTTCTGAAGGCTGTAGCGCGCGTCCTCATCAAATCGCTGCTGGGCTGGTACTCCTTCGTCGCAATGGCGATGACATACCGCCATCAGGCAGTCCACGATCTTCTTACAAGTTCGACGGTGCAGATTAGGGATCTCGCCAAGGCCCAACCCCATCATTTTAGGGGCAGGCGCAAAACGATATCGCCAGTGGGTACGCCCTCGCTTGTGCGGCGCAGTGCGATTATCGCCGCGTACCTGCTGTCCTGTTTCGCGGTGTTCTCCCTCGCGATGGCGTTCCTTGCTCCCATCGGCCTGGTTTCCAGGCAGTGCATCGACGGCGAGCCTTGTTCCACGACCGAGCTTGTTGTGCTGACGCTGCTCTGGGTAGCCTGGGCGGGCGCCAGCATCTGGACGGCGGTTGCAGGATGGCAAGGTCGGCTTCTGGGGGCGCGCGCCGAACAATAGCAGTTTCGCGCCAAGCCGGTGTCGCTTTGGCTTGCCCCTTGCATATGCCTTTGGCTATAGCCTGACGCGTAAGCGACCGCGGATACCGGATCCGGGTCGCTATTCGTACACGATTTGGCGGTAATGAGGCTGCGGCCAAAGCCGTGGGCTAAGGGATCTCACTCATGCGTGGCGCGCTCGGCGGTCCGCGCGTGCTGTTGCGCCGGCTCCGCGAAGTCATGGCGGAGCCGGTCAGCGCACAGGATCGCCTCGACAAGGTGGTGGTACTCATCGCCGCCAACATGGTTGCCGAGGTGTGCTCTGTCTACGTGCTGCGCGTAGACGGAACGCTGGAGCTTTACGCCACGGAAGGCCTCAAACGCGAAGCCGTCCACCAGACCGTCTTGAGAGCCGAAGAAGGTCTGGTCGGCCTGGTCGCCAGCGAAGCCACCCCAATGAACCTTTCCGATGCGCAGGCCCATCCGGCTTTCTCCTATCGGCCGGAAACCGGCGAAGAGATCTATCACTCGTTCCTTGGCGTTCCGATCCTGCGCGCCGGCAACACGCTGGGCGTGCTCGTGGTGCAAAATCGCGCGCGTCGTACCTATACCGAGGAAGAAGAAGAGGCACTGCAGACGACGGCGATGGTACTCGCCGAGATGATTGCATCGGGCGAGCTGTCATCCCTCGCACGGCCCGGTGCCGAGCCGGCCGCGCGGCACGCGATGCATCTCGTCGGCACTTCGCTTTCAGACGGCATCGCGCTTGGCCATGTGGTCCTGCACGAGCCGCGCGTAGTCATCACCAATGTGATCGCTGACGATGTGCAGAATGAACTCATACGGCTCGACACGGCGATCGCCGCGCTGCGCGAAGATCTCGACCGGCTGGTCGAGCATCGCGACGTGGCCGACGGCGGTGAGCATCGTGACGTGCTCGAAGCCTATCGCATGTTCTCCTACGACCAGGGTTGGCTGCACAGGATTCGCGAAGCCGTGATGACCGGCCTTACGGCCGAGGCCAGCGTAGAGCGGGTGCAGTCCGATACGCGCGCGCGCATGTTGCGTGCTTCCGATCATTATTTGCGTGATCGCCTGCATGATCTCGACGATCTTGCAAACCGACTGATGCGCGTTCTGATGGGCCAGGATCATGCGCCGGCAAAAGAGCAGCTGCCGGAAAATGCGATCATCGTCGCGCGCTCCATGGGCCCAGCGGCGTTGCTCGACTATGACCGCAAGAGACTACGCGGGCTGGTTCTCGAGGAAGGCGGACCGACATCGCATGTTTCGATTGTTGCACGCGCGCTGGGAATTCCAACCGTCGGCGAAATCGAAAATGCAACCGGCCTGGTCGAGCCAGGAGACGCCATCATCGTCGACGGCTCGACGGGCCACATTCACATGCGGCCGCCACAGGATATTCAGGCGTCATATGGCGAGCGCGTCAAGCTACGTGCGCGCCGTCAGGCGCAGTATCGCGCTCTTCGCGATCGGCCTTGTGTCACCAGGGACGGCCAAAAGATGTCTCTGATGATAAACGCCGGACTCACGATCGACCTGCCGCACATCGAGGATACTGGGGCAGCTGGCATCGGCCTGTTTCGTACCGAATTGCAGTTCATGGTCGCAACCACGTTGCCGCGCACCGGCGAGCAGCTTGCGCTTTATCGCGCGGTTCTCGATGCGGCCGGGAAAAAACCGGTGACCTTCCGCACTCTCGACATTGGCGGCGACAAGGTGCTGCCGTATATGCGCAACATCGAGGAAGAAAACCCCGCGTTGGGATGGCGGGCAATCCGGCTCGGCCTGGACAGGCCCGGCTTGCTCCGGAGTCAGGTGCGCGCGTTGCTGCGCGCTGCAAGCGGGCGCGGTCTCAAGCTGATGTTTCCGATGATTGCGGTTGTCGAGGAATTCGATAAAGCAAAGTCACTCGTCGAAGTCGAGCTGACTCACCTGCGCCGACACGGGCACGAACTCCCCGAGCGGGTCGAGATCGGCACAATGCTGGAAGTACCCTCCCTCTTGTTCCAGCTTGACGAACTGCTGGGACGTGTCGATTTTCTGTCGGTAGGTTCCAATGATCTGATGCAATTTCTTTACGCCGCCGATCGCGGCAATCCCCGCGTGTCCGAGCGATTCGATCCGGTTTCGGCACCGGTCCTGCGCGCGCTTAAGGACATCGCAGATAAGGCAAAAAAGCACGGAAAGCCGGTCACGTTGTGCGGCGAGCTCGCGTCGCAGCCGATCGGCGCGTTGGCACTTGCCATTCTCGGTTATCGAACGCTTTCGCTGACACCCTCCGCGGTGGGTCCGGTCAAGGCGTTGCTGCTTGACCTTGATTGCCGCAAGGGCGAAGCCACGCTGTTGCCTTGCCTTGAAAAGCCGGTAGGAAGCGTGTCAATCCGACAGAAGCTTGAAGGCTTCGCCGCGGCCGAGGGATTGCAGCTTTGATAGTCCTGCCGCAGCAAAAAATGGATGCCCTGCTTACCCGCCACGCGATGGTGGAAAGCGAGCTTGCAACCGGATTGGCTCCCGAGGCCTATGTCAGGTTGTCGCGGGAATTCGCCGAACTCAACCCTGTTGTCGAGGCAATAAAGGCATATCGCAGCACCGACAAGGAGATCGCCGAGCTTGCAGCATTGATAGATGACTCGGGGACCGATTCCGAAGTCCGCAAGCTCGCCGACGTGGAGCGGCACGAACTTCTACATCGCAAGGAAACGCTCGCACAGCAAATCCGCCTGGCTCTGCTGCCGAAGGACGCGATGGACGACCATAATGCCATCCTCGAAATCCGTGCCGGAACCGGCGGAGACGAAGCCGCTTTGTTTGCCGGTGATCTTTTCCGCATGTACGAGCGCTATGCGGTCAAGCAGGGCTGGAAGACAGAAATTCTTTCGATCAGCGAAGGCACCAAGGGCGGCTTTAAGGAAATCGTCGCGGAGGTCCGTGGACGCGGCGTATTTGCGAAGCTCAAATTCGAATCCGGCGCACATCGCGTTCAACGGGTACCGGACACCGAAGCGTCGGGACGCATCCATACCTCGGCCGCGACGGTTGCGGTGTTGCCCGAGGTCGAGGACGTCGACATCCACATCAATGACGCCGATCTCAAAATCGATACGATGCGCGCTGGCGGAGCCGGCGGCCAACACGTCAACAAAACCGAATCCGCCATCCGCATCACTCATATTCCAAGCGGTATCGTCGTGGCCGTGCAGGAAGAGCGATCGCAACACAAGAATCGCGCCAAGGCGATGACAATGCTGCGCGCCAAGCTCTATGATCAGGAGCGCAGCAAGCGCGACGCCGAGCGGGCCGCGGATCGGCGCGGCCAGGTTGGGTCGGGCGATCGGTCGGAGCGGATTCGAACTTATAATTTTCCTCAAGGCCGCGTCACCGATCATCGCATCAACCTCACGATCTACAAATTGCCGCAGGTGATGGAAGGCGAGGCGCTTGATGAGATCATTGACGCGCTGGTGACCGAGCATCAGGCTGAATTGCTGGCGGCGGAAAGCACAGAGTGAAAGTCATTCCCGGACTAAAGGCGGGTGCCTCGGTGTCTGAGGCGCTTCACGTCGTGGCACAGGCATTTCGCCCGGCGGGGATCGAAGGGGCCGAAACGGACGCTCGCGTTCTGGTCGGCCATGCGTTGCGCCTCGACCGCGGCAAACTGATTTCGCAATCGGATCGCATTTTGGAAGCGCGCGAGATCGACGTGATATCAGCGCTCGCTGCGCGTCGGCTAAGGCACGAACCGGTACCGCGCATTCTTGGAAAAAAGGAATTCTGGAGTCTCGGCCTTGCGGTTACTCCCGACGTCTTGGTGCCGCGCCCGGAGACAGAAACCGTCGTTGAAGTCGCGCTGGACTTCGTTGTGCGCGGGGGGCTGCGTATGGAAAAACTGCGCATCCTCGACATCGGTACCGGTTCGGGTGCGCTGTTGCTGGCGCTGTTGCACGAGTTGCCAAATGCAACCGGAACAGGTACCGACACCAGCAACGCGGCCTTACAGGTTGCACGCGACAATGCCGTGTCTTTGGGTTTCGGACCGCGCTGCAGTTTCATCGTGTGCGATATCGCTTCTGACGTCCAAGGTCCGTTCGACCTGATTGTTTCAAATCCCCCTTATATCGCGCGTGCCGATATCGCCTCCCTTCCGCCAGAGGTGCGGGATTACGACCCAATGATGGCACTTGATGGCGGAGATGACGGACTGGCCGCCTATCGCGCCATTGCCGCGGACGCAGAGCGCCTGCTGGCTGCGGGCGGAAAGCTGTTCGTGGAGCTGGGCAAAGGCCAGGAACCGAGCGTTCGCGGGTTGTTTGCCCAGGCAGGGCTAAAGGTCGACCCCGCGCGTAAAGATCTGGCCGGAATTCCCCGCGTACTCTGCGCAAGTTAGGCGTCAAGTCATGAGCATGTCGCATTCCCGCCCGATGAAAACTGCAGAGCTGATTTGTTTGCAAAAAAATCGCTTGGATTATGCTCCGGAAACGACTAGCTTCCGATCACGGAATCGACCCGTGACGGTTGCATCGCCATGACCCCGGAGCGGCTGCTCTGTGAGGTGCGACGCAAGGCGGATGACGCAGAGCCGGCTTCGAATAGACGGCAAACGAAATCGCCAGATACGGGTCTGGATGCTTCACCTGTTGGGCGCATCATATTTCGAAACCTGGCACGATGCGCATAACGAGAGGTTGGCAACGCTGCGGCAGGGCCGCGGCTAAGGGGTTGCTGCGACTATCGCGATAAAGAGCACAAAGGTTCGGTCATTGGCGCGGATGTCGAATGCAGGTCCGGCCGCGCAATGAGAGTTGTATGGGCTTGCATTTTGGTTAGGCGTTCGGCGGCGAATGCCGCAACAAGCGAAAGGCAATAACAGGGATACCATGAGAAACGGTCAGAAGCGCATGCGGGGACGCGGCAACCACCGCAAGAGCCAAAATCCGTTGACGCGCGTTTACGAATCAAACGGGCCGGACGTCAAAATCCGCGGCACAGCTTCGCATATAGCGGAGAAATACATCCAGCTTGCGCGCGACGCGCAGGGATCCGGCGACCCGGTGGCTGCGGAAAATTACTACCAGCATGCCGAACATTATTTCCGTCTTATCGCCGCGGCGCAGGAGCAGTTCCGTCAGCAGAATCCCTACTACAACCAGCAGCCGCAGCAGGGAGCGCCAGGCGGACAACAGCAGGGCAACGACGAGAGTTTCGATGACGGCGACGACGATGCGCAGCCTTTCATGGGGCAGAATGAACCCAGCTACGGGCCGCGCGAACCGCAACAGCAGCCCTATCTGCCTCGCGACGCACAACCATTTCCGCCACGTGACCAGCAGGTGCACAACCGTCCTGCGCAGCATCAGGCTCAACCATACCAGCAGTCGGGCCACGGCGGACAAGACGGCGGGCAACAAGATGTCGGCGCCCTTCCCGCATTCATTACCGGCGGCGGACAACCGCAGCAAAATTCGGGATCGAACGGCTTCGATCAGGGCGATCGCGGTCAGGACCGCTTCGGACATCGGCGGCGCCGACGCCATCGCGGCGGCTACCGTCACGACCGTCCCGATTTCGGTGGCGGACATCAAAATCAGCAGGGCTCCGCCCCGCAACCGCCGCAAGACGACGGCGGCGACGAACCTCGTCAGCCCGACTGATCGTCCAGCCGCATTGATTGCGTCACAGCGAATGTAGCCGCGCTTCGCAACAATCCTGCGTCGCGCAGTGATCGAATCGCTTTTGAGAAGGACTTGCTCAGCCGCCCGGTGATGGCGCGAGCGCGGGCTCCAGCGCGGGCACCAGACGCCGCCTCACACGGCGTGCCGGGATTGCGCGATAGACCTGCTTGGTCGCTTCAACCAGATGCACTCCGGCGAATGGCGCCGACAATGTCGCTCCAGTGCGCTCCCACGCCACTGCCGAGCGAAGAAACAAGCCGCGCGCGATCGGCGGCACGTACAGCGCCTCGCTCCAGCCAGTTGGCGTGAACCACGTTTCTCGCAAGAGCTGGTTGATCTGGCTGCGTGAGTAAGGACGACCATGTCCGAATGGCGTGGTGTCCATGCGCGCCCACAGGCCGCGCCGGTTCGGAACGACCGCCAGCAACCGGCCACCAGATGCCAGCACGCGCCAGACCTCGCGCAGGAGCGCGCCCGGATCGTTTGTCATCTCGAGCGCGTGCACCAGCATGACCCGGTCGGCTGCGGAATCAGGCAGCGGCAATTCATTTTCGTCCACCAACGCAGACAACGCCGGACGCATGGTTGGCCATTTCACGACCCCCTGCCCGGCCGGCATGAATGCCAGGCAGCGCTCCGCTTCCTCGCGAAACAAGCCGAGGTAGGGCGTGGCATAACCGATGCCGAGGACGCGCTGACCGGTGGTATCTCCCCACAGCGAGCGAATACCGCGGGCAATGAAACGGCGGGCCACGACGCCAAGCCGCTGGCCATAGAAATTGCGCAGGTCGACAACATCAATCGACATGGCGCCAAAACTATCATGAAACGCTCCAGCAAATGCTAACGGGCGTGCATGGCCGATCCCCGACGTGATACGGTTAATTCTTTCCAGAACACTGACAGGGATGTAGCCAATGCCTGCAGAAACCCGTCTTTTTCTCTGCCGATCGGACAACTATGGAGTGCTGGTGCACGACAGCGGCAGCGGCGCAACCGCTGCAATCGACGCGCCGGAGACAGGGCCCATCGAAAGGGCACTGAGTGAAACGGGCTGGAAACTGACCGACATCCTCGTCACCCATCACCATGCCGATCATACGGACGGGATCATAGCTCTGAAGGAAAAATACAAATGCCGCGTGGTGGCGCCGGCTGCCGAGGCGAAGAAAATTCCGGCCGTGGATGAGACCGTGCGTGAAGGCGACAAGGCTAAAGTTGGCTCGCTTTCCGCTGATGTGATTGAAACGCCGGGTCACACGCTTGGCCATATTGCTTACTGGTTTCACGCCGACAAGCTCGCATTCGTCGGCGACACTCTGTTTTCGATCGGTTGCGGACGCGTGATCGAGGGCACGCCCGAGCAAATGTGGCGTTCACTCGTGAAGCTGCGCGACTTGCCTGACGAGACCGAGATCTATTGCGGACATGAATACACCCTTGCAAATATCAAGTTTGCGCGCACCATTGAGCCGGGCAACAAGGCGCTGGCCGCGCGCGAGGCTCAGGCAAAGCAGCAGATTGCGCAAGGCGAGTCGACAATCCCGGTCACCATCGGCGAGGAAAAGCTGGCCAACCCGTTCCTGCGCGCCGATCGCCCGGAAATCGCCGGCGGCATAGGAATGGCCGGGAAGCCGGCCGCCGAGGTGTTTGCCGAAATTCGGGCACGCAAGAACAGATTCTAGCGGCGCTATGCAAATGCTGACCGCCACCGAGATGATACAGTCGCTTGGACTAAGGCCGCATCCGGAAGGCGGTCACTACCGGGAAACTTTTCGCGACTCGCGGCTGGTGGAAAGCCGGCCGGCTTCCACCGCAATCCTGTTCCTGCTGGCGCGGGGCGAACGGTCCCACTGGCACCGCATCGACGCGGTCGAGATCTGGCACTATTACGCCGGCGCCCCGCTCAGGCTGTCCTTAGTCGACGGCTCCAAGGAAGAGATTTTTCGCCTCGGCGGCGATATCGGTGCAGGTGAAGTGCCGCAGGTCACTGTACCCGCGCGTGCCTGGCAGGCAGCGGAGAGTCTTGGCGAATGGACGCTCGTCGGTTGCACAGTTGCGCCCGGTTTCTCATTCGATGGTTTTGAGCTGGCGCCGGCCAACTGGTCGCCGCAGCGCAAATAGGGCGAATGCCTCCGTCATGGCGGGGCTTGTTCCGGCAATCCACGTCTTGACTTTACCTCCACGTCAGAAAGTCGTGAATGCCCGGCACAAGGCCGCGCACGGCCGTTGAGAGCAGTGTGTTTATCCCAGCCAGCTCGCTGACACTACTTGCGGCCGTTGGCGCGCATGCATGCCAGGTAACCCTCAAGTGCACGGCTTTTGCGCACCTTGAAGCCGTCTCTCCTGAAATAGTTCGAAAATGCGACCTGGCCCCCATCCAGCGTCTGAGTCGACCCTTCACGCGGACGCAGCTTCAGGCCTTCGCGCTTCACGCCGGCTGGCGGAGGAATGACGCGTCCGCCATTTTGCACCGCGCAGCCGCACGCGACTTTGTCGTAAACATCTTTACACCGCGCGTCGACATCCTGCGCAGACAACTGTCGGATGGGCGAGACAACCAAAAGACCGGCGATTGCTAGTCCGACCCGAATCGCTTTCATGAGACTTGTCGAGACCTAGATGAAATGCTGTCCGCCGTTAGCAGACAGTGTCGCGCCGGTGAGCAGCCCGGCCTCATCGGAGGCAAGGAACACGACGCAACGCGCGATCTCCTCCGGCTCGCCCAGGCGACCTATTGGAATCTGCGGCAGTATGGATTTCTCCAACACATCTTTCGGCACGGCTTGCACCATTTCGGTGTTGATGTATCCCGGGCAAATCGCATTCACCGTAATGCCGGAGCGGGCGCCTTCCTGCGCAAGCGCCTTGGTGAAGCCAAGCTCTCCTGCCTTGGCGGCAGAATAATTGGTCTGGCCCGCCTGCCCCTTCTGTCCATTAATCGAGGAGATATTAACGATGCGACCAAACTTGCGCTCCCGCATGCCTTCGATGAGCGGGCGGCACATGTTGAACAGCGAACCGAGATTTGTGTTTATCACCGCCGTCCACTGCTCGGGCTTCATGCGGTGGAACATGGTGTCGCGCGTGATGCCGGCATTGTTAACCAGCACCTCGACCGGACCGAGTTCCGCTTCGACCTTTTTGATGCCCTCGGCGCAGGCCTCGTAAGACGATACGTCCCACTTGAATACCGGTATGCCGGTCTCGGCCTTGAACTTCTGAGCGGCCTCGTCATTGCCGCCATAGTTGGCCGCAACCTTATACCCGGCCGCTTTCAATGCTTTCGAGATTGCCGCCCCGATCCCACGGGTTCCACCGGTGACCAATGCAACGCGTGTCATGGCTGTTTCACCTCTGAGCTATCTTCTTAAAACATCATGGCCGGGACAAGCCCGGCCACGACTTAAATCGAAGCTGCAAACGGCAGAACAGACTACCGCTCGACGCACATCGCGATGCCCATTCCGCCACCGATGCAGAGCGTTGCAAGGCCTTTCTTCGCATTCCGCTTCTGCATCTCGTAAAGCAGCGTTACCAGCACACGCGCTCCCGAAGCACCGATCGGGTGGCCGATGGCGATTGCGCCGCCATTGACGTTGACCTTCGCGGTATCCCAGCCAAGATCCTTGTTCACGGCGCAGGCTTGCGCAGCGAAAGCTTCGTTGGCTTCGACCAGATCGAGGTCCTCTTTCTTCCAGCCGGCTTTCTTGAGCGCGGCGCGGGACGCCGGAATAGGTCCTGTTCCCATGATGGCGGGGTCGACGCCGGCCTGCGCCCACGACACGATGCGCGCAAGCGGAGTCTTGCCCAACTTAGCGGCCTCGCTCGCTCTCATCAGCACCAATGCCGCCGCGCCGTCGTTGATCCCGGATGCGTTGGCGGCCGTCACGGTTCCTTCCTTGTCGAACGCGGGGCGCAGCTTCGCGATCGAGTCCATCGTTACACCCGGCTTCGGATATTCGTCGGTATCCACCACCACATCGCCTTTGCGCGATTTTATGGTAACCGGCACAATTTCATCCTTGAACCTGCCGGCTTTCTGGGCCGCTTCTGCCTTGTTCTGCGAGGCGACGGCGAATTGATCCTGTTGCTGGCGCGTGATCTGCCATTGTTTCGCGACGTTTTCCGCCGTGGTTCCCATGTGGTAGCCGTTGAAAGCGTCCCACAAGCCGTCCTTGATCATGGTGTCGATCATTTCGAACGCGCCCATCTTCACACCGCTGCGCAGATGCTGGCAGTGCGGCGCCATGCTCATCGACTCCTGCCCGCCGGCAACAACAATCTCGCTATCGCCGTTCAGGATCGCCTGGTAACCGAGCGCGACCGCCCGCAGGCCGGAACCGCATAGCTGGTTTACGCCCCACGCGGGCGTTTCCACCGGGATTGCGGCTGCGATTGATGCTTGTCGCGCCGGATTCTGACCCTGTCCGGCGGTCAGAATTTGTCCAAGGATGACTTCGCTGACACGCTCGCCTTCAACACCTGCGCGTTCGATCGCGGCCTTGATCGCGACCTTTCCGAGGTCGTGGGCTGGTAGGTTCGCGAATGCCCCGTTGAAAGCGCCAACTGGGGTGCGGGCGGCACTCACGATGACGATATCGTCTTTCATCTGAAACTCCTGTTACGACGAGTTTTGGGGCAAGGAGCGGTTTTTTGGCACTGCCGCATCCTTGGCAGGGCCTGTCGGACTGTCAACCCAACCTGCCTTTCGAATATTCGTGACAATTGGCGCTTTTCAGGCCTTTCCGCAAGGGACGCCAACCCTCCGGCAACCTTGCCGCGTTGCCACAAAACGGTGGCCCACGGAAGAGGAAATTGGCTATGCTCAATCCCTGGGCAGGGGAAACGTGTGGTCCACATGGCAGAGGAAAAAAAAGAGCCGGTTACAATTAAAAAGTACGCAAACCGGCGGCTCTACAATACCGGCACCAGCACCTACGTGACGCTTGAGGACCTCGCCACGATGGTCAAGAACGGCGAGGATTTCATCGTCTATGATGCGAAAACGGGCGAAGACATCACGCGCTCGGTACTGGCGCAGATAATTTTCGAGCAGGAGAACAAGGAAGGGCAGAGCCTCCTGCCAATTACCTTTCTGCGACAGTTGATCCGTTTCTACGGCGACAGCATGCAGATGCTGGTCCCTCGCTTTTTGGAAGCCTCCATTGAATCCCTGTCGAGAGAGCAGGGCAAATTCCGCGAGCAGATGGCACAAGCCTTCGGCGTCGGCGCTTTTGGGCCGCTCGAGGACCAGGTGCGCCGAAACATGGAAATGTTCGAGAAAACCTTCGCCATGTTCGCGCCGTTCGCGCGCGGCCAGGCGAAGCCGCCAGAAAAGCCGCAAAGCTCCAACAGCGAGATGGAGGACCTCAAGCGGCAGCTCGACGAAATGCAAAAGCGTTTGGATAAGCTTGGCGAAAAGGAATAGAGGCGTCGGACCTGCTGCCCGCGCTGGTGGTCGTGCGGGGTTAATCCATCCGCATCACTAGCGTATCCCCTTGAAACACAAGGCAGCCTGCGCCGCTTTAACCACGCGTCGCAAATCTCGCACTCAGCCATTTTGAAGAGTGTACTTTTCAACTTTCAAGGCGGTGTGGCGCAACACTTGCCCGTTAATTGCGAGCGAAGTCGCGATATCCGAATATGAAACGGTACTGCGATGCGCCCTGAGGCGATTGATACAACTGCCGATATCCCGTCGGGCGGGCGATCGGAGCCGGATTTCGAAAATCGCGCGCTGGTTGCGCTCGCGCGCTCGACGCAACGCGCGGAACGCACCGCAGGCCGTCAGCATGCCGCCTTCATTGCCCAGCTGGTTGCAGCGAAGGACCAGCATCCGCAGACGCGCCAACTACGTCGCGCAGACCCAAACATGGCGTCAGCCGCCTATCGCGCTACCGCCGCGCTCAAGCGAGTTCAGTAACCGAGCGCGCAGCCATCCTTGCGCGGCTCCGAACCCCCGATCAGCACGCCGCGATCCCAATCGATCTTGATCGTTTGCGCCCCTCCCCACGGCGTGCTCGCCGTCACGACATCGTGTCCTCGAGCCCTGAGCCCATCTATCGTCGACGGCGGCGTGCCGCGCTCGACGTCGGTCTTCTCCCCTTCGAAGAAAAAGCGCGGGGCGTCGATCGCCTGTTGCACGTCCATGCCGTAGTCGAGCATGTTGAGGATAATCTGCACGTGGCCCATGGGCTGATAGTGCGCACCCATCACGCCAAAGCTCATGTCGCAGCGGCCGTTTCGCATTGCGAGCGCAGGAATGATGGTGTGCATAGGCCGCTTGTTGGGACCAAACACGTTGGGGTGTCCCGCCTCGAGCGTGAAGCAGGCCCCGCGGTTGGTCAGCATAATGCCCGTCTTCTCGGTGCAAATCCCGAGCCCGAAGCTCGAATAGAGCGAGTTGATAAGCGATACGGCCATCCGGTCACGGTCGACGACGGTTAGATAGACCGTGTCGTTGCCGGGCGTCGGCGCGCGGGGCAACTTCACACGCTTCTTCACGTCAATGAGCGACGCGAGTTTCTTGGCGAACCGTTTGTCGAGCAAGTCTGACACCGGCATTTGCATGTGCTTTTCGTCAGCAATGTGGGCGTCGCGCACGGCATAGCCCAGGCGAGCAGCTTCGAGCACAAGATGGAAGCGATCGGCGCCAAGCGGATCAAGCGAAGCGACATCGAAGTTCTCAAGGATGTTCAGCATCACCAGCGCCGTGAGCCCTTGCGCATTTGGCGGGATCTCGACGACCTCTAACCCGCGGTAGTTGGTCGAGATGGGATTCACCACATCACCGCGGTGGCGCGCGAAATCTTCCAGCGTAAGGTAAGAACCGCGCGCACCGAGTGTCTTCGCCATGTCCTCGGCGATCTCGCCTTCGTAGAAGGCCCGCGCTCCATGTGCCGCTATTCGTTTCAACGTGTCTGCGAGCGCGGGAAAGCGGATCACATCACCTTCACGAGGGGCGCCGCCACCGAACAGATATTGACTGGCGGCCCCGGGATCCGCCTTGAGCTTGCCGACGTGCCTCTGCCAATCCCAGGCCACACGGGCGGACACGGGAAATCCGTCCCGGGCATATCTGATCGCGGGCGCAAGCGCGCGGTCGAGGCCGAAACGGCCATGCGCTTTCAGGATCGCTTCCCAGGCATCGATGGCCCCTGGCACGGTGACCGCGTGGATAGAGGTGCCGATCTCGATCAATCCCTTGGCCCGCAATGGCTCATCGGACGCGTTCGCACCCGCCCGACCGGACCCGTTGTAGCCCCAGATCGGCTTGTTCGGCCGCGAGACCATGCAAAAGCAATCGCCGCCGATACCGGTCATATGCGGCTCGACCACGCACAGGGTCGCGACGGCCGCTACAGCCGCGTCGGCCGCGCTGCCCCCCGCACGCAGCGCGTCTACCGCCGCAAGCGTGGCAAACGGATGTGACGTTGCCGCCATTCCTTCGCAGGCAATCACAGGCGAGCGGCCGGGGAGCTGGAAATCGCGGCTCATGACAAAAGTGGACTAATCAGGACGATACGCGCTCGACGCCTTCGACCGTAAGGTCTCGTTGGGCCGAGCGTAAGGTCACCGCGAACCCACCGAGCACATCGACGAAGCTTATCACCAGCAAAAGGAAGAAGGTCGCGGTGGCGGCCTGCTTGACCAGTATGAATTCGATCAGCATGGCGAGAAACAGGATCAGCGACAGGGCATGATCGACCACCGTGCGCAAACCGACGCGCGTTGATTTGATCACTTCGCCGCACAACAGCACGACGGCCAACGCAATGAGCATCTCGCCCGCCGACATGGTCCAATCGGCGCCCGAGACCATGTGGACGGTAGAAACGACGCCGGCCCACGTCACGCCAGGCATCAAGAAGGCAATGATGTTGTAGATCGCGAAAGGAATCAGCAGAAGCGGAAAGCCGAGCATGAACATGGCGCAGCTTACCCTTCTGTCGCTCGATCAGGCTTCGGACTTCGGCTTTAAAACCTGCCGGCCTTTGTACATTCCGGTCTTCAGATCGATATGGTGCGGGCGCCGCAATTCGCCCGAATCCTTGTCCTCGACATAGGCCGGCCGCTTGAGCGCGTCGGCGGAACGGCGCATCCCGCGGCGCGACGGCGAGGTTTTTCTTTTCGGCACAGCCATGGAACAAAACTCCTGAAAAAGCGCGATATGTCGATTTGAAGCCGGGCTTATAAATGAAGGCTCGCGACAAGGCTAGTGGCTTCGCCGCAGGCACGCAGCCGCTGCCGGCGCGCGCGCCGCGCGGGCCCTATAAAGCCCTGCGAGACGGCGCAGGCCCGGCCCGGGCTGCCGCGCATTGCGCTTAGTGGGATTGGGCAAGACGGCGGCCAGTAACGCCGCCTCATAGGAGGATAGGCTTTGGGCCGATTTCCCGAACGCGCGCCGGGCGCCGGCCTCGGCGCCAAACTCGCCGTTGGGTCCCCATTCGGCAATGTTGAGATAGATTTCCAGTATTCGCCGCTTTGACAAAACCAGGTCGATCCATAGCGCCAGCGGGAACTCGAGTACTTTGCGCACGTAGCTGCGGCCCTGCCAAAGGAACAGGTTTTTTGCGACTTGCTGCGTAATGGTCGACCCGCCGCGCATCTCGTCGATATCGTCGGCATCGGCAATGGCTTCACGGATTTCTGTGAGGTCGATCCCATGGTGGCTGCAGAAGCGTCCGTCCTCGGCGATGATGACGACTAGAGGCAACGCCGGCGAGACGCGCACGATCGGTAGAAATTGACGCTCGACCCTCAATCCGCTTAACCGTCGAGACAGCATGGTCGTCGAGACCGGATCCACGATCGCGTAAAGCGGTGTGATCAGATAAGGCAATAACACCACGACGACCAGGGCGAGGAGGACAACACGCAGCGTCCTCCGCAGGACATGACTGAACCCTCGCTTTTTGCCCGATTGATCCACGGATGAACATTAACCTATTCGGCCCGCTGATCGACGGCCCACTTTGCGAGATCGTGCGTAACCGCTAAACAATGCTGATGAACAAGGATATTACCGGATTTCCCAAGCAACTCGCTTCGGTCGCCGCCGAGACCGAAACCGTCCTCAAGCAACTTCTCGACGACCCGCCACTCGACGGAGAAATTTCCCGGCCGAGGCGGCTTGCCGCGGCGATGCGCCATGCGGCGCTGGACGGCGGCAAGCGCTTGCGGCCATTTTTGCTCGTTGAAACGGCGTCGATATTCGATGCTCCCCGTGGTGGCGCGCTGATGGCGGGAGCCGCGCTTGAACTCGTGCATTGCTATTCGCTCGTGCACGATGATCTGCCGGCAATGGATGACGATGATTTGCGTCGCGGCCGCCCGACCGTCCACAGGGCATTCGATGAGGCGACAGCGATTCTTGTAGGCGACGCGCTTCTCACGCTCGCCTTCGACGTCATGGCCCGGTCTCAGGTGCACGGCGATCCGGCTGTGCGGATTGCGCTCGTCTTCGAACTTGCCCGCGCTTCGGGCCTCGGCGGCATGGCCGGCGGCCAAATGCTCGATCTTGCCGCGGAAGGCCGCTTCGAGCCGAAGCGCACGCTGAGCGAAAACGAGATCGCGACGCTGCAGGCGATGAAAACCGGCGCATTGATCCGGTTCGCCTGCCGGGCCGGCGCAATTCTTGGCCAAGCTGACGCTTCCGCGCTAGCCGGCATCGATCGCTATGGCAATGCCGTCGGGCAGGCCTTTCAGATCGCAGATGACCTGCTCGATGTCGAGGGTGACACCAAGACTTTGGGAAAAGCCGCCGGCAAGGATGCCGCCGCCGGCAAGGCAACGCTTGTGGCAGCCCTTGGTGTTGACGGAGCGCGGGCTCGCCTCAAAGAGTTGGTGACCGCGGCCGACGACGCGGTGGCACCATTCGGCGCAAAAGCTGATACTTTGCGCGCCGCCGCGCGCTTCGTCGCCGAGCGGAGAACTTGAGCGAGCGCAAGGATTGCGAATGGCAAAGGTCAAACGCCCGCCGCTATCCCCACTGTCGCTTCCGGCGCGAATTATCAAACTACATGCCAAGCTGGCAGTCGCGATCCTGATCGGCATCGCTGTGGCTTTTGCAGTGGCGCCGCTCGTGTCGCGATGGGGAACAAGCATTCTGGCGGGGTGGGACGCGGGCGTCGCTGTCTATCTGGTTTCGACGATTTGCATGATGTGGCGCGCCGACGTCGAGCGCATCCGGCGCCGCGCGTCGGAGCAGGATGAAGGCGCTGCGTTTATCCTCGCGCTTTCGATCGTTGCCACATTCGCCAGCCTTGTAGCCGTTGTCATTGCCCTTGGCGGCGCCAAACAAGGAACTCACGCCAGCGTGGCGGTGAATGTGGTGCTGGCTTTCTGCACTATCCTGCTGTCATGGGCCTTCGTGAACACGATGTTTTCATTCCATTACGCTCACGAATATTACGGCGAAGGAGGCGACGGTAAGATCGGCGGGTTGCATTTTCCGGGCGACCACGCACCTGACTATCGGGATTTCCTTTACTTTTCCCTGGTTATCGGCATGACCTCACAGGTCTCTGATGTCTCGATCACGAGTAAGGTCATTCGCCGCATCGCTTCGATGCATGGCGTCTTGTCATTCTTCTTCAATCTCGTTGTCCTTGCGCTCACCGTGAACATGTTGGCCAACCTCATATGACGGAGACTATCCAGACGCTGCTGTTGATGCTGGGGCTGCTGGCGGCCGTTGCGGTCGCCGCAAAGAGATTGAACGTCGCGCCTTCAATCCTGCTGGTGATCGCCGGAATTGGCATCGCCTTCGTTCCAGGTCTGCCAAGAATCGAGCTGGCGCCTGAAGTCGTGTTGCTGGTGATATTGCCGCCGCTGATCTATTCCGCCGGCGTCGCCATGAGCTGGCGGGATTTCTGCTTCAATCTACGCCCGATCACGCTGCTTGCCTTCGGTTGCGTGGTGTTCACTACCTGCGCGATCGCGGCGGCTGCGCATTACGTGCTTAAATTCGATTGGGCGATCGCTTTCCTGCTCGGCGCCATTATTGCGCCGCCTGACGTGGTTGCACCGCTGGCGGTCGCGCGGCGGCTCGGGCTGCCGCGGCGGCTCCTCGTGGTCCTCGAAGGAGAAGGGCTCGCCAACGACGCGACTGCCTTGATCCTGTACCGTTTTGCGGTGGCCGCGGCGGTGACCGGCACGTTCTCGCTTCAGAAAGCCGCCGGCACCTTCGCGCTCATCGTCGCCGGCGAAATCCTATATGGCATCGCGATCGGCTGGTTGAGCTTGCGTTTGCGGCAATGGGCGCGCGACCCGCGTGTAGAGATAACGTTGTCGCTGATGACCCCGTACATTGCCTTCTGGGCGCCCCAGCATCTCGGCGGCTCGGGCGTGCTGGCCACAGTCGCGTGTGGTCTTTACGTAAGCTGGATCGGGCCGCGGGTGATTTCTTCGGCGACGCGACTGCAAGGCATCTTCTTCTGGGATTTGCTGGTCTACCTCATCGAGGGTCTCGTATTTCTTGTGACCGGCTTGCAGGTTCGCGCGCTGTTGGCAGAGGCGCAATTCGTACCAATACGTGAACTGGTGATTGCTACCCTTTTGACGACGCTGATCGCGATCGCAGCCCGTTTCATCTGGGTGTTCCCGGCGACTTATATTCCGCGCTGGGTTAGCCCATCACTGGCCAAGCGCGATCCGTCGCCGCCATGGCAGCAGCCGTTCATACTCGCTTTCACTGGCGTCCGCGGCGTCGTCTCGCTTGCCGCCGCGCTCGCAATTCCCTACGCGCTCAATAACGGTCAGCCATTTCCCCATCGTGGGCTCATTCTTTTCGTAACCTTCGGCGTGATTGTCATCACGCTTGTTGGCCTGGGTTCGATGCTGCCGCTGGTGGTGCGGTGGCTCGGCGTGACCCACATCGGTCGGCAAGAGCAAGCGGATGAAATCAAGGCTGAGCTGAATGCCCGCGTTTCCGCTCTGGACGAGATAGAGAAGCGCCTGGAGACTCTCATTGAACAACGGGAACTGTCGGACGAGGTCATCACTCTCCTGCGCACACGTAACCAGAGCCGAAGGCAAATCCTGCCGAGTGACCTGGAAGATGGCCTCGGAAATACGCGCCAGGGCGCCGCGTTGAAGAAAGAGCTGATCGATGCCGAGCGCGACTTTATTTTTCAGCTGCTGCGCGACGGCAAGATCACCGACGAAGCTCGCCGCCGCATCGAATATGAACTGGACCTGGAAGAAGCGAGCGTCGCCAACCGCGGCAAGGAGGGCGGCGGCTGGATTTAGCTATTGTCTGAACCCGCGTATTTTTCCCCGTTCATGCCCGCGAAAATGGGCATCCAGCGGCTGGGTCCCGCTTCCGCGGGGACGAACGGTTTTTTCCGGTTTTCGAATTTACGGCACGCGCAAGATTTTCTCGGTCAGAACGGACGCTCGCCTTTCACCGTCACGCGAGTGCCCGAGCGCGTGTGCGGCCAGTAGTCCCACATCGCGCGGTGCTGCGAACAACGATTGTCCCAGAAAGCAACCGCACTTTCGGTCCATCGGAAACGGCACTGGAACAGCGGATTTTCCGCGTGCTGATAGAGATAGGCCAGCACGGCATCGCTTTCATCGCGCGGAATGCCAACAATGTGGCTCGTGAAACCGCGGTTCACGTAAAGCGCTTTTTTTCCGGTTACCGGGTGCGTCCTGATAACCGGATGTTCGGCGCGCGGATAAGTTGGCTTGTCCGCAACGCCGGCACTCGCATAAAGACCGCGATACACGGGTTCACCGTCGTGGATTGCGGTCAAGCCGTGGAGATAGGTTTTCATCCGATCAGACAAGGCGTCATAGGCCGCATACATGCTGGCGAACAAGGTATCGCCGCCGTGGGGCGGGCATTGCTTGATGTAGAGAATGCTTCCCATCGGCGGCTCGAGATCGCATGACACATCACTGTGCCAGCCCTCGCCGTTTGCTCTGGGGCTGTTCTTGTCGGCGTAGATTTTCATCAGCGCCGGTTCGCCTGGCTCGTGCGGCGCGGCGGGATGAACGTGCAGCTCGCCGAACAGTCGTCCAAAGGCAAGATGCTGCTGCGGCGTAATTTGCTGTTCGCGGAAAAAGATGACGATGTTCTCGGCCAACGCGCGATGGATCTCATCCACCATCCGGTTCGACAATGGCTTTGCCAGGTCGACGCCATCGATCTCCGCCCCGATGATCGGCGTGAGCTTGTCGACGCGGATCGTCTCATAAGGCTTGGACTCATCCGTTAGGTGCCGATAGCGCGGGCCGTCCTTGCCGCTTAACGAGCTCATGGGGCACCTTCGGATTTATCGGGGATGGTAGCGCTGGCAGCGCAGCGCGCAACCCGTTCGCCTACTCCGCCGCGGCACGCCCCGTCTGGCCAAATCGCCGCTCGATATAGTCGATGACCATCTGCTTGAAGTCGGCGGCGAGGGTGGGCCCGCGCAGGGTGGCGGCCTTCTTGCCGTCGATGAACACCGGGGCGGTCGGCTGCTCGCCGGTGCCGGGCAG
>Ga0207428_10000315_pt1 | contig 63531 bp, 64 predicted proteins | sample RhiMethybrSRZTD1_FD_187600 | JGI IMG/M metagenome (GOLD analysis project Ga0207428, IMG submission 187600) | Populus rhizosphere microbial communities from Tennessee, USA - Rhizosphere MetaG P. TD hybrid SRZTD1 (SPAdes) (version 3) | ecosystem: Host-associated > Plants > Roots > Rhizosphere >... | reverse complement strand
GAACGTTGGCCTCCAGTCGCCGTTCGCGCACGCTCCTGTTTCGGGGCGGATCGTGGCGATGAAGAAGCCGCTGGAGCCGATCGGCCGTGTCACCGGTGCGCCGCTGGGATCGCCAAAGCGGATCGTGCGCGCCTGGGGATCGGTCGTGCGGCCGGCGATCACGTAGGTCTGCTCCCCGCTCGTGCTGCTCTCGGCGGCGACGAGGCCGGCGATCAGCGGTCTGGACGCCTGGGCGGGCGGGATGCAGGTGCCGCCGTCAGGCAGCGTGCTCGGCCGCTTCCACGGTGTGCTCGCGATCAGGCAGTAGCTCCCCTGCTTGTTCGTGGTCGCGTACAGGATCGTGTCGCCGTCCGCTGCGACTCGGACTGCCCGTCCGGGCTCGGGGTTGAAGCCGAGCTGGGGAGCGTAGGTGCCGAAGTCGGAGACGACGGCCTTCGGGGCGGGGGTACCGGTGAGCCAACTGGTCGTTGCGGCGACACCGGTGCCGACCACCAGGAGGCCGAGCGCGAGCGCCAGCGCGACCGCACGGCGGCGCCGCGTGCGACGGCGGGCAGCCCGGACGACCGCATTCCAGTCGCCGCGTACGGCCGACTCGGGGACGAGACGGGGGTCGAGCGTCGCTTGGAGGGATGTGTCGCGTGTGCTCATGGAGTTGGCATGATCCCCGGCGGCGCGGTTTTCCTTTAGCGGCCTCGCCGTTACCTCGACGCTCACCGCCCGCCACGCGGCTAGGTACCCCGCCGAGGGGCTTACATGCTCCAGACGATGAGGAGAGGCCGACCAGAGACGCAGTCGGCAGCGCCTTTGAAGTCCTGCTGTCCTCGCGGACGGATGTCTCTTGCCGTACGCACGAGTTTCCCACCGAAGTTGACGATGCCCCGCGCAGGGTCGTAACCCGAGCTCAGCAGCGTCAGGCGGATCCGTTCGCGCGCGCGTACGCGGGTCTGAAAGTACTTCACGAGCGTGCTGCGGTCTTTGGCGCGCTCACCGAGTCGCCTGCCTGGCGGGCCGGTCGAGAACCATTGGAAACGTGGCGCCGGCGCCCACATCCTCCCAATGGCTTTGACCTGGCCGCGGCCGTAGCCGCGAACGAACGCGCGGACGAGGGCCTTCGTCGCGTCTGCTGTACACACCCCGCGCGCTGACCACTCGGCTCCGGCACTGTCTCTCCCCGATGCCACCGGCGCGCCGATGACGACGCCAGCGACAACGGCCACGACAACGGCCATCGGTAGCGCGCGGGCGCTGGTCATGCGAGGCGCGGCAGCCGACGCGTGCCCGGCGAGCACCGCCACGAGTCGACTACAACCGCCACGATGATGTAGTTCCCCAAGATCCTCATTCAGGCTACAACCCTCGACTCGTCCGCGTTGCCAGCCCTGACCGCTCGCTGCGGCGGGTACGCGAGGGTTGCCCCGGGTTGCCCCGGGTTGCCCCGGATCGCCCCGGTCCGTCATGGCCGGCAGGCGTCTTCCGCGCTGTGACCTTCCACGACGACGCACGCAAGCGTTTGCCCATTCGCGCCAAACGCCGAGATTGTCGTGACATCGCTGTCAGCGGGAGTGCCTGCGGGGAGGCGCGTCACGAAGAACTGAACATCCGTGTGCAACGTTGCGGGTCGAGGGAGCGTCTGTGTTCGCACTATGGAACCGTCCGCGATCTGCAGTTCCACCGTCGCGGCGTCGGCTTGCACCGCCCCGGCCGCATACCGAGGGAATCCCGCGTCTGCCGACCCAGCGGTGAGATAGCTCAAGGAGTGTTGGGGCTTGCCGCCGTCGTCGAGGAAGGCACACGAGAGCGCGCCGTTGGGGCGTGTTGCTTGAGGCACGTTGATCGAGAGGCCGTAGCAGACGCCGCCGCTCTCGCTGTCGTACGCGACGAGCGCCCACGGGACTCCGTTCCAGACGCCACTCTCCACTGCCTCAACCGCACCCGCCGGGTCGGGAGCCGCGCCGACGAACCACCAGTCCTCGCTCACCGCGAGTGCAGTCAGCGGGATCGAGACAGCAATCAGGATCGCCAGTACGACGAGCGCCCAGCGCCTCTGCGTCAGGCGGGGTCGCTCGGGCTTCAGGGCGGCTGCCACAGACGGGATAACATCTGCGCGGCGGAGCACGTCATCCCAGTCGGGCATCCACGCGCCGTCGATCACGAGCTGTTCGAGTGCGGCGTCTACGGTCACTGGGGCACCTCCCTTATCTCATTGCTCAACGCCGCGCGGGCGGCGTGCAGCGTGGCCGAGACTGTTCCGACCTCGACGCCGAGTGTCGCGGCGATGGTGATGTAGTCGAAATCGAGATAGAAGCGCAGGAACAGAGCCTCACGCTGCCGACGTGGCAGCCTCCGGACAGCCTCCCGCACCCACTCGTCAGAATCAGGGCGCGCGTGGCAGGCTCCGGCCGTGGCCGCGTCCGGGTTAGGCTTATCGTGTCGAGCAACGAGATCGTGCGCTGCGTTGATGACGCACCGTGCGATCCACGCCTCCAGCGAACCTTCACGTCGGAACGAGTCACGGCTGCGGATCGCTCGAGCGAACCCCTCTTGCACCGCGTCGCGAGCGAGATCCCGCTGCTCTGTTCGGGCTAGGGCGAGCTTGTAGAACGCCTCGCCACGGCTACGGTACACGGCTTCGATCTCGCCCAGCGAAGCACCCACAGCACCCATCACACACAAGACTCCACCCGCGCGGAAGATGTTTAGCCAAGGCCGGACGAAGGGACGTAACCACGACCCGCGAGTCGTGTCGCCCGCATGATCCGGGCGTTCACTTCGGGCTCGGGGTGACCTGAACACGACGCTCGGAATCTACGGCCACCGCGACCAAACCGAGCTCGAGGCTGCCATGGACAGGTACGCGCGTTGGCTCGAACAGCAACAGGAGGAGCGAATCGTTCCTCCCGAAGCTGACGCCTGAATCGGCTTGGTTGAGCCGGAAAGTGGAGGCGGCGGGAATCGGACCCGCGTTCTCGGTCGTGTTCGTTCGGCTCGGCTCTTTAGCGAGCAAGGATGCTTACCGCTCGATCGCAGGGCCCTGCTCGAGCTCGACTAGGCGGCGCATCGTCGGTAGTACGTGCGGATCCCGGATCGGGACTTCGTGGGCTTCGAGCATGCGGACGAGGTCTGCGGGGTCGGCGACCGGGGGGCGGAGGCCTTCGCCGAGGGCTTCGCGGTTCGCGCGCCGGCGCAGGTCGTCGTAGCCGCGGGTGCCGCGCGGGCGGGCGACGATGTGGATCTCGCCTCCGTCACAGACGAGCGGGATCCATGGCTCCTGTTTGGCGTCGAGCTCCTCGATCCCGAGCGGCCGCATGTCGACGCGGTGGGCGCCGAGGGCCTCGAGCGCCTCCTCAAGGCGGCGCAGGTTGTCGGGGCGCAGCGAGGGGGTGATGTCGAGGTTCTCGGTGGTCTCGTCGGTGCCGTGGATGATGCGGGCGAGCGCACCGATGACGACGTAGGTCACTCGCACGCGCTCGAGCTCGCGCAGCAGCGCGTACGGGTCGAGCGACTTCAGGCGACGGCGCGTCATCATCTTCGCGAGCCGCTCCTGCGGGGTGAGCCTGCGCGTCTGCTCGATCAGCGCGTCGAGCTTCTCGTCGGGCTGGTACAGCTCGAGCACGGGCGGGATGTCGAAGCCGCAGGCCTGCAGCACCCCTCGGAGCGTCGAGTAGCCGGGCTCGACGGTGTCGTTCTCCCAGCGTCCGATCGAGCTGCCTGGCATTCCGAGCCGCTCGGCGAGCTCCGCCTGGGTGAGCCCGGCCTGCAGGCGGGCCGAGCGGATCAGCTGACCGCTGGTCATCGCGTCCTGCAGTCTAGCCTCTCACCGCACCTATACTGTTCTCAACGTTTTTGCTATACTGGTCGATTCGGACGAAACGATGTGCACCCCTTCCCAGCTGCCAGGCGAGACGGGCCCGTGATCGAGCGGCACTACAAGACACGCGAGCTCGCCAAGCTGCTCGGCATCCATCCCGAGACGATCCGTCGCGCCGCCCAACGCGGCGAGCTCGAATCGATCAGGATCGGCCTCGACCGCATCTACGCAGAAAGCGCCGTCCAGCGATACCTCGCCGCGCACCTCGACCCTACCGTGGCAGCCCTCAACGCACGACGGCAGACTCGAGCCTCCAATAACGGAAAGGAGGCCGCCTGATGGCGATCCGCAAGCGCGGCAAGAGCCGCTGGCAGGTCCGCGTCCGCCCGTTCCCCGAGATGACCCTGCCGACACGCGAGGCGGCCACGACAGTCGAGCTCGACCTCAAGCTCCGACTCAAGCTCGGGCACCTGTACCGAGAGAAGCCGGTCTCGCTCGGGGAGGAGCTGGATGGCTACCTCGAACGGAAGATCGCGATGGGCGGCAAGCGCGGTCCGCTCCGGCCGACGTCGATCGCGTTTCTCGAGCAATCCGCCAAGCCCTGGGAGTCGCTGCGCCACGTCCCGATTCCGAACCTCCGGAGGGCGATGGTCGAGGATCACGTGGCGTGTCGAGCCGCGGTTGCTCCCGTCGCCGCTGCCAACGAGCTCGAGCTGCTCAAGGCGTGCCTGCGAGCGGCAGCCTCGCGGGGCCAGGCCGTCGACCCGGGCATCTTCGAGATCGCACCCATACGACACGAGCCGGTGGAGGGCGTCGCGCTCGAGCTCGCGCAGCTCCACGAGATCGCGTCGACGATGCCCGAGCGGATCAAGCGCCTCGTGCCGTTCTGCGGCACTGTTGGCCTCCGCTTCACAGAGGCGGTCACGCTTACCGACGACCGTGTCGACCTCGAGGCGGGCGAGATCGTCGTCCCGCGCGATCTCAACAAAGCGCGGAGGGCGAAGGGTGTTCCGCTGGCTCGCGTCGAGGTGCAGCTGCTACGCGAGCAGCTCTTGGCGCGGCCGCGTGGCACGCGCCTCGTCTTCCCGAACGAGAAGGGCGGCGTCTACACGAAGAGCGGCCTTCGCTCGATCTGGCTGCCCGCGCTGCTCGCGGCCGGTCTCGCGCACGAGGAGACGAATCCGGGCGGCCGGACGATCATCGTCGCCGACTTCCGCTTCCACTGGCTCCGACACACGGCGATCTCGCTGATGGCCCGAGCCGGCATGAAGCCGGAGCTGATCGCCGAGCGCGTCGGCCATCGCGACGGTGGCGCGCTCATCTACCGGCGCTACCGGCATCTGTTCCCGTCCGAGGTCCGTACCGCGGTCGGCCTCCTCGACGCACTCGTTTCGAGCGAGAACGCCGCCGGCGCCGCAGGAGGGAGTGGTCAATAGGTGGTCAACCGAGTCGGCAACCGCAGTTATTTGGCTCAACCATGCGGTCTGAGGGGATGGGCGCACCTGGGATCGAACCAGGGACCTCTCGCGTGTGAAGCGAGCGCTCTCCCGCTGAGCTATGCGCCCGGGACGGCGAAGGCTAGCGCAGCGCGAGCTCGACGGCTCTCGAGGGAGCGCTCAGTGCGCGACGCGGCCGTACATGGCGCCGACGGCGTGGGCCGCCTCGACGGCGGGCAGGCGCAATACGGGCAGCGGGGGCCGATGGCCGAGCCGCTTCTCGGGGACGCGGCGACGAACGCGACGGGCGAGCTCGGGATCGACGAGCGCGAGCTCCGGGCTGATGCGCGCGATATCCGGTCGCCTTGTCAAAGGGCTCGCCTCCATCGGAGCTTCCATCGGCACGAAGCGACTTCGACTCCAGCGGCTCATCCCCTGCACGGGTGAGCGCCGGAACGGTGGCGCTGCTCATGCCCTGCTACGCTCCTCGCGCCCGGTCGCGCTAGGTGGGGAGTCAGCGGTTCCCTGAACCCGAAATCCGCTCCAGCGGGGCCGAACGCCGTCCGAGGGCGGCGGTCACGGGCACGGGTCGTCGACACGTGGCGTTGACGGTCGGGTCCCGCGCACTGGGAGCGTTCGAACCGCGTCAGATCCGGAAGGAAGCAGCGCTAAGGACTCCCTCCCAGGTGCCGCGGCACCGCCCGACCCGAGCAGGCGGCGGCGATTCCACCCGGGTTCGCCAGTTCGACGACGGAGCGCGCGACCGGGCGCTCGCGGCGGGCCCCGAGCAGGGGTCTGCGAGAATGACGTCGGTGACAGCGCTCTACCGCAAATATCGTCCGCTCGACTTCACGCAGGTCGTCGGGCAGGAGGCTGTCGTGCGGACGCTTCGCAATGCGCTCGAGCACGACCAGGTCCGGCAGGCATATCTCTTCGCCGGTCCGCGCGGGACGGGCAAGACCTCCATGGCGCGGATCCTCGCCAAGGCGCTCAACGCCGAGGGCGGGCCGACGCCCGACTTCGACGCGAGCACGCGCATCGCGCGGGCGATCGCCGACGGGACCTCGCTCGACGTGATCGAGATGGACGCCGCCTCGCAGCGCGGGATCGACGAGGTCCGCGAGATCCGCGAGCGCGCGATGCTGAGGCCGGCGGAGGGGCAGTACAAGGTCTACATCGTCGACGAGGCGCACCAGCTCACGAACCAGGCGTGGAACGCGCTCCTGAAGCTCATCGAGGAGCCCCCGCAGCACCTCGTCTTCGTGTTCTGCACGACCGACCTCGCGAAGGTGATCCCGACGGTTCGCTCGCGCTGCCAGACGTTCGTGTTCCAGCGGCCGCGGATGCGCGAGCTCGTACAGGCCCTGCGCACCGTCTGCGACGGGGAGGGGATCGACGCTCCGGACGCCGCGCTCTCCCTGATCGCGCGGAGCGCGGGCGGCGCCTACCGCGACGCGATCTCGACGCTCGACCAGCTGTCCGCCGCAACCGGCAAGTCGATCTCCGTCCAGGACGTGCTCCAGCTCGGAACCGCGGTCGAGGAGGACGTGCTCTTCCGGCTCTGCGACACGATCGTCGACCGCGACGTCGCGGGCGCGCTCGTCACGCTCGAGGAGCTCGCCGAGCGAGGGCTCGATCTCGCGCAGCTGACGCGCGACCTGCTGGAGCACCTGCGCCACCTCCTCCTCGTGCAGCACCTCGGCCACGTGCCCGACTCGCTGCCCCTGACGGACGAGTCGCGGGAGCGCCTGCGGGAGCAGGCGAACCAGCTCCCCGAGCCCACCGTGGTGCGCCTTATCGACCTCCTCGCGGTCGTTCTCGAGGACGAGCGCCAAGGCGGAGATCCGCGGCTTCCGCTCGAGCTCGCGCTCGTCAAGGTGACCCGCCCGCAGTCCGATCTCGCCCGCGAGTCGCTTGTCCATCGGGTGGAAGTGCTGGAATCCCGCGTACACGCCGGATCACCCGCCGCGGAGTCGTGGGGCCCCTCCCCCGTTCCCGCGCCCGCGGCGGGCCCGGCACCTGTGGCAGGCGAGCCGGAATCGAGCTCCTCGCCGGCGCCGGACGTCTCGCTCGAGCAGATGCAGGAGGCGTGGACGCGGAGCGTGCTGCCCGCCGTGAAGGAGCGCTCGATCCCTGCCGCCACGCTCCTCGCCGAGGCGAGCCCATCCGGCCTCGAGGGTGACACGCTCACACTCTCGTTCCGGCCGGGCGCGGAGTTCCATCGCACGCAGGCCGAGGAGCCGGGCTATGCGCAGCTTCTCCGCGACGCGCTCTACGACGTCACCGGGCGGCGCCTCGCAGTCGTGACCGCGGTCGCCGACTCGGCCCCCGACGAGGGGACGGTCGAGGACGCGCCGCTCGGCGAGCGAGGGCTCATCGCCCTGCTGGAAAGCGACCTCGACGCAAAAGAAGTGGAGGAAACCTCGTGAAGATGGACATGAACGCACTGCTCAAGCAGGCGCAGGAGATGCAGCAGCAGATGGCAGACGCGCAGGCCGCAGCAAAGGACGAGGTCGCCGAGGCCTCGGCCGGCGGCGGCATGGTGGTGGCGAAGGCGAACGGGGTCGGGGAGCTCGTCGAGCTCCGGATCGACCCGCGCGCGATCGACCCGGACGACCCGGAGATGCTCGGCGACATGGTCCTCGCCGCGGCGAACGAGGCGCTCCGGGCGGCCGCGCAGGCGGTCGAGGCGAAGCTGCGCAGCCAGCTCCCGGATCTCGGCGCGCTCGGCCTGGGCGGGTAGGCCACGGCCGTCCGGCGCCCGTCCGATCGAGGCGGTTAACGTTCGGGTGTGCTGAGCCCCGCGGTCGACAACCTCGTCGCTCAGCTCACACGCCTGCCCGGGATCGGCACGCGGACCGCCCAGCGCCTCGCGTTCCACATCCTCGCCGCGCCGACTGACGAGGCAAACGCGATCGGGAGCGCGATCGCCGACGTCAAGGCCCGGGTGCGACCCTGCCCCGAGTGCGGGAACCTGACCGAGGAGGCGCTCTGCGGGGTCTGCGCCGATCCGCGTCGCGACCGGACCGTGATCTGCGTCGTCGAGCAGCCGGTCGACGTCCTCTCACTCGAGCGGACGCACGAGTACCGCGGCCTCTACCACGTCCTCGGCGGCGCGCTCTCGCCGCTGGACGGGGTCGAGCCGGGCGACCTACGGATCGAGGGACTGCTCGACCGCGTCGGCGCCGACGGCGTCGAGGAGGTAGTGCTCGCGACCAACCCGACGATGACGGGCGAGGCGACGGCGGCGTACCTCGCCGACCGGCTGCGCGATCGCGTCACGGTGACCCGCCTCGCGAGCGGCCTGCCCGTCGGCGGCGATCTCGAGTACGCGGACGAGGTGACCCTCGGCCGTGCGCTCGCGGGCCGCCGTCCGGCGTGAGCTCCGCCTCTTCGGCTAGAACAGCACTGGAATGAGCGAGCGGGCGAGAATCGGTGTCGTCGGCGCGACCGGTGCGGTCGGCACCGTCACGCTCGCGCTGCTCGCCGAGCGCGGCTACGACGACGTTCGCGCGTTCGCGTCCGGGCGCTCCGCCGGCAGCCGGGTCCGGTTCGGGGAGCGCGAGCTCGTCGTCGAGGAGGCGACGCCGCAGGCGCTCGGAGCAGGCGACGTCGACCTCTTCCTGTTCTCCGTCGGAACCTCGGCGAGCCGCGAGCTCGTCCCGGCCGCGTCCGCGGGCGGCGCCCTCTGCATCGACAAGTCCTCGGCGTACCGACTGGTCGACGGCTACCCGCTCGTCGTGCCCGAGGTGAACGGCGACCGCGCGCTCGAGGCACTCGACCGCGACCGGATCGTCGCGAACCCGAACTGCTGCACGATCCCGCTGACCTGCGTCCTCCGCCCCCTGCACGAGGCTGCCCGCCTCGCCCGCGTGCGCGTCTCGACCTACCAGTCGGTCTCGGGCGCGGGCGCGCACCGGATGACCGCCCTCGCCGGCGAGTCGCCCGAGGAGCACGATCTCGCGATGGACTGGAGCTGGGAGGGCGACGAGTCGGACGAGGAGGCGAAGCTCCGCGCGGAGACCCGCAAGATCCTCGAGCTCCCCGAGCTGCCCATCTCGGCGACGTGCGTGCGAGTCCCCGTGATGGTGGGGCACTCGGAGGCGGTGTGGGTCGAGCTCGAGCGCCCGCTCGGGCCCGACGAGGCAGCGGCGCTGTTGCGCGAGGCGCCGAGCGTCCGCGTGCTGGACCTGCCGGACCTCCCGACACCGCAGGCGGCCGCCGGCGAGGACGAGGTGCTGGTCGGTCGTGTGCGCCGCGATCGAGCCTCGGCGAACGGGCTCGCGCTCTACCTCTCGTGCGACAACCTCCGCAAGGGCGCGGCGCTGAACGCGATCCAGATCGCGGAGCTGATGCTCGAGCGCTCGGGCGTCGTCGTTCGGTCGTAAGAGCTCAGGAGCTCCCACCGCGGGGATCGTGGCGGAGCACGAGCTCGGTCACCTCCGGGCGCGCAAGGAAGCGGAAGGGCACGAACGTCGTGCCCGTGCCGGGAGAGACATGGAGAGCCGTGCCCTCGACGTCGTAGAGGCCCGCGACCCAGCGGGCGTGCGGATGGGTGAGTGGGATCCTGCCGAACGGCCCGGGCAGGCAGATCTGGCCGGCGTGCAGATGGCCGGCGAGCACCAGCTGGAACGCGTCGGGCGGCAGCGCCTCGACGACTTTCGGGTAGTGACAGAGGAGCAGCCGAAACGCCGTCTCCCGGTCGACGAGCTCCCACGGGCGGGCAGTCCGGTCCTCGTAGGTCTCCGGGTCGACGCCGACCACACAGAGTCGCTCGCCGCGGAGCGCGCTGACCTCCGCACGGTCGCGCAGGAGCACGGACTGCTCGAGGTCACGCAACTCCGCCGCCCGTGAGAACGGGTCGCGCGTCACCGCGACGTCGTGGTTCCCGAGGATGACGAACGGCCTCTCGAGCTGCGCGAGCAGCGACCGCAGGCGCGGCTCCCCGCGTGGATGCGAGACGAGATCGCCGGTCACGCACACGAGGTCGGGACGGCGTGCGGCCACCCAGGCGACCGCCCGCTCGGACGCTCGGTTGCCGCGGGAGAGCCGCGCGCCGAGGTGGAAGTCGGAGAGATGGGCGATCCGAACGCCGTCCAGGGCGGCCGGGAGGCCGGCGACCGGCACGTCGAGCACGCGCGTCCTGAGCCAGCCGGCCTCGAGCCAGCCGTAGAGCATCGCTCCGAGCGCGATGACGCCACAGAGGACGACCACGGTGGAGACAACAGACACCCTAGACCGGACCGCCGCCGGGGCAGTACCCTGAATCCGTGGGGAAGGGACCGTCGGGCGGCTTCGGCCGCCGTACGTTTCGTGTGGCCGCGTTCGGGGTTCTCGGGCTCGTGGCTGCGCAGACGATCATGGATCTGCTCGTCACCGTGGCCGCGGGTCGACACCGCGGCGCGTTCGATCTCGAGCGGTCCAACAGCGTGCCCGACCTGGTCTCGAACCTTGCGCTGGCCGTCGCGGCCGCCGGCGCCCTCGCGGTAGCGCTCCGCGCGGAGCGCGGCGCCCAGCGGACGCTGATGGGCGCCGTGTCGGTGTTGCTCGTGCTCCTCACGATCGCGGACTTCGCCCACGACGGCGCCCACGCGACTTCGCCGGGCGGGTTGCTGGTCGTCGGTCTGGCGGCGGCGACCGTACTGCTGCTCGCGGTCTGCTCGGGCTCGTTCGCGGCACGGCCGCGCACGACGTTCTTCGTCGCCGCGTGCGTGCTCGGGGCCTCGCTGCTCAGCTCCGGCCTCCGCACCATGCCCGCGTTCGACGGTCGCCGCAGCAATCCCCTGAAGGAGCTCCGCATCGTCACGAAGGAAGGACTGGAGCTCGCCGGCTGGTCGCTCATCGCCCTCGCGCTGTGGGACGAGGCGCTGGCCCGCAGACGGGCGGCCGCCGCTACAGCGCGAGCTTCTGGAGCACCGGCTCCATCGAGACAACGTGCCGCTTGAAGCGGAGCTCGGAGTCCGACAGGCCCGCCGCCACGCCGATCAGCTGGGAGAGGTGCAGGATCGGCATCTGGAAGTCCTTGCCCGTCTGCTTCTTCAGCTTGGACTGCCACGCGTCGAGTGAGAGGTGACAGAGCGGACACGGGGTGACGATCGCGTCCGCGCCGGCCTCCTTCGCCTGCTCGATCGGCTGGATCAGCTCCCCGAGCGCCGTGTCCTCGCGCGCCTGGATGATCGGGAAGCCGCAGCACTTGATCTTCGCGGGGTAGTCGATCGGCTCGCCGCCGCAGGCGGTGATGATTCGCTCGAGCGAGTCGGGCTTGTCCGGGTCCTCGAAGCCCATCAGCTTCGAGGGGCGGAGGATCTGGCAGCCGTAGAAGGGCGCGATCTTGAGCCCGCGGAGGCCCTTGTGCGCCACGTCCCGGAGCGCCGGAAAGCTCTCGCCCGCGACGAGCCAGAGGAAATGGACGCAGTCGACGTCGGTCTCGTAGCGGGGCGCGCCGACCCGCTCCAGGTTGTCGTTGACCCGCTCGCGCAGCGCGGCGTCGTTGAGCAGCTGGTGATTCGCCTGCCGCAGGTTGAGCGTGCACACGTTGCACACCGTCATCAGCCTGTCCGAGCCGGTCGCGGCCGCATATGCGAGGATCCGCGCGTTGAGGTGGAGGTAGTAGTCCGGCTCCGCCTCGTGGATGTCACCCGCGCCGCAGCACGTGACCGAGTCGAGCTCGAGCAGCTCGTACCCGATCTTGGGCGCGAGCGCGCGGGTCGAGGTGTCGAGCTCCTTCGCGGAGAGGCTGGCGAGGCAGCCCTTGTAGTAGGCGACCTGCTTCACGTGGCGGGCTCCTCGTCGTCGGGGAGGTACGGCTTCGGGAACGAGCGGGGATCGTCGTACGGGTGGCTCGGGCCATCGACCGCGTCGCCCGGGTGCTCGAGCTGCCCGAGCGCCTTCTCGCCCTGGATGATGCCGGCAGCGCCGTCGCGCCCCTGCGTCTTCACGAGGTCGAACAGCGCGCGCGACTCGCCCACGTCCGCCGCGACGTGCGGCGGGAACGGCGGCGGCACCTTCCCCTTCGGCAGGAGCGCCATCGCGAACTTGATCTCCTTGATCGCCTTGACGACGCCCTGCGTCTTCGGCACGAGCTCCGTCTCCCTGAGCCAGCCGGTCGTCTTCGCGGAGGTGACGAACCACTTCGCGTGCTTCGCGCCCATGTCGCGGTCGATCCCGGTCTTCATCGCCTCGGCGCCGAGCTTCGCGATCGCGTCGCGGGGGTCGACGCCCTTCGGACAGCGCTCGTTGCAGAAGTAGCAGCGCGTGCAGTCCCAGATCCCGTGCTCCTCGCTGTAGCGCTCGAGCCGCTCGACCGTCGCGCCGTCCCGCTCGTCGCCGACGAACCGGAAGCCCTTCGCGAGCGCCGCGGGGCCGAGGAAGTCGGGATCCGACTCCATCGAGTTGCACTCCGAGACGCAGCACCCACAGTTGATGCAGAGCGACTCCTTGTGGATCGCGTCCATCCCCTCCCGCGAGACGATGTTCTCGCCCTCGGTTGCACGATCGAGGCGGGGCTCGAGGTAGGGCTGGATCGCCTGCATCTTCTGCCAGAAGGGATCCATGTCCACGACGAGGTCCTTGACGATCGGCAGGTTCCCCATCGCCGACACGACGGGCACGTGGCCGTCGGCGGCGATGTCGGCGATCCGCGTCTTGCATGCGAGCACTGCGCCGCCGTCGACCCGCATCCCGCACGAGCCGCAGATCATCATCCGGCAGCTCTTGCGGTAGGCGAGCGTGCCGTCGAGGCGATCCTTGACGACGTCGAGCGTGTCGAGCAGCGTCGCCTCCTCGGAGACGTCGACCTCGTAGGGCCGCAGCGCGCGCTCGCCCGTCGAGGCGTCGTACCGCCAGATCTTCAGCTCGACCTTCACCCGGCTCCGTTCCGTTCGTTCGCGCGGGCCGCTCCGTCGGGGCACCCCAACCCACCACCCACTGACAATTCTATCGGGTTTGTTGCCGAATTGTGCAACGGGACCGTGTCGAGTCTGTGCCAATCGCGCGCCATCAGTACGTCCTCACCGTGGGCTCCCACTTCGTGACGCGGACGTCGCGGTAGGAGAGTCGCGGCGCGCCGTCCCCCCACTCGCTGATCGAGTGCTTCATGAACTTCTCGTCGTCGCGATCGGGGAAATCGGAGGGCCGCGAGTGCGCCCCGCGAGACTCCTCGCGGGCGAGGCCGGCCTGGAGCATGCAGGCCGCGAGGTCGAGGACGTACCCGAGCTCGATTGCCGAGGTGAGGTCGCTGTTGAAGATCGCGCCCTTGTCCTCGACGACCACGCCACGGGCATAGCGGCGCCTCAGGTCGTCGATGATCCCGATCTGCGCCTGCATGCGGTCGGGGTAGCGGAACACCCCGAAGTTCTCGAGCATCGACTGGCCGAGCTCGTCGCGGATCTGCCAGGGGCGCTCACCGCTGTCGACGTCCAGGAGCCCCTTCACCCACGTCTCCGCGTCGCTCCGTGCGGCCTCGCCGCTCCCGTTCGCCGCGACCGCCGCGCGATCGAGCGCGTACTCGGCCGCGTGACGCCCCGAGCGGCGGCCGAACGTGATCGTCTCCATCAGCGAGTTGCCGCCGAGCCGGTTCGCGCCGTGCACCGACACGCACGCGGCCTCACCGGCCGCGTACAGACCCTCGAGCGCGGTGCGACCCCACTCGTCCGTCTCGACGCCGCCCATGTGGTAGTGGGCGCCCGGGCGTATGGGGATCGGCTCGAGGATCGGATCGACGCCCGCGTATGTCATCGCGAGCTCGCGGGAGCCGGGAAGCTTCGAGAGGATCTTCTCGGGGCCGAGGTGGCGTAGGTCGAGCATCACGTTGCCGTCGACGCCGCGCCCCGCCTCGATCTCGGTCGTCTCCGAGCGCGAGACGACGTCTCGAGAGGCAAGCTCGAGCGCGTTCGGCGCGTAGCGCTTCATGAAGCGCTCGCCCTCCTTGTTGAGGAGGTAGCCACCCTCGCCGCGGCAGCCCTCGGTGATCAGGATCCCCGACGGGTACATCGTCGTCGGGTGGAACTGCATGAACTCCATGTCCTTCAGCGGGACCCCCGCACGTAGCGCCATCGCCATCCCGTCGCCCGTGCAGGCGTAGGCGTTCGTCGTGACCCGGTAGATGCGACCCGCCCCGCCCGTGGCGAGGATCGTCGCCGAGCCGGTGACGAGCTTCACGCCCCCGTTGAGCAGGTCCCAGCAGACGACGCCGACGCAACGACCGCCGTCCTCGACGAGCCGGAAGGCGAAGTACTCCTCGAGGACGACCAAGCCCTCGGCCATCCGCTTCTGCAGCTGCTCGTAGAGCACCTGGATGAGGACGTGGCCCGTGATGTCCGCGGCGAACACCGTGCGCGGCGAGCCGGCCGCACCGAACGGCCGCTGGTCGAGCTTTCCCTCGTCGTCCCGCGAGAAGACGCAGCCCCAGTGCTCGAGCTGGTAGATGTCGTCCGGCGCCTCCTTGCAGAAGATCTCGATCGCGTCCTGGTCGCCGATGTAGTCCGAGCCCTTGACGGTGTCGAACGCGTGGATCTCGGGACTGTCCTCCGCCTTGTTGCCGAGCGCCGCGTTGATGCCCCCCTCGGCCGCGCCGGAGTGGCTGCGGGTCGGATGGAGCTTCGAGACGACCGCGACGCGGGCGCCGGCGTCGTGAGCCTCGATCGCGGCGCGCATGCCGGCGCAGCCGGCGCCGACGACGAGCACGTCGAAAGGCGAGTCCATCGCTTGGAACCTATCGAATGCGGCGAAATCCGCGGCTCGCCAACGCGCGCTCAGCGGAGACCGAACACGGCGAGCGCAACGGCAACGACAGGCGCCAAGACGCTCCGCTCACGAGGAACACGCGTAGTGCGCCCTGCGGGCGGAGGTGTCCGACTCGAAGTCGGACACCAGAGGTCAGCGCGGGCCGGCTGCGGCGACCGCCGGATCGGCGTCGGCCGCGAAGCGCTTCTCGAAGTTGGCGCGGAACATCGTCGCGAGCTCCTGCGCCTTGGCGTCGTACGCAGCGGGATCGGCCCAGGTGCCGCGCGGGTCGAGCAGGGCCGTGTCGACGCCGGGCACGGCGGTCGGCACCTCGATCCCGAAGACCGGGTCGACGCGCATCTCCGCGTCGCCGAGCTCGCCGGACAGCGCTGCCTCCAGGAGCGCGCGGGTCGCCCCGATCGGCATCCGGTGGCCCTCGCCGAACGGCCCGCCCGTCCAGCCGGTGTTGACGAGCCACACCGTGGCGCCGTGCTCGGCGAGCTTGTCGGCGAGCATCCGCGCGTAGCGCTGCGGCGGCTGGGGCATGAACGGTGCGCCGAAGCAGGCTGAGAAGGTCGGCTGCGGCTCGGTGACGCCGATCTCGGTGCCCGCGAGCTTCGCGGTGAACCCGGAGAGGAACCAGTACTGCGCTTGCTCCCGGCTCAGCCGGGCGATCGGGGGCAGGATGCCGAAGGCGTCCGCGGTCAGGAACACGACGTTGCGCGGGTGGCGGGCCATCTTCGCGGGATGCGCGTTCGGGATCTCGTCGAGCTCGTACGCGGCTCGGGTGTTCTCGGTCTTCGAGTCGTCGTCGAGGTCGATCACGCCGCGCTCGTCGATCGTGACGTTCTCGAGGATCGTCCCGAACGTGTGCGTCATGCGGTAGATGTCGGGCTCGGCCTCCGCCGAGAGGCGGATCACCTTCGCGTAGCAGCCGCCCTCCATGTTGAAGACCCCGTTCCGGCCCCAGCCGTGCTCGTCGTCGCCCACGAGCGTCCGCGAGGGGTCCGCGGAGAGCGTCGTCTTGCCGGTGCCCGAGAGGCCGAAGAAGACCGCGACGTCACCGTCCGGGCCGACGTTCGCCGAGCAGTGCATCGGGAACACGTCCTCGAGCGGGAGGCGGTCGTTCATCACCGTGAAGATCGACTTCTTGATCTCACCCGCGTAGAACGTCCCGCCGATCAGGACCTCTGCTCGGGTCGGGTGGAGCACGACGAACACGCCCGAACGGGTGCCGTTCGTCCCGGGGTCGGCCACGACCTCCGGCGCGTGCAGCACGAGCGCCTGCGGCTCGTGCGCGTCGAGCTCCTCCGGCGTGGGGCGGATGAACATCGTCTTCGCGAAGAGCGCGTGGTACGGGCTCGAGGTGACGACCCGCACGCCGAGCCGGTGGTCCGGGTCGGCGCCGGCGAAGGCGTCGATCACGTAGAGACGGTCCTGCGTCGAGAGGTGCTCCGCCACGCTCGCCCGCAGGTCCTCGAAGTTCGACTCGTCGAGCGGCCGGTTGACCTCGCCCCACCCGATTCGCTCCTCCGAGCCGGGCTCGCGGACGATGAACTTGTCCAGCGGCGAGCGGCCCGTGAACCGCCCCGTGTCGACGACGAGCGGACCGCCTTCGGCGAGGCGACCGTCGCCGCGCCGGAGGGCGTCGGTGTAGAGCTGGGCGGTGGTCGGGTTGCGCAGGACGTCGCCGGACGGCTCGATTCCGTGCCTCTCCAACCCGGTCTCCGGCGTCGTCGCGGTCATGATGAGCGTTCTCCTCGTCTCTCCCTAACGCGAGCGTTCGGTGCCCCTGGGGCGGAACGGTAGACGGAAATCGACTGACATGGCAGGCCTGCCTGCGCTCAGCTCGGGGTCGGCAGGATGTCGAGGTCCGCGTCGCGGGTGACGAGCGAGGCATAGCGCCCGCCGAGCGCGAGCAGCTCGTCGTGCGCGCCCCGCTCGACGACGCGGCCGTGGTCGAGCACGACGATCTGGTCTGCCTCGCGGACGGTCGAGAGCCGGTGGGCAATCGCGATCACGGTCCGGCCCTCGGCGAGCCGCTCGAGCGCGGCCTGCACTGCGCGCTCGGTCTGCGTGTCGAGCGCGGAGGTGGCCTCGTCGAGCACGAGGATGGGCGGGTTCCGGAGGATCGTCCGCGCGATCGCGATCCGCTGCTTCTCGCCGCCCGAGAACCGATACCCGCGCTCGCCCACGACCGTCTCGTAGCCCTCGGGCAACGACGCGATCAACGAATGGATCTGCGCCGCGCGCGCCGCCTCCTCGACCTCCTCGTCGGTCGCGTCCGGCCGCGCGAAGCGAAGGTTCTCGCGCACCGAGGCGTGGAAGAGGTACGTCTCCTGCGAGACGACGCCGACGGCGGCGGTGAGGGAGGGGAACGTCAGCTCCCGCACGTCGGTCCCGTCGATCGTCACGCGCCCTTCCGTCGCGTCGTACAGCCGTGCGACGAGGTACGCGCACGTCGTCTTCCCGGATCCCGTCTCCCCGACGAGCGCCGTCGTGGTGCCGGCGGGCACGGTGAACGCGACGTCCTCGAGCGTCCACGCGTCGCCGTACCGGAACCACACGTCCTCGAAGGCGACGTCGCCCCGCGGCGCGTCGATCTCCTTCCTCCCCTCGACGATGTCGACCGGCTGGTCGAGGTACTCGAAGATCCGGTCGAACAGGGCGAGGGAGCTCTGGACGTCGAGCTGGACGCCGAGGAGCCCGCCGATCGGGAAGAACAGCCGCGTCTGCAGGGTCGTGAAGGCGACGATCGTGCCGATCGTGATCGAGGTCGAGCCGCGCGAGATCGTCCAGCCGGCGAACAGGTAGACGAGCGCCGGCATCACGGCGAACGATGTCTGGATCGCGGCCATCATCCAGCGGCCGGTCATCCGGCTGCGGACCTCGAGACCCGCGAGGCGCTTCGACTCCGTCTCGAACCGCTCGGCGAGGTCGCCCGCGCGACCCATCGTCTTCCCGAGCAGGATCCCCGACACCGACAGCGACTCCTGCACGATCGAGGAGACGTCTGCGAGCGAGACCTGGCGCTCGGCGGTCACCTTCTTCCGCTGGTCGCCCACGCGTTTCGTCAGCCAGACGAACAGCGGCAGGAGCGCGAGCGCGAACGCGGCGAGGCGCCAGTCCAGCAGCACCATCGCGATGATCGTCGCGATCACCGTCGTGACGTTCCCGAGCACCGACGTCGCGGTCGTCGTGACGACGTTCTCGATCCCGCCGATGTCGTTCGCGATGCGGCTCTGCACCTCGCCCGTCCGCGTCCGCGTGAAGAACGCCAACGAGAGGCGTTGCAGGTGGCGGTAGACCGCGGTGCGCAGGTCGTGCATCACCGCCTGGCCGACGAGGTTCGAGAGAAGCGTCTGCCAGACGCCCAGCACGCCCGTGACGATCGGAATCGCGACCATCCCCGCCACGAGCGCGGTGAGGAGGCCGAGCTCGACGCTCGCCTGATCGGTCTGTGGGTCGACCTGGATCGCCGTGTCGAGCACCGCGCGGAGGAGGAACGGCGTGACGACGCCGAGCGCGGCCGAGACGACGATCAGCCCGCAGACGAGGCCGAGCCTTGGCCGGTACGGGCGGAACAGCCTGATGATGCGACGCAGGTTCGCCTTGCGCACCGCCGGGTCTTCCGGGCGCTCGACCGGGCCCTCGGGCTGGCGCGAATAGCGGTAGATGCCCACAGGGGAAGAGTACGGACGGCTGTCAGCCGTTAGCAGGCGCGGATCGCGCGGGCCGTCTCCTCCGCGCGCCGGGCGTACCCCTCCGGCGTGCCGTGCACCCGGTCGCCGGCCAGGAGCGTCGGATCCTCCGAGACGAGCGACGCCCATTCCGCGAGCTGCACGTTCGGGTGCTCGGCGACGGCGTCCCGGAGCACGTCGTCGAACCCCGTCCGCTCCTCGCCGTCCCGGACGATCGTCGCCCACACGAGACAGCGGTTCGGTCCCACGACGCGGATCGCGTCGTCGACGAGCGCACGGAACTCGTCCTCGGTGCCCTCCGCGTCGTTCGTGCCGAGGCTGACGACGACGACGGGTGCCAGCTTCGTCCGGCGGGCGCGCAGCTCAGTGATCCCTTCGCGCGTCGCCCGGCCGATCTCGTCGTGCGCGTCGACACGCCAGCCGGGCAACGCGTCCTCGAGGTACGGCTCGACTCCGACGTTGAGCGAGTCGCCGACGAGCGTCACGGCGCCCTTGGCCGAATCGGCGTCGTCATCCGCGGCACGGCGCACGGCGACGAACGTGGCAGCGGCGACCGCGACGGCGAGAAGGAGTACGAGGGTGATCCGCATGGCAGGCGTCGCCCGGGCAGGCGAGAAAACGGTAGACGTGGACACCGAGGTCGCGATCGACCGGTTCCTCGCGAGCCCGAGCCTCTCCGACGCGACGCGGCGCGCTTACCGTGCGGACCTCCGCGACTTCGGCGACTGGCTGACCTCACAGGGCCTCGACCTCGACGACGTCGACGTCCGGGTTCTCGCCGACTACACCGCCGAGCTCGGCCGCGCACGGCGGGGGCTCGCGCCCACCACGATCGGGCGGCGGCTCTCGGCCGTGCGCTCGCTCGTCCGTTACGCGCTCGGCCCCACGAGGGTGCCCGAGGCCGCGCTGGCGCCGCGGCGGCCGCGCCGGCTGCCCGAGGCGCCGCGGACCGCCGAGGTGGAGCGCGCGGTCGACGCGCTGTCGGGCGACGACCCGCTCGCGCTTCGAAACGCGGCGCTCGTCGAGCTGGTCTACGCCTGCGGGCTCCGCTCCGCCGAGGCCGTGGGGCTCGACCTCGCCGATGTCGATCTCGACCGCGAGCAGGTCCACGTGCGCGGGAAGGGCGGCAAGGAGCGGCTCGTGCCTCTCGGGGAGGAGCCGGCCTGGCGCCTGGGCCGCTGGCTCCGGGACGGACGCCCTGCGCTCGCGCGGGGCGCGTGCGACGCGCTCTTCATCTCCGTCCGCGGGCGGCGCCTCGACACGAGCGCGCTGCGTCGGCTCTTCCCCCACCCGCACAGCCTGCGACACGCGTACGCGACGCACCTGCTCGAGGGCGGCGCCGACCTCCGGACGATCCAGGAGCTGCTCGGTCATGCGTCGCTCTCGACCACGCAGATCTACAGCCACGTGGACGCCCGGCGCCTCCGGCGCGTGTACGACCGGGCGCACCCTCGGTCGTGAGAAGGGGACCGGGCACGGCGCACGTGCCGTTGCCCGCGCAGGAGCCGCAGGGCCGCCGCCGAATCGGGTCCCGCCGCGATGAGCGACCACACCGATCCGGATGTCGAACGCTTCCTGCTCCTCCTCGCGGCGCGCCGCTCACCTCGCACCGTCGACGCATACCGACGCGACCTCGCCTCGTTCGCGGCGTCCCTCGAGGGGCCCGTCGCAGGTGCCTCGACCGAGGAGATCGAGACCTGGCTGGCGACGATGCGCGCGGACGGACGTGCGCCTGCGACGATCGCGCGGAGGCTCGCTGCGGTTCGCGCCTACTTCCGCCATCTGACCCTGGTCGGCGTCCGCGAGGACAACCCGGCCGCAGGGATCGCCGGCCCTCGCACGCCGCGAAGCGTGCCCCGCACCCTTTCACCCGCAGAGGCGGAGCGCCTCGTCGAGGCGGCCGCCGGCACGACACCGCGCGCGATGCGCGACCGCGCGCTCGTCGAGCTCCTCTACGGAGCGGGGCTGCGGGTCTCCGAGGCGGTTGGCCTGGTGAAGGCCGGGGTCGACCTCGAGGGACGCGTGGTCCGGGTCGTCGGGAAGGGCGGGAAAGAGCGGCTCGTCCCGCTCGGCCGCCCCGCCGCCGAGGCGCTGCGCCGCTACCTCGCGCTCGGCCGACCACATCTCGACCATCGGCACCGGTCCGACCTCTTCCTCAATGCGCGCGGCGGGGCACTCACCCGCTCGGGCGCGTTCCTCATCCTCCGACGGCTCGCCGACCGGGCCGGGCTCGAGCCCGGCCGCGTCCACCCGCACCTCCTGCGGCACTCGTTTGCGACGCACCTGCTCGAGGGAGGCGCCGACCTGCGGAGCGTGCAGGAGATGCTCGGGCACGCCGATGTCGGGACGACCGAGCGCTACACCCACGTCTCCGACAGGCACCGACGTGAGGCGTACTTCCGCGCGCACCCGCACGCGAAGCGGCGGGTCGAGCGCGCGCCCGACGCGAGCTGAAGCACGGGAGCGTGTTCGGCTGGCGGCGGCGCCTAGCCCGCGAGCGCGACGAGCCGGTCGGCGATCGCCTCGTCGGGGTCGACGAGCGTGACGTGCCCGACCTTCCGGCCGGCGCGAGGCTCCTTGCCGTAGAGATGCACGTGCGCGCCGGGCAGCGTGAGCAGCTCGCGCAACGGAGGGATCGCGCCGATCAGGTTGACCATCACGCAGCGCCCGGTCGCCGCCGTCGACCCGAGCGGTAGGCCGAGAATCGCGCGCACGTGGTTCTCGAACTGGCTCGTCTCGGAGCCGTCGATCGTCCAGTGCCCGGTGTTGTGGACGCGCGGCGCGAGCTCGTTCGCGAGGAGGCGCCCGCCGACGTCGAACAGCTCGACGGCGAGAACGCCGACGTGCCCGAGGCCCTCCATCACCGCGGCACAGATCGCCTCGGCATCCCCCTGGCGCGCATCGGCGGGCGCACGGGTCACGCGGAGGATCCCGTCGCGGTGGACGTTCTCACCGACCGGCCAGAACCGCATCTCGCCGTCGATCCCCCGCACGCCGATGATCGAGAGCTCGCGGTCGAAGTGGACGAGCTCCTCCGCCAGCTCGCCGTCGTCGAGCGGAGCGCGGGCATCGTCCACTCGCCGCTGACCCTTCCCGTCGTAGCCGAGCCTCCGGGTCTTCACGAGCGCCGGGACGCCGGTCTCGGCGAGCGACCCGAACCGCGCCGTCGGGATGCCGAGCGAGCGGAAGAGCTCCTTCTCGCGCAGGCGGTCCTGGCCTTCCTCGAGCGAGCGGATTCCCGGGATCGCGCCCACGCGCTCCGCCGCAGCGACGGTAACGTTCTCGAACTCGTACGTGACTGCGGCGGCACCGTCGGCGAGGCGGTCGAGGCCGTCCGGGTCGTCATAGTGCGCGACGACGAGCTCGCCCACCTCCGCCGCGCACGCGTCGGGCGCCGGATCGAGGAAGCGGAACGAGAGCCCGAGCGGGATTCCCGCGAGCGCGAGCATCCGCCCGAGCTGCCCTCCGCCGAGGCAGCCAACCGTTGTCATCGCTTGTGGTGAATCACCACAAGCTCAGGGCGCGCTCGGATCGGGAGCGTCGAGGACGGCCTGGGTCTGCGCCTTGCGGAAGGCATGGAGCCGCTCCGCGAGCGCTCGGTCGGAGCCCGCGAGGATCGACGCCGCGAGGAGCGCCGCGTTGACCGCGCCCGCCCGGCCGATCGCCAGCGCGCCGACGGGGACGCCCGCCGGCATCTGCACGATCGAGAGCAGCGAGTCGAGGCCCGAGAGCGCCTTCGACTCGACCGGGACCCCGAGCACGGGGAGCGTGGTCTTCGCCGCTGCCATCCCGGGGAGATGGGCAGCTCCTCCGGCGCCCGCGATCAGCACGCGGAGGCCGCGCCCCTCGGCGCCTGCGGCGTACTCGAAGAGGAGATCCGGCGTCCGATGTGCCGAGACCACGCGCTGCTCGAACGGGATCCCGAGCTCGGAGAGCGTCTCGGCCGCGTGCCGCATCGTCTCCCAGTCGGAGCCCGAGCCCATGATCAGCCCGACGAGCGGGGACGCCACGGCGAGAGCCTACTTCGCGCGTGACTTCTTCACGAGCGCAGCCGAGACCTTGCGCGCGGTCTCGCGCACCTCGCGGTCGGCCTCGTCGTCGCCGGCGATCCCGTCGAGCAGCTGGATCGTCCCTCGGTCGGCCGTGCCGTTCTGGAGGCAGAGGATCGCGAGCCGGCGCACGGCATCGTTGGGGTCGCGCATCGCGAGCTCGTTGAGCAGCGGGCGGAACCCGTTCACGTCGCCGGGGTGGTCGGCGGAGAGCGACCGCAGCGCGATCAGCGCCGACCCGCGCGCGCCCGCGCTCTCGTCCTCGAGCCCGCGCCGGAGCAGCTCGAGCTTCTGGCGGAAGCGAAACTGGGCGATCGACCGGTAGGCAAGGCCGCGCACGCGGTAGTCGCCATTCCGCGCGGCCGCCTCGATCTCGTCGTCCCAGTTCGCCCGGAGCTCGGCGAGCTCGCGCTCGGAGCCTCCCGAGCGAGCGAGCTCCTCTGCGCGCGTCGCGGCCTCCGCCAGCTCCATCAGACGGCCGAGAGCGAGCGCGAGCCTGGCCCGACGTAGCGAGCGGACGGGCGGAACAGCCGCCCGGTGCGCTTCTGCTCGAGGATGTGCGCCGACCAGCCGGCAACCCGAGAGCAGGCAAACATCGCGGGCGCGAGCGGAGGCGGGATCTCGGCGACGTCGAGCACGAGCGCCGAGTAGTACTCGACGTTCGTCTTGAGCGGCCGTTCCGGATGCCGGCGCTCGAGCTCCGCGAGCGCCGCCTCTTCGAGTCGTTCGGCGATCTCGATCTGCGGCGAGCCGAGCTCCCGCGCGGTGCGCTTGAGGATCCGGGACCGCGGGTCCTCCGCGCGGTAGACGCGGTGGCCGAAGCCCATGATTCGCTTGCCCCCGTCGAGCGTGTCGCGGACCCACTTCTCCGGGTCGCCCATCGCGATCACGTCCTCGAGCATTGGCTTGACGTAGGCCGGGGCGCCGCCGTGGAGCGGCCCCGACAGCGCGCCGACCGCCGAGGAGAGCGCCGCGCCGCAGTCCGCGCCGGTCGAGGCCGTCACTCGCGCCGTGAATGTCGAGGCGTTGAGCCCGTGCTCGGCGGTGCAGATCCAGTAGGTGTCGATCGCGCGCACGTGGCGGGGATCGGCCTCGCCGCGCCAGCGGAGGAGGAACTTCTCGGCGGCGGTCTCGCCGCCGGCGACGATCTCGTCCGGCACCGGCTCGGTCTCGCCGTCTGCCAAACGCGCCGAGCGGGCGACGATCGCCATCATCTGGCCCGAGAGGCGACCGAGGTCCTCGCGCGCCTGCTCGTCCGAGATCTCGTTGAGCTTTCCCAGCTTCCACTCGCCGGCAAGGCGCGCGGTCTCGGCCTGGAGGTCGGCCGGCGCGTTCCCGGTGAGGCCCGCGGGCTCGTACGGCTCGGGGCCGGGCATCTTCGAGCCGAGGTCGTCGTCGACGAGCAGGCCCCAGACGCTCTCGTACGGGTAGTGGCCGACGAGCTCCTCGATGTCGACGCCGCGATAGCGAAGCACGCCGCCTTCGCGATCCGGCTCGGCGATCTCCGTCTCGACGGCGACGACGCCCTCGAGACCAGGCTTGAACTCGCTCATCCCTCTCCCTCCGTCGGCGCGCGTCCTGCCTCGGACGGTACCTGAGCAGAGGTTCGCGGCCCTGCCACTATCCTCCGGCCCGATGCCGTACACCGTCACACTCGTCCCCGGCGACGGCACGGGGCCCGAGCTCACCGAGGCGACCCGTCGGGTGCTCGAGGCAACCGGTGTCGAGTTCGAGTGGGATGTGCGCCAGGCAGGAGTCGACGTGATGGAGGCGGCGGGAACGCCGCTTCCGCCGGAGACGCTCGAGTCGATCGTGCAGAACGGGGTCGCGCTGAAGGGGCCGATCACGACCCCGATCGGGACCGGCTTCCGCTCGGTGAACGTCGCGCTGCGCCACGAGCTCGGCCTCTACGCGTGCGTCCGGCCCTGCAAGTCGTACCCGGGAGTGCGTTCTCGCTACGAGGGTGTCGACGTGGTCGTCGTGCGCGAGAACACCGAGGACCTCTACGCGGGCATCGAGTTCGAGTCCGAGACGGACGACGCCCACGCCGTGATCGACTTCCTGAACGCGCGTCAGCCGAAGCGGATCGCCTCGAGCTCGGGCATCTCGATCAAGCCCCTGAGCCCCGAGGGATCCGAGCGGATCATCCGGTTCGCGTTCGAGTATGCGCGGGCCAACGGCCGCAAGCGCGTGTCGTGCATCACGAAGGCGAACATCATGAAGCACACCGACGGCCTGTTCCTCGCGGTGTTCCGGGAGGTCGCGCCCGACTTTCCCGAGATCGAGCCGTGGGAGACGCTCGTCGACGCGCTCTGCATGGGGCTCGTCCAGCGGCCGGAGGAGTTCGACGTGCTCGTGCTGCCGAACCTCTACGGCGACATCATCAGCGACCTCACCGCCGGGCTCGTGGGCGGCCTCGGGGTGGCGCCCGGCGCAAACATCGGCACCGAGGCTGCGGTCTTCGAAGCGACGCACGGCTCGGCCCCGAAGTACACGGGCCTGAACCGCGTCAACCCGACGGCGATGATCCTCTCGGGCAAGCTCATGCTCGAGCACCTCGGCGAGCGGGATGCCGCGCAGCGGCTCGAGACGGCGGTCGCGGACGTGATCGCCGAGGGCGACAGCGTGACCTACGACCTGAAGCCGACGCGCGACGACCCGACCGCGGTCGGGACGTCCGAGTACGCCGACGCCATCATCGAGCGGCTCCGCTGACGCGGGCCTGGACTGAGGAGAGACGAAGTGACCGGCAGGAAAAAGGTGACCGTGGTCGGGGCCGGGAACGTCGGCGCGACCTGCGCGCTCGAGGTGGCGCGCCGTGACTACGCGGACGTCGTCCTCGTCGACATCGTCCCGAACTTCGCGGCGGGCAAGGCGCTCGACATGAACCAGATGGCCTCGGTGACGGGCTACGAGCCGGCGATCGTCGGCGTCGAGGGGTACGCCGAGACAAAGGGGTCCGACGTCGTGGTGATCACCGCCGGGCGTCCGCGCTCTCCGGGGATGAGCCGCGACGACCTGGTAACGACGAACGAGGCGATCGTCGCGTCGGTCACGAAGGAGGTCGCGAAGCGCTCGCCGCGGAGCGTGATCGTCGTCGTCTCGAACCCGCTCGACGCGATGTGTCACGTCGCCCAGGCAGTCTCCGGCTTCCCGAAGGAGCGTGTGCTCGGGATGGCCGGCATTCTCGACACCGCCCGGTTCTCGGCCTTCATCGCGTGGGAGACGGGCTCGTCGGTGAAGGACGTCCAGGCGATGGTGCTCGGCGGCCACGGCGACCAGATGGTCCCCGTCGTCTCCGCGACGACCGTCGGCGGCGTGCCGCTCGAGCAGCTCGCGCCGCGCGGCCGGATCTCGAAGATGGTCGAGCGGACTCGCAAGGGAGGCGGCGAGCTCGTCGCGCTGCTCGGCACGTCGGCGTGGTATGCGCCCGGCGCTGCGGCGGCGCAGATGGTCGACGCGATCTGCCTCGACCAGAAGCGCGTGCTCCCGTGCACTGCGCTGCTCGAGGGCGAATACGGGATCGACGGCCTCTACATGGGCGTGCCGGTGCGGCTGGGCGCCGGCGGCGTCGAGGAGGTCGTGAAGCTCCGGCTGAGCGCAGACGAGAAGAAGATGCTCAAGAGCTCCGCCGCCGCCGTGCGCGAGGTCGTCGGCGTGCTCACGACCAGCTAGCACGCGCTTCACAGGGGCTGAACGACGGCCCGGGTAGCCTTCGCGCCATGCAACTGGGCCTCGAGGGACGGACGGCGATCGTCTGCGGCGGCTCGTCGGGGATGGGCCTCGCGGTCGCGGAGGCCCTCGCTGCCGAGGGCGCGAACGTCGCCATGTTCGCGCGCCGTCGAGAGGTGCTGGAGCGGGAGGCCGACCGCATCGGGGCGCTCGCCGTCCAGGGCGACCTCACGATCCCGCAGCACCTCGAGCGCCTCGTGCAGGCGACCATCGGCGCGTTCGGGGCGCTCGACGTGCTGGTCCTCAACGGTGGTGGCCCGGAGGCCGCCCCCGCCGCGACCCTCACCGCCGCGGCGGTCGACGAGGCGGTCGCGCTGCTCCTCACGTCGCACGTGACGCTCGTCGGGCACTGCCTTCCGCATCTCCGCGCGAGCGGGCGCGGACGCATCGTCGCGATCGGGTCGTCCTCGGTGCGGGAGCCGATCGACCGGCTGGCGCTGTCGAATGCCGTCAGGCCGGGCGTGATCGGCTGGCTCAAGACGCTCGCCCGCGAGCTCGGGCCCGACGGGATCACCGTCAACTCGATCGCACCTGGACGGATCGACACCGATCGCCTCCGCGACGTCTACGGTGACGACGGCCCCTCGCCGTCCGACCTGGCCCAGATTCCGCTCGGCCGGCTCGGAGTGCCGTCGGAGGTCGGCGCGGTCGCGGCGTTCCTCGCCTCCGACCAGGCCGCCTACCTGACCGGTGCCGTGATCCCGGTCGACGGCGGGCTCACGCGGTCCCTCCTCTAGAGCCGACCGAAGCCGATGTCCCACCTGCGACGCTCACCGACCTCTCTCTTCCTCGCCGGCGCGACGCTCCTCGCCGTGGTCGTGTTCATCGCGGCGACGACGTCCTCTGACGACTTCCTCTTCATCCCCGACACGGCCAAGCCCGTGGCGACCAAGGTCACCGTGCAGGGCGGTCACGAGCCCGACAATGGCGGCGGGATCTACTTCGTCGACGTCTCGCTGCGGAAGGCGCGTTGGCTCGAGCGCCTCCTCCCCTTCCTCCAGCCCGACGGCTCGAGCCTCGTCCCCGGGCATGCCGTGGTCGCGCCCGGCCAGTCGTTCGCCGAGCAGCGCGTGCAGGCACGGGACGCGATGGACCGCTCCGAGCGCGTCGCGGCCGCCGTGGCGCTGAGGGCGGCCGGCTACCCGGTGAAGGCGACGCCGACCGGTGTGCTCGTCGACGGTGTCGCAATCGACGTGCCCGCCGCATCGGTCCTGCGCAGCGGCGACGTGATCCTGCGCGCGCGCGGCAAGCCGGTGCGGACCGTGACCGAGCTGCGCGCGGCCCTGGCTCCACTCGCGCCCGGCGAGACCGTCGCGCTTCGCATCCGCCGCAACCTCACGACGATCGACCGCAAGGTCGAGATGGCCGGCTCGCCGGGCGAGCAGGGTCGGGCGATCATCGGGATCCAGGCATCGGAGGAGGCGAACATCGTCCTCCCCCGCAAGGTCACGATCGACCTGGGGAACATCGGCGGTCCGTCGGCCGGTCTCCCCTTCGCGCTCCAGGTCTACCAGGAGCTCGGCAAGGACGTCGATCGCGGGCTCCGCGTAGCCGCCACGGGCGAGATCCAGCTGGACGGCTCGGTCACCTCGGTCGGCGGCGTGAAGCAGAAGACCTACGGGGTGCGCCAGGCGAAGGCCGACGTCTTCCTCGTACCGGCTGGGGAAAACGCCGCGATCGCACGCCGCTATGCAGGAGGATTGCGGGTGATCCCTGTGGAGAGTTTTCGACAGGCGTTGCAGGTTTTGAAAACATTGCCGCAAAAATAGCCTCTTTGCAGGCATTTCTTCGATATTGCCTACACCCGCAATTTGCGGGAAGTTCGTACCCGAAGGGGGTTGCGAGGCCTTCCGGACCTGGCCACAATGGCCGCTGTCTCGGGGGATGGGCAGTCGACCGGAGAGGGGACGATGAGCAAGCGCGTCGCGGCGACATGCGAGGACTGCTACTTCCGTCAGGCCGGCCTCTGCGCACTTCCCGGCAACGCGCCGTGCCCGACCTTCAGGGCAGCAGCGACCGGGCATCTCGAGCCACCGCCCCAGCCGCGGCTCGTCCTCCGCGCCCCGCTGGCACCGGTCGTCCGCATCGCGAGTGCGTAAGATCGCCGCGTGGCGGACGAGAGGCAGGCCGAGCCGTCGGGCGGCATGTCCGGCATCCCGCGCTGGAAGCTCGTACTGTGGGCGGCAATTGCGATCTATGCGGTCGCGTTCCTGCTCCTGAACTCCAGCAAGCAGGAGGTCAGCTTCGTCTTCTTCTCGGTGAACACGCGTCTGATCTGGCTGATCCTGCTGAGCATGGGCCTCGGGGCGGCGCTTGCCTCGATCCTCCCTCGCTGGTGGCGAAGCCGCAACAAGTAGACGGGCGCTAGAGCAGCGACGCCAGCAGCCGGACACCCTCGGCGATCCGCTCCGGCGGCTCGTACGAGAACGCCAGCCGCGCGGCGCTCACGCCACCGCCGTCGGCGAAGAAATCGGTGCCCCGGACGAACGTCACGCCCGCCTCCGTCGCCCGCCCCAGGAGCGCCGAGGCGTCGATCCCATTCCCGAGCTCGAGCCAGACGAAGTACCCGCCGTCCGGCTGGCTCCAGGTGGCGCGGCCGGAGAGCTCCGCCGCGAGCGAGGAGAGCATCGCGTCGCGCTGCGCCCCGAGGATGCTGCGGATGCGCTCGAGGTTCGGCTCGAAGGCGCCCCGGGCGAAGACCTCGTGGACGACCGCCTGCGGGAGCGTCGGCGGCGAGATGTACGTCGAGACCGCGCGGTCGTCGTAGTCCGCGCGCATCGCCTCGGGCACGACGAACCAGCCGACGCGGAGCCCCGGCGCGACCGTCTTGGAGAAGGACGACGTGAACGTCACCCGCTCCCCGCCCTCCAAGGAATGGAGCGACGGCAGGGCCTCGCCGGAGTACCGGACGAGCCCGTAGGGGTCGTCCTCGAGCACGTGCAGGTCGTAGCGCTCGCTGAGCTCGACGATCCGCCGACGGCGGTCGAGGCCCACCGTTCGCCCGCTCGGGTTCTGGAACGTCGGAATCGTGTAGAGAAAGGACACGTCCCCGCCGCGTGCGAGCTCGGCCTCGAGCGCGTCAGGATCGAGGCCCTCGTCGTCCATCGGGACCGCCACCACCTCCGCGCCTTGCCACCGCAGGAGCTTCAGCGGCCGGTCGTACGTCGGCGCCTCGACGAGCACACGGCCCGGTCGACGCAGCAGCTGGACGGTCGAGTAGAAGACGAACCCTTGCAGCCCGCCCGTCGTCGCGAAGACGCGCGCAGGGTCGACGCCGTGCCGCTCGGCGATGAGCTCGCGGAGAGGGCCGTAGCCGCCGCCCGGGCCGTACGAGAGGATCGTCTCGCCGTCGCGCTCGAGCGCCGCCGAGGCGCAGCTCGCGAACAGCGCTGCGTCGAGGCAGGCCGGCGACGGTGCACCGCGGGCGAAAGAGATCGGGCCCATCGCACGAGCCTACCGAGGGGTCCGTCGGACCTGCTGCTACCGTTGTCCGGACGGTCGACCGCAGGTCGGCCCGTGAGATCCGCTTCGTTCGACTCCTCGTGGGCTCGAGTGTCGTAGGTCTCGAGCCAGATTCACCACAAAACAGGAGTCACATGTCTCAGGAGTCGTTCGCCGCGCTCGGCGTGAGCGCGAAGCTGATCGCAGCGCTCGAAGCGCACGGCATCAGCACCCCTTTCCAAATCCAGACGCGGGCAATCCCGCCGGCGCTCGCCGGCGCCGACCTGCTCGCGAAGTCCCCGACCGGCTCGGGCAAGACGCTCGCGTTCGCCGTGCCGCTGGTCGAGCGCGTGCCGCTCGACGACGCGCGGCCTGCCGCGCTCGTCCTCGTCCCCACCCGCGAGCTCGCGCTCCAGGTCAGCGAGGAGATCGCGGTGCTCGCCAAGGCGCGCGGGCTTTCGGTGGCGACGGTCTACGGCGGGGTCTCGATCCGCCCCCAGGCGAACGCGGCGCGCGACGCGCACGTGATCGTCGCGACGCCGGGCCGGCTGCAGGATCTGCTCGACCGTCGGCTGATCACGCTCGACGCGATCGAGATCCTGGTGCTCGACGAGGCCGACCGGATGCTCGACATGGGCTTCAAGCCGCAGGTCGACCGCATCGTCAAACGGCTGTCACGCGAGCGCCAGACGATGTTCTTCTCCGCGACGCTCGACGGCGAGGTCGGTGAGCTCGCCCGCGCATACACGCAGTCGCCCGCCCGCATCGAGGCCGAGCTCCCGAGCGCGCACGGGCCGAGCGAGATCGACCATCGGTTCGTCCCCGTGACGCACGAGGGGAAGATCGACACGCTCGTCGAGCTCCTCGCCGCCGAGCGCGGGCTCGCGCTCGTGTTCGTGCGCACGAAGCGCGGCGCGGACCGGCTCGCCCGCCGGCTCGAGCTGCGCGGCGTGAAGGCCGTCGCGATGCACGGCGACCTCAACCAGAGCCAGCGGCAGCGGGCGCTCGAGCGCTTCGAGAGCGGCAAGGTCACGACGCTGATCGCAACCGACGTCGCCGCCCGCGGGCTCGACCTCGAGAACGTCACCCATGTGATCAACTTCGACCCGCCCGAGGATGGCAAGGCGTACACGCATCGCGTCGGCCGCACGGGCCGCGCGGGCCGGTCGGGCACCGGCGTGACGCTCGTCCTCCCCGACCAGCAGGCGGACATGAGCCGGGTCGCGCGTCTGAATGGTCACCACGAGACGTTCGCGGAGACCGGGATGAAGACGGCGGCGCCGAAGCTCGTCTACTCGTCGCGGCGACGCGGTTCGAAGTGGGGGCCAGTGCGGCCCCGCCGCAAGATCTGACGAAGGATGGGCGCCGCCTCGCGCTCGCGGATCGCCGACCCGTCGCTGGCCCCTGCGGGCGAGCAGCGGATCCGCTGGGTGGAGCGCCACTCGCCGGTGTTGAACCGGCTCGCCCGAGAGCGGCTCGCCGACGGCGCGCTCCGCGGGCGGCGCGTCGCCGTCGTCGTGCACCTGGAGGCGAAGACGGCGTATCTCGCGCTGCTCCTCGCCGAGGCGGGCGCCCAGGTCGTCGTCTCGGGCTCGAACCCGGGGTCGACGCAGGACGCGATCTGCGCCGCGCTCGTCGCCCGCGGTCTCGAGGTCCACGCGCGGCACGGCGCCTCGCGCGACGAGTTCGACGCGGACCTGCTCGCGGTGGCGGACACCTCCCCCGAGATCGTCGTCGACGACGGCTGTGAGCTGACCGCGCGCATCGTGGAGCACCGTCCGGACATCCTCGGCGGCCTCCACGGCGTGACCGAGGAGACGACGACCGGCGTGGCGCGCCTACGCGCGATGGAGGCCGCCGGCCGGCTGACGTTCCCGGCGATCGCCGCCAACGACGCGCGCTGCAAGCACCTCTTCGACAACCGCTACGGCACGGGCCAGTCGACGCTCGCCGCCATCGACCGGCTCACGAACCTCACGTTCGCCGGACGGGAGTTCTGCATCGTCGGGTACGGCTGGGTCGGCAAGGGCCTCGCCCGCTACGCGAACGGCGAGGGCGGACGCGTGACTGTCGTCGAGGTCGACCCCGTGGCCGCGCTCGAGGCGCACATGGACGGCCATCGCGTCGCCCGGCTCGAGGACGCGCTCCCGGACGCGGACGTGCTGATCACGGCGACGGGCGCGATCGACGCCGTCCCGCGCGAGGCGCTGCCGCTGCTCAAGGACGGGGCCGTCCTCGCGAACGGCGGCCACCACGAGCGGGAGATCGCGATCGACGGGCTCGGGCCGGGCGACGAGGTGCGCCCCGGCGTCGCGGAGCACGTGCTCGACGACGGCCGCCGCGTCTACGTGCTCGCCGAAGGCCGCCAAACGAACGTCGCAGGGGGCGACGGGCATCCCGTCGAGATCATGGACCTCTCGTTCTCTGTCCAGGCGCTCGCCGCGCACCTGCTGGCACAGGGTGGGCTCGAGCCAGGCCTCCATGCCTTTCCCGCGGCGCTCGACGCGGAGATCGCCCGCACGAAGCTCGCCACGCTGGGCATCGGGCTCGGCGAGCCGACCAAGGCGCAGCGCGACTTCGGCGAGCGCTGGTCGATCGCCTAGCGCCCTTCAGGCGCCGGCCGACACGGCACGGGCGAAGACCGCGTCGAGCATCGGCTCGGTCAGCCGGCCGGTGAACGTGTTCTGCTGGCTCGGGTGGTAGCAGCCGAGCAGCAGCAGGCCGTTCCCGCCGAGCCGGAGCTCCGCGCCGTGGCCGAACCGGGGACGGGGCCGCGGGACGGCGATGCCGTTCCGTGAGAGCGCGCCGAGCGCCGCCGCCCACGCGAACGACCCCAGCGCGACGATCGCCTGGAGCGAGGGCAGGACGAGCGCGACCTCGCGGACGAACCAGTGCGCGCACGCGTCCCGCTCGGCCGTCGTCGGGCGGTTCGCGGGCGGCGCGCAGCGGACGGGCGCGACGACGCGTACCCCGCCGAGCCGCAATCCGTCGGCGGCGTCGGTCGCCGTCGGCTGGGACGCGAGGCCCGCCCGGTGGAGCGCACCGAAGAGCCAGTCGCCGCTTCGGTCGCCCGTGAAGACGCGCCCGGTGCGGTTCCCGCCGTGTGCGGCCGGAGCGAGCCCGACGACCAGAACGCGCGGGTGCACGTCGCCGAAGCCCGGCACAGGCCGGCCCCAGTAGGGCTCGCCGGCGAACGCGCGGCGCTTCTCGACCGCGACCTCCTCGCGCCACGCGACGAGCCGGGGGCAGGCGCGGCAGACGGACGAGCGCGCCGTGACCTCGTCGAGGGTGGCGGCGTACGCCAGCGCCTCCGTCTCCCGGACGTCGTGCGCGACGGGCGTCGCCGCGCCTGCGGGATCACCCGGCCAGCCGGCGCCGGGCGGCACGGGGCTCGCGAAGCCCGCGCCGGTCGTCGGGTGCGGCAGCCTCGCGCCCGGGACAGGGCTCACGAGCGCTCAGCGCGCGAGCTCGGCCGCGAGCTCCGCGGTCTCGGTCGGCGTGGTGCCGACCCTGATCCCCTTGGCCTCGAGCGCCTCCTTCTTCCCCTCCGCCGTCCCGGAGGAGCCGGAGATGATCGCGCCCGCGTGCCCCATGGTCTTTCCCGGAGGCGCCGTGAAGCCCGCGATGTAGGCGACGACCGGCTTCGTCATCTCCGCCTCGATGAATGCGGCCGCCTTCTCCTCCTCGTCGCCGCCGATCTCCCCCACCATCACGACGAACTCGGTCTCGGGATCGTCCTGGAAGAGCCGCAGCACGTCGACGAACGACGACCCGACGACCGGGTCGCCGCCGATGCCGACGATCGTGGAGTTCCCGAGCCCCATCTGCGTCAGCTCGTGCCCGATCTGGTACGTGAGGGTGCCCGAGCGCGAGACGAGCCCGATGTTCCCGGCCGTGAAGATCTCGGCCGGGATGATCCCGACGTTGGCCTTGCCGGGCGAGAGCGCGCCGGGGCAGTTGGGGCCGAGCGCGCGGACGCCCTTCGCCCGCGCGAAGCCGTGGATGCGGAGCATCTCGTGGGCCGGGACGCCCTCGGTGATCGTGATCACGGTGTGCACGCCCGCGTCGATCGCCTCGTAGATCGCATCGGCTGCGAAGGGCGCCGGCACGAAGACCATCGCGGTGTTCGCGTCATGCTCGGCCACCGCCCCGGCGACGGTGTCGAAGACCGGGATGCCCTCGACGTCCTGGCCGCCCTTCCCCGGCGTGACGCCGGCCACGACCTTCGTCCCGTACGCCCGATTCCGGAGCCCGTGGAAGCGACCCTCCGAGCCCGTCAGGCCCTGGACGACCAGCCGCGTCTCGGTGTCGACGAAGATGGCCATCAGCCGCCCTTCACCGCGCGGATTGCGAGCTTGTCGAGCGTCAGCCTGCCGTCTGCGACGCGATCGCCGAGCAGGACCTCGACCTGCGCCGCCGTCTCCCCGGCGCAGCCCGTGCGCTCGAGCCAGGCGGCGAAGTCGAACGAGTGCTCGAGCAATCGGAGCTCCCCGATCGAGAGGCCCGTCTCCTCGACGAAGCCGCGCCACTCGGCCTCCGTGTAGTTGCGGAGGTGGGAAGGGTCGCGCAGCAACTCCGCTTCCTCGACGTCGTCGCCCATGTGGAGGGTGTCGACGAGCAGGACCCGGTCGCGCGAGACGCGCGCCATCTCGATGGTCGCCGCCCGGACGTCGGTGAAATGGTGCGCGGCCGTCCGGCACGCGACGACGTCGAAGGCGTCGGCCTTGAACGGCAGCGACTCGGCCCGGCACGTCACGTCGGCCCGCATCCCGGGCGCGGGATCGCAGGTCACGACCTCGAGGCCCGCCTCGCGGAGCCGACGGGCGACGTGGCCGCCTCCGGTCGCGACGTCGAGCGCGGTCGTGGCGCCCGCCGCCCACTCGACGAGCAGGTCGAGATCCTCTCCCTCGCGGTGTGCGTCGGACTCCACATAGGCCTGCGCCCGCCCGCTCCAGGGCTCGCCGGTCATGCGGCGAGCTCCACGGCGAGCTTCGCGGCCTCGAGCATCGTCGGCGCGACCCTGAGGTTCTTCGGCGCCGCCTCGGCCAGAATCCGGCGTCCCTCCTCGGCGTTCGTCCCGTCGAGGCGCACGACGATCGGCAGATCGAGCGACATCTCGGAGAGGGCCTGCAGGATCCCGCGGGCGACCTCGTCGCAGCGCGTGATCCCGCCGAAGATGTTGAAGAAGATCGCCTTCACCTGAGGGTCGTGGGTGATCACGGAGAGCGCGTCGACGACGCCCTGCGCGTCGCCGCCGCCGCCGAGGTCGCAGAAGTTCGCCGGGCGGCCGCCCGCGAACGTGACGACGTCGACGGTGGACATCGTCAGCCCTGCGCCGTTGCCGAGCACGCCGACCTCGCCGTCCAGCTTGACGTAGGTCACGTGCTTCTCGCGCGCGAGCGACTCGAGCGGGTCGTCCGCGGCGACGTCGCGCATCTCCGCGATCTGCGGGTGCCGATAGAGCGCGTTGTCGTCGACCGTGAACTTCGAGTCGAGCGCCTTGACGGTGCCGTCCGGCGTCACGATCAGCGGGTTGATCTCGCAGAGGAGCGCGTCGAATCGGACGAACGCGTCGTAGAGGTGCTCGACGATCGCGGCGACCTGCTTCTGCTCCGACGGGTCCGTCACACCGGCCCCGTAGACGAGGCGCCGAGCCTGCCACGGGCGGAAGCCCTCGAGCGGGTCGACGTGCAGCCGGACGAGCGCCTCCGGGGTCTCCGCCGCGACCTCCTCGATGTCCACTCCGCCACGCGTGGTGAACATGTAGAGCGCGCGCTTGGCGCCCCGGTCGAAGGTCAGCGAGAGGTAGTACTCCTTCTCGATATCGGAGGCCTGCTCGATCCAGAGCTTCCGCACGACGTGGCCGCGGATGTCGAGCCCGAGGATCTCCTCCGCCTTCGCCTCGGCCTCCGCCGGGGTCGCCGCGAGCTTGATCCCGCCCGCCTTGCCGCGCCCACCGGTCAGCACCTGCGCCTTGACGACCACCTCGCCGCCGAGCTCCTCGGCCGCCGCGCGCGCCTCGGCCGGGGTCGTCGCGAGGCGGCCGTCCGAGGCCGGGATCCCGGCCTGCCGGAAGAGCTCCTTGCCCTGGTGCTCGTAGAGGTCCACCCGGCGCCGGAGGCTACCGAAAGGCGTGTGCGAGCATTCCCCCATGTGGTGGCCGCGCCGTGCGCTCGTCGTCCTCGTCGCGGTGGCGTTCCTCGCGGGCTGCGGCTCGTCCGAGCAGACCCCGCTGCCACCGGGCCCGGCGCCGCCGCAGGCGGCATCGCTGGACTGGGTCGAGCGCTATCCGGCGAAGGGGCCGGCGCTCGAGTTCAGCGTCAGCCGTTTCGAGGTGACGGCGTCGGGCTGGCGGGCCGAGATCGGCATCGAGAACGACACGTCCACGCGCTGGCGGCTCGCAGAGACGCCGACGACCGGGTTCGGGGTGATGCTCTTCCCCACGGACGAGGTCGCGGAGGTCGAGAGCCGCACGCAGGACGGCGACCTGCCGGGCCTGCGCGAAGCGCGAAGCTTCGCCCCCCCTCTTCCGTCCGACCTCCCTCCGGGCGGCAGCTGGGAAGGCTCGATCTCGGCTCCGGGCTCGCTCGCGGCGCGGCTCTACGTCCGGATCGTGTTCGGGCGGCTCGTGGCGATGGGTGACGCGCCCGACGGCATGCACACGCAGTTCTCCTGGATCACGGACCACTCGTACCGTCTGGAGACGTCCGCGGCCGAGTGATCGCCCGGCTCAGGCCCTCGCGCGCTCGATCCCGCGCACGGTTGCCTCGAGGACAGGCGTGGGCTCGACCTGCTTGCCGCAGCTCGGCGGGAGGAGCGGGCCATCGCGGTCGACGACGCTCACCTCCACGCGCCCACGGGCCGTGTCGAGCACCACTCGCGGCCCGTCGTGCAGCAGGAGCCGCACGCCGTCGACGCGCTCGAGACCGAGCTCGGCGCGGACCGCAGCGTCGGCTGCCTGCACCTCGCGCGCGTGCAACGTTCGGCCGCGGTAGAAGCGGAGCGGGATCCTGCCCTCCGCGAGGGCGTCGGCGACCTCGGCTGCCGCCGCCGGCTCGACGCGGCCGAGCTGGATCCCCGCGGGCAGGGCGAGGACGTTCGCGGCGAACCGGTGCCCGCCCTGATGCGACGAGCGCCAGAGCAGTCCGTCCGGCACGTGTCGCCGCAGGGCGTTGTAGGCAGGCACGCCGTGCGTCGCACAGCAGACGTCCCGGCGGGCGTGGGTGCAGACGAGGACGAGCGGCCCCTCGAGTGGCTCGCCGTCGCGCTCGAGATCCAGGTCGACGACGTCCTCGAGACGATCGGGCCGCAGCCTCAGGAGCTCGCCGCCGAGCTCGGTCGTGCGTGCCGAGAAGGCGACCGGCGGGCCCTGCGGTCGCCCCGGCCGGCGGAGGAGCAGGATGCGCCGGTCGCAGTGCCGCAGGCGTTCCACGAGAGCCGGCGGAAGACCCGATTCCTCCGTCGCATCCCTCCCCCAGGGCGAGCGATGCTCGAGCAGCAGCCACCGGTCGGCCTGCGAAGTGGTCCCGGCGAGCGGGACGCCGTGGGCGAGCGACAGCTCGGCGCAGCTCACGCCGTCCCGCCCCGCGGGCCGTGCGTCTGTGTGACGAGCGTGACGTGCGCTCTGTCAGAGCCGTCAACGACGCGCGTGCGTGCCCTGCCTACTGTCGTTCGAGGCAAGCAAGGGAGAGGAGGGAGGCGCACATGAAACGCATCGCGATGCTCACGACGGTCGTCATCGGCATCGTCGCAGCGCCGGCGGTGCTCGCTGCGGACACCGGCAGCGGCGGCGCCGACAGCCCGTACGCGGACGCGCACTTCGTCGGCTCGCCGCTCGGGACGCTCTACGGCCCGGTTCAGGCCGGCCCGCCGTCGTCGACGTCGTACGGCTACGTGCCGCGCTAGCGGACGGCTCACGCGGCCGGGACCACCCGGCAGAGGAGCTGACCGCTCGCGATCGCGGCACCGGGGACGACCGACAGGTCCCGGACGACGCCGAGGCCCGGAGCGACGATCTCGTTCTCCATCTTCATCGCCTCGACGACGCAGAGGAGCTGTCCCGCCTCGACCGCGTCCCCGTCGGCGACCGCGACCTTCAGCACAGTCCCCTGCATCGGGCTCACGACCGCGCCGTCCGCGGCTCCGCCGCCCCCGGCCGCCCCGCGCTCGCGCCGCCTGCGCGCGAGCGCGGCCCACGGGGGCTCCGTCACCTCGAGCCGCACCTCGTACGAGCGACCGTCGACCTCGACGCCCATGACACGCGCGATCGTCGGAATCGCTCCGTCCGAGGCTCCGAGCACACTAGTTGTCCGATGAGAGAACGACTGTTCGAGCTCACTCGCACGCTGCGCCAGCTCCTCCGACTCGACCACCCCGGCGCACGTCGTCGCCGCGACGAAGCACGGATGCTCGAGCAGCGCCCGATGGAAGCCGAGCAGGGTCGGCGGCCCCTCGATCCTGAACTCGGCGAGCGCACGCAGCATCCGCGCGGTGGCGCGCTCACGGTCGACGTCGTGGACGATCAGCTTCGCGATCATCGGGTCGTAGAGGCCGCTCACCTCGTCGCCCGCCTCGACGGCCGAGTCGACCCTCACTCCCGGCCCCGCCGGCTCCGAGTACGCGGTGACCCTCCCCGGTGCCGGCAGGAACCCCGCCGCGACGTCCTCGGCGTTGATCCGGCACTCGATCGCGTGGCCCCGCAGCACGACGTCGGCCTGATCGACCGAGAGCGGCTCGCCGGCAGCGACCAGGATCTGCTCGCGCACGAGGTCGAGGCCGGTCACCGCCTCGGTCACCGTGTGCTCGACCTGGATCCTCGTGTTCATCTCCATGAAGAAGTACTCGCCGTCGGCGGTGAGGAGGCCCTCGATCGTCCCCGCCGACCGATAGCCGGCCGCGCGCGCGGCATCGACCGCGATCGCGCCGATTCGCGCGCGGAGCTCCTCGTCGACCGCGGGCGACGGCGTCTCCTCGACGAGCTTCTGGTGGCGCCGCTGGATCGTGCAGTCGCGCTCGCCCAGGTGCACGACGTTGCCGTGCCCATCCGCGAGCACCTGCACCTCGACGTGCCGAGGGTCCTCGAGGTACCGCTCCACGTAGACGGTCGCATCCGCGAAGTACCGCTCGCCCTGCCGCGCCGCCGTGTCGAACGCCCGGGCCGCATCCTCGCGAGCGCGGACGAGCTCCATTCCCTTGCCACCGCCTCCGGCCGCCGCCTTGACGATCAGCGGGTAGCCGAGCTCCTCGCCGAGCGCCGCGATCTCCTCCCCGGACCCCACCGGGTCGACGCCACCGGGGATGATCGGGACGCCCGCGGCGCGCATCGCCGCCCGCGCGGCTGTCTTCGAGCCCATCAGCTCGATCGCGGCCGGCGGCGGCCCGATCCACACGAGACCTGCGTCCTCGACGAGCCGCGCGAACGCGGCGTTCTCCGCGAGGAACCCGTAGCCCGGATGGATCGCCTGCGCACCCACGCGCAGCGCGACCTCCACCACGACGTCTCCCCGCAGGTAGCTCTCCGCCGCGGGGCCGGGCCCGACCCGGTAGGCCTCGTCCGCAGCCCGCACGTGCGCGGCCCTCCGGTCGGCGTCCGAATAGACGCCGACGCACCCGATCCCGAGCTCGCGCAGCGTGCGGAAGATGCGGATCGCGATCTCTCCGCGGTTGGCGACGAGGATCTTCGAGAAGGGCTGCATGCGCGGCGTATTCTCCCCGAACCGTGACGCTGCCCGACCAGCTGACCCTCGCGCGGGCGCTTGCCGTTCCCGTCGTGGTCGTGCTCTTCGCCTGGGACTTCTCGGGGCACGTCTACTGGGCGACCGCGGTCTTCGCAGTCGCGATGGCGACGGATCAGGTCGACGGGTGGCTCGCCAGGCGGCGGAACCAGACGTCCGCGTTCGGCTCGCTGCTCGACCCGATCGCGGACAAGGTGCTCGTGCTGGCCGCCTTGGTGATGCTGATCGGCGAGGGTGTGGCGCCGGCGTGGATGGTCGCGGCGATCGTCGCGCGCGAGATCGCGGTCTCGGGCCTGCGCCTGGCGGCGCTCGAGCGCGGTGTCGTGATGGGCGCCCGCGACCTCGGGAAGCTGAAGACGTGGGTCCAGTCCCTCGCTGCCGTGATCGCCGGGCTGCAGGCGGCGGGGGCCTGGGAGGCCGACATCGCATGGTGGGTCCTCCTCCTCGCAACGCTCCTCACGTGGATCTCCGGGCTGGACTACGCCCGCGTCGCGCCCCGCGTGCTGCGCGGCGAGAGCGCGGCGACGTAGGGCCCCACACGGGAGGCGGCCGGCGCGGTGGGCTCCCGCGCAACGCCTTCCCGGAGCGCCGCCCTGCGCCACGGCGTGTCGTGCGCCGGCTCCGACGCGTCGAGTAGTCCCTCGTCGCGGAGGAGGGCGGCTACGGCCCCTGTGAGCCTCGCGCCGGGATCGGGCTGGAGCCGAAGCGCCACGGGGGGACGCTACACGAGCTCGCGCCGAGTCCCTCACCACGCCCGATCCACGCTGGACGCCGTCCTTCCCTCTCCCCAGCCAGATTGACAATCCTTATTTGACGCATATCCTCTTCTTATATACCTTTCCGATGGACAAAGGGGCTGTGACGGCGGGATCGTTACGGCCGGCACCGAGCAAAGGAGAGCTATGCAGCGAAAGCGAATCGTCTGGATCTCGGCGCTCGTCGCCGCGCTCGTCGCAGCGGCGGCCGCCGGCGCGACCACCACGACCGGGAAGGGCTCGAAGGACGTCACGCTCAACCTCGTCGCGTACTCCACGCCCCGGCCGGTGCTGACGCGGCTGATCGACGAGTTCCGCAAGACGGACCAGGGCGCCGGAATCACGATCCGGGCGTCCTACGGCCCATCCTCCGCCCAGGGTCAGGCAGTCGCCAACGGCCTGCCTGCCGACGGGGTCATCCTCAACACGGGGAACGACATCAACGACCTCGTCGACAAGGGGCTGATCGACCGGAACTGGGACAAGCAGAGCTACAAGGGGGTCGTCTGGAACTCCGTCGTCGTCTACGGACTGCGCGACGGCAATCCCAAGAAGATCAAGGGCTGGAACGACCTGCTCAGGCCCGGCGTGCAGGTCGTGACCGTGAACCCGTTCACCGGCGGCATCGCGAAGTGGAACATCCTCGCGTCGTACGTCGCCCAGCGGCGGCTCGGCAAGACCGACGCGCAGGCGCTCGACTGGCTGCGCCGCTTCTACAAGAACAACGTCGTCTCGCAGGATTCGTCGGGCTCGAACGCGACGAACACCTTCCTCTCGGGGAAGGGCGACGTGCTGCTCACGTTCGAGAGCGAGGCGATCAACGGGAAGCTCCCGTACGTCATCCCGCGCCAGACCATGCTGATCGACGTCTACATCGCGGCGATCAAGTCGAGCCAGCACAAGGCGGAGTGGACGGCCTTCTCCCGATTCCTCAAGACCTACCCGGCGCAGAAGATCCTCGCCCAGAACGGCTATCGGCCGGTCAACAAGCAGGCGCTCGCCGAGTTCAAGAGCAAGTACCCGACCCGACCCGGCGAGACGACGATCACGAACAAGCTGCTCGGCGGCTGGCGCGCGGTCGACAAGAAGTGGTTCGACCCGCGGAAGAGCGTCATGCAGCAGATCGAGCAGTCGCTCGGAGAGCCCACTGACTAGCACCGTCACCGAGACGCCGCGCCTCCCGGCGCCGGCCGAGCACCGCGGGGAGAGAGCCGTCACATCGGCTCTCTCCCTGCAGGTGGGTTTTGTCACGACGTTCCTGCTCGTGATCGTCGTGCTGCCCATCGCCGCCGTCGTCTGGAGGTCGACGGGCGAAGGCTGGTCGGGGTTCTGGGAGGTGGTCTCCTCTCCGCAGGCCGTTGCCGCCTTCAAGCTCACGCTGATCACGTCCACCCTGGCGGTGCTGACGACGGCCGTGTTCGGGACGATCATCGCCTGGGTCCTCGTGCGCGACTCCTTCGCCGGGAAGTCGGTCGTCAACGCGATCATCGACCTGCCGTTCGCGCTGCCCACGATCGTCGCCGGGCTCGTGATCATGGCCCTCTACGGGCCGCGCACGCCGCTCGAGTTCACGGTCGGCTCGTTCCACTTCGACGCCAACCTGACGTTCACGCGCGGCGCGATCTACGTGGCGCTGCTGTTCGTCACGCTGCCGTTCGTCGTCCGCGCTGTGCAGCCGGTGCTGATCGAGTTCGACCGCGAGCTCGAGGACGCGGCGAGGTCGCTCGGCGCCGGCCCCTTCGCGACCTTCAGGCGCGTCGTGCTGCCTGTGATCCTGCCCGGGATCCTCTCGGGCGTCGCGATGGCGTTCGCGCGCGCGGTCGGCGAGATCGGGGCGATCGTCCTCATCGCCGGCAACCTCCCGTTCAAGACCGAGGTCGCCTCGATCCATCTCTTCTACCGGATCGAGCAGGATCCGGCGGGCTCCGCCGCGATCGCGGTCGTGCTCCTCCTGATCTCGTTCACCGCGCTGATGGGCATCGGCGCGGTGCGCTGGTACGTCACGAGGCACGACCATGGGTAGGCTCGGGCTCCGCTTCGTCGCCCTCGGCTACCTCGTTGTGATTCTCGTGGGCCCGCTGCTCATGATGGTCTGGCGCACCACGGAGGACCTGGACGGGGCCTGGGCGGCGATCACGGCCCCGGACACCGTCTCGGCCTTCAAGCTCACCCTGCTGGTCACCGTGATCGCGGTGGCGGTCAACACGGTGTTCGGGATCGTGTGCGCGCTTGTGATCGTGCGGGGAAACATCCCCGGCCGGGGGTTCCTCAACGCCTTCATCGACCTCCCCCTCGCGCTCTCGCCGGTGATCGTCGGGTTCTCGCTGGTCGTCCTCTACGGCGCGAGCGGCTGGCTCTCCTGGTTCACCGACCACGGCTTCGAGATCGTGTACGCGACGCCGTCGATCGCGCTCGCCACGATCTTCGTGACGCTCCCGTTCGTGGCCCGCGAGGTCGTGCCGACGCTCCGCGAGATCGGCACCGAGCAGGAGCAGGCCGCCCAGACGCTCGGTGCGACGGGCTGGCAGACCTTCTGGCGCATCACGCTGCCGTCGATCCGCTGGGCGGTCGTCTACGGGGTCGTGCTCACCGCGGCCCGCGCGATCGGCGAGTTCGGCGCGGTCGCGATCGTCTCGGGGAACATCGTCGGCAAGACGCAGACGGCGACGCTCCGCGTCGAGGACGCGTACCAGTTCTCGTACGGGAACTATGCGCCCGCCTACGGCATCTCGTTCGTGCTCGCGGCGACGGCGATCCTCGTCCTGGTCACGATGATCCTCCTCCAACCGAAGGGAGCAAAGCACTGATGTCGATCTCGATCCGCCATGTGACGAAGCGTTTCGACGACTTCCTGGCGCTCGACGACGTGTCGGTCGAGGTCGGCTCGGGATCACTGACGGCACTCCTCGGCCCGAGCGGCAGCGGCAAGTCCACGCTGCTGCGGATCGTCGCGGGGCTCGAGACCGCCGATGCGGGCAGCGTCTCGATCGACGGCGTCGACGTGACCGGGCGCCCGCCGCAGAAGCGCGGCGTGGGGTTCGTGTTCCAGCACTACGCCGCCTTCAAGCACATGACGGTGCACGACAACGTCGCCTTCGGCCTCCGGATCCGCAAGCGCCCGAAGGCCGAGATCGAGGAGCGCGTGAGCCGCCTCCTCCAGCTCGTCCAGCTCGACAGGTTCGCCAAGCGGTTCCCGTCGCAGCTCTCGGGCGGACAGCGCCAGCGGATGGGGCTCGCGCGAGCGCTCGCGATCGATCCGTCCGTCCTCCTGCTCGACGAGCCGTTCGGCGCGCTCGACGCACGGGTGCGCGCCGAGCTACGCGAGTGGCTCCGGCGCCTCCACGAGGAGACGCACACCACGACGGTGATCGTCACGCACGACCAGGACGAGGCGATGGAGGTCGCCGACGAGGTGGCGGTGATGAGCCAGGGGAGGATCGAGCAGGTCGGCACGCCCCGGGAGGTCTACGAGCGGCCCGAGAACGAGTTCGTGATGACGTTCGTCGGCCAGGCCCACCGAATCGGCGACGCGTTCGTCCGGCCCCACGACCTCGAGGTGACGCTCGAGCCGAACGGCGCGACGCGGGAGGTGATGGTCGAGCGGATCGTCCATTTCGGGTTCTCGGTCCGAATCGACCTCGTCGACGCGGAGGGCGAGCGGCTCTCGGTCGAGACCACGCGCGACGACGCCGAGCTGCTCGAGCTCGAGACCGGCCAGATCATCTACGTCGAGGCCGCGCGCCAGACGATGTTCACCTGAGCGAGCCCGTCCCCGCACCCCGGCTCCGGGCGACGATCTCCTCGAGCGTCGTCTCCTCGAGCACGCCCCGCATCGCCGTGCGCAGTTCGAGCCACACCGAGCCGAGCGCGTGCGCAGGCCCCGTGTACACGACATCGTCGGGGCGCTCGCCGCGGACGGTCGCGATCGGGCCCTCGACCGCGCGGATCACCTCCGCCACGCTGATCTCGCCCGCGGGCCGTGCGAGCGCGTAGCCGCCTTCGATCCCGCGCCGGCTCGTCACGAGCTCGGCGTGACGTAGGTCGAGGAGGATGTTCTCGAGGAACTTCTGCGGGATGCCCTGCGCGGCCGCCACGCGCTCGCTCTTGACGAGGCCGTCCGCCACCGCGAGCTCCAGCATCGCCCGCAGCGCGTAGTCGACCTTGGCGGAGACGCGCACGCCACGAACCGTAACCGGGCGCCGGCCCTCGACCGTCGTCACGCCGCAGGTCATGATCCCGCCCACACGAGAGAGGAGGGCCGATGCCAGAGCCGCTGATCCACCGCCCGGACGACGGCGAACCGCTCCCGAACCCCGTGGGAGGAGAGATCACCCTCGCGTTCGGCGCCGAAGAGACGGCCGGGCGCCTGACGGCCCTCGTGACCGTCGCCGCGCCGGGCGAGGGGCCGCCGCTCCACACGCACGCGAGCGAGGACGAGTGCCTCGTCGTGCTCGACGGCACGATGCGCTTCCGCCTGGGAGACGAGCTCGAGGATGCGACGGCCGGCTCGCTCGTCTTCGTGCCGCGCGGCGCGGTGCACACCTGGCAGAACATCGGCGAGACCCCCGCCCGGATGCTCGCGCTGTTCACGCCATCCGGGATGGAGCGGTTCTTCGAGCGCTTCGCCGCGCTCGACAGCCCGGGCCCCGAGACGTTCCTCGAGGCAGCCGCGGGAACCGGGATGGAGGTCGTCGGGCCGCCGCTCGCGGTGTCTCACCCGAGCTGAGCGGCGCCGGCGCTATGCGCGCCGGTCGTCGATCCGCCTCGCCTTGCCCTGCGAGCGCTCGATCGCTCCCGGCGCGACGACGTCGACCTCGATCGTCACGCCGACCGCCGCCTTCACGCGCTCGGCGAGCTCGACGCCGCGGCCCTCGACGCCCTCGCCCCAGGTGTCGGAGGCGGCCTCGACCCGCACGGTGAGCGTGTCCAGCCGTCCCGGACGCTCGAGCACGCAGAGGTAGTGCGGCGTGAGGCCGGGCGTCCGCAGGATCTGCTCCTCGATCTGGCTCGGGAACACGTTCACGCCGCGCACGATCATCATGTCGTCGCTCCGCCCGGTGATCTTCTCCATCCGGCGATGCGGCGCGAGCGCCGTTCCGGGCAGCAGCCGCGTCAGGTCACGCGTGCGGTAGCGGACGACCGGCATCGCCTCCCTGGTCAGCGACGTGAAGACGAGCTCGCCCTGCTCTCCGTCGGCGACCGGCTCCAGCGTCACCGGATCGACGACCTCGGGGTAGAAGTGGTCCTCCCACACGTGGAGCCCGTCCTTGGTCTCCACCGACTCGGCGGCGACGCCGGGGCCGAGCACCTCGGAGAGGCCGTACAGGTCGACCGCGTCCATCGCGCAGCGCTCTTCGATCTCGCGCCGCATCTCGTTCGTCCACGGCTCCGCGCCGAAGATCCCGATCTCGAGCGACGTCGTCGCCGGATCGATCCCGAGCCGTTCCATCTCGTCGACGATCGCGAGGAAGTACGAGGGCGTGACCATCACGATCCGCGGCCGGAAGTCCTCGATCAGCCGGACCTGCCTGTCCGTCATGCCGCCCGACATCGGCACGACCGTGCACCCGAGCCGCTCGGCGCCGTAGTGCGCTCCGAGCCCGCCGGTGAAGAGCCCGTAGCCGTAGACGACGTGAACGAGGTCACCGCGCCGTCCCCCTGCCGCCTCGAGCGACCGCGCGACGAGCTCGGCCCAGGTCTCGACGTCCTGCCGCGTGTACCCGACGACCGTCGGCTTGCCGGTCGTGCCGGACGAGGCATGGATCCGGACGACCTCCTCGCGCGGCACCGCGAACAGCCCGAACGGGTAGTTCGCGCGCAGGTCCTCCTTCGTCGTGAAGGGGAACCCCGCGAGGTCGCCGGGCGTCTGGAGGTCGTCCGGTCGCACGCCCGCCTCGTCGAACGCGCGGCGGTAGTGCGGGACCCGCTCGTAGACGCGGCGCAGGGTCGCCTGGAGCCGCTCGAGCTGGAGCGTCTGGAGCTCGTCGCTGGTCCGCGCGGTGCTCGCCACGACTCGGCGAGTGTCCATCGACGCTCGCCGCGACGCAAGCACGAGGCGACCCGCGCTCCGGAGGTGAATCGCGGAGCGCGGGTCGCGGAGAGCGGACGGCTGCTAGTCGGCGACCGATGCGCATACGACGAAGCCCTCGAGCTGCCACGTGCCGGGCGCGGCGACCGGGCCGGCCTCGACGGCGCGCACGACCCACCCCGCGCCCGATGGAAGGCTCGACGAGAGGGCCACGTCGGAGCCGACGTGGTTGCCGGCGGGATACAGGACCTGGCCGCCGCCGCCGAGCGCGATCTTCCCCGAGGGGCAGGCGAGCACGAGGTACTTCGAGTCGCTGCTCGAGATGACCGTCGCCGAGGTGACGATCTCGCGCGCGGAGATCCCCGGCGCGCCCTGCAGGCCCTGCTGTCCCTGCTCGCCCTTCGGGCCAGGCTGTCCCTGCGGGCCGGCCGGTCCCTTCGGCAGCGAGCCAGGCTTGAAGTGCGCCGGGGTGAGGCTCTTCTTCTTGACGTCGATCCCGCTCACGGTTCCGTTCGCGAGGTCGAGCCCGGTGACCGTGCCGTTCAGGATCTGCTTGCCCGTGATCAGGCTCTTGGCCGCCGTCGCGGTTCCGGCGAGAGCGAGCACGCCCGCGGCGATCAGGAGCGCCGCAGCCCGGGGTGTGATCGTGATGGTCATGACGTCCTCCTTCGGTCGTTGACCTCCGGAGAACCGCCGTACAGGCGATTCCTTACGCTCGGCCCGTGGAGGTCGAGCACGTCATGGGCGCCGAGGCGGTCCTCGACCGTCTCGAGGAGCTGCTGCTCAGGGACGAGGCGCGACACAACCTCGCGCTCGGGATCCTCTCCACAGCGCGGGCGCAGCCATCGGTCTATCCCGAGCTCCACGGGTGGGTTGCCCGGGCGGGCAGCCGCGTCGTCGCCGCGGCAGTCAGGACACCACCTCACAATCTGGTGCTGGCACAGCCGGTCGACGAGCGAGGGCTCCACGCGCTCGCCGGCGCGATCGAGACGGAGCTGCCCGGGGTCGTCGGAGGGGTGCCCGAGGTCGACACGTTCGCCGCGTCCTTCGCGGAACGGCACTCCCTCGAGATCAGAGCCGCGTTCGACCAGCGGATCTACGCGCTCCACAGGCTGATCCCGCCGGACACGGTGCCCGGGGCCATGCGGCTCGCCGGCGAGGCCGATCGGCCCCTCGTGCTCGACTGGTGCCGGGCATTCGCCGCCGAAGCTCTCGGCGGCGACGGCGACGGCGGCGACAGCTCGAGGCTCGAGCGCAGCGTCGAGGCCAGGCTCGTCGACGAGCATGGGGGCTTCGGCCTCTGGCACGACGCCGGGGGCGCCGTCTCCCTGGCCGGCTTCGGCGGGCCGACTCCGAACGGGATTCGGATCGGTCCGGTCTACACACCGCCCGAGCACCGAAACCGCGGGTACGGCACCGCGGTGACTGCCGCAGTCTCCGAGTTGCTGCTCGAGCAAGGCCGTCGCTTCTGTTTCCTCTACACCGACCTCGCGAACCCGACGTCGAACGCGATCTACCTGCGGATCGGCTACGAGCCGGTGTGCGACTCGCGCGAGCTCGCGTTCTCAGCAGAAACCCGCTGTACGCCCTGAGGGACGCGGGCAAAGCCCCCGTCCCGGGGCTACAGCGGGATGTTGCCGTGCTTCCGCTTCGGGCCGGGCTCGCGCTTGGAGAGCAACGCCTCCAGCGCCCGCGTGAGGTACGGCCGGGTGAGACGAGGCTCGATCACGTCGTCGACGTAGCCGCGCTCGGCGGCCGAGTACGGGTTCGCGAACCGCTCCTTGTAGTCCGCGATCAGCTCGGCACGCCGCGCGTCGGGATCGGAGGAGGCCTCGAGCTCCTTCCGGAAGACGATGTTGACCGCCCCGTCCGGGCCCATCACGGCGACCTCCGCCGTCGGCCAGGCGACGTTGACGTCGGCGCGGATGTGCTTCGAGCTCATGACGTCGTACGCCCCGCCGTACGCCTTCCGGGTGATCACGGTCAGCTTGGGCACCGTCGCCTCCGCGTAGGCGTAGAGCAGCTTGGCCCCGTGACGGATGATCCCGCCCCACTCCTGGGCCGTACCCGGGAGAAAGCCCGGGACGTCGACGAACGTCACGAGCGGCACGTTGAACGCGTCGCAGGTTCGGACGAAACGCGCTGCCTTGACCGAGGCGTCGATGTCGAGCACGCCTGCGAGCGCGGCCGGCTGGTTCCCGACGACACCGATCGAATGCCCACCGAGCCGAGCGAAGCCGCAGACGATGTTCTCCGCGTGGCGCGGCTGGAGCTCGAGGAAGTCCCCGTCGTCGACGACGGCCTCGATCACGCGCTTGATGTCGTACGGCTTGTTCGGCGAGTCGGGGATCAGCGTGTCCAGGTCGGGCGACTCGCGCTCGACGGGGTCGGTCGGCGCGGCGTACGGCGCCGACTCGAGGTTGTTCTGGGGAAGGAACGTGAGGAGGTAGCGCGCGTCGTCGATGCAGGCCTGCTCGTCGGGCGCGACGAGGTGCGCGACCCCGGACTTCGTCGCGTGCGCGCTCGCCCCGCCGAGGTCCTCGAACGACACGTCCTCCCCCGTCACCGTCTTCACGACGTCGGGGCCCGTGATGAACATGTACGACGAGCCCTCCGTCATCAGGACGAAGTCGGTGATCGCCGGGGAGTAGACGGCGCCCCCGGCGCACGGCCCCATGATCAGCGAGATCTGCGGCACGACACCCGATGCCTGGACGTTGCGCCAGAAGATCTCCGCATAGCCGGCGAGGGACACGACGCCTTCCTGGATGCGCGCGCCGCCCGAGTCGTTGATCCCGACCACCGGACAGCCGACCTTCACGGCCATGTCCATGACCTTGCAGACCTTCTCCGCGAACACCTCGGAGAGCGAGCCGCCGAAGACCGTGAAGTCCTGGCTGAACACGCAGACCGGGCGCCCGAACACGGTGCCGTGGCCGGTGACCACTGCGTCGCCCCACGGGCGGTTGTCGCGCATCCCGAACTCGCTCTCGCGATGACGGACGAAGCGGTCGAGCTCGACGAACGAGCCGGGATCGAGCAGGAGGTCGAGACGCTCGCGGGCGAGGAGCTTGCCGCGCTCGTGCTGACGAGCGACCGCCTTCTCCGTGCCGGCGTTCGCCGCCTCGTCGGCCAGCTCCCGGAGCCACGCGAGCTTCGCCTCGGTCGTGTCGTGGCGGGTCGACATCGCGAGGAGCCTAACGCGGGGCAACTCGGGCGGGGCTCTCCGACGCAGAGCGCGGACAACGCCTGTGTTGAATCAACACAAGCGTTGTCCGCCCTCGCGGATGCGTGCGTACGCTGCCGGCGTGCGACGAGATCTCGGGGACGGGTACGAGCTCGACGACGATCGCGCCCGGATCGACCGCGACGCGGTGCATCGCTACCTGAGCGAGGAGTCCTACTGGGCCGAGGGCCGTCCACGGGAGGTGCAGGACGCGCTGATCGAGGGCGCGGCGCGCGTGGTCGGGCTCTACCGCGACGGCGAGCTGGTCGGCTTCTCGCGCTCGCTCTCGGACGGGCACGTGCAGTCGTATCTCGCCGACGTCTACGTGCTCGACGACCATCGTGGGCACGGCCTCGGAGTCGAGCTCGTGCGCTTCAGCGTCGACGAAGGGCCGCTCGCCGGCACGAAGTGGCTCCTCCACACCGCCGACGCGCACGGGCTGTACCGCAAGCTCGGGTTCGTCGAGCCGGGCTCGGCTCTGCTCGAGCGGCCGCGGCGGGACGCGTAGGCCGCGCATAGCATCGAGCCGTGGACGCACCGCTCGACCGCTCCGCGACCTGGCCCTACGAGGGGGGAGAGCCCGGCCGCTTCTCCTACGCGCGCGCCGATCACCCGACCGGCGTCGCCTGCGAGGAGGCGCTCGGCGCGCTCGACGGCGGGTACGCGCTGCTCTATCCGTCGGGCATGGCCGCGGTCACGAACGTCGTGCTGACCATGCTGCGCCCAGGTGGGACGATCGCGCTGGCCGAAGGCGCGTACTACGGCCATCGCACGCTGCTCGACCACCTCGGCCCGTGGCGCGTGAACGTGATCGAGTTCGACCAGACCGGGCCGCCTCCCGACGGGGTCGACCTGATCCTCGTCGAGGCGCCGGCGAACCCGCTCCTGACCATGCCCGACTTCGAGGCGGCGGCCGCGCACCCAGCACCTGTCGTCTGCGACGCGACCGTGTCGTCGCCCCTCCGGCTCCGCGCGCTCGAGCACGGCTGCGATGTCGCGCTCCACTCGGCCACGAAGATCCTGTCGGGGCACGACGACGTGCTCGCGGGGGTGACCGTGACGCGCGACGAGGAGCTTCGCGACCGGCTGCACCTGACCCGCCGGCTCGCCGGGATCGTCGCCTCGGCCGACACGGCCTGGCTCGTCCACCGCGGCCTCGAGACGCTCGCGGCGCGGCTCGACCGCCAGGAGGCGACCGCGCGCATCCTCGCCGAGCGACTCGAGGCGCAGACTGCGGTCGAGACCGTCCGCTACCCCGGCTTCTCGTTCCTGCTCAGCTTCGACGTCGCCGACGGCGAGGCCGCAGGACGCGTCGAGCGTGCGCTGCGCACGATCGTCAACGCCACGAGCCTGGGCGGGACGCACACCAAGCTCGAGGCGCGCCATCGCTGGGAGGGCGATCGAATCCCCAGCGGACTGCTGCGTCTCTCGGTCGGTCTCGAGGACCCGGAGGTGCTGTGGACCGATCTCGAGCAGGCGCTGGCGACGGCCTGAGCAGCACCTCGTCGTCACCGGCGGAGGCCGGGCGCGTATGGTGCTGCTGTACAGGCACCATGCAAAGGACGAAGGCAGGCCACGACAGAGCAGGAGCGGCTTGACCGGTGACGGGCGTTCGTTTATTCATACTGCACAGTGCGCGTCTCTAAGGACCCGCGTCCCGTCGTGGGGCTGATCGGTCTCGGAAACATGGGCACCGCGTTCGGGGAGCGCCTCCTCGAGGGCGGCTACGAGCTCGTCGTGAGCAACCGCACGCCCGGCAAGTCCGAGTCGCTCGAGGCACGCGGCGCGCGCTTGGCCGGCACGCCCGAGGAGCTGGCGGCGCAGGTCGACGTCGTCCTCACCTCGCTCGCCGACGACGAGGCCTTCGAGGCCGTCGCGACCCGCGTCGTCGACGCTGCCCGGCCGGGCACCGTCCTCGTCGATGCGAGCACGGTCTCGGCGGCGAGCTCCGCACGCGTGGCCGCGCACGCGGAGGCGCGCTCGGTGCGCTATCTCCGTGCCCCGGTCAGCGGGAACCCGAGCGTCGTCCGCGCCGGGAATCTCAGCTTCGTGGTCTCCGGCGAGCGCGAGACGCTCGACGAGGTCGAGCCGCTGCTCCTCGCGATCGGGCCGACGATCCATCACGTCGGCGACGCCGAGCAGGCCCGGGTCGTGAAACTGGCGATCAATCTCATGATCGCCGTTCTGGCGCAGGCGATCTCCGAGGCGCTCGTGCTCGGCGAGGCCGGCGGGGTGAGTCGCTCGGCGCTCCTCGAGGTGATGGGCAACTCGGCGGTCGGAGCCCCCTTCGTGAAGTACAAGACCGACGCGCTCCTCCGCGACGACTACTCCGCGACGTTCACGACGTCGTTGATGGAGAAGGACATCGACCTCGCCCTCGACGCGGCCGACGAGCTCGGCGTCGAGCTGCCGCTGGCCGCGGAGATGAAGGCGCAGCTGCACGCGGCGATCGACGCGGGCTATGCGGACGACGACTTCATCGCGCTCTTCCAGCATCTGCGGCGGCGAATCGGCCTCTCGACCGGCGTGGGCACGGCGGACGGGGCGACAAGGCAGCTCGAACAGGAGGTAGTGCCGTGACCATGCGCGAGAGGGCGAACGGCTCCCCCGACGCGACGCGTGCGGTCGACTGGGAGCAGCGCATCGACTTCCCGCGCCTGCGGCAGGAGCGCCTCGACCGCGCCAAAGCGGCGCTCGAGGCCTCGAACCTCGGCGCGGTCCTGCTGTTCGATCCGAACAACATCCGGTACGTCACGAGCACGCACATCGGCGAGTGGGCGCGCGACAAGAACGCGCGGTTCGCCCTCCTCCCCCGCGGCGGCGATCCGATCCTCTGGGACTTCGGCTCCGCCGCCCGGCACCACCAGCTGTTCGCCCCCTGGCTTCCTCCGGAGAACTTCCGCGCCGGGGTCGCGCCGATGCGAGGCGCGATGCCCGTCGAGACGGGTGTCCCGGACCGGCTCGGCCAGCGGATCGCGCACGAGCTGCGCGAGCACGGCCTCGAGGGCGAGCCGCTCGGCGTCGACATGGCCGACCTCGTCACGATCGAGGCGCTCCAGCGCGCGGGGATCCACGTCACCGACGGCTCGCGCGTCCTGCTCGCGGCGCGCACGATCAAGACCTCGCAGGAGATCGCGCTGCTCGACCAGTCGGCCGGGCTCGTCGACGCGGTCTACGAGGAGATCTACCGCATGCTCCGCCCCGGGGTGTACGAGCACGAGATCGTCGCCCGTGCGCACCAGCTCCTGTTCGAGATGGGGTCGGAGCAGGTCGAGGCGGTCAACGCGGTCTCGGGAGACCGCTGCAACCCGCATCCCCACGTCTTCTCCGACCGGCTGCTGCGCCCGGGCGACCAGGCGTTCTTCGACATCATCCACTCGTTCATGGGCTACCGGACGTGCTACTACCGCACGTTCAACGTGGGCGGCGTGAGCCACGCGCAGCTCGACGCCTACAAGCAGTGCCGGGAGTGGCTCGACTCCGCGATCGAGCTCGTCCGGCCCGGGATGACGACCGACCGGATCGCCGAGGTCTGGCCGACCGCCGAGGAGCTCGGCTTCCCGGACGAGGAGACCTGCTTCGGCCTGCAGTTCGGGCACGGGATCGGCGTCGGCCTCTACGAGTCGCCGATGATCTCTCGCGTCCACTCGCTCGAGCACCCGGTCGAGCTCGAGGAGGGAATGGTCTTCGCGCTCGAGACGTACTGCGCGGCGACGGACGGTCGGTCGGCGGCGCGCATCGAGGAAGAGGTGGTCGTGACGGCGACGGGTTGCGAGCTGCTCACGCGGTTCCCGGCCGAGGAGCTGCTCGTCGCCGGGCGCATCTACGTGCGCGGCGCCGACCTCGTCCAGGAGGACGGAGGCGACCGGCGGAGGGGTGTGCCCGGCCTTGCGTCCGCGGTCGCCTCGTCTGCCGTCGTCGAGCCCTCCGGCGTCCCGCTGTGAGCAGCGAGACCGGAACGCGGACGCTCGCCGACGGCCGGCCGGCCTACCGCCTCGTCCGCCGCGAGGAGATCGAGCTCGCGGACGCCCTCCCCGGCCGCTCCAGCGGACTCAACACGTGCCGGCTCGTAGACGGCCCCTCGGGATCGACGCACATGGCGCTCACGCTCGTCGCGCTCGCCGACGGGCACGTCGACGAGCACCTGCACTCGTTCGAGACGAGCTTCTACGTGCTCGAGGGCAACCCGGTGCTCTACCTCGAAGGGCGCGGCGTCACGCTCGAGCCGGGCGCGTGCGGGGCGATCCCGGTCGGCGTCCCGCATGCGTTCCGAGCCGGCGAGCCGGCGCGCTGGATCGAGATGGCCTCGCCGCGCCCCCGCACCGACGGAAGCGACACGTTCTTCCTCGGGTCTGCTCCCGAGGGCGCCCCCGACGCGCTCGACGCACGCGACCCCCGCAACCACAACCTGTTCCTGCTCCGTGAGGGCGAGACCGACCTGGACGTCCTGAAGCACGCCCAACCGATGGGCGCGCCGACTGTCTCCGGGAGCATGGCGACCGCCGTCCTCGCCTACAGCGGCATCACGGTGAAGATGCTCGTCGACCAGCGTCTCGACGCGCAACTCCACACGATGTTCATGGTCGACTACCAGCCGGGAGCCTGCGCCAACCCGCACGACCACCCGTTCGAGGAGTCGTACTACATGCTCGACGGCGAGGTCGACGTCGTCGCGGACGGCGATCGGCACACGCTCCGGCCGGGCGACGCGTTCTGGACGGGGACCGGGTGCGTGCACGCCTTCTACGAGACGCAGGGCCGCACCGTCCGCTGGCTCGAGACCTCGGCGCCGGGGCCGCCGCCGCGCCACTCGTACCGCCACCAGCGGGACTGGGACTACCTCCGCGAGCGGCTCGCGGCAGAGACGAGCGTGGGCGCAGCATGAGACGTTCGGTGTCAACCTCCGAGATCCGCCCGCCGGGAGCCGACGCCGGCCAGGGGCGCGCGTGAGCAACGTCAGCGACACCCCGGCCACGGGGGTCCTCGAGGACCTCGAGCTCTACACGCGGATCTACCGGCAGATGCTGGTGATCCGGGGCTTCGAGGACCTCGTCCAGTCACTCTTCCTCGCCGGTGAGGTGTACGGGACGACGCACCTGTACTCGGGGCAGGAGGCGATCGCGACCGGTGTGGCGAGCCTGCTCGACGACCGCGACCGCGTGGCCGCGACCTATCGCGGGCACGGGCATGCGCTCGCGCTCGGCGTGGATCCCCAGGCCCTCCTCGACGAGATGCTCGGCCGGGGGACGGGCATCAACGGCGGGCGGGCCGGCTCCATGAACGTCAACTCGCCGCGCGACCGGCTGATCGGCTCTTTCGGCATCGTCGGCGGCAGCATCGCCGCGGCGACCGGCGCGGCGCTCGGCCTCAAGAAGACGACCGGCGGCGTCGCGGTCGCGTACTTCGGCGACGGCGCGATGAACCAGGGCTACGTCTTCGAGTGCCTCAACTTCTGCCAGGTGCTCCAGCTCCCGCTCGTCCTCGTCTGCGAGAACAACGGCTACGGCGAGTACACGTCCTTCCGCTCGGTCACCGCCGGTGAGCTCACGGACCGGGCGAAGGTGATGGGCGTCCCGACGGAGACGATCGACGGTATGAGCGTGTGGACGGTGCGCGAGGCCGCACGCCGTGCGATCGACCATGCGCGCTCGGGCAACGGGCCTGCCTTCCTCGAGGCGCTCACGTACCGCTTCGTCGGCCATTCGCGCAGCGACCCGGGCGCGTATCGACCCGACGGCGAGCTGGATCAGTGGAGGCAGCGCGACCCGATCACGGTGCTCGCCGCCCAGCTCGGCGCCGAGGGGGTCGACGAGGCGCGCCTCGACGGGACGCGGCGCGAGGTGGCGGACGAGCTCGAGCGCATGCGCGCGCAGGGCCTCGCAGCCCCCTGGCCGAGCGCCCTCGCGGCCCGCGAGTTCAAGGACTGAGCGTCGTGGCCCGCGAGTTGACGATGCCGAAGCTGTCCGACTCGATGGCCGATGCCGTGATCATTCGCTGGCTCAAGGGGCCGGGCGAGACATTCACCCGCGGAGATGCGCTGATCGAGGTGGAGACCGACAAGGCGACCGTCGTCTACGAGGCCGAATGGGACGGGACGCTCGGCGCGATCCTCGTCCCGGAGGGGGGCACCGCCGGGGTCGGCGACGCGATCGCGACCGTGTCGAACGGCGACGGCGAGGCGTCCCCTCCGCGTCCTCGCGTCGCGACACCCGAGCGGGCACCGGCGCTGGCGAGCGACGGTGACCGAGCGCCGGCACCGATCGCTGCCGGCGCTCGCGCGAACGCGTCCCCCGTCGCGAGGCGCGCCGCGGTCGAGCTGGGCGTCTCGCTCCACGGCATCGCGGGCACGGGGCCGGGAGGCCGGGTGACGGTCGAGGATGTGCGCGCGGCCGCCGACTCCGGCGCACCGGCGCCAGGGCGAGCGGATGCCCCGGGCAAGGGCGAGGTCGAGTCGCGCGAGCTGACGCCGACGGAGACGACGATCGCCCGTCGCCTGACCGAGTCGGCGACGACGACTCCCGTGCTGACCGCCGCGGCCGACGTCGACGTCTCGCTGATCGTGGCGCTGCGACGCGGCGGGCGCGACGCCGGCGAGGAGGTCCCGTCCCTCAACGACTTCGTCGTCAAGGCCGCGGCGCTGGCGCTACGCGAGCACCCACGCCTCAACTCCTCGTACGCCGAGGGGCGTATCGAGACGTACTCGCAGGTCAACGTCGGCATCGCCGTCGCGACCGAGGACGACGCGCTCCTCGTCCCGGTGGTGCTCGACGCCGACCGGAAGCCGCTCGCCGAGATCGCGGCCGACTCCCGGCGCCTCGCCGATGCCGCCCGACGACGAGCGCTCACGCCGGAGCAGCTTCACCACGCGACGTTCACCGTCTCGAACCTCGGGATGTTCGGCGTGCGGTCGTTCACCGCGATCGTCGATCCGCCGCAGGCGGCGATCCTCGCCGTCGGCGGTGCGCGGCGCGAGGCATTCGAGGACGGCCCCGCCCGGGTCTCGTTCCGCAACGTGATCACCGTGACGCTGACCTGCGACCACCGCGTGGTCTACGGCGCGCACGCCGCGCAGTTCCTCTCCCGACTTCGCGAGCTGCTCGAGCGGCCGCTCGCTCTGACGCTGTGACGACGACGTTCCGCAGCGCGATTCGAGACGCGCTCGACGAGGCGCTGGCCGACGACGAGCGCGTGATCCTGTTTGGCGAGGACGTCGCCGTCGCGGGCGGCGTCTTCGCCACGACGACCGGCCTGTACGACAAGTACGGGCCCGAGCGGGTGTTCGACACGCCGATCTCGGAGCTGGCGCTCGCCGGGGCGGGCTTCGGCTCCGCCGTCACCGGCCTGCGCCCCGTGCTCGAGATCATGTTCGGCGACTTCCTCACGCTGGCGATGGACAGCCTCGTGAACCAGACGACGAAGTACTGGTTCCTGACGGAGGAGCAGGTCAGCGTGCCGCTCACGATCCGCTCCGTGGTCGGCGCGGGCGGGCGGTTCGGCGCGATCCACTCCCAGATGCCCGTCTCCTGGTTCATGGGAGTGCCCGGGCTCAAGATCGTCTGCCCGTCCACCCCCGCCGACGCGAAGGCCCTGCTCAAGGCCTCGATCCGCGACGACAACCCGGTGCTGTTCTTCGAGCACAAGCGGCTGTACACCCTCGAGGGCGACCTGAACGGCGCGACGGCGGAGCTGGGCAAGGCGCGCATCGCCCGTGAGGGCCGAGACATCACGATCGTCACCGCTATGAAGGGCGTGCACGACAGCCTCGAGGCCGCGGAGGCACTAGAGCGCGACGGGATCTCCGCAGAGGTGATCGACCTCCGGACGCTCCGTCCCTTCGACGCCGACACCGTTCGCGCGTCCGTGGAGAAGACCAATCGGATCGCCGTCGTCGAGGAGGGGCCGCAGACGGGTGGCTGGGCCGGTGAGGTTCTCGCCACCGTGACCGAGCAGGCGCTCGGCCACCTCGACGACGCCTGGCGGATGGCCACGCCCGACACGCCGATTCCCTACAGCCCCCCTCTCGAGGATGCGTTCCTCCCCGGCGCGGACCGGATCGCGACCGAGATCCGTCGGCGCCTGGGCCGCGCATGAGCGACGTCGCGCCCGCCGAGCCGGTCGACGGCACCTTCGACGCGTCGAGGGTCGGTCATCGCCTCCGAGCCGAGCGGGAGCGGCTCGGCATCGGGCTCCGCGAGCTGGCCCGCCGGGTCGGCGTCTCGCCGAGCCTCGTCTCGCAGATCGAGCTCGACCGCGTCAACCCCTCGGTCAGCACGCTCTACTCGCTCGTCACGGCGCTCGGGATCACGATGAGCGACGTCTTCGGCGAACAGGCGGAGGAGCGTGTCGTCGAGCGCGGGGACGGCCTCGCCGAGAGGCCCGACACGCGCCGGGTGATCAACCTCGCCTCGGGGGTGCGCTGGGAGCGGCTCACGCGCGAGCGCGACCCGGACGTCGAGTTCCTCTACGTCACGTATCCCGTCGGCGCGGAGTCCTGCCCCGAGGATGCCCTGACGACGCACGGCGGGCGGGAGTACGGCTACGTCTCGAGTGGAACGCTGGGCGTCCAGGTCGGGTTCGAGACGTACCAGCTCGGCGCCGGGGGCTCGATCGCGTTCGACTCGACCTCGCCGCACCGCCTGTGGACGATCGGCGGCGAGCCTGTGCATGCGATCTGGGTCGTGATCGGCCGCGAGGCGGACCCGCGCGGCGCGAACGCCCTGGCCTCCACCCAGGGCTGAGCTCTCAGCCCACTGGGGCCTCGCCCTCGGGTGTGCGGAGACGCCCCACCCCGCCCCAGCTCGTGCGCAGGCGCGAGACCAGCTCCGGGCTCTTGTAGAGCACGAGCGCGAGGAGGATCAGCACGCCGATCGTGATCTCCGAATACTCCGTCGGCTGCTGGAACAGCGGCAGCACGTTGTCGATCAGCGTCAGGAAGAGGGCGGCGAGGAGCGTCCCGACGTACGAGCCTCTCCCGCCCGCCAGGCTCGCGCCGCCGAGCACGGCCGCGGCGATGCTCTCCAGCGCGTAGTTGCCGATGATCGGCGACCCGATCTGCACCTGGGCGGCGAGGAAGAAGCCCGCGATCGCCGCCATCAGCGAGCAGGCGACGAACGCGAGGATCACCGCGACGCCGGTCCGCATGCCCAGCCGGCGCGACGACGTCTCGTCGAGCCCGACCGCCCGCAGCGCGAGGCCGGTGCGCGAGCGGTAGAGCCACAGGTCCGCACCCACCGCGAGGACGCAGACCGCGACGAACGCGATGGGAACGAAGCTGACGCTCTTCGTCAGACCGCTGATCAGGTCGGCGTTGATCGTTCCCTCGGGATGGTCCCGCAGCCAGAGCGAGGCGCCCTGGAGGATGCTGAGCGTCCCCAGGGTCGCGATGATCGACGGCAGGCGTAGGACGCGAATGAGGACCGCGTTGAAGATGCCGGTCCCGAGCCCGACGGCGAGGACCGCGAGGCTCCCGGGAACGAGGCCCCAGCCCGAGGTGGTGGGGGTCATCGTGTACGAGGCGAGCACGACGCAGAACGTCATCAGCGCCGCCACGGAGACGTCGAACCCGCCGACGAGGAGCGCGGTCGCCTGTCCGAGCGAGACGAGCGCGAGCGGCATCGTCGCGAGGAGCAGGTTGTTGAGGTTGTACGAGGTGAGGAACGCGTCCTCCCGCACCGCCGTGTAGGCACCGAGCGCGAGGATCAGCGTCGACATCAGCAGGAGCGGCAGCCAGCCCTGGAGGGTGCGGGAGAGCTTCATGCCCGCTCCGGCGCCGGCAGAGCCGGCACCTGCGTCGCTTCCCCGCTACGGCGGCGGCACAGCCACCACCGTCGCTCCCTGACCGGCTCCGTCGAGCCTGCGCCGGTTGGGTCGCCTCCGTCGAGCCCACGGCTCATGCCGGCGCCGCCTCCTCCTCCGCGGCCCGGCTCGCCCGGCCCAGGCCCGAGCCGACGATCGCCTCGACGATGCGCCGCTCGCCGAGGTCGTCGCCCTGGATCTCGTCGACGATCCGACCGCGTGACATCACGATGACGCGATCGCACAGGCCCGCGAGCTCGAGCGGGTCGCTCGACTTGACGATCGTGGCGACACCCTCGTTCGCCTTCTCGCGGAGCGCGTCGTAGATGTCGAAGCGGGCGGCGACGTCCACGCCCTGGGTCGGCTCCTCGGCGAGGATCACCTTGACGTCGCCGCGGAGGAACGGCCTCGTCAGCGAGACCTTCTGCTGGTTCCCGCCGGAGAGCGACTGCACGGGCTGCTCCATCGACGCCATTCGGATGCGCAGGCGGCCCGCGAGGTCGTCGACCGTACGGCGCTCGCGGCCACGCCGGAGGAAGCCGAAGCGGCCGAGCCGACGGAGCACCTGGATCGTCGTGTTGACCCGGACGCTGAGCACGGGGAAGAGCGACTCTCCCGAGCGGTCGCCGCTGAGCAGCACGACGCCGTCGCGGAGCGCGCCGAGCGGCGACCCCGAGTCGAGTTGGCGCCCGTCGCAGGTCGCCGTGCCGACCGACCGCTCGACGCCGGCGAGCGCACGGAGGAACTGCACCTGCCCGTTGCCCTCGGCGCCGGCGAGCCCGAGGATCTCGCCCTTCGCCACCTCGAGGTCGACCGGGCCGAACCGCTCGCCCTGCAGAGCCGAGACGGCGAGCCGGATCTCACGGGTGCCGCCCGGGACCTGCCTGTCCGGAAACGCGAGCTGGAGCGGGCGGCCGATCATCAACGCGACGAGACTCTCCTCGGACATCGATGCGGCCTCGAACGTCCCCTGGCAGACGCCGTCGCGGAGGACGCTGACCCGGTCGGCGATGCCCAGGACCTCGGGCAGGCGGTGGCTGACGTATACGATCCCGACGCCGGCGCGGCTCTGCTCCAGGACGAGAGCGTGCAGGCGCTCGACGTCGTCCGGCCCGAGCGCGGTCGTCGGCTCGTCGAGGAGCAGCACCTTCGGCTTGGCCAGGAGCGCCTTGACCACCTCGAGCAACTGGCGCTGCACGAGTGACAGCGAGCGGGTCGAGGCGGCCAGCGGGAGGTCGAGGTCGAACGCGCCGAGGGTCTCGCCGGCCCAGGCCTCCATCCGCCCGTACCTCGGGCGCAGCTGCGGCGGCGCCCCGAGATAGAGGTTCTCCGCGACCGAGAGGTCGAGGACGTGCGAGTACGTCTGGTAGGCGATCCCGAGACCGAGCCGGCGGGTCTCCGCCGGGGAGACCCGCCGACGCTGTCTGCCGGCGATCTCGACAGTCCCGTGGTCGGGTGCGAGAAAGCCGCTGGCGATCCCGAGCAAGGTCGACTTCCCGGACCCGTTCTCCCCGACGAGCGCGTGGATCTCGCCCGCCCGGCAGTCGACGCTGACCTCGCGGAGCGCCCTGACTACTCCGAACGCCTTCGAGACGTCGCGGAGCGAGAGCACGCTCGGGGTGGCGGGCCCGGGAATCGACATCGTTTGCTCGGTCTTCGTTGCCTCCTAGGGGTACATCCGGTGGAGCAGGCTCAGCGGGATGAGGGACGTCGCGGACGCCTCCTGCGGATAGCCCTTGACGCAGGAGTCCCGGACCCGCTGGTTCTGCAGCTCGATCGGGAACACGATCTTGGGCGGGATCTTCGCGCCCTTCAGCTTCATCATCGCCGCGGTGAAGGCGACGCGGATCTGCGAGTTCCCGGAGGTGTAGTACCACATCTTCAGGTTCGGGTTGTTCTCCTTGTTGAACGTGCAGCCCATCCCGACGTCGTCGGTGCGGAGCGTCAGCACGGTGTCGAACGGCTTGCCGGCGGCCTTGTACGCCGCGAGCGCGCCCTGCGCCATCCCGAGCCCGTACTCGTAGCTCCAGCCCTTCACGTCCGGGTGCGCCGCGAGGATCCCCGCGACGACCGACTGGACCTTCGACGGATCCCAGTTCGTCGGCTCTGTCGCGACGACGTCGAGGTTGGAGTTGAGCGCCGGCTTCTCGCAGTTCTGCCAGCCGAGCGAGAGCGGGTTCCCGGGGAAGCCGCCGAGGAACGCGATGTCCCCCGACTTCACCTGCGTGTTCATCACCTTCGCATACGCCTGGCCGAGCTTGCACGTGTCCTCGCCGACGACGGTCAGGTAGTTCTTGCCGGGACCGGTGACGAAGCCCCAGGCGTACGTCGCGACCGGGATGCCGGCGTCGGTCGCCTCCTTCATCACCGGCAGCATCGCGTCACCGAAGTCCGGGTAGGAGACGATGAGGTCGACCTTCTGGGCGATCGCCGCCTTGAAGTCGGCGATCCCCTGGTTCAGGTCCGAGTGGGCGCTCTTGTAGATGATCCTGCCGACCTGCGGATAGGTCAGCGCCTGGAGGATGAACTCCATCTTCGACATCTGTCGGTAGACGTTCTCGCCGAACTGCTCGATGTAGGCGACGGTGAGCTTGCCGCCCGTCCCCGTGCTGCAGCCGTTGTTCTTCCAGCACTGGAGCGCGAGGTTGTAGTTGACCTTCTTGTCGGCGCGCCCGAGCCCGGCGAGCGCGATGTTGCGCGACATCTTGTTCGCCGGGAGCAGGGTGGCCCTGAAGAGCGTCTTCTTGAGGGTCGACGCCTTCGCCGCGTACACCTCGCCGAACCCCTTGCCGGTCGAGATCACGACCGCCGGCTTCGCCTTCGCCGTGCTGGTGCCGCCGCTCGAGGTCGAGACGAGCCCCAGCGTCACACCGAGGACGAGGATCGTCAACGTGCCCGCGACCAGCGGGCGTCTGCGTGACGCTCCGGATTCCCTCCGACCCTGCATCGTGCCTCCTTTCGCCGAGCCTCAGCTCGTGGTTTCCATGACTTCGGGTCGGGTGCCCGCCGGTCCATCGGCCGGCCGCAGGAGGCGACCGAGGACCGACGCCAGCCGGTCGCCCGAGATCAGCATCCCGACGATGATCGCCCCGCCGAAGACGATGTACTGCATCGCCGTCGAGAGGCCGAGGATGAGGAGCATCTGGGTCAAGAGCGTGAGCGCGAGAGCGGCCATCCACGTCGACGTCGCGCTCGCGAGGCCACCCGAGAGCGACGCCCCCGCGATCACGACGGCGGCGATCGGCGCAAGGAGATACGAGGCGCCGAACGCCGGGTCGATGCTGATGCGCAGCCCTGCCAGCAGGACCGCCGCGACCCCGTAGAGCACACCTGCTGCGGTGTACGCGAACACGACGTGCGACTGGACGCGGAGACCGGCCATCCAGGCGGCGCGCGGGTTCGCGCCGACCGTCTGGAAGCGCCGGCCCGGGGCGGTGTAGCGAAGCGCGAGCGCGACGGCGAGGGTGAGCGCGGCGCCCGTCCAGAACACGGAGCTGATCCCGAGCGGCTTCTCCTGGGCCCAGGACGAGAGCGAGCTCGGGACCGCGGCCTGGCCCGTCACCTCGCGCGAGTACCTGATCGCGATCGCGAGCACGATCTGGCCGGTCGCCAGCGTGACGATCAACGGGTTCAGCCTGAGGATCCCCACGAGGATGCCGTTGACCAGCCCGACGAGCACGCCGACGCCGACGCAGGCGAGGATCCCCAGCGCCAGCTTGTCGTTGGCCCCGCTGCTGACGCCGACGAGCAGGTTCCCGCCGAGCGAGATCACACCCGGCGTCGAGAGGTCGATGCCTGCGTGCATGACCACGAGCATCTGGCCGAGGGCAGCGATCGCGAGGACCGTCATGTACGGGAGCACGAACGCCCAGGAGGTGCTCTTGATGGCGTTCGGCGCGATGGCCGCAGCGACGATCACGAGCGCGCCGGTCGCGAGCCAGATCGGCAGGAATCGGGCGGCGACGACGGCGCTCGCACCGACCGCGGCCAGACGTCCGCGCGGGGTCGAAACGGCGTCGCGGCGCTCTCCGGGGGGGCTCACGAACCGCGCGATCCCGGAGGGCAAGGGGCCGAAGAGCGTGCGGCGACCAGGCGTCCATTTT
>Ga0207428_10000313_pt1 | contig 64232 bp, 55 predicted proteins | sample RhiMethybrSRZTD1_FD_187600 | JGI IMG/M metagenome (GOLD analysis project Ga0207428, IMG submission 187600) | Populus rhizosphere microbial communities from Tennessee, USA - Rhizosphere MetaG P. TD hybrid SRZTD1 (SPAdes) (version 3) | ecosystem: Host-associated > Plants > Roots > Rhizosphere >... | reverse complement strand
CGGAGCAGTTTCGTGATCGCACCACGGTCCTCTGGGCGCCTCCGGCGCCCGCCGGACCGCGGTGCGATGCCCTGGAGACAGGCCGGGACTGACATGACGGGTGCTACTCAGATGGGGGGCACGTCAGAGGTACTCGCGAGGTCACGCGCCCTGCAGGTCAGCCAGGTGGTGAGCAGGGCGCGCGCCCGCGCTCGAGACTTCATTGATTCCGGGCCGCGTCTTCATCGTGGCGCGTTCTAGACAGAACAAGTTCTGTCATCCTGCCCCCGGGCGATGGGCTGTGGCTGTGGCGCGGCCCCGCCCACGAACGCACGTGCGCCTCGGCGATGGCGAGCTCCACGCCGAGGCGGTTGTCGTCTATGTCGCGCGCGTGTGCGCCAGGACGTCGCCGCCGGCGACGGCGAGCTGGGTGCCGGCGTCACCGTCCTGGCATTGCCCACGCGCGCGGGCTGGTCTGGCCGCGGGTCTCCACCTCGAACCGCGGCGCGTCCCTGTTTGTGAAGGCGCCGCGGTCCGAGGCGGGGGTGGATTCTTCTTCCGGCAATACACGTGTGTGCGCGGGCGTAATACGCGAGCATCGTCGCAGCGCGAGCGACGACCCGTCACTTAAGAGAGAGAAAAAGCGCTGCAAGATAAAGCGGGTTAACCCTGCCTTCCGCTCCGTGTCCACTCCGCGGGTGCGAAAGGACTTAGGCGGATGGCATCGGGTTACCCCGACTGCTGATCTTTTCGCTGTTTCCGCTTCACCCGCGGCGACGTAGTCCTTGTAGAGCTGGGTCTCCTGGAGAAGCTGTTTCCCCTTGCGAATGCAGACGTCGGCGGTGTCCCGCTGCGCCCTATCGAGGCGCACATTCCCGGTGTCGAAGACGAGCGCTCGCACGACCACGAGGGCGTCGATCGCACTCGTGACCAGACCGTGCTCCTCGATGCTCCAGGCGAGCGGCGCGTAGTGCTCGAGCTGATTCCGGACCCCTTGAGGAAGCGGATCGCGCCCTTCTGGTCGTCAGTGAGCTGCACCGGACGTGAGCGCATGGATTGCGTCATCCAGTCCGTGGTCTGGCAGCGTTTGATGGCCTCGTCGAACGGGATGAGCCTCCTCGTACCGGGCTTGGTCACGCGTGTCCAGTCGCTGCCTTTGAGGGCGCAGATCGCGAAGCTGTAGAGCGCGCCGTGGAGGCCGATGACGACCCAGTTCCAGGCCTTGGGATCGCGTGGAAGGCGCTGGATCCCCTCGTAAGCCTTCTCGAGGTAGTCGACGCCATTGAGCTCCTCGGTGAACTTGACGTGCTTGGCATTCGGCTTTCCTTTGGGCATGGGTGATTATGCCGGCGGTGGAGCGTCAGGGTAACGCCTCTCGCAGCTTCGCCTGCGAAAGCCCCATCGCTCGATCCCCTCGCCGACGTCGTGAGCTTCCGAGTATCGTCCTGGTCGGTGGCCGCCGTGCGCGCATAATCTCTTTAGGTATGGACGCTGATTCCTGGCTCGAGCAACACGCCACGTGGACGAGCCAAGGGGACCCCCCCGGAGAAGATGTCTCAATCGTGCGCCAAATCGTGCGTGAGGCGCTCGAAGATCTTGCAGTCGAATTCGAGGACGCGGGCGGTCTCGAGTTGCTCTCGGACGTGCGCCTTGAGGTCGTGGTCCACGGGAAGCCAGCCGCCGTCGTCTGCAACGGGGAGACCGTGCACGTAGGCGGCGGCACCGCACTGACGTGCACTGGCGGGCGATCGGCCGCCACGATACACATCCTTGCTCTGTCTCGCCATTCGCCTACCGCTCATACGAACGTCGGCGAACCAATGGACCGTGCCTACTTCCACAAGACGCTGGTGCACGAGATCTCAATCCTCTTCCTGTGGCGGATCACGAGGCAGAAGGTTACGGGATGGGGTTTGTGGACCGCGCCGCGGTGGTTTTATGACGGGTACGAGGACTATCTATCGCTCATCAGGTCCACGCCGCACTCACGTGAGGTGACGCTGCCGAAGTACCGGGCGCGCGCTCAGATGAACCTTGCCGCGGGTGCACCCGTCGATGTCTACGTCCAGGGCGCGCTCATCCTCGAGTACATGCACGAGCGCTTTGGTCACGCCAAGCTGGTCTCGCTCCTACGTAGTGAACAACCGACCTTCGCGAGAGCGCTGCGTGCGACGCTTGGGTGCGACGAGGTCGCGCTTCTCGACGGCTGGCGCGCTTGGATGAAGAGCTGAGCTCCTCGATCTCACGCTGATCAGGGGATTGCGGCGAGCCTCTCTTAAGAGAACCACCGACCGCTTTTTCAAGGGAGCCGTCAGCCGCGCACTTGCACGCGGGGGTGCCGCGGCGGCTACAGAAACCGCAGCTTGGTGCCGGTCGGGTACCCGTGTTTCTTGCGCGTCTTGGGATCGACCTCGATCAGTTTCGCCTTTTCCATTGGGGCGAGGACTGGCCTTTTGAGCTGGCCGGTATGGAAATCGGTGGCGTCCGAGCCGACGAACTCGAGGACCTGATCGATGGAGATCCAGCCCTTGCCCTTGAAGTGCTGCTGCAGGAGCTTTTGCAGGCGTGTGTAGTCGACGGTACCGGCCAGGATCGTCTGGCCGAAGTGTGCGCCGCGGAATGCGAAATCGCCGAAGGGCGCCACCTTCCAGATGGCGCCCTTCATGACGTCCGCCCCCTTCCAGTGCTTGCTCGCGAAGAAGATGGCGTAGACGAGGCGGCTGCCCTCGTAGAGGTCGAATCGGATGACCTGCTTCGCTCCGGACTTGCGGAGCTGCTCTTGGTAGAGGTCGAAGAAGAAGTCCTTCTTCTCGTCGCCTTGGAGCGTGAGCCCTTTCCGCCATTCGTCCGTGCCGTACAGCTCGTCGAGTGGCTTCTCGAATTCGGGTGTGGCCTTGAAGCGGTCGATGAACTCGTACATGAACGAGATGTAGATCTCGGCCTTCCCGCTGGCCAGGACGCGCTTGATGAGCGCCATGGGTGCGCCGGAGATGCCGAAGGGGTCGAGCATCACGAAGGCGGGCGCCATGGCGGCGCCGCCGGGGATCGAGTCGAGGACCTCCGTCATCTTGGCCTCGAACTGCGAGGTGAAGATCTCGACCTGGCAATTGGGTGGCCGAGCTTGAGCGGCCACGAGCTTCCGTAAGTGATCGGCGGTCGTGGAGTCTTTCTCGATGAACAGGAAGACCGCTTCCCCTTTGAAGCGTGGAGCGTGCTGCCGGAAGACGTCCAGGGCGATGAGCGGAGATCCTGGCTCACCGTCCTTGTACTCGCCTGGCCCCGCGAAGCCGTCGATGAAGGCGACGCGGCCGGCGAATGAGCCGAGGATCGGGAACCAGCGCGCGAGGTAGTGCCGGAGCACCTCATGTTTGCCGCGGGTATGAGGAGCAAGCTTCCAGACGACGTCCTTCGGACTCATTGAGAGGCGAAGCGGCGGCTGTCCTCTTCGATCTGACGTGCCGCGCGGTCGAGCTCCAGGGAGCCGCGTAGGATGGGCGTGGGGATGGTGGGCATCTCGTCGTAGATCTGTCCGTCGAGGCTTCGCCCGGCCGCGCTCTTATTGCGGCCGCCCCACTGCTTGAAGAAGAAGGGAATTCCCGCTCGTTGGCACTGGCTGCGCACGTTACGGACCCAGCTCGGTTGCATGGCCCGTGCACCATGGCCACTCTCGCCGCCGACGATCACCCAGGAGATGCCGGTCAGATCGAATGAGCCAAGGTCTTCGAGTAATGGCTCGACGGAAAGGAACCGGACTGCTGCAGGAGCGGCCTGGAGGTGCGCGATGCGCGGAAGGCCGTGCTTACGGTTTTCTACGCTGACACCCCACCAGATGTGTGGCGCGTGCGTAGCGAATGCCAGCTTGGAGGCGAGGAGGTCACGCAGACGCTCGGAACGCTTCGTGAGCACCTGGAACGTGTGCCACGCTGAGACGGTCATGACCCGCGTGACGGCCACGATGTAGTCATCGGGCACGTCTTGGTGGAACAGGTCGCTCATCGAATTCACGAAGATCATCCGCGGGCGTCGCCATCGCAGGGGCTCGGACAGCTTTTCCGGGACCAAGCGGAGATCGAAGCCTTGCTCATAAGGATGGCCGCGCACGCCGCGGAACCGCTCCGCGAAGGTCTCGGCGTAGCAGTGAGCGCAGCCCGGGCTGATCTTCGTACAGCCGCGCACAGGATTCCAGGTAGCGTCGGTCCACTCGATTGACGAGTGCTCGCTCATGCCTGCTCCATCTTAAGAGTGGGCGGTGCCACCGCCGGACCGCAGCGCGGGAGGCTCGTGTGGGCGTCGCGAGACGCCGGCACCCTTGAGGAAACTGTCCAGCGTCACGTAGTCGTTTGCGACTTTGTAGACCTCTTGTCGGGTGAGCTTGTCCACTACTCGGGGCGGAAGGGCCTGGCTGTCCATGTGGGATTCCTCCTAACAGTGGCCGGTCAAGAAGGGGGGCGCGGCCACGTCAGAGCACGCTCACCCTCGGGGGTCTGTCTGGTGCGCTATTCATGCGCGACAGTTGGCCCTCGGCCCAGGGAAACGGCGGTGACGCGGTAGGACATCGTCCGCGTGTCGGGCGCCACGCCGAGCGCCGACGGTTGGAACCACTGTTCGCTGCGCAGTGAAAGAGTGCCGGGACGTCCGGTGGGAATGTCCCAACGGTGCGTGCCCGCCTCACGGACCTCCAGGACGGCAATCCGATCACCGTCACGAGTGGCACTGAGGCGCAGGGGATAGGAGAACGGGAGCCATCCCGGCACCTCCACCGACAGCGTCAGCGTGCCGGGCGGCTGCGGCGCGAGCCGGACCCGCGCCTCGGGCCGCATCCAGCCGTCGCCGTCGCGGCCCATCAGGAGGAATCGCGGCCGCGCAACGAGGCGAAAGAAATCCCAGCGGTATTCGAAGGTCCCGCCCACGACGTTTCGTGACGCAAGGGGAGTGCTGGCTGCGCCCACCCATTCGAGCGCCTCGCCGTCGATGACGGCGAGTCCCGCCTCGCCGGGGAGAGTTTGGGGCATCACGCCGCGAAGGAAGCAGTGGAATCGCCGCATCGCGCCGCTGCGGACGGAGACGACATCGCCGGGCTCGGGATCGATCGACCCTGCGGCGCGCAGGCGCGCGGGGTCCAGGTTGCCGTAGGTCGCGGTCGGATCGTACGAGCGGCGGTCGAGGGCGCGCAGGTCGTCCTGGTAGAGCCACGACTCGAAGAACGGGGCCGCACCGTAGAACGGTGCCAGAGCGCCGTCGAAGGAGAACCATCGCAGGAGGTTCCACTCCTGGACGAACTGTGAGGTCTCGTCGAGGTCGAGGGCGATGACACGCGACGGGGCGAGGGTCCGGACTCGTTCCATGGCCTTGTAGTTGACCTGATCGAAAGCGCGCTGCGCCTCGGCCGTGATGACGTTGTAGGGCACGCTGTAGAGACGGGTGGCCACGGCCAACACCGCCAAAATGATGCGCGCGCCCGGCGAGGCCAACGCCGCCGCCCAGCCGAAGACCACTGCCAGCAAGGCCGCCGGCACATAGAGGTAGTACGAGAGCTGGAATCGGAGCGCGAGCAGGGCTCCCGCATAGAGTGCGGCCACGACGTAGAGCGCGAAGAACAGCTCCGACCGAACGCGGCCCCCTTCGCGCACTAGGTGCCCTCCCCGCAGTGACGCGAGCACCCAGGGCAATGCGGCCACGGCGATCAAGATGATGTCGCCGTTCTGGGCGGCATAGAACGCCGCCGATTTCCCCAGGTGCGCCGGGGAGAGGTCGATGGAGAAGTAGGACCTCAGATACGGGTTGTCGCGCGACGGCCAGAAGATCAGGACGTTCGCGAGACCGGCCGCGATGCCGAGCGTCCCGAGCGAGCCGAGCCAGAAGGGCTCGCGCCCATTCCCCCGTCGTGAACAAAGCCCCACGATGGCCGCCACCACGAGCGCGAGGCCGAAGAGGCGGCCGGACTCCTTGGCCACGGCCGCGAGGAGGACGGCTCCGACCGCCAGCGCCATGGCCGGGACGACAGGGCGGCGCTGCTCGGCCGGCGCCGCGCGCCACGAAGCGGCGGTGACGAGAAGGGCGATACCTGACATGAAGAGGAAGGTCATCACGACCTCGGCCTTGCCGAAGTTCGCCCGCGTCGCCTCGGCGAGCGGGGAGCTGGTAAGGAACACGAGAGATCCCATGGCGGCGCCCGCGACACTCCCCGTCGTCATGCGCACGACTGCGTAGACCAGGAGGCCGGTGGCCAGACAGAGGACGTGATTAGCCAGATACCACTTGGCCAGGTCATGGCCGAAAAGGATGTTGTAGAGCCCCAGCAACGCGTATTGCACTTCGTAGAACCGCGCATGCTGGCGCAGGCCCGCCAGGTCGCCCCCGACGGTGGCGAAGAAGCCACCCGTTCGATACTTGTCGCTATGGATGAGATGGGTGCCGTCGTCGAGGAGACCCGGCACCGCGCCGCGGCAGATGTGAAGCGCCCACAAGATCCAGACGACGAGGGCACCGAAGAAGAACGCATGCACGGTTGAGATACGGACCCGAGCCATCTGGCGCACGTAGAGCACCTAGTCGAGGATCAGGTTGATGCGTGTGAAGCAGAGATGGGAGGGAAAGCCCCGTTCATCCGGCGGCGTGGCCAGGTTCCAGCGCCGGTTCCACTGGTCGGAGGTCGGGCTGACGAAGGGGTCGACGGGGACCAATTCGCCCAGCTCGAGGGCGCCCGCGGACGGCGGGACGTCTGGCGGCAGCTCGGCGCTCACCCGCACCGCGTTGAATCCTTCCTGCAGGGGGACCAGGAAATCGAGGCGCGTGGCCTCGCCGTCGCGGAGACGAGATCGGAGAATCGGACTACCTTCCGTTTCGAGCCGGAGAACAGCAGGGTTGCGCGGAGGTTGAACGTCGAGCGCCAGATGCGCACGTCGCGCAACACGGGACCAGATGCCAAGGTGCCCAGGGAGACCGCGCAGGATGAGGCAGTGGCCCGGAATGTACGCCCAGGAGCTCGAGAGGGGGGTCATGAAAGTCGTCGTCTGTGGATCGTAGAAAGCGGCAATGCCGAACTGCGCGAGCGGCGGGGCGTGGCCGTCTTCGCCGCTGATCGTGTGGAACTTCGGGGCGCCGTCATCCACGACGAGAAGGCGGCGCGGCCTTAGCGCCCGCATGTCGAACTGGTTGACGCCGATGCCATGGGTGGCAAAGGCGTAGGGCAGGTCCTGGAGGAGCCACTCCCAGGTCGCCTGATGAGTGCCGGTGCCCTCGTAGGCCACGAGCACGCCGTCGTATCCGTGCGCGTACGTTTCGGCGATCCGCTGCCGCAAGGCCAGATAGTCGTTGCCGCGCGTGACCGCGTGCACGTCGCCACGGACGATCCTCCCCACCATGTCGAGCCGGAGCCACAGACAAGCGGCAAAGAAGAGCACCACGGCACCTCGACTCGCCCACCCTTCGGGGCGGTGCCGAGAAGGGCCGGCCAACCCGCGGCGGGCGGTGAGGAGGGCTCCCACGAGAACGAGCAGGAAGACATAAGGGCAGATGTACAGCGCCGTCTTCCAGAGCGGCAGGAGGTTGAAGCTCCTGGCAAACCGGACGACCGGATAAAGGAACACCAGGAGGGCCGCGGCGAAGCCGAATCGCGGTGACCACCGGCGCGACTGGGCGATGCTGCGGACGAGAAACAGGAAGGCGAGCATGCTGGCCGCCCCGAGGGCCAGGAGATCGAGCACACTCCACGGACCCGGCTTCGAGTTCAGACTCTTGTCGTAGTCGATGACGCCCAGCGCCTGCAACGGGTAGGACCAGTAGTAGATCCCCACGAAGTCCCCGGGTCGCTCGTAGCCGGCGATGGCCATGAGGTGCCGCCACAGGTAGGGAAAGATGGCGGGCATGGCCACGTAGGCCAGCAGCGGCACGACCGCGCACAACACTAGGGCGGTCCGCCACGTCCCGTGGCGCTTCCAGATGAGCGCGGCTGCGGCGAATCCGAAGAACACCAGCGAATACGGAAACGCCTCCGGATAGTGCAGGAACGTGGCCGCGGCGAGGAGGCCGGCGGCCGGAACCGCGCTCCACCGTGCGGTGCGAAGGATGTGGAAGGCCAGGGCACCCAGCCCGTGGACCAGGGCCAGGCCCGCTACGTTGGGCGAGTAATGCGCCGAGGCCAGCCAGAAGACGGTGTTGCAACAGAGGAACCCATAGCCGCAGAACACGGCTCCGCGAAGAGGAAGGCCGAGAACCTCTTTGGCGACGAGCACGACGCCCAACGTCAGTCCAGACAGGAACACCGCCACCGTCACCATGTAATTCGTGTACCAGTCGCCCGGTGTCAACGCCTTCATCGCCGTGAAGTACGTGATGTTGCCGATCCGCCAATGACCTTCCGGCCTTGAAACCTCGACAAGGAGGTTGGCGAAACCCGACTTGTTCGGATTGATGCGCGGGTCTGGCTGCGCCCCTCGGACCGTCTTGTCCTGGAAATACTCCGCCCACCCGCCGTAGGAGCCGAAGTCGCCGCCGTTGATGGTGAAGAAGCCGCGCTGGTTGGTAGCAATCAGCGGGGCGAGGTAGATGAGGCCGGCGAGGACGGCGGGGACAAGCGGCGAGCGCCGGAGCCTGTCAGGGATCGTCGACACCGCCGGGGGTGTGACCGTGTCCAGGGCCAGGCGGCGATGGGCCCAGATCGCCAGTGCTGCCGAGCCCGCGAGGCAGATGAGGACGGCCACCGGCGCCGCCTTTGCTCCGGTCAGCCAATCGAACATCAGGTCGGCGTCGACGACAGTGAGCGCCGCGCAGCCAAGAAGGATCGACCAAGTCCACCGGAGCGGCCAGGAGGAGGACCGACAAAAGGTCGCGGCCGCCGGTCCGTAGCCCAGGGCCAGGAGCAGCGCGATCTGATAGGCAAACAAGAGGAGGACGTAGAGCGTCCACATCGACGCGCGATTGTCGCACCCGCCCCTTGGTGGGCGTGTCCAAACATCGCGCGTTTCGCATAGATCCGGGCTGCTCCGGACCTCTCGCGGCACCACCCTTGGCTAATGTTCGGGCCGGATGCGAAACCGTGCGCTCCAATCGGGGTTTTCCTCGGAGCGCGCCGCACCTGCTCGTCACTCGCTCGGCGGTGACAGCTTCCGGCGCCGCCGGATCCACATCGTCCTGCCTGCGTACAACGAGGCCCCTCGCCTCGGAAGCCTCCTCGAACGCATCGACGAGGCGATGCGGGAGAGCGAGCTTCCTTTCGACGTCATCCTCGTCGACGACGGAAGCAGCGACGGGACGGTCCGCGTGGCCGAGCAGTGGGCGGCGCGCATTCCCTTGTCCGTGGAGAGGCATTCCCGCAACCTGGGTCTCGGCGCCACCATTCGGGACGGGCTCGGCATCGCCGCCGCCGTGGCGGATCCGAGCGACGTCGTGGTGACGATGGATGCCGACGACACGCACGCTCCCGGCTTGATCGTCCGCATGACCCAGAAGCTTTCCGAGGGCTACGACGTCGTGATCGCCTCTCGCTACGAGCCCGGGGCCCGCGTCGTGGGTCTCAGCCGGTGGCGCCGGCTGATGAGCTGGGGAGCCGCGTTCGTCTTCAAGGTGCTGCTTCCCATGCCCGGAGTGCAGGACTTCACGTGCGGCTACCGCGCCTACCGTGCCGAAGTCCTGAAATGGGGCTTTGCGACCTACGGCGACCACTTCGTCGACCAGGCCGGCTTCCAGTGCATGGTCGACGTGCTGCTCAAGTTGCGCAGGGGAAGATTCGTTTTCGGAGAAGTTCCGCTCATCCTGAGATACGACCGGAAGTCGGGCGCCTCGAAGATGAAGGTTGCGCGCACCGTCAAGGACACCCTGCTCGTCTTGATTCGCAATCGATTCGCGCGGGCCTGACCCCGATCACCCATCGAGCGCGGTCTCGTATACGGCGGCCGTGCGCTCCGCCATCGAGACGTCGTCGAAGAGACGCGCCCGCTCGCGCGCCGCGACCCCCAGCCGTTCCCGGAGCGCGCGGTCGGAGACGACCTCGCGCAGGGCGGCGGCCAGGCCGGCCACGTCGCCCGGGGCCACCACGCGGCCGGCCGCGCCGTCCCCCAGCATCGCGCCGCAGTCCCCAACGTCCGTGGCGACACAGGCGAGGCCGGCGGCCATCGCCTCCAGGAGCGCGATCGGCGTCGTCTCCGCGCGAGACGCGAGCACGAAGACGTCCGTGGCGGCCAGGAGGTCGGGAACGTCGTCGCGCCGGCCGAGCAGCGTGACGCGGCCGGCGAGGCCGAGCCGCAACCGGGCGGCCTCCAGAGCGGCCTGCGCCGGCCCGTCGCCCGCGAGCCACAAGTACGACGACCCGCCGCGGCCACCGGCCTGAGCCCAGGCCTCGAGCAGGACATCCAGGCCCTTCTGCGGGACCAGCCGCGCCACCGAAGTCACCACGCATGCGTCTGCGGGCACGCCGAGGGCGGCCCGCACACGCGCGCGCGCGTCCGGCGCGGGAGCGCGGCCGAGGTCCACGCCGTTCGGAACGAACACGACCCTTCCGTTCGACCGGAACGCCGCCTGCGCGAGCGCCCGCGCCGACACGTGCACGACCCGCGCGGGCGGGGACAGGCGCAACAGGATCCGTTCCGCGGTGCCGTAGAGGCGGCGCCGTGCCCGCGAGCCCATACCGCCCGCCCCCGCCACCGGAAGGTGGACGGTGTAGACGAGGGGGAGGCGCAGATGGGCCGCCGCCGCCTGCGCGATCGGAAGGACGCGCGGATCGTGGACGTGGAGCACGTCCAGCGGCCGGGCGCGCGTCGAGCGGACGAGGGACCGCAGGGCGGCTGTATCGAGCGCGTGCCGCGGGGCCCAGTGCTCGACGTCGGCGAAGGCCTCGGCCGCGCGCGCCGAGAAGGACGCCGAAGTCGGAGCCAGGATGCGCCAGCTCCAGCGGGCCCGGTCGCAGCGTGACATCAACGCGAGGAGATGGCTCTCGACACCGCCGACGTCGAGGCAATGGCCGTAGAGGAGTCCTACCGTTCGACCCTGATTCACGCCGGCCCCACCCCGGCCGTGAACGGGTTTCCGCGCCAGCGTTCAAGTACCGCGCGCGCGATCGCTCCGCCCATGAGCGCCCGCATCAGGGGCCGCACGTGCAGGGGGTCGAGCCTCCAGGAACGCCAGGCATGAACGCGCGCCTCGGCGAAGCGCCCGCTCCAGAACAGGCACTGGGAAGCGCGATAGTGCGCGCGGCTGAGCCCTCGCCGGAGGAGCGCAGGATCCAGCGCGGATCCGCGGCGAGCCAGACGCTCGTAGATGCCCACGACCTCAGGAGCGAACGCGGCCAGGTGGCGTATCGACTTTGCCGCGGGATGCAGGCGAAGCGCGGCCAGCGCGACGGGAAGATGGCGGAACCGGCGACCGCCGGCGCCCAGGCGCAGCCAGTACTCGAGATCGAGCGCGTAGTGCAGTGATTCGTCGAGCGGCCCCTCCGCTTCCAGGACGCGGCGTCGCAGGAAAGTCGCGGGCTGTGGGATGTAGCAGACGGCCCGGCCCACGAGGCGCGCGTAGTCGAACGGCTCGGTCGGGTAGGCCCGCAGGAAGCGGCCCTTTTCGTCGCAGTAGTGCCCGTCTCCGTAGACGAGGTCGAGGTCCGGGTCGGCCTCTAGCGCGGCCACCGCGGCGGAGACGGCGTCAGCGAGATAGGCGTCGTCGGCGTTGAGCCACGCGATCACGTCCCCACCGGAGGCTCGCCAGCCCGCGTTGATGGCGGCGGCCTGGCCGGCATCGGGGGCGGAGACCCAGCGCACCGCGTCGCCATAGCCGCGAAGGATGTCGATCGTTCCATCGCGCGAGCCCCCGTCCATGACGACGAGGTCCAGCGGGCGATGGTCCTGTGCCAGCACGGAATCGATGGCCGCGGGGAGGAACCGCGCCTGATCGAGGCTGGGGATGACGACGGAGACGGAAAGGGGTGGCGTCACCGCCGAGGCTCGCTCGCATCCGCGATGACGCGCTCCATCATCGCGCGGTCCGCGATCGTGGGATCGAGCCGGAGGGCCTGCTGGAAGTGCGCGGCCGCCTCGCCGCGCTGTCCACCCTGCAAGAGGACGACGCCCAGCGCCTTGTGGGCACTCGCGCCGCCGGGATCGAGGGTGACGGCGGACCGCAGCGCCTCTTCCGCCTCGACGAGCCGGCCGGCGCGCAGCGCGGCCAGGCCCCGGCGGTACTGCGCCCCGGGATCGCCCCCTTCCTGAAGCAGGCGGGCGAGCTGATCGGAGACCTCCGTCTCCCCCGGGCTGATGGCGAGCGCGCGTCGGAGCGCATCCGCGGCCCCCGCGCGATCTCCCGTCTGCGCGCGCGCCAGGCCGAGATTGGCCAGAGTGTTGGGATTGAACGGGTCGCGCGCGGCCGCCTCCTGCAGCGCGCCTACGGCCGGCGCCGGCTCACGCGCGAGAAGGGCGGCTGTCCCCAGGGAGAACCAGGCGTCGCCGCGTGCGCCGTCGAGCGCCACCGCCTCCGCCGCTTCCGCCGCCATGCCGGCCGGAAGGCCTTTCGCCTCGGCGCGCCGCGCCGCCTCGAAGTGGCGGTCTGCGCGCAGCCATCGTGAGTGCGCGATGCCGAGCGCCACGCACGCGATCGCCGCCACTCCCGCCAGCAACTGCCGCCGCCCAGGCGGAGCGATCAGGAAGCCCCGTGCGGAAGCCGGTCCCCGGGCCAGGACGGCGAGGACTGCGGCGTCCAGGGCGAGCAGCCATGGGGGAAGGGCGCGGTACGCCGGAAAGCTGAAGAGCGCGTCGGTGAGGAGGCCGGCCGTGGACGCGACGGCCGCGGAGGCCAGGGCCACCTCGCCGCCACGTGAACGCGCCTCGCGGATGACGTGCACGAACGCGGCGCCGAGCACGGCCAGCAGCGCGACCCCGACGAGGCCCATCTCCGCGGTGAGCTGCAGGTAGTCGTTGTGCGCGAAGTCCAGATGCGTGCGTGGGCTGAACAGCGGATCGACGACGGCGCGCCGGTGATAGGCCGGATACATCACCGAGTGAGCGCCCAGCCCGACGCCGAGCAGCGGGTGCTCCCGGATCATCACGAGCGTGTTGCGCCAGATGGCCGCCCGCCCTTCGACGCTGAGCCGTGCCGCCCCGCCCGCGGAAGCACCGCGCCACTGGAGCGCGATGGCCACGGCCAGCACCGCCGCCGCGACGCCGGGCAGGACCCACAGCCATCGCCGGCCCCGCCCCCACCCGGCGGCGAGCACGACGGCTTCCACCACCAAGGCCGCCGCCGCGGAGCGCGTCCGCGTCAGGACGACGAACGCGAGGAGCAGGGCCGCCGCCGACGCCGTCCACACACGCGCGCGCGACGACCCCGCCATCCACAGGAAGGCGAACGGGAGCACGCCAATGACGAACTGGCCGGCGATGTTCTTGTTCGCGAACGTGGCCGCCGGGGGGAAGGCTTGCGGTACGAAGGTCCAGCCCCACATCGCCTGTCCGATTCCCAGGGTCGCGACCACGACGCCGGCGGCGAGAGCAGCGGCCGCGACCGGACGCAGGTCGGCTCCTCCGTCGGCGAGATGGAAGAGGAGCGCGTAACCCGTTGCCGCGGCGAGCCACGGCCACCACACGCGCAGCGCCAGCGCGGGGTTGGGCGACCAGGTGCAGGACAGCGCGCTCCAGGCGAGCCAGAGGAGGAGCGGCGCGGCCAGGGGCGGCCACTCGGGCCGCCACACGCGCGCCGTCAGCGCGGCGGCGACCAGGACCGCGGCGCTGACCTGGAGAAAGGCGGACTGCGGCAGGTTCGCGAAGTCGTAGAGCCCGGGCACGACCACGAGCGGGGCGAGCCCGAAGACGACGGCCAGCGCCAGGCGCAAGCGCGCGCGGGCCGGGCTTGCCTCGGACTGGCCTTCCGGCGTGTCCACCACCGGGAAGCGTAGTCCACAGGCCGGCAGCGGCTGGTCAATCGCCGCGGGCGGAAGTCAGGCCGCCGGAGAAGGAGATCCCGCGGCCGGAGGCTCCGGCTCGTCCGCGCCGCCGAGCAGGCGTCCGAACCGCTGCAACCCCTCGATGTGGTCGCAGAAGATCCGCAGGGCCGACATCATCGGCACGGCCAGAAGCGCGCCCGCCGTGCCCCACACGAACCACCAGAAGAAGAGCCCGACGAAGAGGACGGCGGGATCGAGGGTGAATCGCTTGCCCAGGAGCAGGGGCAGGAGCACGTTGCCGTGGACGGTGTCGATGGCGAGGAAGACCGTCGGGATCAGCACCGCCCACCAGATGTCGTCGAAGGCGACGATTGCGGCCATGCCGAGGACGACGGTGCAGACGAGGCCGCCCAGGTAGGGAATGAACTTCGTCACCCCGGCCACGAAACCCCACAGGAGCGGGTTGGGCATCCCGAGCAGCCACATCACGCCCGTGATGAGGACGCCGAAGAGGGCGTTCATCACGGTGGTGAAGAACAGGTAGCCCGAGATCTGCTGCTCCATCTCGTGGGCGATGGACACCGCGCGCTTGCCTTCCTTCAGGCGAGGGAAGGCGCGCACGATCTTCCGCAGCAGACCGTCACCCTCCGCGAGCAGGAAGTACACCATCGTGAGGACGACGACCGTCCCGGCCAGGAAGGACTGGACCCCGCCCACGAACAGCGTGCCCAGGCTCGGCTCCTTGAGCTTCACTTCCGGCGTGGTCGAGGCGGGCACGGTGGCCTCCGTGATCCGCCCCATCTCCTCGGCCGTCCGCGTCACGCGCTGGATGCGAACGGCGAGAGGATGCAGCTTCGACTCGACCTTCCGCACGGACTCCGGGGCGCGCGCGGCCCAGGTCGCCGCCGGGTAGGAGAGGGCATAGAACGCCACTCCCACGAACGCGATGAGGGCGGCCAGCACGAGGGCCGCCCCGAGCGGTTCCGGGACGCGCAGGGACTTGAGGGTCCTCACCGGAGGACGCAGGAGGAAATAGAGCATCAGTCCGATGGCCAGCGGCACCAGGAACGGGCGGGCCACGGCGAGGGTGTAGATGCAGGCCAGCACCAGGAGACCGCTGAGGGCCGAGGAGCGGATCCGAGGGACCCGGCGGTTGGGCGTCCCCGCCTCGACGGGTCCGGGCGCATTCGGGTCGAGCGGGGGCTGTGCGCCGGCGCCGCCCGACCACGGCTTCCAGTCGTACGCTCTCCGGCCCCCCGTCGTCGGCATGCCCCATCCTAGCCCGAGGTTCGGACATGGGCCCGAAACGCGCTAGAATCGTCTGTTGCCCATGTCGCGACTGCTCCAGGAACGCCACCGCGGTTATCGCCAGGCCGAGGTCCCCCTGCAGGAGATCAAGCAGGCCGGGAGCTTCCGCATCGCGCTCTGCTACCCGAACCTCTATTTCGTGGGGATGTCGAACCTCGGGTTCCACAGCGTGTACCAGATGCTGAACGCACACCCGGACGTGCTCTGCGAGCGGGCCTTCCTTCCCGACGACGTCGATCGGGAGGACCTCGAGCGGACGGGTCAGCCGCTCACGACGGTGGAGAGCGGGTCCGATTTACGGGCGTTCCATGCCCTCGCCTTCTCCGTCTCCTTCGAGAACGACTACCTCCACGTCCTGCGCATGCTGCGCCTGGCCGGGATCCCGCTGCGGGCGGCCGACCGTGGACCGAACGACCCCATCGTGATCCTGGGCGGCGCGGCCGTGTTCCTGAACCCGGAGCCCCTGGCGCCCTTCGCCGACCTCATCGCGGTGGGTGAAGGCGAGGCCCTCGTCCCGCGCATGATCGAAGCGCTGGCGGGAGGGTCCGAGGCCCGCAAGGGAATCGAGAGCCTGGCCGAGAAGGACGGGTTCTACGTGCCGAGCCGGCACGAGGTGCGCTACCACGAGGACGGCACCGTGGCCGCCTACGACGGGCCCGGGCGCGTGATCCGCCAGCGCGGCTGGCCGGGCAAGATGGCGCTGCCGCAGTCCGTGATCCTCACGCCCCACACCGAGATGTCCATGAAGTTCATGGTGGAGATCTCGCGCGGCTGCCCGTGCATGTGCCGGTTCTGCTGGGCCGGTTACAACTATCTGCCCGTGCGCGGCTTCTCGCGCGCCGACATCATCGCCCGCGCGCGCGCGGTCCGCCCCCACGCGAACAAGATCGGGCTCGTCTCCACCGCCGTCTGCGACCATCCGGAGATCGAGGCGATCGTGGACGACCTGGCCGGGCTGGATTACGAAGTCTCGGTGGCCTCGCTCCGCCTGGACGACCTGACCCCGGAGTTCGTGTTCAAGCTCGCGGATACGGGCGTGCACGGGCTCACGCTGGCCCCCGAATGCGGCACCGACCGCATGCGCAACGTCCTGAACAAGCAGTTCACGAACACGGACATCCTCGACCGCGCGACCTGGATCTTCGAGAACGGCATCCAGAACCTGAAGCTCTACTACATGGTTGGGCTGCCCTGGGAGAGGCACGAAGACGTGGAGGGGATCGTCACCCTCACCGAGCAGATCCGCGACCGCATGATCCAGGTCGGCCGCTCGCGCGGCCGCGTGGGCCGCATCCATCCCTCCGTGAATCCCTTCGTGCCCAAGCCGGGCACGCCCTACCAGTGGCTGCCGATGGAGGACCCCAAGGAGACGGACCGCAAGCTGCAGTTCCTGCGCAAGGCGTTCGGCCGCATGCCGAACGTGGACGCGGTGATCAAGAGCGCGCGCACCGGCGTCTCGCAGTCGATCCTCGCCCTCGCCGACCGGCGGGTGGCGGACGCCCTGGAATACGCGGCGGTCGAGAACGTAGACCTCAAGCGCGGAATGAAGGCGGTGGGCCTCGACCCCGGCTTCTACCTCTTCCGCGGACGTGGACGCGAGGAGACCCTGCCATGGGACATCGTCGACAACGGCGTGAGCAAGGCGTACTACCTGCGGGAGCTGGACAAGAGCGCGCAGGAGAAGCTCTCTCCGCACTGCCCCGAGATCCAGGGCTGCATCCGCTGCGGCGTCTGCGTCGAGACGCCGAACCCCACCTACCGGCTGCCCGAGAAATGGAAGGCGCTCGGCACCTCGCCTCGGTACCTCAAGGTCGCCGCCTCCTGAAAGGAGTCACCGTGATGTTCTCCTGGGTGATGGCGGCCAGCCTGGCCATGGCCGCCTGCGGCAACAAGGTCGCCACGCCGTCCGGCGAGAAGATCCCCCTCGGCCGCGAGTTCACGCTGGCGGTGGGGCAGTCGGCGGTCGTGGACGACGCCGTGCGCCTCACGCTCAAGGCCGTCACCGACGATTCGCGCTGCCCCGTGGACGTGACGTGCGTGTGGGAGGGCGACGCGAAGGTGGCGGTCGAGGTGCTCACCCCCACCCCGCGCGCCGAACACGAGCTCCATACGTCGAGCCGCGACGGCGGCGAGGCCAGCCACGGCGCGTATCGCATCAGCCTGGTCAAGCTCGAGCCGGCACCGCGCAGCACCGCGACGATTTCGCCCGGCGACTACCGCGCGACGCTCGTCGTCGTGCGCTAGAATTCAGGCCACTTTCGTCCCGGGGCCCGAAGCCCAGAGGGGTGGCGCCATGAGCACGACTTCGACGTCCTCCCGCCGCTCAGAATCGGGATCCGCACGTGCGATCCTGGTGTTCCTGCTCGCCATCGTCATGTTCGCGGCGGGAGCCGCCACCTCCTGGTGGTATCTCACCCAGCCGGGCGTACTGACGGCCGTCGTCCCTTCGCCTTCGCCGTCTCCCGCCCCCGACTTCGGTCCCTTGACGCCGTCCACGCTGGCCGGCGTGCCGGAATCGCAGCCCCCGGCCACGGCACCGGCCGCGGAGGCGCCCGGCGGAGCGGCCGCCGGCGCCGCGGGAGCGCCACCGCCGGCGCCGCCGGCCACGAAGCCCGGTGGCGCCGGCGCTCCTTCCACGCGCCGGGCCGCCCGGCCGCCCGTGGCGGCCACGCCCGCACCCGCCCTTCCCGCCCCGCCGATGAACGCCGCCGCCGGCCGCAGCTTCGTGCTCGGCACCACCGTGGTCGAGAGCCTGCGCTCGGTGGGCCGCGATCTCCAGGGCTTCGACAGCTCGGACGTCGGGGTCAAGCGTGCGCCGAAGGTCGAGGGCCTGCTCGACCTCGTGATCCAGCCGGACAAGGTCAAGGCCGGCGAGGCCTACGCCGTCCTCGTCTTCTTGAAGAACGAAGGCAAGAAGGCGATCGAAGTCGACGAGATGAAGGTCTCGGTGATCGTGGACGGCAAGTGGTCCACGCGTCCGCTTCCCGCCAAGGTCAAGCAGGTCCCGCCCAAGCAGCGGGTGCTGCTCGAAGAGCTGCCCGGGATCTGGAAGGGCGGCGTGAACGACTGGGCGGTCGAGGCCGTGGTGACGTCGAAGAACCAGGACGTCTACCGCAACCGCTTGACCTGGAAGTAGCTTCCGCGTCGTAACGACGTCACCCTCTCGGCGTCCAATCGCGTGGACGCCCGCATCCCGCCTCCAAATTTCTTTGAACCAAGTGAGGGTCTTGCCGCGTCTTATAGGTGTCCTGGAGGAAGGGAGTGTCGCGCATGCGCAAGGGAGTCATCGGGGTCGGCGTGTTGGTGCTGGCGGCGGGAGCCGCGGGCGCCCTCTACAGCCGGTCCCGGTCGGAGAAGGACAAGCCGTACAAGCTGGTCGAGGTCACCCGCGGTCCCGTGGTCGAGAAGGCGCTGGCCGTGGGAGCGATCCGTCCCAAGCGCGAGATCGCGGTCAAGAGCAAGATCTCGGGCATCGTGAAGCGCTCGTTCCGTGAAGTCGGCGATCGCGTGAACACGGGCGACCCCCTCTTCGAGATCCTCCCCGATCCCACACCGATGGAGCTGACGGAGGCGCGGCGCGAGGTCGAGATCGCGCGCAACATCTACGACCAGGCCAAGAAGCGCTCGGATCGTACGGCCGCCCTCAGCAAGCAGGGCATCGTCTCCAGCCAGGAATCCGACACCGCGGACAAGGAGATCCAGGACGCGCAGATCCGGCTCAACCTCTCCCAGGAGCGGCTCGCCCTCGTCGAGAAGGGGCGCGTGAAGACGACGCACCTGGACGTGGAGTCGATCATCCGCGCGCCCGTGAGCGGCACCGTCCTCGAGCTGCTGGTCAACGAGGGCGATCCCGTGGTGCCGCTGACCTCGTATCAGGCGGGGACGCCCCTGACCACGCTGGCCGACATGTCACAGCTCGTGTTCAAGGGCACGGTGGACGAGATCGACGTGGGCAAGCTGAAGGAGAGCATGCCCGCGCGAATCAAGATCGGGGCCATGCCCGACGCGGCCGTCGAGGGCACCGTCTACAAGATCGCGCCGAAGTCGAAGACGGCGGAAGGGGCGACGCTGTTCGACGTCGAGATCGCCCTCAAGCCGGGCTCAGGCGTGACCCTGCGCGCGGGCTACTCCGCGAACGCGGACATCGTCGTGCGCGAGAAACAGAACGTGCTCCTGATCCCGGAGCGGCTCGTCACCTTCGGCGAAGGCAAGGCGACGATCGAGGTGCCTCCACCCGGCGAGGGCGAGCCCGTGAAGAAGGAGATCAAGGTCGGCCTCTCCGACGGCATCAACATCGAGGTCGCGGAGGGCCTGCAGGCCAAGGACCAGGTCGTCGAGCGGCCCCCCAAGAAGATTGAATGAGCCAGATGCAACGGACGAGACCCGCGACGGCACCTAGCCGCGGTCCTCGCCGCTGATCTGGGATCCATCATGTCCTCTCTCTCTTTCCTGCGGCAGATGCTGCAGGACGTCCGCCATCAAAAAATGCGGACGCTGCTGACCCTCTTCGGCATCACGTGGGGGACCGTGTCCGTGGCCCTGCTCGTCTCGTTCGGGGAGGCGCTGGAGAAGCGCATCCGCAAGAACCAGCACGGGCTGGGCGAGAACATCGTGATCGCCTGGCCGGCGCGGACGGCGATTCCCTTCCAGGGCCTGGGCAAGGGCCGCAAGCTGCGCGTCAGCGAGGAGGACATCGACGTCCTGCGCCGGGAGATCCCGGACGCCGTCTTCTCCGGCGAATACGAGCGCGAGAAGAGCAGCTTCCGCCGCGAGCGCGTGCGCCTGACCCCGCAGATGTCGGCGAACACGCCGATCTTCGCGGTCATGCGCAACATCATTCCCGCCGCGGGCGGGCGCTACCTCAACGACGTCGACATCGACCGCCGCCGCCGCGTGATCTTCCTCGGGGACAAGCTCAAGCAGGACCTCTTCCACGACGAAGACGCGGTGGGCAAGACGGTCATGATCGACAACACGCCGTTCCTCGTCATCGGCGTGATGGAGAAGAAGGCCCAGGACTCGAGCTACAGCGGGCGCGACCAGGACAAGGCCTTCGTGCCGGAGTCCACCTATCGCGGCCTGTTCACCGAGCGCTACGTGGACAACTTCATCTTCCAGGCCAAGGACGCGGCCATGGTCCCGGCGGTGACGCGGAAGGTCTACGAGGTGCTGGGCCGGCGGCTCAAGTTCGATCCAAACGACAAGGAAGCGATCGGCATGTGGGACACGACGGAGGCGGAGAAGTTCTTCCGCGTCTTCTTCGGCGTCTTCCGCGCCTTCCTGGGCGTGATCGGCTCCTTCACCCTCATCGTGGGCGGCATCGGGGTCTCGAACATCATGTACGTGGTGGTCGAGGAGCGCACGCGCGAGATCGGAGTCAAGCTCGCGGTGGGGGCCAAGCCGCGCTTCATCCTCGGCCAGTTCCTGGTGGAGACGATGACCCTGACCGCGGTGGGCGGTTTCCTCGGGTTCCTGATCACGCTCGGCGTCATCGCCGTCTTCCCGGCCCAGCTCGACGAATACGTGGGCACGCCCGAGGCCTCCGCCTTCGTCATCCTCACCACGGCCGCGCTCCTGGGCGTCATCGGCCTCCTCGCCGGCTATTTCCCGGCCCGCCGGGCCTCGCTGCTCGATCCCGTCGTGGCCCTGAAGCTGGCCTGAGCGATGAGCCCCGCCGAGCTGCTCCTCGTCTGGCGCCTGTTCCGCGTGGACGCGGCCCGCAACCGCAAGCGCATCGGTCTCACCGTCATGGCCATCGCCTGGGGCACGCTGTCCATCGTGCTGCTCCTCTCGTTCGGGGAGGGCATGAAGCGCTCGTTCCACCGCAACTCGCGCGGGATGGGGGAGGGCATCGGCGTCCTCTGGCCGGGAGCGACGACGCGCGCCTACGCGGGCCTGCCCTCCGGTCGCGCGATCTCCTTCACGGACGAGGACGCGGAGCTCCTGGGCGCGCGCATCCCGGAGATCACGGGTATCAGCCGCGAATATGCGAAGCGCGTGCCGGTGGCCCGCGGGACCAAGACGGTCAACGCGCGCGTGCGCGGCGTCGACCCCGCGTTCGGGGAGATGCGGAACATCATTCCGGCCGCCGGTGGGCGCTTCCTCAACGAGATGGACAGCGCGCTGAAGCGGCGTTCGGTGGTGCTGGGCGACGAGCTGGCCACGGACCTCTTCGGCAAGGAGGAGCCCGTCGGCAAGACGGTGGTGATCAACCAGTCCACGTTCCTGGTCGTGGGGGTGATGCAGCCGAAGGTGATGATGGGGATGTACAGCGGGCCCGACAAGAACCAGGCCTCCATCCCCGCCCCCACCTTCAAGGCCATGTTCACGGACGCCAAGATCGGCAACATGGTCTACAAGCCCGCGAACGCGCAGGTGGCGGACCAGGCCAAGGCCCAGATCTATCGCGTGCTCGCCCGCAAGTACCGCTTCGATCCCGACGACACGCGCGCCCTCGGCGTCTGGGACACGCGCGAGAACCAGCGCATCACCGGCAACATCGCCCTCGGCATCCAGATGTTCCTGGGCATCATCGGCGGCCTCACCCTCTTCGTGGGCGGCATGGGCGTGGCCAACATCATGTACGCGGTGGTGAAGGAGCGGACGCGCGAGATCGGGGTGAAGATGGCGCTGGGCGCGAAGGTGCGGCAGATCATGTCGCCCTTCGTGCTCGAGGCTCTCACCATGACCATCCTGGGTGGCACCCTCGGCACCGCGGTCGGCGTCGCCCTCATGCAGATCGTCGCCGCCCTGCCCCTCAAGAACGAGGCCTTCGAGTTCCTGGGCCGGCCGACGTTCTCGCCCGCCATCGCCGCCGCCACCTCCCTGATCCTGGGCACGGTGGGCATGCTGGCCGGCTATTTCCCCGCGCGGCGCGCCGCCAGCGTCAACCCCGCGGAGTCGCTGAGGTACGAATGATCACCATGCGCGGTATTCGCAAGGTCTACTCCATGGGCGCCCAGGAGGTGCAGGCGCTGCGCGGCGTGGACCTCGACATCGGCGCCAACGAATACGTCGCGGTCGTCGGCCCGTCCGGCTCGGGCAAGTCGACGCTCATGAACATCCTGGGCTGTCTCGACACGCCCACCTCCGGCGAATACCTCCTCTCCGGCGAATCGGTGGGAACCCTCGACCGCAACCGCCTGGCGGAGATCCGCAACAAGCGCATCGGCTTCGTCTTCCAGAACTTCAACCTGTTGCCGTACGCGTCCGCGCGCGAGAACGTCGAGCTGCCCCTGCTCTTCGGGGGCGTGGGCACACGCGAGCGCAAGGAGCGCGCGGAGGCCATGTTGCGCCGCGTCGGCCTGGAAGACCGCATGGAGCACAAGCCGACCGAGCTCAGCGGCGGGCAGATGCAACGCGTGGCCATCGCGCGCGCCCTCGTGAACGACCCCGCCATCATCCTGGCCGACGAGCCGACGGGAAACCTCGACTCCGCGTCCGGCCAGGCCATCGTCAGCCTCTTCCGCGAGCTCCACGCCGCCGGCCAGACCATCGTGCTCATCACGCACGACTCGACGGTGGCCAAGCTGGCCGCGCGGATCGTGCGCATCCAGGACGGCCTCGTGGTGGAGGATCGCTCCGCCGCCGCCTGACGCGTCCTTGATACGTCGCGGCGGCGGGATGTAGCGCGGCTCAGGGCACGGTGTGGCCGCGCCACACGCGCTCGTAGGTGGCCCAGTCCTCCGGGTCCGTCGTCCACTCCGCGTACAGGGCCACGCCCTCGAACGTGCCGCCCGTCCGCCCGCGCAACCCCGACACGACGCCCAGGAGCGCGTTCTCCGGCGTCTCGACCCCCTTACGGTGCATGAGGCCCGTCTCGTCGTAGGTCGGGATGCCGACCAGCACGCGCGTGCGGTGAGAACGCGCGAGGTTGGCGGTCACCGTCGCCGCCGCGTAGGCGACGTAGCGGCGGTAGAGGCCCGGAGTCGGGATCGCGGTGTCGTAGGTCATGAGCACGACCTGGTCCGCGGAGTCCGCGATGCGCGCGTAGTAGTCGGCGGTCCAGAAGAAGTTGGGCGCGAAAGCGGGCGCCACGGGACCGGGCCGCGTGGCGGAGAGGGAGAGGATCCCCGTCCCCACCGCGGCGCGCAGGGCGCGCAGCAGGGCCAGGTAGTCGTCGTCGCCATTGGCGATGGGCTCGACGTTCACGTGGATGCCGTCGAATCCCTCGTCCATGAGGCCGCGGCACTCGGCCACCATGCGCTGGCGCTGGCCCAGGTCGCCGAGGTCGATGGTGCCCGCTCGGCTGCGCTTGTAGCCGACGCGCAGGCCGCCGACCCACGGCAGCAACTTCATGTTCGGCGCCACCCGGCGCGCGCTGGCCAGGAAGGCGCGCATCTGCTCGCGGTTGTGCAGAGGCAGCCGGCCCGCGCTGTCGAAAGGGATCAGGTGTGGGTACGCGTACACGATGCCGTGATGGTCCAGGAACCGGAACATCTGCTCCATCTCCTCGACGGAATGGGGCTTCTCGAGCCAGCGGTGCTCCAGCCAGACGGCGTTGCGGTCCTGGTTGAACGGATGGGCGGCGGTGTCGCCGTAGGGGGCGTACGCGACGTAGACGCCGGCCGCGATCCCGAGGACGACGAGCAGGACGAACACGCGCAGGGACGCGCGGAAGAGCTTCACGCCGGCGCGCGCACGAGGAGGACGGCAGCGGCGGCATGCTCGCGGCCATGGGTGAGGCTGACGAGGGCGGCGCCCGCGCCCGCCTTCGCGAGCGCGGCCTGGGCTCGCGCGGACAGGCGGAGGCAGGGGGCGCGTCCAGGGACGCGCGTGACCTCGACGTCCGCCTCGGTGACGCCCGGCCCGAGCAGGCGGACGGCGGCGCGCTTGGCGGCCAGCCGTGCGGCCAGGCGTCGCTCGGGGTCCGACTTGTCGCGCGCGTAGGCCAGCTCGGTATCGCTGAACGGACCCGTCCCGCCTGCAGCCAGGAGCGGGCGCACTTCGGCGATGGGGAGCACCTCGATGGTCTCCGCGATCACGTCGTCATCCGTCTCCACTCGTCGAGTGTAGTCCGGGCCGCGATCCGGGGTCGGACGGCGGCCGATCAGTGTCGAGGAAACCGGAAGATGACGGAGCCGACGAGGCGCTTCGCGTCCACGGAGACGGCCGCCGCGTCGGCGTCCCTGTAGTCGCCCCACTCCTTGATGAAGGCGACGTCCAGGAGCATGGGTCCGATCACGATCCCGGTGCCCGCGGTCAGGCCGGTGAAATGCGGCGGGGTGCCGTCGCTGGCCTGGAAATATTGGCGGTCGCTGAACGCGCCCGCGCGGACCGGCACCTTCACGCGCCCGAAGATGAACACGAACTCCGCCCCGCCTCGAATCTGCACGGTGTCGTGCTGGGGGCGTGCCGGGTTCGTATCGAGCGAGGGATAGGGGAGGCTCGGGTAAGTGGTTGGCGTGCCCGGCCCGGGCGCGCCGGCGGGAAGCGTGAAGTAGTTGTGGATCTCACCCTCGGACCAGGCCGTTCGCGTGTAGTCGGCGGAAATGGTGAGGCGGCTGCGCGGCCGCCAGGAGGCGCCCATCCCGATGGCGGCGGGGAAGTCCAGCGTGATGGGGTTCTGCAGGCTGTTGGCCTGGTTGGTGGAAGGCGGCACGGTGAGGTCCGTCCGGCTCTTGTTGAGCTGGACATCGGCGGTGAAGGCGGACTTGTAGACGAGCCCCAGGTTGAGATTGGCATGCGGGCTCCACACCAGGCCGAGGTTGAAGTTCCAGCCCGAGAAGTCGTAGTCGAACTCCTGGGTGGTGTGGCCCGGGAACCCGGCGCGCACCGTCTCGCGGTCGAGTGTCTGGTGATAGCCGTTGAACCAGCGGTTGATGGTGGCGCCGATGCGCAGGTTCGATCTCACGGCCACGCCCGTGCCCAGGGTCACGACGTCGAACCCGCCCTCGGAGGTGACGGAGGTGGGCACCGTGTTCACCTGGCCGGTCGCGCTGTCCACGAACGTTTCCTCGATCGTCCGGTCCCCCTGGAACGAGATGATCCGCTGGAAGCTGACCTGCGCGGAGCCGCTCACCCTTCCGAGATCGAAGGGATAGGCGGCGGCGAAGAAGTCGGGCGTCCGGCCCTCGCGCTGATCGTCCTTGCGGCTCGCCGTGGTGACTTCGAGACTGTCCAGCCGCCCGCCCGTGTACACGAAGGAGACCTCGGGGAGACGGAGATAGCTGAGGCCGGCCGGGTTCCAGGAAGCGGCGGTGGCGTCGTCGGCGCGGGCCAGGAACGCCCCTCCCATGCCGAGGGCGCGCGCTCCCGAGCCCTGCACGACGTTCGCGCGCGATTGAAGGTCGAGCTCGTCCTGGGTGATCTGGGGAGGCGCGGAGGGCGTCGGTGTCTGTCCAGTGGCACTGGACGCCAGACTCAGCAGAGCGACGCTGATCAGTACCGGCCGGAGTCTCACCATTAGAAACAAAAGGTTACCGAGCGCTCAATCGACCGGCGTCACCGACGACGGGCAGCATATCATTGGCGACGGATGGCATCGTTTTCGCGCCTGGGCGCGCATTTTGGCCTCGCCGCCGCCTCCATTGTCATCACCTTCCTCGCCGCCGAAGGTGTCCTCCGTCTCACCGGTTACGCCCCCGCGAGCTTCCAGCACACGAACCGCATCGCGAACCGCGGGCGCAGCGTCCTCCTGGACTGCTACCCGAGCAACCCCCGCGGCTACTTCGACATCGACCTCCGCGACCCCGCGACGCTCGAAAAATACCGCACGCTGGGGCTCGCGCGCCTCGACGAGGCGGCCGGCCGCACCCCGTACGCGGTCGAGCGCCGCTACAGCCCGCAGCAGTTCCGGTCGCCGGAGATCGGGCCGCACCGCCCGGGCGTCGTGCGCGTGGCCGTGATCGGGGACTCCTTCACCGAAGGCATGGGGGTCAAGGAGGAGGACACGTACGCGCGCGTGCTCCATCGCCTGCTCAACACGGGGGCGGAGGCCGGGCACTGGGAGGTCTTCAACTGCGGCCGGCGCGGCTACGACTTTCCCGCCATCCGCGACCTGTTCGAGAGCGTGCTCGCCCTGGAGCCGGACGTCGTGATCTACGGCATGGTGCTGAACGACGCCGTCCGCGCGGAGGCGTTCCAGGCGCGCCAGGCCTACCTCAACGACTGGATCCTCGACCGCGGGCGCATGTTCCGCGACGACGACGAGCGGCGGCTGGGGCCGTTGGACTTCCGGCTCTTCGCGCTCGTGCGCGACCGCGTCGAGTCGTATCGGGTCGGACGCGACACCACGCGCTGGTATCGCGACATGTACGGCGAGCCCAACCGAGAAGGCTGGGAGCGCACGCAGGCCTACCTGCGCGAGATGAACGGCCGGGCCGAGGCGCGCGGCGGGCGGTTCCTCGTGGCGTCCTGGCCGTTGCTCGTCGGCCTCGAGGGCCGTTACCCGTTCGCGGACGTCTCGGAGACGATCGCCCGCTTCTGCCTTTCCGCGGGCATCGCGCGGCACGACCTGCTCTCCGCTCTCTACGGCCACCGCGAGGACTCGCTCTGGGTGCATCCCGTCGACCACCACCCGAACGAGACGGCGCACCGCCTGGCCGGGGAAAGCCTGGTCGGCCCGGTGCGGCGGCTGTGGACGGAGGTCCCGGTCGTGGAGGAAGAGGGTCCGCGCGCGCTCAGCGGCGCCGCGCGCGCGCCGTCGCCGTCGGGCGCGGCGGGCTCGCCAGCAGGGCCGGCGGCACGTCCAGGTCCATCACCTCGCCCGTGAAGGCCGCGCCCCCGCGCGTGCCGTGGGCGATGGCCTGCAGGAACGTGTTCGAGATGATCTCCTCGCCCTCTGCGTTCGGATGGATGTGGTCCACGAAGAGGCGCGTGACGTCGCGGTCGGCCAGGAACGCCTTCTCGATGTCGGCCAGCACCACGTTCTGCTCGCGGGCCAGGGCGCGCACCTGCACGTTCACCGCTTCCACCCAGGCCTCGCGCTGCGCGGGCGCGCGGAAGTCGTAGCCCACGTTGACGGGCAGGATGGTGGCCAGCACGGGCAGGCTCGACGAGCCCTTCGCGGACAGGATGATGTCGCGCAGGCTCTCGATGGTGAAGCAGGTCGTGGCCAGCTTGGCCACGCTGTTGCACTCGCTCTGCCCGTAGTCGTTGGTGCCGTAGACGATGAGCGTGTAGGCGGGCCGGTCCGCGTTGAGCGGGTCGTCGATGCGCACGGCGCCCTGGTTGCTCTTGGTCGATCCGACTCCGCCGTTGATCACGGTGGCCCGCGCGAAGTGCTGCTGGAGCTTGGTGCCGAGGGGCCCGCGATAGGAGGGGTCGCCGGGGTAGTTGTTCCCCTCCGTGATGCTGTCCCCGAAGGCCAGGTACGTATTGGGGCGGTTGGAGCCGATGGACAGCACCAGCGGGATCGCGACCTCGGCCGTCGTCGGGACCTGCACCGTCGGCACGCGCCCGATGTTGTAGTACGGCGGGAGCGTCGTCGGGTTGACGGTGGGAACGACGCTGCCCGTGGCCACGCCGTCGATCACGGCGCGCCCGGTTCCGACCGCGCTCCTCGCCGTGCGCCCGTTGAGGCCGATCTCCACGTCGGGCACGCGCGCCTGCTCGGCCGCGTCCAGCGTGCCGCTGCCGTTCTCGTCGTAGAAGGCGACGACGGTCACGGACTGCGACCCCACCGGAGATGGGCTCGGCCCGGGCCCGGTGGGCGAGCTTCCGCCGCCGCAGGCGGCCAGGGGAAGGAGCAGGGACGCTAGGAGCGTCCGTCGGGCGGACATAAGCCGGAGATCATACCACGCCCGCTCGGGCGGGCCCGCGCGGGCCGGACGTTATACTCCGCCGGTGACGGTCCCGCCGCCACTCAGAGAGCCGTCGCGTGGCGAGCGCGTCCTGTGGGCGGTCCTCAGCGCCGCCTTCCTCTTCTGCGCGTCCGGGGATCGCGTTCCCTGGCTGCGCGGCCCGGCCCCCTATCCGCCGGAATGGCAGTGGCCTCTGCGCGAGTCGCCGGCCGCCGGGCCGATCTGGCCCGCGCTGGCGGCCGTCGCCGCCATCCTGGGTCTCCTGGCCCTCTCGGGCACGGGGTGGGCGCAGGCCAACCCCATCCGGGGGCGGCGCGTGCTCCTGGGGCTCGCTTCCGTCTTCGGGCTCGCCCTCCCGCTTTTCCTGGTCGCGGTCGAAGGGGGCGGCGTGCTCGCGACGATCTTCGTGCGCGTGGCCTACCGCACCGCCACGTCGTATTACACCGTGGCCATCGCGCCCGAAGCCGCCGATCCGTTCGAGTTCCTGCGCCGGCATCACGAGCTGCTGCCCACCTTCCGCAAGGGCGCGAAACACGCGGCCACGCATCCGCCGGGTCCGGTGCTCGTCTATCGCGGCCTGATCGGCCTCTGCGAACACGTTCCCGGCCTCACCTCGGCCGTTCTGTCTCTCTCCGGATTGCCGGAGTCGAACCCTCGGCGCGCGCGGCCCGAACACGCCGCGCACACGCGGGCGGCCGGCGTCCTCGGGGGGATGTTGATCCTCGTGGCGTGCGTGCTCACGGCCTGGCCGATCGCGGGCCTGGCCCGCTCCGTGGGCAGCGGGCCTCTCGCGTCGGCGCGGCTCGGCCTCTTGTGGACGCTTCTCCCGGGCCCGGTGCTGGTCCTGCCGCAGTTCGACCAGGCCCTCGCGCTTCCCGTCGCCGGCTCCGCGCTCGCCCTCGCGTGGTCGCTGCGCGCACGGAACCGCGCGCGTGCCGCCGCCTGGTCGATCGCCGCCGGCCTCGCGGGAGGGATCGCGGTGTCCCTGTCGTACGGCGCCCCCGCCTTCCTGGCCATCGGTGGCGTCGCCGTGCTCGTGGCGGGGGTGGCCGGCGGGACGTCACTCCCGCGGGCGCTGGGATGGTGCGCACTGGCGGGTGTGGTGACGGCGGCGTCGTTCGCGGCGCCCGCCCTCGTCGGCCACCACCCGATCGCCTCCATGCGGGAGGCGCTGCGGATTCACCGCGAGTTCTTCACCGAGCCGCGCGACTACGGCGCATGGCTGGTCTTCGACCCCCTCGACCTGGCCGTGTTCATCGGCCTGCCCGTCGCCGCGTCCCTCGCCGCCGCCGGCGTTCGCGCCGCGCGCCGGCTCGTCGCGGGTGCGCGCTTGCAGGCGGACGAGGCCTTCCGCCTGGGATCTCTCGCCACGCTGTTCCTCCTGCTCGTGTCCGGCCAGACGCGCGGCGAGGTCGGGCGGATCTGGATCCCGATCATGCCCGTGCTGCTGGTGGCCGCGCTCGCCCGCCCCGCTCGCCCGGACGACGACTCCGCGCCCAACGCCGCGTCCGCCGTCGTGCTCGCCGCGGCCGTGGCCCCGGTCACGATCGCGATCGCGCTGTGGTGGCGGTTCTTCTAGGGCAGCGTGTAGCTGAAGTCGGCGCGGTACACGAGGATCGAGTATCCGATTACGGCGAGCGGCTTCCGGGCACGGAAGAGGGCCATCAGGGGCTGCATCTCGGGATCCAGGTAGAGACCCTGCAGGTGGGTCGCGCTGATCGCGACCACGTCGCCCGGATGGACGGCGCGCACGACGGTCGAGGGCGGAGGCGACCGATAGCTGGGCAGCCGGTCGGCGGCGATCCCGTAATACGAGGGATCGGCGGTGCCGAAGTAGCACAGGGTGACGCGCGCGATCCCGCTCGTGTCCATGTAGCGCTTGAGGCCCGGCAGCTCCTGGCCCCAGTCCACGTTCGAGTCCACGAGCCACCGCCAGCCCTGCGCGGGCCCGCCCGCGGCCTCGTTGAAATACGCGAGGTAGTTCGGGTGAACGCGCAGCACGCTGGCTCCGTACCCGAGGGCCAGGATCGCCACCGCCGCCCGTCCCCACCGCGCCCGCGTCGACCAGGCGACGCTGGCGACCCGCGAGGCGGCGACGAAGAGGAACGGATAGAGCGCAAGGACGTGGCGGTGCCCGATGTTGATGTTCTGGGTCATGGTGAGGACGAGGAAGACCGCGGGGGGGAGCCAGACGAACCATTGCGCGCGGCCGGGGGCGGGATGCGTAAGAGCCAGAACCGCCGCCGCGAGCACGAGGACGAGCAGGGCGAGCGGCGCCTTGAGCGCAATGGCGACGGGGAAGTAGTACCACCAGCCCGTGTCGGAATATTGGCCGAGCAGGAAGGACGGGCGGCTCGCGAACGACTTGAAGCAGTTCAGGAAGCCCCAGACCCAGGCCTCGGGCAACAGGTGGCCGCGGCGAGCGACGGCCGCGCCGATGCGCAAGGCCGCCTGCGCCGGCGGCGCATCCTGCTCGTGCATGAACGCGTCCACCGCGGCGTCCGGCGTGAGCGCGGACTGGAATCCGTAGGCCCCCCACACCACCACCAGGGCGATCGCGCCGATCACGACGACCGTGCCCACGAGGACGAGGAGCTTCGCGCCCCGGCCGGCCACCTCGCGGAGGCGTCCGATGGCGACGGGCAGCGGCTCCGGCCTCAGCGCGACCACCAGAGACAACGCGAGGAGGATGGGCGGCAGCGCGAAGGCCGAGAACTTGGTGGCGAAGGCGGCTCCCAGGGCGAGGGCTACAGCGAGGATGCGCGGGAGGGTGACCCGATCGACCAGCCGCTCGAACGCGATCACGGAAAGGAAGACGAACAACACGACGGGCAGGTCGTTGGTGACGAGATGGCCGTGAGCCAGCACGTCCGGGCTCAGTACGCACAGGAAGAGGGCGAGGAAGCCCGCGGGCAGGCCCCAGAGCCGCCGCGCCCACGCGAACACCGCGAAGGCCAGGACCATCGCGAGCGCGACGATGGGCAGGCGGCCCCAGAAGAGGAGACGATCGCCGTCGTTCCAGCGATAGAGGAACCGATTGCCCCATTCCCACGGACGCGCCGTGCGCCAGGCCAGGTCGTCCGGCTCCACGTGCACGTCCATGAAGAGGAGCGGCCAGGCCGCGATGATGCGCGCCAGCGGCGGGTGGAGCGGGTTCATGCGGTGATCGCCCATCTTCACGATCGCGTACCCGGGCGGGAGATGGATGATCTCGTCGAAGACGGCGGACTTGTGGCGCTCGGAGACGATGGCGAGGGCGGCTTGGAACACCAGGGCCAGCGCGACCGCGGCCCAGGTGAGGCGAGCGCTCACTGCGCGCCGAGGCGCGCGGGAGCCCTCCAGGCCAGCACGAAGGCGCAGGCATAGAGCGCCGCGGCCAGCCCGTAGAGGAACCGGAACCCGAAATACATCGAGTTGTATTCGAGCAGCCCGCCCACCATCGCTCCCAGCAGGTTCACCGCCATCGCGCCGCCGATCGAGACGCCGGTGTCCAGGAAGCGCGCGAACAGGATGCCCGAGAAGAAGATGGGCAGGCTCAGGAGCGCGACCGCGGCCAGCTTGCCGGACAGGGTCGGCGCGAACCCGCCCGCGCGCGAGACGTACCAGCCGAGGCCGAGGCTCGCGAGCAGCAGGACGAAGGGCACGACGACGCCGCGCAGGCGCCACCGGCTCACCGCGATGGTGGCCAGGAAGGCCATGGCCAGGATGCCCGCGATCGAGATCCCGATGACGTGCCAGGTGTTGCCGAAGGTGAGTCCCAGCTCCGTGATGGCCTTCGTCTCCACGAGCATGAAGCCCGCGCCCAGGAAGAAGAACACGGCGTGGCCCAGCTCCGGCTTCTCGCGCACGAAGTTGCGGGTCAGGAGCAGGGACAGGAGCACGACCACGACGGCCATGAAGACGTACGAGCGCGGGTACACGCGCGCCGCGATGTAGAGGAAGGGCCAGTCGTCGGTGGAGACGTCCGCGCGCACGCCCGGGTCCTCGAATCGCTCCATCACCCAGAAGCCCTGCCGGCGGTCGAGGCTGAGCCCGGCGGGAACCGCGGCGCCGCCGTTCTTCTTCTGCAGAAAGATGACCGACCCGTCGTAGGCGCCGCGCAGGCACAAGGGCGCCTGCCCGTCGAAGGCCTCCGTCATCATCATGTAGATCTTGCGGCCGATCTCCTTCGAGACCACGGCGAAGGACAGGCTGAGCAGTCCGTCGTCCTTGAGGCGGGCCCGCGCTTCCCGGATCCCTTCCACCGTGTACACGAACGACTCCAGGCGCACGCTGGAGGCGTGGCTCAGCAGCGTGTGCGAGTCGAGCAGGCCGTACACGATGAGGTCGTAGGTCTCGGGCGTGGTGCGCAGGTAGGTACGCGCGTCGTTCACGATGCCGCGCACGCGCGGATCGTCGTAGGGCCGCTCCGGGTGGTAGAGCTTGCCCAGGCGCAGGATCACGGGGTCGATCTCGATCGCGTCCACGTGCTCCGCGCCCGCGCGCAGCGCGGCCGCCACGTCGTTGCCGGTGCCTGCGCCCAGGATGGCCACCTTCCCCGGGGTGCCGTGCACACGGTAGGGCAGCTCGTAGTAGAAGCCGACGCGATGGCTCTCGTCGGAGCGGGCCTGGGCCTCCCGGGAGAGGTCGTGGACCTTCTGGTAGTAGTGGCCGGCGGCGCGGATGACGGTGAGCCCCCGCTCGCCCGGGCCGTGCTCGATGACCTGGTACGGCGAGTAGATCCGCTCCCACTGGAAGGAGACGGGCCAGGCCAGGACGATGGCGGCGGCCAGGGACGCCGCCGCGCCGGCCAGGAGCACGCGCCGGTCGAATCCCTGGAAGGCGAGCAGGGTCGCGAAGAGGAGCGCGAACCACACCAGGGGCGGCGTCCAGAGCGCGCTCACCACGAGGAGCAGGACGACGCCGGCCAGGCTCCCCACGAGGTTCAGCGCATAGGCGCGGAGCTGCTCCCGCCGTGTCATCAGCCGCCCGCAGAGCTGGCCCACGGGCAGGAAGGCGAGCGCGCTCAGGACGAAGAGCACGGAGAGGAACGCATAGGCGGCGATGAACTGGGCCGCGCTCTGCGCGCTCGCGAAGCCGATGTTGCGTTGCTCGGTGAACGGCGTGGCCAGCAGGCTCTGCACCCGCCAGGCGTAGCCGTTGGTCTCGAGGGGCGCGCCGGGCAGGCCGTGGCGCAGGGCGAGGAGCAGCAGCATCTGCCCGGCGAGGAGGGGCACCGTCGCGAACAAGGGGATGCGGTCGCGTCCGGCAAGGGCGTAGCCGAGGCCGAGCCCGGCGAAGCAGGCGAGGAGCCCGAGGTTCTTGTAGAGGGCGAACAGCTCGAAGACGGATCCCTGCCAGCGGATCACGGCCAGCTCGAGGAACAGGCTCAATCCCGCCGCGGCCACGATGGCGAGGTCCACGCGCCGGAGGGGGAGCTCGTCGAGGAACGTCGCCTGCGCGCGCGACCAGCCGTCGAACACCGTCGCTGCCCGCGCCAGCGCCCACGTGGCCGCCAGGTTGACCGCGGCAATGATGACGAAATGCAGGAGCAGCTCCCGCATCCGCACCTGGTGGTCGGGGCTCGGCAGCAGCCACGCGCTGCACAGCGTGGTGACGAGGGGCAGCAGCGTGCTGCCGAAGATGGCGAGCCGCGCGGCGCGAAGGAAGTCCGCGGTCATGCGGTCGGCGCCCGGATGCGCCGCGGGCACGGCCACGACGTCGGGCGAGGCGGGCAGGCTGGTCACGGGCATTGTTACCACGCGGCCGCGAACGTTGGCAAGGTCGGCGGGACTGTGCGACCTTTCCCGCGCGTGATCCCGTCCGAAACGCTCGTCCACCTCGCGCGGCGGCTCGGCCCGCGCCGCCGCCGCCATCGCGCCGCCTGGATGGGCGCCGTCTTCCTGATCGCGCTGGCCGTGCGCTCCCTCTACGCCGTGGACCTCGCGCCCGCGCTGGAATCACAGGAGCAGCCGGGCTCGCGCATGATGCAGCGCTACGACGAGGGCGCGGCCGCCATCTTGCGCGGCGACGGGATCCTCTTCGTCTCCGGCGTGGATCCCTCCGACACCGGCCTCCTCTCGCGCCCGCCCGGGTATTCGATCCTGCTCGCTGCCATCTATCGCGTGGTGGGGCGCGGCTTCTTCGCGGCGCAGCTCGTGCAGAACGTGCTCAACGCGCTCGTGCCCGTCCTCGTGTTCCTGCTCGCCGACACCCTGGTCGGGCGCCGCAGCGCCATCGGTGCCGGGCTGCTGGCCGCGCTCCTGCCGCAGCTCGCCTATTACTCCGCGCTCCTGACCCCGGACGTGGTGTGCGCGATCCCCGTGCTCCTCGCGCTGGTGCTGCTGGTGCCGGTCGCGCGCGGACGGCGCGTCTCGATCGTGCGGGCGATCCTGGCCGGAGCGATGCTGGGCCTCTCGGTCTGGCTGCGGCCGAACCTGCTGCTGCTCGGGCCCACGGTCGCAGCGGCGATGGCCCTCCTGGCGCGTCCGCGGTCGCGGCGCTGGACGATCGCGCTGGCGGTGGCCGCGGGGTCGCTGGCCGCGATCGCGCCCATCACCATCCGGAACTACGTCCTCTACCGCGCCTTCGTGCCCGTGAGCATCAACCTCGGCGTCGTCCTCTGGGAAGGGATCGGCGAGGCCAGCGGCAACGCGTGGGGCACGCGCACGGACGACATCGACGTGGCCGCGCAGGAGGCGGAGATGTACGGGGATCCGCGCTACGGCGAGTGGTGGGCCTCGCCGGACGGGATCCGGCGCGACCGCGATCGCGTGCGCCGCAGCCTGGCCGTGATCGCGGAGCATCCCCTCTGGTTCGCGGGAGCGGCGCTGCGGCGGGCGGCGCAGATGATGGACTACGTGGGGGCAGGAGCCCCGCCGGTGGCGGGGCTCGGCGCCGTGCCGCACTCCATGCTCGACATCCTCCACGAGCCGGGACAAGGCGGCTCCGCCCGGCACCTCTGGGGCGCGGACCTCCTGGCCCGCCTGCGCCCGCGCATCACGAGCCGTGATTCCGTCCGCGTCGGGCGCGTCCTCGGGATCGCGCGGCCCGTCCTGGGCCCGCTCCAGATCGTGCTGGGCGTCCTGACCTTGCCTCTCGTGCTGGCGGGACTGGCCGCGCTCCTGTTCTTGGCCCCGCGGCGTGCGGCCTTCACGCTGGTCGTGCCGCTCTACCAGGTGGCCTTCCAGTCGATCGTGCACTTCGAGTTCCGGTATGTCCTGCCCATGCACGCGTGCCTGCTGGTCTTCGCCGGAGCGGCCCTGGCTCTCGCCGTCGCTTGGGTCGCGGATAGGATGGGTCGATGAGCCGCACGTTGCGCACCGTCACCCATCCCGCGCTCGAAGCCGTGCCCGGCCTCGTCCACGGCTTCGAGCAGCGCCTCGGTCCCGCGGGCTGGGAGGAGCGCGACGACTCGCGGCGCCGCGTCGCGCAGGCGCTGGCCGGCTCCGGACGCCTCCAGCTCCTCAAGCAGGTCCACGGCTGCCGCGTGCAGGCCGCGCCCTGGGAAGGACGGCCGGAGGCGGATGCTTCCATCTCGGACGAAGCGGGCCTCATCCTGGGCATCGAGACGGCGGACTGCCAGCCGATCCTGCTCGTGGATCCCGCGACTCGCCGCGTGGCCGCTGCCCACGCCGGCTGGCGCGGCACCGCCGGCGGCGTGGCGCGCGAGACGGTCGCGGCCATGGTGGCGCGCGGCTCGCGCCCCGCGGACATCGTCGCCGTGCTCGGTCCTTCGATCGGCGCCTGCTGCTACGAGGTGGGAGAGGAGCTCCGCGCCGAGTTCGGACCGGACGGCGGGGAGTTCTTCCGTCCCGGCCCGCGCGGCAAGCCCCACCTCGACGTGCGTGCCGCGAACGTCCGGCAGCTCGAGCAGGCGGGCCTCTCGCCGGAGCACATCCACCACCTGGCCGACTGCACGATGTGCCGCCCCGACCTGTACCACTCGTACCGGCGCGAGGGCAAAGGCGCGGGAAGAATGATCAGCTTCGTGGGGTTCGCTCGATAGAGGTCCATCGAGCAAAAGCGGCGGCTGGTCCATCTGTCCGTCGCCGAGACCTCGGTATCACCCGTAGCGGGGCCTGTGTCAGTGCATTCACCCGCGGCTTGCCTGACACCGGAGCGAGCGCGCGCACTGCTTCACGTGGTGTAGACAAGTTCCAGCGCGCGCTCGCGTCCCCGCGAGGGTGATCACTGGGCCTCGGCGACGGACAGCCGGTCGGGAACCGCGGGCTACTCGAGCTTCGAGGCTTTCTCGTCCAACGCCTGGTTGGCCAGGCGGTCCGCGTCCTTGTTCTGCTCGCGGCGCACGTGGGTCACGCTGGCCTCCTGGAAACGGGAGAGCAGCCCCCGCGCCTTGCCGTGCAGCGGGACCATGTCCGGATGCTTCACGCGGTACTGGCCGCTGATCTGGCGCACCACGAGCTCGGAGTCCGAGAACACCTTCACGGCGGTGACGCCGTGGTCGAGCGCGTATTTCAGGGCGTGGATCAGGGCCTGGTACTCCGCGACGTTGTTGCTGGCGCGTCCCAGGTAGCCGTAGAGCTCCGCGACCACGGCGCCGTCGGGGGTCGTCACGTAAACGCCGAAACCCGCGTCGCCGGGGTTGCCCCGGCTGCCCCCGTCGATGTGGATGTGGAGCGGTTCGCTCAGGGCTCGGGGACGGTGACGGGGACGGGCGGCTCGTAATAGAGGATGCGGTTGCAGGCGGGGCACTGCACGATCTCTTCGTTGCGCTTGAGGTCCGAGTAGAGCTGGAGCCGCAGCTTGACGTGGCAGACCTGGCACATGCCGTCGCGTGCCTCCGCCATGGCCGAGCCCCGCAGGCGCGCGATGCGCTGGAACATCTCGAGGGTGTCCTCGTCCAGGCCTTTGGCCACGGCGTCCCGCTCCGCGCCCAGGCGCGCCGCGTCGGCCTCCAGGGTGCGCGCACGCTCGTCGAGCCCGCGCACGTCCGTGCGGTGCCGCTCCTCGCGGGCCTTGAAGGCGATCTCCTCCTTCTTGACCTCTCCCGTGAGCGACTCCGCCTTCTCCATCTCGACCAGGATCTGGTCCTCGATGCCGCGGATCTCGCGCTCCACGGCCTCGATCTCGTGGAGCATGGCCGTGTATTCCTTGTTGGTCTTGACGTCCATGAGCTGGCCCTTGTACTTCGAGCGTTTGCCCTCGAGGTCCTGGAGCGACCCTTCGTGGCGCTTTCGCGCCTTCTGGGACTCGTCGAGCGACTTGCGGGCGGCGTCCAGGTGCGCCCGGTCCGCGGCCAGCTCCGCCTCCAGCTCGGCTTTCCGCTTGGGAACCTCGGCCATCCCCACCTGCGTTCGCCTCAGCTCGCTCTCGACGCGCTGGAGGTGGATCAGTTGTTCGAGGCGGGGGTTCATGCGGGAGGAAATTCTAACATCAGGCGGGGAATGCGGCGCCCGCGCCCGGCGTTCTCCCCCAGGATGGGACTGTCCGGCGGGAGTCCGAAACTCTTGACATGGACGTGGAAACGGAGCATAAGGACACTCCCGCGGAGCATGGCCGGGCGAAGCGGACCGGGGGTGCGTACCGGGGGACGGACGGCTAATTAAGGAGAGAGCGAATGGACCGGAGAGAGTTCACGAAGGTGATGGGCGCGGTCGCGGCCGGCATGCTGGCCGGCAGCAAGGCCTTCGGCGCCGACGAGGCGAAGAAGACCGACGCGAAGGCCGAAGCCCACGTTTGTAAGGGCCACAACGCTTGTAAGGGCCAGGGCGCCGATGGCAAGAACGCGTGCAAGGGCAAGGGTTCCTGCGCCTCGGCCGCGTCCAAGCACGAGTGCAAGGGCAAGAACGAGTGCAAGGGTGCGGGCGGCTGCGCGCCGGGCGACAACGGCTGCGCGGGCAAGAACTCCTGCAAGGGCAAGGGCGGTTGCGCGGTTCCGGTGAAGGCCGAGCACGTCAAGGACAAGGCCGGCAAGAGCTCCTGCAAGGGCAAGAGCGGCTGCAAGGGCCGGTAACTCGACCTCTTAGTCGTCCGTAACGGGGAGGGGGCCGACGAGGCCTCTTCCCCTTTCGTCTTCTTGAGGCATACTTTCTCTCGGGGGCCAGGACCGCACGTGGGCAATCGCTTCCAATTTCCTGATCTCGGCGTCGGCGTCGGCCTGCGGACCGTCCACTTCGGCCACATCCTGGAGAAGTGGCCCAAGGTGGACTGGTTCGAGGTGATCTCCGAGAACTTCATGGACACGGAGGGCCGGCCGCTCTGGGTCCTCGACCGCGTCGCCGAGCGTTACCCCGTCGTGCTGCACGGCGTGTCGATGTCGATCGGGAGCACCGACCCTCTCGACCGCGCGTACCTGAAGAAGCTCAAGGCCCTGGGCAAGCGCGTCCGCGCGCATTGGATCTCCGACCACCTCTGCTGGACGGGCGTGGCCGGCCGCAACGTCCACGACCTCCTGCCCATGCCGTACACGGAAGAAGCCCTGCGGCACACCGCGGCGCGCGTGCGCCAGGTCTCCGAGATCCTGGAGCGGCCGCTCGTCCTGGAGAACCCGTCGTCCTACGTCGAGTTCAAGGACTCGACCATGACGGAGTGGGACTTCCTGACGCGGCTGGCCGAGGAGTCGGACTGCGGCCTCCTCCTCGACGTGAACAACGTCTACGTGAGCTCGTTCAACCATTCCTTCGACCCGAAGGAGTACGTCGACGGCATCCCCGCGGATCGCGTCGTGCAGTACCACCTCGCCGGCCACACCAACAAGGGGACGCACATCGTCGACACCCACAGCGACCACGCCATCCAGGAAGTGTGGGACCTCTACGGCCGCTCCTGCCGCCGCACGGGCAACGTGGCCACCCTGTACGAGTGGGACGAAAACATCCCCGAGTTCGAGGTCCTGCACGCGGAAGCGCTGAAGGCGGGCGCGTTCCGCGAGCAGGCCGTGCTCGCCGCGGCGCGGTGAAGCCCGCTTCCGCCGGCATCTCCCTCCCGCGCATGCAGCGCTGGATGCAGGAGGTCGTGGTGCACCCGGGCGACATCGCGGAGGCGGTGGCCTCGCCGTCGGCGAAGAAGGCCCTGGGCCGCGCGGCCATCGAAGACGTGATCCTCCCGTCGCGCTCGCTGGAGCCCGCGGACCGCGTGGGCATCTACCAGGGCATGTACCTGATGCGGATGGAGGAGGCGTTGGAGTCGGACTATCCGGGCCTGAAGCACCTCCTCGGCGGCCACGCCTGGAGCGCGCTCGTGCGCGGCTACGTGGCCGCGCACCCGTCCGTGACCTACACGCTGAACCGCCTCGGCGACCACTTCTCCGACTTCGTCGCGAAGTGGCCGGGGGCCAAGCGGCCCGAGCTGTGCCACGACCTTGCCCGCCTGGAGCTCGCGATGGCGGAGGTCTTCGACGCGCCGCAGACGGAGCCGCTCAGTGACGCCGAGATTGCGGCCGTGCCGCCGGAGTCCTGGGAGCGCGCCCGGCTCGCGCCCATCGAGGCCTTCCGCCTCCTGTCCTTCCGCTACCCCGTGAACGCGTACCTGCAGAGCGTGCGCGACGAGGACCACAACCACCCGGACCTCAAGCGCAAGGACACCTACATCGCGATCTACCGCCGCGACTATTCGGTCTGGCGGCACGACCTGAGCCAGGCCGCGTTCGACCTGCTCACGGACCTCGTGGCGGGCAAGCCGCTGGGGAAGGCGGTGGCGGCCGCTCTAGCCCGCGGCGGCAAGCGCGCGCCCACGACCGATCAGCTCTTCCGCTGGTTCCGCGAGTGGGCGGCGGGCGGTGTGTTCAAGTCCGTCCGGCTGCGCTAGCCGCGCGGGCCGGCCTCTCCGTCGCCCACACCCGGGCGTTCTGGTACGCTTCCCTGGGCCTGTAGTTCAGATGGTTAGAACGGCCGGCTCATAACCGGCTAGTCGAAGGTTCGAGTCCTTCCAGGCCCACCATACGTCATTCCCCCGAGAGTACCCAAGCGCTCATGTGGCTCGACACCACACGGGGCGGCTGGGTACTCCGCATCGCTCACGGATGGGCGCAGTCAGGCCGAAGATGATGATGAAGATGACGATCATCATCAGAATGATGATTGTGCTGCTGACGACGATTGCGACGACGTCGTCGATGACCACGATGCTGAGGACGATGATTAGCGCCCGCCGAAGCCTTCGTCTGCAGCCTTCACGCCGGCTGAAATATCTCCCGATATGCCGCTTCAGCGGCGGCTGTCTCGGGCCCGCTTAGGCGGGCGAATTCCTGTTCGCGCGCCCGCTTGGACAGCGCGCCGTTGTTCTGATGAAGGAAGTGAAACAGAAGGTCAATGGTCCGGTCGGGCATGTCTACGAGCGCCTCGATGCGCGCCCGGAAACGGTCGTAGCGAGCCAGGAATTCGGTTTCGCGCGGAAGATCCACCTCGATCGTCTTCTTCACGCAGCCATAGAGGAACTCAGCGTGCGGCGTCGCATCGAAGAAGCGGTAGAAGTCGCCGGTGTCGTTGAGAACCCTGACGTTCCCGTGCTCCGTCGGCTCCCATTCGACAAGGGGCAACAAACGCTGCGAGTAGTCCTCCAAGACACGGCGATACTCGTCAATGCGCTCGAGGATCGCCGCCGATACGGGGAACACGACGCCGGCTGGATTGAACCCACGTTGCGCCAGCACGTGATGAATGAGATAGCGATGAAGGCGGCCGTTGCCGTCCTCGAAGGGATGCACGTAGACGAAGCCAAACGCCAACACCGCCGCGGCGATCATAGGATCTAGCCCTTTTGCCGGTCCGCTATCGAAAGCGGTCATGCCTTCGATCAGTCCTCGCAGGTCCTCCGGCCGGGCGCTGATGTGGTCGGGAATCGGCATGCGCGTCTCGCGGTCGTGTTCACCTATGAAGCCTCCCTCTTGACGCAGTCCGAGCTTCACAAAGCGAGAATCGCCGATGACCATCGCTTGCAAACGCAGCAGCTCATCCAGGTCTATCGGGCGCCTTCCCGCCTCGCCGATGGCGCGTCCCCAGCGTTGAATGCGGTCCTGCGGCGGACGCTCGCCCTCGATCGCGTAGCTCGAGCGAGAGTCCTTCAGCAACAGGAAGGCCGCAGTGCGCGAGAGGACGTCCTTGGGCACGTCGGCGACTGCGTGTTGCGCGCGCGACGCAAGGTCCATCGATGCGAACTCGTCGAGTATCGGCGTTCTGGAAACCAAGGGACAGAATCCCGGCGTGCCGGGAAGATTGTCTTTGACCCGGTGTCGCGACGACGTCACTGCGGGTCCCGGCCATTGCTGGTCGGGATCAACGACGAGCGCGTAGGTGCCCTGGTCGGCGTCGGGCAGGTCTAGCCGGGCGCTCATCAGCCACTCGTACAGAAACCAGATGCGGCGCGCGTACCGGCCGGTGGGCTGTGCCCGCACGATCTGCTCGATGGGGGCCGAGCCTATAGTGGCGAACAGTCTCTTCAGCACGGCCAGATCGACTCCCTCGTACTTCAGGGCAAAGGTCAGGTGTCCGTTCAGATCGGGGGTTGGGGCATGGCGGGGTGTGAGAATGCGCCATCCGGCTTCGGTGCGGACGCGGTGACGCTCACCCACTGCCGAGAGAGTCCGGGGCAAGGGCACGCGTAGATCAAAGGTGTGGATCAGGGCGGCATACCCGACCGGCGTCGCTCGCTCCGGGAGGGCGCGTTCGTGAAAGACGGTTACTGGCCCTGAAAATTGATCTCCCAAAGCCGTTCTGTCTGAGGATCGATCCTTTACCATGAATAGCGATACCAAAATTCGAGATCGCCTGAAATTCGATCATAACGCATGAGAAACGATTACTCAAGCATGGAATTCGTGAATTTTGCTCTTTACGTAAGGAACGGTAAATTATTGAATTCTTGGCACTTAAGCCTCGCGCCCGGTGAAATGCTTGAAAGCCAACGCGAGGATGCCTGGCACTGTCACGCTCACCCCTGCCGCAGCACTACCATCGGATCCAGCCGCGACGCCCGCCGAGCCGGCCCATACGCCGCGCCAAGCGCGACCGCGAGCAGCAGCGCGATCGCCACGGCCAGCGTGAGCGGGTCCTGGGGAGCGACCCCGTAGAGCCGGCTGTCGATGACCCGCGAGGCCGCGTAGGCCAGGCCCCCGCCCACGAGCAACCCGATGCCGACGAGGCCCAGGGTCTCGCGGAGGATCATGGCGATGACGCGGCCCGGATAGGCGCCGAGCGCGATGCGGATCGCGATCTCGCCGCCGCGGCGGGCGATGCCATAGGAGAGGACGCCGTACAAGCCGATGGCGGCCAACGCGAGCGCGACGCACGCAAACACCATGGCCAGACGTGCGGTCGTCCGGTCCTGTGCGGTCAAAGGGGCCATCTGCTCGCCGACCGACTGCGCGGACATGACTCGCAGGGCGGGATTGAGGTCCCGGATCGTCTCCAGCACGGCCGTCTTCACGGGCGCGACGTCCGTCCCCGTCCGGATGAAGAAGGTGGGGGAGGGCGGGAGGGGCGGTCGCTGCACCGCGGGCACGAAGTAGCGGGGCTCGACGTCCTCGCGCAGCCCCTGCGTACGCGCGTTGCCGACGACGCCGACCACTTCGTGAGACGTCCGCCCTTCGTCGTCCCCGACGGGCGTGATGCGCATCCCGATGGGATTCCGTCCGGCGAAGAAGCGCTGGGCGAAGGCGTCGTTGATCACGCAAACTCTCCGACCCGTCGCGCCGTCCTGCTCGAGGATCTCTCTTCCCCGCAGGATGGGGACGCCGAGCGTCGAGAAGTAGGCGGGGCCCACGGTATCGGTGGCCGATCCGCGGTCGGTGTCCCCTTTCGGCGTGTAGCCTTCCACTTCGATGGTGTCCGTCGAGTTGCCGCCGCTGAACACTCCGAGGTGGGAGAAGCTCGCGGCCCGCACCCCGGGGATCTGTCCGAGCCGGCCGAGCAGATCGAAGGTCACGCCCTCGCGCTGCGCGCGGTCCGGGACCGCGTCCTGCAGGTCGACGCGCACGAGGAGCAGGCGCTCCGCGGGAAAGCCGAGATCCGCGCGTTGCAGGTTGTAGACCGTCCGCGCGAGCAGGCCCGCCCCGACGAGCAGGGGCAGCGAGAGAGCCAGCTGCAGGCTGACGAGGAGCCGGCCCGTACGCATCTGCGCCGCCGAGCGCATGCCGCCGCGGCCCTGATGCTTGAGGCTCTCGCCCGCGTCGGCCTGGGTGCCTTGCCAGGCGGGCAGCACACCGAAGACGAGCGCGGCCCCCAGAGTCACGGCCACCATGAAGGCCACGAGCATCGGGCTGAGGACGAAGCTCATGTGGAAGCGCGGATCGGACTCCATCATCAGCCGCACCAGCGCCCCGTGCAGGAAGAACGCGACCGCGACGGCGGCCACGCCGCCCAGGGCGGCCAGGGCCAGGCTCTCCGTGACGAGCTGGCGGACGAGACGCCCGCGGCTCGCCCCCAGCGCCAGCCGCAACGCGATCTCGGGCTTGCGGGTGGCGGCGCGCGCGAGGAGAAGGTTGGCCAGGTTCGCGCACGCGATCAGCAGGAGCACGCCGACCGCGGCCAGGAGCGCGGTGAGGGAGTGGGAGAATTCCCGGCGCGCCGGCGACGCTCCGCGGGCGCCGGACCGGACCTGCAGGCGCTGGTCCAGGAACTCGCGGCGGCGCGGGCCGGAGGCGATCGCGCCATAGAACGATTCCAGGCCGGCCTGGAAGACCGCGTTGGCCCGAGCCTCGGCCTGGGCCAGCGTCACCCCCGGCTTCAGCCTCCCGAAGGCCTGGAGCCACATCACCTTCTCCGGCGGCGTGTCGTGCAGGCGATCCCTGCCCGGAAGGACGCTCGGCTGCAGGCGCAGGGGGAGCCAGAGATCGGGCTCCCGGCCGATGGTCTCGCCGATGAAGCCGGACGGGGTGACCCCGATGATGGTCAGGACGGTCTGGCGCAGCGTGAAGGTCTGGCCCAGCACGTCCGGACGGCCGCCGAACCGGGTCTGCCAGTAACGGTAGCTGATGACGGCCTCGGGGGCGTCCGTGTGGTCGTCGGCGGCGGTGAAGACGCGGCCCACGGCCGGGCCCACGCCCAGCACCTCGAAGAATCCCCCCGAGACCAGCCGGCCGCGGGCCTCTTCCGACGCACCGCCGTCGAATTGGACGGTCCAGGTGTCGAGGCTGCTCTGCGACGCCATCAGAGCCGAAAACCCCTCGGCGTGATCGCGCAGCTCCTCGAACTCCTCGTATGTGATCCAGGCCCGCGGCCCGTCGGTGCCGTCCCACCGTCCGCTCCACATCCCCGACCGGTCCGGGTTCGTGAGCATCACCAGCTGTTCGGGCGCGCGCACACCCGGCAGTGCGGAGTGGAGAACGCCGTTCCACAAGCTGAAGATCGCGGTGTTGGCCCCGATGCCCAACGCCAGGGACAGGACGGCGACGGCCACGAAAGCGGGAGTCGCCGCCATGCTGCGCGTGGCGTAGCGCAGGTCTTGAAGGATGACGTGCCCGTGCTCGCGCGGCGCGACGATCAGCGCGTCCAGGGTGGCGCGGAGCCACAGCGCTGCGCGCCCGGCCCGGCCCCCCGACCGCCCGGCATCGGAGAGCTGGTCGACGAACATGAGCAGCATCTGGTCGCCGTACTCATGGCGGAAGGCCGCCGGATAGCAGTAGAGGAGCGCCCGGTAGATCGCTTCGGGCCGCATCAACCACCCGTGACCAGCCCCGTCGCCCTTGCCTGCTGCAGCAGGGCGGTGAGCCGTTCGACTTCCGCCGCGGCCACGCGCTTGCCGAAGCGGGTCAACCGGTAATACCGCCGTCGCTCGTCGGTGCTCGACGGGTCCGGGCTCTCCGACAGCTCTTCGATCAGGCCCTGCTCGAGCATGCGGCGGATGGAGCTGTAGAGCGTCCCCGCGCTGAGCTGGACCTTGCCGCCCGTGCGGGCGGCCACGTCCTGCATGATCGAGTAGCCGTGACGATCGCGGTCGGCGAGCGCGATCAGGATGTGGAACACCGCGGTGGGGAGAGGAAGGAGGGCGTCCGGCTTCGGATTGTCCATGTCTCTTCTCTAGCTGGTCCAACTATAATGCGATCAAGTATAGTTGTCAAGAGTAGATTGGCCCGAGGGGCCGGCGGGGACCTTGCTCGGCGGACCACAATGCCCGTATGGCCGGCGAAGTGCGCATCGAGCTCTTCGGCAAGAGCGATGTACCCGTCGCCGGCACCTCGCACCGCCAGGACGTCCTCGCGCGCATCGCGGGCGACGGTCTCCGGAGGGGCGAGCACGTCGCCTTCACCGCGCTCCTCGTTCCGGAGCCGCTCAACCCGCACGACCCGAACGCGATCGCGGTCATCGCCGATGGCCACGGCCCCGTCGGGTACTTCGGGCGGCGCGACGCCGTGCGCTACCGCGCCCTGGCGGAGGAGCTGCGGCGGCGCGAGGCGATCGGGGTGTGCGAGGCGTTCCTGACCGGCGGCTGGGACGACCGGGCCACGATCGGGGTCCGGCTGGAGATCGAGGACCCGGAGGACACCGCGCAACAGGTGCGCGCGCACCGGCCGAGCCGCCAGAAAAAGTAGCCGACGGGCCGACAGGCCCTCTCTCGGTCCTACGATGAAGACATGGACCCGGAAGGCGGAAAGACTCTCTCGGTCTGGGCCGGTACCGCGGAAGTTCCCGGTCGTCCGTCGCTGGCCTCGGACCTCACGACCGACGTCTGCATCGTGGGGGCGGGGATCGCCGGTCTCACCACCGCGTACCTTCTCGCCAAGGAGGGACGCGCCGTCGTCGTCCTCGACGACGGCCCCATCGGCGGCGGCGAGACGGGCCGGACCACCGCGCATCTGGCCAGCGCGCTCGACGACCGCTTCTATCATCTCGAGCAGCTCCACGGCGAGAAGGGCGCGCGCCTGGCCGCGGAGAGCCACGCCGCCGCCATCGACCGCATCGAGGCGATCGTCGCCGAGAGCGGCATCGCCTGCGACTTCGGTCGCGTGGACGGCTACCTGTTCGCCGCGCCCGGCGAGCCGGCGGAAGAGCTGGACCGCGAAGCCGACGCCGCCCGTCGCGCGGGCCTCGAAGTCGAGAAGGTCGCGCGCGCTCCGCTTGGGTCCTTCGACACCGGCCCCGCCCTGCGCTTCCCGCGCCAGGCCCAGTTCCACCCGCTGCGTTACCTGTCCGGCCTGGCCAAGGCCGTGTTCGCGGCGGGCGGGCAGATCTACGCGGATGTGCACGTCGAGGAGTTCGAGGGTGGCGCCAAGGCCCACGTGAAGACGGCGACGGGGCGCAAGGTCGCGTGCAAGGTGGTCGTGGTCGCCACCAACACGCCCGTCAACGATCGCGTGGTCATCCACACGAAGCAAGCGCCGTATCGCACGTATGTGGTCGGGGTCGAGGTCCCGCCGGGCAGCGTCGAGAAAGCGCTCTTCTGGGACACCGCCGATCCGTATCACTACGTTCGGATGCAGGGGCAGGACGGCGGGCGACCTGACCTCCTGATCGTCGGGGGTGAGGACCATCGGACCGGCCAGGCCGACGACGCCGAGGAGCGCTGGGCGCGTCTCGAGCGCTGGACGCGCGAGCGCTTCCCCATGGCCCGGGCCGTGACCTACAAGTGGTCGGGCCAGGTGCTCGAGCCCGCGGACGGCCTCGCCTTCATCGGCCGCAACCCGCTGGACAAGGACAACGTCTTCATCGCCACCGGCGACAGCGGGCAGGGCATGACGCACGGCACGATCGCGGGGATGCTCATCGGCGATCTCGTCCAGGGGCGGACGAACCCCTGGACGCACCTGTACGATCCCGCCCGTCGCAGCGTCCGCGCGATGAAGGACTTCGCCTCCGAGCTCGCGGCGTCCCAGAAAGGCTACGTGCCCTGGGTGACGCCGGCGGAGGTCTCGTCGGTGGAAGAGATCCCCGCGGGCGAAGGACGGATCCTCCGCGAGGGCCTCCACAAGATCGCGGCCTACCGCGACTCGATGGGCGGCGTCATCCAGCTCTCCGCGACCTGCACCCATCTCGGCTGCATCGTGGAGTGGAACGGCGGCGAGAAGTCCTGGGACTGTCCGTGCCACGGCTCGCGCTTCGCGCCGGACGGCCATGTCCTCAACGGTCCCGCGATCACGGGGCTGTCGCGGAAGGACTAGCGAGGACGGCCGACCTACAGCGACAGCACCGCGCGCACCGGGCCCGGCCTCGGGTCGCCTTCGTAGAGCACGCGCTCGAGGAACAGGCCGGAGGGCGGCGCGGTCAGGGGCGCGACCGCTTCGGAGGGGCCGGACAGGAAGTGCGCGACGTCCGATTCGTCGAGCGCGCCCCTTCCGACCTCGGCCAGCACGCCGACCATGCGCCGGACCATCTTCCAGAGGAAATGCGAGCCGACGATGCGGATGAGGATGAGCGCGCCCTCTTCGCGGATCTCGACGGACTCGACCTTGACCTTCGTCGATCCGTCCTCCGGGTCCAGATCGGTGAAGGCCTGGAAGTCGTGCAGCCCCTCGAAACGCCGCGCGGCCGCGGCCATGGCCGCGGCGTCGAGCCCGTCTTTCACCCACCACACGAAGGACTTGGCCAGGGCCGTCCGCCGTCGCGCGATCTGGTAGAGGTAGCTGCGTCCGACCGCGGCGTGGCGGGCGTGGAAGCGCCGCGGCGCGGGCTCCAGGGCGAGCAGGTTGATGTCGGCGGGCAGCTCCTCGTTGATGCGCCAGAGGAGCTGGGCGGGAGTGAGGCGTGTCTCGAGGTCGAGGTGGGCGACCTGGTGCAGCGCGTGCACGCCCGCGTCGGTGCGGCCGGACCCGTAGAGCTCGCCGGGCTCGCGTCCGGAAACGGCCTTGACCGCGCGATGCAGCTCGCCCGCCACCGTACGCGCGTTCTTCTGGATCTGCCACCCGCGGTAGCGCGTGCCCACGTATTCGAGAGTCACCTTGAAGCGCGGCATCGTGTGACGCCAGCTTACAATCACCTGCGGCCGTGCGCCCCGATCCCCCTCCCCCTTCCGCCGAATCCCATCCGCGCCGCGCGCTCTTCCTGAACGTGGCGCTGAGCGTGGCCGTGACCGCGGCCGTCCTCGCCGCCGGCGAGGGGCTCGCGCGCCGGTTCGAGCCCCCGCCACGTCCGCGCCCGCTCGCGGACACACGTGGGCTCGACTGGCAGGCGGAATGGCAGGGCGACTTCTACGTCGTGAAGTCGGAGGCCGTGGGCTGGCCGCTCGGCCAGGACTTCAACCGCGACGGCCTGCGCGACCGCCCCCATCCCGTCGAGAAGCCGGCGGGGACGTATCGCGTGGCCTGCCTCGGAGACAGCGTCACCTTCGGCTACGGCTTCACGCGTTCGGAGTCCTGGCCCCATGCCTTGCAGGACCTCGTGGACGCGCGCGGGCCGGGGGTCGAGGTCATGAGCGTCGCCCTGCCCGGATGGTCCACGCGGCAGGAGCGCTACGCCTACGAACGCATCGCCCGCCGCTATCGCCCGGACGCCGTCGTGCTGGCCGTGGTCCTCAACGACATGGAGGACCTGCACAACAACCTCACCCAGCCGCCCGCGTGGCTGGTCGAGCTCTTCAAGCGATCCGCGCTCGTGAGGCGCGTGACCAATGCGGAAGGGCGCGAGATCCGGAGCGTGGACGAGCTCTTCGTCCAGCCGGAGTCGCGGGCCGTGGCTTCGGGGTACGAGAGTCTCTTCGCGGAGATCCGCCAGCTCGCCGCGGACGTGCGTGCCGACGGAGCCGCCATGCACGTCATGGTCCTGCCCGACGCGGACCAGGTCGGGCCGCGCCCGCCCGCCCCGATTCCCCAAGAGCGGATCACCGCCTTCCTCCGATCCGAAGGGATCGGCGTCATCGATCCTCTTCCGAGCCTGCGTGAGGCCGGCCCGGAGGGCTTCCTCGACCGGCTCCACTTCACCCCCCGCGGCAGCACGCGCGTCGCGGAGGCGGTGCGGACGGGCATTCCGGAGTCGGCCTACGAGCCCGCGGCCTTGCGCGCCGCCTTGTCCGCGCACGGCGAGACCGCGGACGTCGCGCGGGCGCGGCCGGCGCTGCTCGCTTCACTCCTCGCCGACGCCTCGCCGGTGGTGCGCCGGCAGGCGGCGTGGGCCCTGGGCCGGCAGCGTACGTCCGGGCCGGGGGTGGGGGCGGCCCTCACGCGCGCGCTCGAAGACCCCGCGCCCGCCGTGCGCGTGGAGGCGGCGCGCGCCCTGGCCGCGGCCGGGCCCGAGCCCGGCGGCGCTCCCGCGACGGACGCCCGGCTGATCGCCCTCCTCGACGACCCGCGCACGGAAGTGCGATGGGCAGCCGCGAACGCGCTCGATGCCCGCGGAGTCCACGGCGCATCCGATGTGCCGTGGCTGGCGCGCGCCTTGCGCCACTCCGATCCCTACGTGCGCGGCTTCGCGGCCTGGACGCTGGGCGTGGCGGGCCCGGCGGCGGGGGAGGCCGCCCCGGCGCTGCAGGATGCGCTGCGCGATCCGGAGCCGGGCGTGCGGGCGCTCGCCGTACGCGCGCTCGGCAACATCGGGAGGAGCGACGCCTCCGTGGTGGCCGCCCTGGCCGACGTCGTCGCCCACGGCACGGGCGAAGGGCGCTGGCGGGCGCTGCGCGCCTTGGCCAAGCTCGGGCCCGCGGCGGCCCCCGCCGTCGGCGTGATGGTGCGGGCCCTCGCGGATCCGGACGAGAAGGTCCGCCGCGAGTCCGCTCTCGCCCTGGACCGCGTGGGACCGCCGGCGAGCGCGGCCGTGCCGGCGCTGGTGGCGGCCCAGCGCGACGCGGTGCCGGAAGTGCGGGACGCGGCCGCGCAGGCCCTGCGCACCATTACCGCCGCGCGGTGACCGGAGTCAGCTCGAGCGCGGGCGGCCGGCGGCGGGGTCGTTCGAGCGGCGCTGGCGCAGAGCGCGCAGCAGGAGCGCCACGGACAGCCACAGGCAGAGCGCGCCCACCGGCCAGGCGAGGAGCGGCGGCCACAGGAACGCCACCAGCGAGATGAGGGCCAGGATCGATCCCCCGTGCACGAAGAGGCGCCGCTCCGCCGGCCCCGTGACCTGGCGGGCGACGAGCGCGGAGCCGATCGCGTTGCCGATGCGCAGGGCGCCCGCGGCGGCGCGGGTGGCGCTGCCTCCGCTGCCGCGGCGGCGGGGATGGCGCGAGGCGTCGGCCGCCCGCACCCGCCGACGGCGCTCGATCAGGATCTCCGTCGCGTTGCCGAGGTCGTCGATGTACATCGCTTCCATGGCCCGGCCGAAGCGCTCGTCTTCGACCACGACGTCGAGCTCCCAGTTGCCCATCCAGCTCGCGGGATTCAGGTTCGTGGAGCCGACGCGGGACCAGCGTGCGTCCGCCACCGCGGTCTTGGCGTGCAGCATCGGCCCGTTCCACTCGAAGACGCGCACGCCCGCCTCCAGCAGCGGCCGATAGCCCGCGCGGGAGATGGACTGCATGACCGCGATGTCGCTGCCGCGCCCGGGCACGAGCAGGCGTACGTCCACGCCGTCGCGGGCGGCCGCGCCCAGGGCCTGCACGTAGGAGGGTGTGCCCGCGTAATAGGCGTCGGTCAGCCACAGCGTGCTGCGGGCCAGGGCCGCGATCAACGGGTCGAGCCGGTACAGGCCGGAGGTGCCCGAGGTGGCGGCGACCACGCGCAGGGGCACGTCGCCTCCTTTGGGAGGGACGGGACGGTTGCGGTCTTCCTCCGGGAGCGGATCGCCGCAGGCCGCCCACGCCTCCGCGAAGGCGCGCGCGACGTCGGCCACCGCCGGCCCCCGGATCTCGACGCCGGTGTCGCGCCAGGGGGCGAGGTTCTTCTCGGGGTAGCCCTCCCACATCTTCCCGATGCAGAGGCCGGTGACGAAGGCAAGCTGGCCGTCGATCGTGATCGACTTCCGATGGTCGCGGGCCAGCCAGCCCAGCGGCTCGTCCAGCCGCGGCGGGTTGAAGCACCGCACCTCGATCCCCGCTTCCCGGAGGCGGCGCCAGAACCGCCCGCCGGTATGGCCGAGCGCGCCCAGCCAGTCGTAGATCACGCGGATGCGGATGCCCTCGCGGGCGCGCGCAATCAGCGCGTCCGCGAACCGCCGGCCGACGTCGTCGTCGTGGACGATGTAGCACTCGAAGTGCACGCTCTCGCGGGCGCCCGCGATGGCGGCCAGCCAGGCCGCGTAGTTCTCGGCCCCGTCCTTGAGGATGGTGACCGAGTTCCCGTGCACGAGGGGCGCGCCCGCCGCGCGGGAGAAGGCCTGGTCCGCCATCACGCGCACCGTGGCCAGCGAGCGCGCCGTGTCCGAGAACGCGCCCGGCCGCGTGGGCGCGTTTCGGCGATCGACGGGCGCGGGCGTGCTCACGGCGCGAGCGCCTTCGTCACCTCGGCGCGCAGGGTCTCCGCCGTCTCGAGGGCCGCGGGGGTTGGCGCCGCATCGGCCTCCTGCAGGACCTCGTACAGGCTGAGCAGCCGCGCCCCCAGGCCGGCCAGCGTGGTGGCCCGTGCCCGGTCCTCCTTCACACGCTCGGCCCCGTCGCGGACGCGCGCCATCTCGCGCGCGACCTCCAGCGACCGGTCGAGCTGCGCGCGCAGGTCCTCGGGCGAAGTCTTGACCCGCGGGTCCATCTTGAGCCGCAGCGGTTGCGTCAGCGTGCGGCCGTCCACGGTCAGGCGGAGAGTGTAGGTCCCCGGCACCGCCCAGGGTCCGCGCGGCTCGCGCGGCGTGTTACCGACGACGGCAGCGATCGGGTACGAAAAGGCGTGCGCCGCCGGCGGCGCATGATGGAGGTCCCACACGAACCGGTGCAGGCCAGGCTGCGCGGACAACACCTGGGGGGGGCGAATCCAGTAGTCGGGGATGTTGCGTCCCTCCACGGGCGGCTCCGGGACGTCGTCGCTCCGGTACCGGCGTACGACGTTGCCGGCGGCATCCGCGACCTCGAGGACCACGGGCGTGGAGGCCGCCGTCTTGAGGAAGTAATGCACGATTGCGCCGTCGGGCGGGTTCTGTCCCGCCGGCTCTTCCGGCGGCAGCGGTGTGTCCGTGTTCTTGTTCCAGCGGAAGCGCCAGGCTTCCTGGGGACGCAAGAGGACCGCGGCCTGCTGCACCGAGGCGGGCGTGAGCTGCCGCAGCGGCGTGATGTCGTCCAGGATCCAGAACGACCGGCCGTGCGTGCCGACCACGAGGTCGTCGTCCTTGATCACGAGATCGCGGATCGAGGTCGCGGGCATGTCGAGGCGCAGCGACTGCCAGCTCTCGCCGTCGTCGAAGGAGACGGAAACCGCCTGCTCGCTGCCCGCGAAGAGGAGGCCGCGCCGCTGGGGGTCCTCGCGCACCGCGTTCACGACGGCGCCGTCGGGCAGGCCGGCCACGATCTCCGTCCACGTGCGGCCGAGGTCGCGCGTGCGGTAGACGTGGGGACGCAGGTCGTCGAGGCGGAAGGTGTTGATGGCGGCGTACGCGGTGCCGGCGTCGAAGTGCGAGGCCTCCAGCAGCGAGACCTTGCTCCAGGGCCGGTCGCGCAGGGCCGGCGGAGTGACGTCCGCCCAGGTGGCGCCGCCGTCGCGGGTGACGTGGATGAGGCCGTCGTCCGTGCCCGCCCAGATGCGGTCGCCGTCGAGCGGCGACGGGGCGAGCGTGTAGATGACCCCGCGCTGCGTCGGCCGCGCCGCTTCCGTGTCCCGGTACTTGCCGACGTTGGGCGGCGCCGTCCAGGTCTTGCGCGTGAGGTCCGGGCTGATCGCGGTCCACGTCCGGCCGCCGTCGCCCGTCTTCCAGACGACGTTGGACGCGAAGTACAGGACGTGCGGGTCGGTGGGGGAGAAGAGCACGGGCGCCGTGCGCAGCACGCGGTACCCCTCGGCCGGACGCACGGGCCGGGGCGCGATCGTCTGCGTCTGCTTCGTGCGCCGGTCGTAACGCGTGAGGCGGCCGCCGTACACGATGTCGGGGTCCAGGGGATCCGCGGCGATGTAGCCGTATTCCTCCACGCCCACCGGGCTCCATTCGCGGAACGTGATCTGCCCGTCGTCCCCGCGGCTCTGGATGCAGACGGACCCGCTCTCCTGCTGGCCTCCGCACACGCGGTAGGGGAACGCGTTGTCCGTGCTCACGTGGTAGAGCTGGGCTGTCGGCTGGTTGTACCAGGAGCTCCAGGTGCGGCCGCCGTTGACGGTGATGACGACGCCCTGGTCGGCCGCGATGAGCATGACGTCGGGCTGCCGCGGGTTGATCCAGATGCGGTGGTAGTCGTCGCCCCCGGGCGCCCCCTTCAAGGCGGTGAACGTGCGCCCACCGTCCGTGGACTTCCAGGTCACGATGCTGGCCGTGAACACCGTGTCCGGGTCCTGCGGGTGGACCTTCACCTCCGCGAAGTCGGAGGCGCGATCGGTGACGCGCGGGTCGGCGTTGATCAGGGCCCAGGTCTCGCCCGCGTCGTCCGAACGGTAGAGGCCGGCCTTGCGCTTGGCCTCGACGGTCGCGAAGAGGCGGCGGGGGTGGCTCGGAGCCACCGTGATGCCGATGCGGCCCAGCCCGTCCTCCGCGAACGTGGGCAGGCCGCTCACGATGGGACGCCAGGTGGAGCCGCCGTCCGTCGTCTTGTAGACGCCGCTGCCCGGCCCGTTGAAGTTCCCGTTCTCCCAGGGCGCCTGGCGCGCTTCCCAGAGGACGGCGTAGGCCGTGCTCGCGTCCGCGGGATCGAGGACGACGTCCACCGCGCCCGTGTCCTCGTCGCGATAGAGGACCTTCTCGAAGGTCTCGCCGCCGTCCGCGGAGCGAAAGATCCCGCGCTCGGGTCCTGGGCCGTAGGGGCTGCCCAGCACCGCCACCAGCAGCCGGTTCGGATCGCGCGGGTCCACGACGATCTGCGGGATCTGCCGGCCCGCCCGCAGCCCGAGGTGCCGCCAGGTCCGTCCGCCGTCCACCGACTTGTAGATCCCGTCGCCGGTGGAGAGGTCGGGCCGCTGCAGTCCTTCCCCGCTGCCCACGTAGAGGACGTCCGGGTTCGACGGCGCGATGGCGATGGCGCCGATGGAGCCCGTGGGCTGGTCGTCGAAGATCGGCGACCAGGTGCGGCCGTAGTCGTCCGTCTTCCATACCCCGCCGTTGCAGACGCCGACATAGAAGACGCCGGGACGATCCGGGATCCCCGCCGCCGCCTTGGTGCGTCCGCCGCGATGGGGGCCGATCATCCGCCAGCTCATCTCGCGGAAGAGGGCGGGGTCATAGGACTCGGCGCCCTCCGCGGGCGCGAGGCGGGTGGCGGAAAGGCCCAGGAGAAAGAGGGCGGTCGCTCGGCCCAGGGTCATGGAGCGGATCCTCCGATCGGCCTCACTCTAGCGTAGGATCGCGACAGGAGGAGCACGTGAAGGCGTATCGCATCGCGTCCATCCCGGGAGACGGCATCGGGCACGAGGTGGTCGCGGAAGGGGTGCGCGTCGTGGCGGCGGCGGCCCGCCGCTTCGGCTTCACCTGCGCGTTCGAAGAGCTCCCCTGGGGCTCGCAGCACTACCTCGAGCGCGGCCGCATGATGCCGGACGACGCGCTCACGCGCCTGAGCGGCTTCGACGCGATCTACCTGGGCGCGGTGGGCCACCCCAAGGTCCCCGACCACACCACGCTCAACGGCCTGCTCCTGCCCATCCGCCGCGCCTTCGAGCAATACGCGAACGTGCGGCCGACCGTGCTCTTCCCCGGCGTGGCCACTCCGCTCGCGGAGAAGGAGAAGCCCATCGACATCGTCCTCGTGCGCGAGAACACGGAGGGCGAATACGCGCAGGTGGGTGGGACCGTGCACGGCGGGACCGGGAACGAGGTGGCGGTGCAGACCGCCGTCTTCACCCGCCTCGGCACCGAGCGCATCATCCGCTTCGCTTTCGAGCTCGCGCAGGCGGAAGGGCGGCGCTCCGTCACCTCGATCACCAAGTCCAACGCCCAGGGCCACAGCATGACGTTCTGGGACCGCGTGTTCCGCGAGGTGGCGGCGCAGTTCCCGAAGGTCGAGACGGCGTCCATCCTGGTGGACGCGGCGGCCATGGAGCTGATCCGCCGCCCCTGGAGCTTCGACGTGATCGTGGCCTCGAACCTCTTCGGCGACATCTGCTCCGAGATCACGGCCACCGTGACCGGCGGTCTCGGCCTGGCTCCCAGCGCCAATCTCGATCCCACGCGCCGGCACCCGTCGATGTTCGAACCGGTGCACGGCTCCGCGCCGGACATCGCGGGCCGGGGCATCGCGAACCCGGTGGGGGCCATCCTCTCCGCGGGCCTGATGCTCGCCTGGCTCGGAGAATCGGCGGCCGCGGAGGCCATCCAGGCCGCGGTGAGGCAGGCGCTCGGTCCCGGAGGCGTGCGCACCCGCGACATCGGCGGCCAGGCCTCGACGGTGGAGATGGGCGAGGCCGTCGCGCGCGCGCTGGACGCGCGCTGAGCGGCCGGCCTTCTCCTAGGACGCGGCTTCGAGCCGCGCTGCTTCCAGCGGAGGACCGTCCGCCGGACGCCGTCGGCGGCGCAGCTTCGCCTGAAGAGCCTCGAGGTAGGTGTAGATCACGGGCGTGATGTACAGGGTCAGGAGCTGCGAGAAGATCAGGCCCCCGACCACGGCCAGCCCGAGCGCGCGCCGCGACTCCGCTCCCGCCCCGAAGCCCACCGCGATGGGCAGCGTGCCCATGAGCGCGGCCAGGGTCGTCATCATGATGGGGCGGAAGCGCACGATGCAGCCCTCGTAGATCGCGTCCGCGGGGGACTTGCCTTCCTTCCGCTGCGCCTCCAGCGCGAAGTCGATCATCATGATCGCGTTCTTCTTCACGATGCCGACGAGCATGATCACGCCCACGAACGCGTAGATGTCCAGCGCCTTCCCGAAGGCCATCAGGGTGAGCAGGGCCCCCACGCCCGCCGCGGGCAGGCCGGAGAGGATGGTCAGCGGGTGGAGGAAGCTCTCGTAGAGGATGCCGAGCACGATGTAGATGACGAGCACGGCCAATAGCAGCAGCCAGCCCAGTCCCTTCGACGAGGACTGGAAGGCCTGGGCCGTTCCCTGGAAGCTGGTCGTGATCGTCGGGGGCAGCACCTGGCGCGCTTCGCGCTGGACCGCGTCCACCGCTTCGCTCAGGGCCGCTCCCGGCCGCAGGTTGAAGGAGATCGTCACCGCGGGGAGCTGGCCCACGTGGTTGACGGTGGTGACGCCGACGCCCGGCACCAGCTTCGACGTGACTTCCAGGGGCACGAGGTTGCCGTTCGAGGAGCGGATGTAGAGCTTGGAGAGGGCGGCCGGATCGCGCTGGTCCTCGGGGCGCAGCTCCATGATCACGCGGTACTGGTCGGTCGGCGCGTAGATCGTGGACACCTGGCGGGTGCCGAAGGCGGTGAAGAGCGCGTCTTCCACCTGCTGGGCGGTGACGCCGAGGGCGACGGCGCGGTCGCGATCCACCTCCACGTCGAGCTCGGGGTTGCGGATCTGGAGGTCCGTGGTCACGTCCTGCAGGCCGGGCAGGGCCTTGAGCCGCTCCTCGAGCTGGGGCGCCACGCGGTACAGCTCGTCCGTGTCCGGCCCCTGCAGCGTGAACTGGTAGAGGCTCTTGGTGAGCGTCCCGCCGATGCGAATGGGCGGGGGGTTCTGCACGAAGGCGCGGATGCCCGGCACCTGCGCCAGCTTGGGGCGCAGCTCCGCGATCACCTCGTCCGCGGAGAGGTCGCGCTCGGCGCGGGGCTTGAGGCGCGCGAACACGCGGCCGGAGTTCGCGGTGGCGTTGGGCCCGCTGGCTCCGATCGTCGACATGTAGGCCTCGACGTTGGGATCGGCGCCGATGATGCGCGCCACCGCCTGCTGGTGCTCGGCCATGGCCTCGAACGAGATCCCCTGCTGGGCCTCCGTGATGGCGAAGATCTGGTTGATGTCGTCGCTGGGCAGGAAGCCCGTGGGCATGGCGCGGAAGAGGGCGACCGTCACCACCAGCAGGGCCACGGACGCGCCCAGGGTCAGGCGCGGATGGCGGAGCACGCCCTGCAGCGTGCCCTCGTAGAGGGCGAGCGCCCGCTCGAACCCGCGCTCGGTGGCGGCGTAGAGGCGTCCGTGCCGCTGGTCGTGCTGGGCCTTCAGGAAGCGGCTGCACAACATCGGGGTGAGGGTGAGGGAGACGAAGCCGGAGACGAGGATGGCGGCGGCGATGGTCACCGCGAACTCGTGCAGCAGCCGCCCCAGCAGGCCGCCCATGAACAAGACGGGCAGGAACACCGCGACCAGGGAGATGGTCATCGACACGATCGTGAAGCCGATCTCACGCGAGCCGACGAGGGCGGCCTCCATCGGGCGCTTGCCCAGCTCCAGGTGACGCACGATGTTCTCGAGCATGACGATGGCGTCGTCCACCACGAAGCCGACGGAGAGGGTCAGGGCCATGAGCGAGAGGTTGTCGAGGCTGTAGCCGAGCAGGGCCATGACCGCGAACGTGCCCACGATCGACATGGGCAGGGCCAGGCTGGGGATGACGGTGGCGGAAAGGTTGCGCAGGAACAGGAAGATCACCATCACGACCAGGGCGATGGTCAGGAGGAGCGTGAACTTCACGTCCGCCACCGACTCGCGGATGGACTGCGAACGGTCGATCAGGACCTCGAGGTTCACGGAGGCGGGCATCTGCGAACGGAAGGACGGGAGGAGCGCCTTGACCGCGTCCACCACCTCCACCGTGTTCGTGCCCGGCTGGCGCTGGACGGTGAGGACGATCGCGCGCGTCCCGCTGTACCAGCTCGCGATCTTGTCGTTCTCGACACCGTCCACCGCGCGTCCGAGGTCGCCCAGGCGCACGGGGGCGCCGTTGCGGTAGGCCACCACCATGGGCGCGTAGGCGGCCGCGCTCGTGAGCTGGCCGTTGGCCTGGATGGTGAGCGCGTGGTCGCGGCCGTTGAGGCTGCCCGTGGGCAGGTTCACGTTCGCGTTCTGTACCGCGGTCACCACTTCGTCGATGCCGAGCTTGCGCGCGGCCAGGGACGCGGGATCGAGCTGCAGGCGCACGGCGTACTTCTGGGAGCCGTTCACCCCCACCTGGGCGACGCCGCTCACGGTGGAGATGCGCTGGGCCAGGAGCGTCTCCGCGTATTCGTCCACCTTGGAGAGAGGCAGGGTCGACGAGCTCAGGGCCAGGAAGAGGACGGGCTGATCGGCCGGGTTCACCTTCTGGTACGACGGCGGAGCGGGCATGTCCGGCGGGAGCTGCCGCGCCGCCTTCGCGATGGCGGCCTGCACGTCCTGGGCGGCGGCGTCGATGTCGCGGGCGAGGTTGAACTGCAGCGTGATGTTGCTGAGGCCCTGCGCGTTGACCGACGTCATGCTGTCCAGCCCGGCGATGGTGGAGAACTGCCGCTCCAGCGGGGTGGCCACGGCCGCGGCCATGGTGTCCGGGTTCGCGCCGGGCAGGTTCGCGGTCACCTGGATGGTGGGGAAGTCCACGTTGGGCAGGTCACTCACGGGGAGCTGCGCGTAGGCGAACAACCCGAAGACGAGGATGGCCGCCATCACCAGCGTGGTGGCGACGGGGCGCCGGATGAAGGTCTCGGCGATGCTCACGGCTTGCCTCCGGCGGCGCGGGCCTGCACGCGCGCCCCGGCAACGAGGCCGAGCTGGCCGTCCACGACGACGGTCTCACCCGCGGTCACGCCGCGGCTGAGGATCGTGCCGGCATCCCCCGCGGGCTCGGCCACGACCGGGCGCTGCTCGACCGTCTGGTCCGGCTTGACCACGAACGCGTAGTTCCCCTGCTGCCCGGTCTGCACGGCGGCGGAGGGCACGACCACGACGTTCTCGCGCTGCCCCAGGTCGAGGCGCGCGGTCACGAACTGGCCGGGCCACAGGCGCCCGTCCTTGTTGGGGAACGTCGCCTTGAGACGGATGGTGCCGCTCTGCGCGTCCACCTGGTTGTCGAGGAACGTCACCCTGCCGCCGGGCACCGTCATCTCTCCCGCCACCAGCGCTTCCACCGCCAGGGCCTGGCGCGACTGGGCGGCCCGGATCGCTCCCAGCTTCTTCTCCGGCACCGCGAACGAGACGTAGATGGGGTCCACGCGGTTGATGACGACGAGGGGGCTGCCGTCCACCGCCTTCACCACGTTCCCTTCGTGCACGAGCACGCTGCCCGTCCGTCCGGCGATGGGTGCGCGGATCTCCGTGTAGGCGAGGCTGAGGCGCGCGTTCTCGACGGCGGCGGTGTCGGCGGCGACCGTCGCGCGCATGGCCTGGGCGGCGGACGCGATCTGCTCGTACTGCTCCCGGGAGAGGACGCCCTGCCCGAAGAGGGACTCGGAGCGCCGCGCATCCGCCTCCGCGTTCGTGGACTGGGCCTGGTCGCGCGCGAGCGTGGCTTCGGCCTGGGCCAGAGCGGCGCGATACGGACGGGGATCGATCTGGAAGAGCAGGTCGCCCGCCCGCACGTCACGGCCTTCCGCGAAGCGCACGCCCACGATCTGGCCGCTGGCTTGCGCCTTCAACGCCACCGTCTCGTAGGGCTCGACGGAGGCGACGGCATCCAGGTGGTCGACCACGCTGCCCAGGCGGGCCTCCGCCACCGTCACCGGCACCGCGGGCGGACCGCCCGCACGCTGCGCGGTCGCGGAGCGCGCGCAGCCGGCGGCGGCGGCGGCGAGGGTGACCAGGGCCAGCAGGGCGCGGGGCTTCATGACATGGCTCCTTCGGCTTCGTAGCGGTCGAGGCCGGCAATGACCTTCTCCAGGAGGCGGCGGAGCTCGAGGGCCTCCCGGCGGGACAGGTCCCTCTCGACGGCGGCCCGGAACTCCTGGGCCAGGGGATGCAGGCTACGCGCGAGGGCGCGCCCTTCCGTCGTGAGCTTGAGCCGCGCGCGCCGGCGATCGGCGGGATCCGCGGTGGCCCGCACCAGGCCGCGGCGGGTGAGGGCGGCCACGATCCGCGACGCGGTGGGTGCGTCCATGCGCAGGCCGTCGCAGACGTCGCACAGCGCGGGGCCGTCCTCCTCCCCGAGGTAGACGAGCACCCAGAACTGCTGGGAGCTGAGGCCGTGCCCGACGACGCGCCGTCCCACCGTCTGCTTCAGGCGGCGGCGTGCCACCGCGATGAGGCGGCCCAGTGAATCTTGTTTCGACAATAGTTGCTCCGCGAAGGATATTAGCGCCCGCTCCCGTGCCTTCGCCAGAGGGCGTACATCTTTTTACGGGAACGCCGGAGCCGCGCGCGCGTCGGATGTTAAGGTGCGAAAGGTACGGTTCTTCAGCGCTTTACATCCTTAACAGACAGGAGAATTGATGAAGCTCAGGCTTTCGGTCCTCATGGCCGTCCTGGCCGCCGCCGTCGTCTCGTCCCTTCCCCTCCAGGCCGCGGACGCGGCGGTGGCGGGCAAGTGGACGGCGCAGGTGCCCGGCCGCGACGGGCAGACGCGCGACGTGACCTTCAACTTCAAGACCGCCGGCGACAAGCTCACCGGCACCATGTCCGGCCGTCAGGGCGACGTGGAGATCACGGACGGCAAGGTCAAGGGCGACGAGGTCTCGTTCGACGTGACCATGAACATGCAGGGCAACACCATGAAGATGACGTACAAGGGCAAGGTCGCGGGCGACGAGATCAAGTTCACGCGCCACCGCGAGGGCTCCGACCGCGCGTCGGAGTTCGTCGCCCACCGCGCGAAGTAGCCGCGGCCGGTCCGGCCGCGATCGGGGCTTCCGGTCGCGGCCGTTTTCGTTCCCGGCGGCTGCATCCAGCGGGCACCACCGTAATGGGTGGCTGCATCCAGCGGCCACCAACGTAATCCGTGGCTGCATCCAGTGGCCACCAACGTAATCCGTGGCTATTGACCGTTCGCTCGACGTATGGGAGCGTCACGCGCCATGGCCACTCCCGAGCCGGTCGCCCGCGACAGCGCCGCCGCCCCCGCCACCATCCGCAGCGTGATCCTGGCCTCCAGCCTGGGCACCCTCTTCGAGTGGTACGACTTCTACCTGTACGGCACGCTGGCCGTGTTCTTCGGCCAGCTGTTCTTCCCTCCCGGCAACGAGCGTGCGGCGCTGCTGGCCAGCCTGGCCACGTTCGGCGCCGGGTTCGGAGTGCGGCCTCTAGGGGCGGTGGTGTTCGGCCGCGTGGGCGACCTCGTCGGGCGCAAGTACACCTTCGTGATCACGATGGTGACCATGGGTCTCTCCACGGCCTTGATCGGCTTCCTCCCCACGTATGCACAGGTGGGGCTCCTCGCGCCCGCGATCCTGGTCAGCCTCCGCCTCCTCCAGGGCCTGGCCCTGGGCGGCGAATACGGCGGCGCCGCCACCTACGTCGCCGAGCACGTGCCCGACCACCGCCGCGGCTACTACACGAGCTTCATCCAGACCACGGCGACCCTAGGCTTCTTCGTCTCCCTGGGCGTGATCGCGGCCTGCCGTTACTGGTACGGCCCCGAGCGGTTCCGGGAATTCGGATGGCGCGTCCCGTTCCTGCTTTCGTTCGTGCTCCTGGCCGTGTCGCTCTACATCCGGCTGCGCATGAGCGAGTCCCCGCTCTTCGCCCGCCTCAAGTCCGAGGGCCGCGTCTCGAAGAACCCGCTGAAGGAGAGCTTCGGCAACCCCACGAACCTCCGCTTCGTCCTCCTCGCCCTCTTCGGGGCCACGGCCGGCCAGGGCGTCGTCTGGTACACGGGGCAGTTCTACGCGCTCACCTTCCTGCAGAAGCCGCTGAACCTGGACTGGCGTCTGGCCTACGCGCTGGTGGCCGCGGCCCTGTTCCTGGGGACGCCGCTCTTCGTCGTATTCGGTTCCCTCTCCGACCGCATCGGCCGCAAGCGGATCATGCTCGGCGGGTGCGTGCTCGCCGCCCTCACCTACCTGCCGATCTATCACGGCATGAAGGCGCTCGCGAACCCCACCATGGCGCCCAGCGTCACCACGCTCTCGCTGGCCAGCGCGGCGGGCCTGGTGGCCCTCCTCTTCATCCAGATGACGTACGTGGCCATGGTGTACGGCCCCATCGCCGCCTACCTGGTCGAACTGTTCCCGACGTCCATCCGTTACACGTCGATGTCCTTGCCCTACCACCTGGGTAACGGATGGTTCGGGGGGTTCCTGCCCTTGATCGCGACGGCGGTCACGACGTCGGCCTGGGCGAGGGCCACGTTCGGCGAAGGCGCGATCTACGCCGGCCTCATCTATCCGATCGTGGTTTGCGTGATGACGGCCGTCATCGGCGGCCTCTACATCCACGAGACGAAGGACCACCGCATCGACACGCCGATCCGGGTCTGACCGAGGAGCGGAGAAGGGCTACAGCGCCGCCCTCTGCTGGCCGCCTTCCGGTGACGTGAAGGCCCGCTGGCAGTTCTCGCTCACGCGGCGGAGCGTGTCGGCCAGATCCCCCGGCAGGCACGGCTTGCGGAGGAACGCGGTCGCGCCCGCCTCGCGTGCGCGTTGCTCGTCTTCGGCGTAGGCGTGGGCGGACAGGACGACGATGGGGATGTGCGCAGTGGCCGAATGGGCGCGCAGCGCCGCCGCCAGCGCATAGCCGTCGATGCCGGGCAGCGAGAGGTCGAGGACCACCACGTCCGGCTGCATCTCGAGGGCCAGGGGGAGCACGCGATGTCCGTCCGGCAGATCCTGCACGGCAAAGCCTTCCCGGCGGAGATAGAAGGCGTAGACATCCCGCGTATCCTCGAAGTCCTCGGCCAGCAGCACCAGGCACTTGAGCACTGTCCCCTCCCCTTGGGAAACTCCGCCTCTCCCGTATCCGGCTCTGTGGCAACTCGCGTGCCAGCGAGCAATTGGGTGGCCGGAAGAGGCGCGTGCGCGCGATCACGGGTGGCGGCGGCCGGGGGGCCTATCCTCTCGCCCCCAGAGGAGGGCCCTTGAAACGACTGCTTCCCGTCGCCCTCGTTGCCGTTCTTCTGTCCGCGGGCTGCCAGAGCGGACGTCCGAAGACGGGCTCCGCCGTGCCCGCCGGCCGCGACCCGCTGCGGCCCTACGTCGGCGACGTGCGCGTGCTGCTGGCGAAGGCGGACGAGAAGAGCGTCACCGTCAGCGCGAAGCAGCGCCTCAGCGGCGAGTGCGACATGGCCATGCGCGTGCACAGCGCCGGATTCCAGAAGGGAGGCGCCCTCTTCAGCCTGGAGACGATCGGCCGGCCGTCCGTGGCCGGGCGCGAGCCGCGCTGCCGCAACGTCCAGCCGGCGGTGCAGCTCCTCGTGGCCGGACTCACGCCCGCCTCGAGCGACGTCGCCGCGCGCGTGGATGCGGTCCTTCTGACCCCGGAGGCCTACCTCGGGCTCAAAGGCGTCGCCTTCGATCGCCCGGCCGGGGAGATGGGCAAGGACATCGCGAGCCCTGACGTCCTGGCCGCCGCGCCCGAGGCCGTCCTGGGCAGGAAGGTGAAGGCCTGGCCGAAGGTACTACTCACCGTCAGCCCCTATGTCCACGACACTACCGGCCGCATCCGGCAAGAGAGCGAGGTCGAGTTCGACGCCGTGGTGGGGACGGACGGCCGCGTCCACGATCCCAAGCTCAAGACGACGCTGAGCGAGACGCATCAGGCCGCCGTGCTGAGCGCGCTCTCCCGCTGGCGCTACGAGCCCGCGCGCACCCCGGACAACCCCGTGGCCGCGCGCATCAGCTCCCGGCTCAGCCTGCGGATCTACTGATCGCCGCCGCGCCTCTGCACGCCCGCGCGGCCAGGGAATAGAATCCGGACAGCGCTCGTCGGGAGCGCGATCGGATCACTTCAACCCTAACGCGAGGAGAACATGAGCCGAGAAGCTGCCGCGCGCGCCCTCGTCTGTCTCGCCGTCTTCATTGCCGTCTCTGCCACCGCTCTCTCCGCCGCCGACGCCAAGGCCGGCGAGTGGCGGCCCCTCTTCGACGGAAAGACCACGGCCGGATGGCGCGGCTACAAGTCGCCGGACGTGCCCGCGGGCTGGGCGGTCCAGGATGGCGTCCTCATCAAGGATGGCAAGACCAGGAGCGGCGACCTCGTCACCAAGGACCAGTATGGCGACTTCGAGCTCGAGTTCGACTGGAAGCTCGCCCCCGGCGGCAACGCGGGCGTCCTCTACCGCGGCACCGAGGAGTACGACCACATCTACTGGAGCGCGCCCGAGTACCAGCTCCTCGACGACGCCGCTCACGCGGACGGCAAGAACCGCCTGACCTCGGCCGGCTCCGCCTACGCGCTCTATCCGCCGCCCGCGGGCGTGGTCAAGCCGGCGGGGGAGTGGAACTCGTCGCGCATCGTGGCCAGGGGCCCGCACGTCGAGCACTGGCTGAACGGCAAGAAGGTCGTCGAATACGAGCTGTGGAGCCCCGACTGGGAGGGCAAGGTCAAGGCCAGCAAGTTCAAGGACTGGCCGAACTACGGGCGCGCGAAGAAGGGTTACATCGCGATCCAGGGCGACCACGAGGGTGAGCTGGCCCTGCGCAACATCCGCATCCGCGAGCTGAAGTAGCCGCATTGCGCGCTTGACTTACCCGACGGTCGGGGCTAACGTC